>Ga0302323_100003777_pt1 | contig 12320 bp, 9 predicted proteins | sample Fen_T0_3_FD_201950 | JGI IMG/M metagenome (GOLD analysis project Ga0302323, IMG submission 201950) | Peat permafrost microbial communities from Stordalen Mire near Abisko, Sweden - Fen_T0_3 | ecosystem: Environmental > Terrestrial > Soil > Wetlands > Permafrost | place: Sweden: Abisko... | reverse complement strand
CCTTGCGCCCGGAAAACCGGTGCCGCGCCTCGATCTGCCCGGTCCGGCGTCTTTGTATCAACAGCTTCTTGACCATCCCCAGCGAAACCCGGAAACGCTTCGCCACCTCCTCCTGCGTCCACTTGCCCTCATCATATGTCTCCACGATCCGACGTCGCAAATCCATCGATGTTGTCTTCATCCATACACCTTACCCTATCTCCCCTATAATAGCTACCGTTTTATTTGAAATGCTCTAAAGGTTCGTTTCCACCGATCCGTTTCGAACGCAACAATCGCGAAGATCGCAATGAGGGTTAAGCAAGCTGGATTCCGCTTGAATCACACGTCCATTTAACTACAACCAAATGCATCCCCAGGATGGCACTTCGATCTTGTCCCCGCACCTCCGCAAAAGCCTTTCTTGGTTAGTACAAATAAAACTGCTCGGCAATCAACGCGAATGCACTTTCGATCACAAAACATATTAACTAAACTATGAAAAAGCGACTAAGCCTATTCGCAGCAGTATATATCATTTTAACCATGGCCTCCTCCCACGCAGGAGAACCATCGCGCGCGGCTAAATTTGAGGACATAAGCGGCGTTAAGACGGACGTTACCGAGCTTGAATGTTCGTTCAAGGGCTCATCCCGTTTTTCAGACCTTGACGACTGCATCGGAATCGCAACTGCGGGCTACGAAATCGCAATCCCCGCTTCTCGTCTAATTTCGATCAAATGTGCAGGAGACAAAGCAGAAGTTACGTATGATTGGCTCGGCCAGCAGCGTACGATTTCCGGAATATTGGATGCCAAATTTAGTGGTAAGAGTGATTTTGGCGAATTCGAGTTGGCTTCGGAGAAACTGCGCCACCTGGGCTTCGCCGATAAACCGGTCGCTGAAAAAAAAGAACCGTATGGCACACCGTGCCCGGCTTCCGTTTCGCTCAAGAGCGGCGCGATCATCCGCTTCTCCGACTTAAAACGACATGCCAGTTACTATTCAACAGAAGGGTATATCATGGGTGGTTCCACCCGTTATCTCCACTACTGCAATTTTAAGTTTATGCGTGGAGAGTCGCTCGCTACGTCGGAGTTCGCAGCCATCCGAAAGCTGGAATTCAATGCAGACGATAACGTCATAGTTTCACTCAAAAACGGCAACACTGGGTCTGGTAAGCTGTCGAGCAAGGACGATGCCCGAGTGGACGGATGGACAGGCGAGACCGAACAAGGATTTGTTTTTCTGCCGCCGGCTTTGGTCCAAAGCATCGAGTTCGGTGACTCCGGCACCACGGTCACGAAAAGTAAGTAACAAACCATTTATTTGTTAGCGCGACGGGAGGTGAAGGTGCACCGGCCGTGTGTTGCAACCGATAGAACCGACGTGTCGAGATGCCGTGTCGCACGGTTTTTCCTGGTTTGAAATAAAGTTGATCGATCTTCGGACCAGTTGAGTGGTCGTTCAAACCTGGCTCGCCCCACCTGATAATCTAACCAAGGTTCAACAATAGCGACGGCCAGACGGGTTAAACGCGGCTCTTTATCCAAGCAGTTCTTCGGCGTGGGCGAGCGCGCTCTTGGCATTTCGATCGCCCAACATACGGGCGATCTCTCCTACTCGCGCTTTGCGGTTTTCGTGGATCGGTTCGATCGATACGAAAGCGCGATCCTTAGATTGATCTTTGGCGACGACTAAATGGTTCGATGCTTGTGCGGCGACTTGAGGCAAATGGGTGACACACAGCACTTGGTGCGTGCGCGCGATCGATGCCATTTTTTCGCCAACGACGGTTCCGATTTCGCCGCCGACATTGGCATCGACCTCATCGAACACGAGGACGGGCACGCCATCGAGATCTGCCAGCACGGTCTTGAGCGCCAACATCACGCGCGCAAGTTCGCCGCTCGAAGCAATGCGGCTGAGCGGCAATGGTGCTTCGCCGACGTTTGGCGAAAACAAAAACTCACAGCCGCAGTCGCCCGTTGGCCCGAGTTCGGCCAAAGACACGAGCTTGATCTGGAAATCTGCTTTTTTGAATCCGAGCTGCACGATGCTTTTCGCCGCGACTTTGGCCAATTCACGAGCCGCTTTTTCACGCAGCGTACGCAAAACCTGCGCTTCTTTTTTCGCCGACCGCTCAGCGTCGGCGATTTCCTTTTCCAACCGAGTCAACGTTCCCTCGATGTCGCCTTGGATTTCAAGACGTCGGTGCATGTCATCGCGGGCAGCGATGACCGCACGCAGATCGCCGCCATGCTTTCGCTTTGCCTCTAGCCAAGTGTTCATGCGCGTTTGCAGCTTTTCGGCCTGCTCAGGGTCAAATTGAAATTCGCCGCTCAGCGCTTCGAACTCAGCGCCAAGATCCGCCAATTCAACCGAGGCTGAGGCGAGCCGGTCGGCCAAGGGTTTGCTCGACGCATCGAGTAATTCAAGTTGCCGCGCTTCGCGCACCAGTGCGGCGACGCGTGCTGTCGTACCTTCCTCGCCGGTTAATCCATTGGCCAACGCGGCCGCGAGCTCGATCAATTCTTGTGCCCTACTTTGCCGCTGGAAATCGCGCTCCAAGGCCTCGATAGCGGTTTCGGTTAATTCGAGAGCGTCGAGTTTTGCCAGTTGGTTTTCGAGAAAGCGAATTTGATCAGGCGCAAGTTTGGTCTCGTTGGCGATACGCTCACGTTCGGCGAGCCGCTCACGCCACGTGTGATATTTTTCCTGATAGCTTGCGAGTGCATCGGCGGCATGGCCGTAGAGATCAAGCAACTCCAGTTGACAACTATCCTTGAGCAAGCGACGCGGCTCGCTCGGTCCGTGAAAGTCGATCCAGGCTTCGCCCAGTCGTTGCAGCGCGGCCAGCGTTGCGAGTCCGCCGTTGACCGTGAGTTTCGGTGCCTTTTCGCGCGGCAGACTGCGCTTCAAAATCAACAGCCCATCTTCACAGGCCGGTAGATCGAGGTCGGCAAGCAAAGCGTCGAGCCTCTTAGCGTTTTTGAAAAACAACGACGCTTCCACTTCGCAGGCCGTCGCACCCTGACGAATGATAGTTTTGTCCGCACGTTCACCGGCCAGCAGGCTGAGCGCTCCAAGCAAAATGCTTTTGCCCGCACCCGTTTCCCCAGTGACGGCTGTGAAGCCTGCCTCGAAATCGAGGGCCACCTCTTCGAGCAGCGCGAGGTTCTTGATACGAAGCGATTGAAGCATGAAAGGATAAGGGCGCAAAAAAAGCTCCGGTTTTCAAGCACGGCGACGCCGGATGTTGAACTTAACTATAATAGAACAACGAATCTTCACGCCGTCGAATCACAGATCCGCAGTTGGCCGATCGCCTAGAGGCTTCGAAAAGTCCAAGATCCGGCTCAAGACGCGTCCTCTCGGTTCAACCGTCTCCAAACGTAAGAATTTCTCGATTTAGCGCTCGGTTTCCCGTCATATCGCGGGAGTGGAAAAAAATCCGTCAGGTTCAGATGAAAACCCGTTGGCGTTAGTGCCGCCGCTGCCCGTCAGTCTCGATCCGCGCGCGCTGCCCCTGCTCTATCGCATCAATTCACTGGTGGGGCGCACCGAGGATCCTCATCTCGCGTTACGCACGATTCTCGCCGAGCTCATCTCAGCCCTTCACGCCTCAAGCGGCTCGATTGGTTTGCTCAATCCCGACACCGGCAAACTTGAGATCGAAGTCCAGCAAGGCCTCCCGCCCGAAACCGATGAGGTTGGCCTGCGCCTCGGCCAAGGCATAACCGGTTGGGTCGCGTTTCACGGTAAGCCGCAACTTATCGCCGACGTCAAAACCGATCCACGCTATATCTCCATACGCCCTGCCGTCCGCAGCGAAATCGCCGTGCCCATGGAGGAAAATGGCCAAACTATCGGCGTGATCAACCTCGACCACGACACCGTCGGCGGTTTCACGGACGCCGACCTCCAGCTCCTCACCCTCTGTTCGCACGAAACATCGGCGGTGACCTCTCGCCTCTGGCAACTCCGACAGCTGCGCGGCAAAGCGCGGCAATTTGAGACACTCATTTCGATCGGCCAATCTCTCGTGACCAAAGTCGAACCCCAGGAACTTTTCGACTCACTCACTCGCGACACTCGGCAGAGCATGCAGTGCCGTGCATGCGCGTTGTATTTGTATGATGAGGCGAACGAGCTCGTACGTCTCATGTCGTTGGCCAATACGACCTCTGAGGTCATCGGCCAAGACCTGCCCGCCAATTCGTGTTTCGTTTCAGGCGTCATCCACACCCGCAAGCAACTCGAGTTCCCCAATATTCAAGGCCCCGAATTTCTCGACCTGCTCGATCTGCCGCGCGACACCGCCCTTCGCACGCTCCTCGCGACGCCGATGATGTATGAAAAAGAGGTGCTCGGCGTTCTTGTCATCTTCACTGACCACGTCCATCGCTTCAACAACGACGAACGCCGTTTGGTCGCCGCGCTCGCCAGTCTCGGTGCTGTGGCCCTGCAAAACTCGCGGCTCTACTCACGCGTTTTCCAAAGCGAAGAATCACTCCGCAAAAACGAACAACTCACCACCCTCGGATTGCTCGCCGCTGAGATCGCGCACGAGATCCGAAACCCGCTCACCGTCATCAAACTCCTTTACGGACATCTCGGACTCGATTTCCCCGATGACGATCCACGCAAGACCGACGTCCGCGTCATCAGCGAGAAAATCGATCAACTCGAGGCAATCGTCTCGCGCGTGCTCAGTTTTGCGAAAGCGCCTTCGAGCCTGCATTCGCGTTGGCAGATCACCGATCTCATTGACGACACTATTGTCCTCATCCGCCTCAAACTCGCCCAAAGCAAAATTCACCTTCGCTTCGAGCACCCTACGCAACCACTCGTCGTGGACGTCCATAAGGGCCAAATCCAGCAGGTCCTGCTCAATCTTCTCATCAACTCCACTCAGGCCATGCCCGATGGCGGCGAAATCACGATCCATTGCAGCGTCGAAGACCGCAGTCCCACACGCAATGTCTGTATCGACATACGGGATACCGGTCGCGGCATACCGGAAGCGTTACGCGAAAAGATCTTTGATTCTTTCCTCTCCGGACGTCCCGACGGCACTGGCCTGGGACTCGCTATCGCCAAACGTATTTTGCTCAGTCACCACGGTGACATCACTCTTTTGGAAACCAAACCTGACGGCACCACGATGCGCCTCTCTCTGCCGTTAGTGTGATTAAAACCGGTTCGCCTATTTTCCACCATGGAACCACGCATCAGCATCATCTCACTCGGCGTAAAAGATTTTGACCGCGCTCTACGCTTCTACCGCGACGGACTTGGATTCACCACCAAAGCGAAAGAAGGCGATCCGATCGCGTTTTTCCAAACCACTGGCGCGCGACTCACGCTCTATCCGCTCGACAAACTGGCCGAGGATATTTCGCCCGAGGTGCATCCGTCCAAAGGCGGCTTCGGCGGCATCACGCTCGCCCACAATACCCGCACGAAGGAAGAGGTCGCCCGCATTCTCGCCCTCGCCGAAAAAGCCGGCGGCAAAATCGTGAAGCCTGCGCAGGATGTCTTCTGGGGCGGACACAGCGGCTATTTCACTGATCCCGACGGCTACTACTGGGAAGTAGCCTGGGCTCCGATGTTCACCTTCGACGAACACGGCGCGCTCAACGTTTGAATCTGCACGTTGACCGAACATTTCGATCTACGATAAGCCAGTAATGTGAAATATTTTCATAATGTTAGGCGGCAATCGTTGCGGAACGGCAACGGCTGATATACCGCTGCGGATCTATGAATAACTTTGCCTGCTCCCAATGTCACCAAACGGTTTTTTTTGAAAACGTCCGGTGCGAAAATTGTGGCAGTGCTTTGGGTTTCGCGCCTGAACGACGCAGCATGTTCGCATTTGAGGTGAACGATCAAGGCCCATGGCGCGTGCTCGGCGTAACCGACGAAAAGCCGCGCCGCGCTTGTCGAAATTATCACGTGGAAAACGTCTGCAATTGGATGCTCCCGGCCGACAGTTCGGACGAATATTGCGCGAGTTGCCGTCTGACCGAGATCATCCCCGCTCTCAATAAAACGGAGAACAAACATCTTTGGTATCGATTGGAGCAGGCCAAGCGACGCCTGATCTATTCGTTGCTCGGTTTGCATTTGCCCCTGCGTAACCGATCGGAAGATCCAGAATACGGGCTCGCGTTTCAATTTCTTGAGGACATCCCCGGCAACGAGCACGTCATCACCGGCCACGAGCGCGGTGTGATCACGTTAAATGTAGCCGAGGCTGACGACGTTCGGCGTGAGAAAACCCGCAAATCGATGCACGAGCCATACCGAACCCTGCTCGGCCATTTTCGCCATGAGATCGGACATTACTACTGGGACATTTTGATCGGCAACTCGTCATGGCTGGGCGAATACAGGCAGTTATTCGGCGACGAACAACACGACTACGCAGAAGCGTTGAGCCACCACTATAGCGGAGGTCCACCACCCGACTGGGCCAGTCACTACATCAGCGCATACGCTTCATCACATCCCTGGGAGGACTGGGCTGAGACTTGGGCCCATTATTTGCACATGATAGAAGCGCTCCACACCGCCGCGCAGTGGCACGTGGATTTGCGCACGACGAATAAGACGGGATCGTCAACCGACGCGGCATATGTCGCGCGACCGGCGTCAGATTTCGATGCGCTGCTTGAGCAATGGTTACCGCTCACGTGTTTCCTTAATAGCCTTAATCGCAGTCTCGGCCAGCCCGACGCGTACCCCTTCACGATTCCGACTCCTGTGATCGAAAAACTCCGATTCATCGACCGCGTGATCCGCGAACGCCCACCAGCGTGAAATCCTCGCGACCAAGGAGCCGCCTCCGCTCTCCCCGTTCCTCACCGAAGCACTGAAGCAAAAAGCTATCCAGACATGAAGTCGGATAGCTTTGATGGGACCTCGCGAAAGTTGCGGTTTTACCGGGATCCGTCCGAGCCGGTATCTCCTGAGCTGGTGCCGCCGGAGCTGGTGGTGCCTGAGCTGGTTCCGGAGCTTGTGCCGCCAGAGCTAGTGGCACCCGAGCTGGCGCCGCTGGAACTCCCGTAACTGCCACTACTGGTCGTGCCGCTGCCATTTCCACTGCTACGATTGCGGGTAGACCCTGCGCCGCTTGAGCTGCTTGAACTGCTTGAACTGCTTGAACTGCTTGAACTACTCGAACTGCTCGAAGACGAGCCATACATACTTCCACTGGAAGACCGCCCCGAAGTGGAGCCGGAGCTGCCTGGACGCGTGTCGTCGTAGGAGCCGGAATTAGTACCCGACCCGCCAGACGAGCCACCCGTGCTACCACCAGAGCCGCCCGAGGTTTGCGCGACCAGAGCGCTCCCGAGGGTGAGCGCACCGGCCGTGATTAAGATTTGGGCGAGGGCTTTAAACCCAGGCCGTGAATTGGAGTTTGTTTTGTTGGGATTCATACGCTGCGGAGTTTATTCATTCAGGGTGCACACCGACAGAGGACGACTCTCCACAAAACTTCTCCGGCCAATTCCTGCGCCGCCCCTCGGTGGTCAGCAGGACATAGTGTGGTGAAAAATCACACCCGAGAGCTCAGGCCAAAGCTTCCTGTTTCATCACCTTCCGGGCCTGCTCCACGAAGGTAACGGGTTACTCCAAGCGAATAGGTTCCCGAATCGGCCTAGTGGTTTTCCCGGCAGGAAGGCACAGGCGCCGAAACCAATTTCGCAGGACTAAGGCGCGAGCAAAATGCCCGCGCCACTCAGGCGGCAGGAGCGGCGGCGGCCTGTGCGGCTTCCTCGGGCAAAACCGTGCGAGTACAGAAGTCGCCGAATTCTTCGCCGGTCTGACGCTCCTTGGCGTAGCGTTTGATAATCGGGCTGAGAAGCGCGAGGCTTTCATCGATCGTCACTGACTGGCGGAAAAGTTTATTGAGACGCGTGCCGTTGTATTTGGCACCCAAATACAGCGCGTACTTGCCCGGCGCTTTGCCCACGTAACCGATTTCGGCGAGATAAGGGCGGCAGCAACCGTTGGGGCAACCCGTTACGCGCAGGCTGATCGCATCGTGTCGAAGGCCGGCTTCGTCAAGCACGGTTTCGAAGCGTTCGATCAAATCAGGCAACATGCGTTCGCTCTCAGCTAACGCTAGCCCGCAGGTCGGAAGCGCAACGCAAGAAAGTGCGTTGAGGCGGAGTCCGCTTTGGGCGTTTTCATTGGTAAGGCCGTGACGCGCGAGAATCGCGTCGATGATGGGCTTCTGAATATCGGTCACGCCAGAGATGATGAGATTCTGAGAAGGCGTGAGACGAAAATCGCCAGTGTGGACTTTCGCGATTTCACGCAGCGCGGTCTTCATCTTCCAACCCGGGATGTCCTTGATACGCCCGCTGAGAATATGGAGTCCGTAAAACGACGTTCCATCGACACCACGGTGCCAGCCGTGTGGGTCCTGAATAGTGGCAAACTCAAACCTGCGCACAGCACCAAGGGTAAAGCCGGCACGCTTTTCGACCTCGGCCTTGAACCAAGGCAGGCCGCGGTCATTGATCGTGTACTTGAGGCGAGCGTGTTTGCGATTGGTGCGATCGCCGTAGTCGCGTTGAGTGGTGAGCACAGCCGTGCCTATTGCGATAACCTGGTCCGGCGTGATAAAACCGAGCAGATCGGCGAGACGCGGATAAGTTTCCGCATTGCCATGGCTCATGCCCTGGCCGCCACCGACCACAACGTTGTAACCGACGAGTTGGTTGTTCTCCACGATGGCGATGAAGCCAAGGTCTTGGGAAAAAACATCGATGTCGTTCGACGGTGGGATTGCGAAACCGGTTTTAAATTTGCGCGGAAGATACGTTGCACCGTACAGCGGCTCGTTGTCGGGTTCGCCGCCGGCAACAAGTTGGTCGTCGATCCAAATCTCGTGATAGGCGCGGGTGTGTGGCAGAGCGTATTCGCTCCAAGCGCGCGCATGGCCATAAACTTGCTGATGCACCAGGCTACGTTCGGGATTGGGCGCGGCCATGACGTTGCGATTCACATCGCCACAGGCAGCAATCGAGTCGAGGAGAACCTTGTTAAGGTTCTTGATCGTCGGACGAAGGTTACCCTTGAGGATGCTGTGAAACTGGAAAGTCTGGCGCGTGGTTAGGCGTAACGAGTGGTTGCCGTATTTGTCACCGATTTCGTCGAGCACGAGCCACTGCTGCGGCGTGCATTGCCCCCCCGGGAGTCGGACACGCAGCATGAAACCGTAGGCCTTTTCCTGCTTAAGCTTGGTCCGCTCTTTGCGTAGATCGCGGTCATCTTGCAGGTACAGGCCGTGGAATTTTGTGAGCTGATTGTTGTCCTCACTGATCGCACCAGTCGACGTGTCGAGTAGGTCTTGCGCGATGGTACCACGCAGGAAATTGGAGGCGGATTTAATGCCTTCGTTCGCGCTAAGAGGCTTCGTATTTGCCACCGGTTCTGAGCTCATAAGGAATGGCTTAAATTGCGCACAGTCCCGCCTCAGGCAAGGTCGTAATTAGTTTTTTGACCCATTCACTAAACTATACAGATCAAGCCGTTGATTTATAGGGATATTATAAATCTCGCCGCAAACGATCTACTACCAACATACTTCTTACCCCGCCGATAATTCGAGCAGGATTTCGTCGCGGCTGATCATACCTAATTCAGCCCAAAGCTGCATGAGATGGAGTTTGTTGCGGATCTTGTGCCCGAGGTCGCGAACGACCAGATAATCATTCGGCTCCTCAAGGGGCGTACCCAGGCGAGTCTGAACCAAGCTAAGTTCCTCAATGAGGCGATGTAATGTACACCACTCCTGCGTCACAAGTTCATGTGAAATAGCAGGGAACTGCCATGGGCTAGCGGCTTGCGGTAGGAACGGGGTACTCATGAATCTACTCACACTTACTGCCGCAATCGAGACGACTGAGAGAGACTTTAGATAAAACCGCTGGTTATGCAGGTTATCAGCAGGCGTTTTGCCGCTGAGCAGTTTTTCTACTGCGCACCTAACCTCAATCTACCTTACTTTGTGCGTGCTACGGTTCCTGCTTCTTCCCAACGCTTTAACGCTCGCCCGGTGAGTGATTGTTCGGCAGAAACGATCTCTGGACGGGTTCCAGCATAGACAATTTCACCGCCTGCCGTGCCACCGCCAGGTCCAAGATCAATGATCCAATCAGCGAGGTTAATCACATCAAGATTGTGCTCGATGACGATGATGGTGTTGCCCGCATCACGCAGCCGAAAAAGCAGATCCATAAGGTTCTGGATATCGGTCCAGTGCAAGCCGGTCGTCGGCTCATCGAGGATGTAGAGGGTGTTGCCCTGCTGGCGCTTACTTAGTTCTAGAGAGAGTTTAATTCGCTGCGCCTCGCCGCCAGAAAGCGTTGTGGCTGACTGGCCCAATGTGAGGTAGCCAAGACCGACAGCGTTGAGCGTCTCAAGTTTATCCATCACACGCGGAATGTTGCGGAAGAGCTTCATTGCCTCGCGCACGGTCATGTTGAGAACGTCAGCAATGGACTGACCGTGAAAAAGCACCTCAAGCGTTTCACGATTGAAACGCCGCCCACCACAGCTCGGGCACGGCGCGTAAGCATCAGCCATAAACTGCATATCGAGTTTGATCACACCGTCGCCCTGGCAACGTTCGCAACGACCACCACGGACGTTGAAGGAAAAGCGGCTTGCCTTGTAACCGCGCACTTTTGCGAGCGGCACCTGAGCGAAGAGATCGCGCAATAAATCGAGAAGCTTTGTATACGTTGCTGGGTTCGACCTCGGACTGCGTCCGATCGGTTCCTGGTCGACCTGCACGAGCTTTTCGAAGAAATCGAGATTCTCGATATGGCGGTGTTTGCCAGGGATGATTTTCGCGCCGTTCAGTTTTCGCGCGGCGGCAGCGGCCAGCACGTCGTTGACCAGAGTGCTTTTTCCCGAGCCAGAAACGCCGGTCACACAGGTCAACAAACCAACCGGGAAACGCGCATCGATATCACGGAGGTTGTGCTCACGCGCCTCACGTACGGTGAGCCACGCGTCATCGGGCTTTTTTGTTTTCGCGTCTTTGACCACCGACATTTTGCGGGCAAGAAATGGTCCCGAGCGCGACACGCTTGCCGGCTGCTTGGCGCAATCCGCTGGTGTGCCTTGGAATAAAATCCGCCCGCCTTCGACGCCCGCCTCTGGCCCGAGTTCGATGATTTCGTCGGCCAAGCGCATCGTGTCTTCATCATGTTCGACGACCAACACGGTATTGCCGCGATCGCGCAGCTCGCAGAGCGTATCGAGGAGTTTCTGATTATCGTGCGGGTGCAGGCCGATACTCGGTTCATCGAGCACGTAAATCACGCCCATCAGCCCCATGCCGAGCTGTGTCGCCAGCCGGACGCGCTGCGCCTCACCGCCCGAGAGTGTCCCATAATCACGCTCCAGAGTTATATAACCAAGGCCCGTCTCCAACAAAAACCGCAGCCGTTGGTCGATACCAACCACGATTTCGCTCACAGCCTCGTTATTCGCTGAGTTCGTGCCGAATTTGCCGACAAACGCCGCCGCAGAAGCCACGTCGAGCGCAAAGAACTCCGGCAAGGTCAGACCGCCCACGCGTACAGCGCCGCTGCGGGCGTTGAGCCGCGTCCCATGACATTCGGGGCAATCGCCGCTGACCATGAAGGTTGTCAGCCGGGCACGAAAACCATCGCTATCGGTCTCACGCCAGCTCTCGTCGAGCATGGGAATTACACCAGCGAACGGCGTCGCCTTCGCTTCACGCATGCGCCGAAGCTTGAACGCAAACAACCGTTCGCCTCCGCCAAATAAGAGCGTGTTGCGAATCTCTTCCGGTAGTTTCCGCCAAGGAGTTTCAGCATCGAAGGGCAACTGCTCCGCCAACTGCTTGAGAATGGCGTTGTGCTTTATAATGAGATTTTTCCCGCCGATCCGCCACGGTTTGAGCGCTCCTTCGCGCACTGATTTTTCAGGATCAGGCACAACGAGCTCGGGCACGAACCTGAGCTTACGCCCCAATCCCCCGCAAGTCCCGCACGCCCCTTCACTGTGGTTGAACGAGAAATGTCGCGGCGTGAGCTTCTCGAAAACGTCGCCGCACACTTCGCAGGCGAGATGCTGACTCAGTTGGATTTCACGCCAGGGAGCTTCGGTGGATTTTTGGGCGAGCACGATGGCGCGGTCGTGCCCTTCGCGAAACGCCAGCTCGAGCGAGTCGGCTAGCCGGCTACGCTGGTCGGCCGTGGCCACGATGCGATCAACCACCAGATCAACAGAAACTTCTTTTGCGCTACTCGGCACGAGATGCGGATCGTCGAGGTTTTTGATTT
>Ga0302323_100003775_pt1 | contig 12322 bp, 8 predicted proteins | sample Fen_T0_3_FD_201950 | JGI IMG/M metagenome (GOLD analysis project Ga0302323, IMG submission 201950) | Peat permafrost microbial communities from Stordalen Mire near Abisko, Sweden - Fen_T0_3 | ecosystem: Environmental > Terrestrial > Soil > Wetlands > Permafrost | place: Sweden: Abisko... | reverse complement strand
AATGCTTGACAATTTCACCGTCAAGGATACACTTTCGGCTGTCAAAGAAATTTCAGGCAGATACGAGACAGAATCTTCAGGCGGGATTAATCTTTCCACAATCAGATCTTATGCGGAGTGCGGTGTTGATTTTATTTCGGTCGGCGCGCTTACTCATCATATTAAAAGTCTGGATATGAGCTTAAAAGCTATTTAATCAATGAACCTGAAGGAAGCAGCAGTATTAAATGAAAAAGAGAAAATCAGGAAACTGGTTCTTCCAGGCTTTGACGGGGTACCAATAAGCCAGGTAATTACTTTCGTAATCAAAGGGTTCCGGAAAGGAGTCCTGGTAACCAGAGCCTCATCAATAGCTTTCAATCTTCTGTTGGCATTGCTCCCTGCTTCAATATTTCTTTTCTCTCTTATACCCTTTATACCTATTCCGAATTTTCAGCAGGAACTCATCAGGCTCTTCGAATACATTCTCCCTTCAAATGCCTTTAATTTCCTTGAAACGACAATTATTGATATAGTTACTCACAAGAGCAAGGGTCTGTTGCTTTTTATGTTTATTGCCACGGTTATTTTTTCGACTAACGGAATACATGCTGTTATTCATGCTTTTGTGGTATCTGCACACTCCTTTAAAACACGATCGTGGGTTAACCAGAGAAAGATCTCGGTTGTTTTGTTACTCATTGTTATTTTTATGATCTCAATCTCAGGATTTCTTGTAATCTTCGGAAAGATTTTAGTAAACCGGCTTGTCGTATTGCATATAATCAAGAGACGCTTTGTAATTTATTTTTTAATATTCCTGAGGTGGATACTTATCGTTCTTCTCTTGTTTATGGCAATTTCAGCCTTGTACTATTTTGCTCCGGCAAAAAAGATAGGATTTAAATTTTTCTCTCCAGGGTCAACTCTGGCAACACTTCTTTTTATTCTTACTTCGCTCGGTTTTTCAGCTTATGTTAATCATTTCGGACAGTATAATCAACTGTACGGTTCAGCAGGGACACTTATGGTAATACTTATATGGCTATATCTCAATTCAATAGCTATACTGATCGGATTTGAGCTGAATGTCAGTATCATGGCTGCCCGCGCTGAAGACAAAGAGCAGATTCAGACTATCAGCCACAATGAAGATATTTCCTGACAAGAGCACTTATTTCTTCATTTTTATTATAAAGATTTTCACTGAGTCCTTTATCATCGTAAGCCCTCAGCTTTGAAACAACACTCTCAATAACCCCCGGAGGAAAAACACCGTCTTTTTCGAAATAACCTCTCTGAGCTATAAGACAGTCAGCTGATTCCCAGCATGATGCCGGTAACGATTCCAGATTTTTCTTAAGTTTATTCTGGTTTTGGAAAATGTTATAATCAACATAAAGATCTCCGGCTTTTTTAATGCTATCTTCCGTTTCGAGTCCGTGCTCAGCTGCTATAACAAGACCTGCAAAGAGCTTATAAATATCAGCGGATCCATCGGGTGACCTAAGCTCCACAGTTTGTTTGGAAGGCATTTTCTGATATTCGGCAGTGTCAGCAGGATTTGCATCTTTGATCATGTTGGTTGCACCATTCCAACCAAGAGGAACGCGCATAAGGACTGATCTGTTTCTGTCGCCCCAGCAGATATTTGTCGGAGCCTCCTGGTGCGGGACAAGACGCAGGTAAGATGTTGGAATTGTATTACCAAATGCAGTCAGCGATTTAGAAAGATCAAGAATGCCGGCAATCATTTTTTTGGCAACATCGCTCAATTTACCATTATCGATCATCATGTTTTCACCATTCTTTTCAATCATCATATGAATATGCATGCCTGACCCAGCATTTCCTACCGTAATTTTAGGTGCAAAACTAACCTCCACTCCATATTCTGAACAAAGGATCCTGATTATCCACTTGGCAATAAGAAGCTGATCAACAGCTTCATCAATTTCAACAGGAGTGAATTCGATCTCATGCTGTTCGAAATCCTCTCCATCTTTAGAGAAACTTCCGACTTCCGAGTGTCCGTATTTGATTCTGCAGCCAGCCTTGGCACATAGTTCAAGGGCTTCTATTCTGAGATCTTCAAATTTGGCAAAGGGTTTTGACTGATGATATCCCTTCTGATCAACGAGCGGATAAAGATCTTCATGGTATGATTTGATATAATATTCCAGTTCTCCGAATGCTTTGAAGGTATATCCTGTTTTCTTTTTAAACCTTGTATATGCCTTTCTGAGAATATATTCAGGGGCACTTTCAAGAGGGTTGCCATCATTATTATAAAATGAACAGAGCAATTCCAGTGTTGGAATTTCAGTAAAAGGATTTACAAATGCCGTTCTGTATCTTGGCATAACATACAGATCACTGGCTCCCGATTCGATAAATGAGAATAAACTGGATCCGTCAACTCTCTCGCCGGCGGTCAGGATTGATTCGAGATGATCCCTGCTGAATGGCACAAAATTCAGGGATTTAAGCTTTCCGTCATCAGCCACATACCTGAAATTCAGCATTGCGATTCCCTTAGCCTCAATGAACCTTATAATGTCTTCACGGGTGAATTCCCTGGCAGGCTTCTTGAGAAATTGAACCAGTTCATTCTGATTCATCAGAATATCATTATTATTCTTTATCATTTTAAAAAAAATATTAGATGGCGTCAAAAATAGATAAATAACTCACAATGGATTATGATAAATATTGGCTTTTCAGTGCCCACTTAACCTGTTCCCTTCAACCATGGAGACTGACACATATGGAAAGATCGGTATTGAATAGAAAAAATTGAAGTAAGAACAATTGAACAAGCGAATTAAGAAATCAGAAGTATATATTAATTCTTACTTCACTGTTCGATTGTTCTGTGTTCTTAATTCAGGTATAGTGCATAAGATCAATTACAAATTGAAAGGATACGGAAACACGGAGATCAGAAAATTAAAAAGGCTGCCTCAGATGAGACAGCCCTTTAACTAACCAACTAAAAAATCACTTCTATCCCTATTTCTTAATTAAAATTGTTATCTATTAAAAATTTATATCAACCTGTGCAGTAAAGGTATTGGCATTCTGGTTGTTTGTATTATAGTATGCTTTTTTATTATTATAAATGTCATAACCAAAAATCACTGAAACATTTGTAGAGAAAGCCCATGAAGCGCCAAAACTTAAGGCTCCCAGATAATTCTTACCTCCCTGATAATCGACAGCCAGCCAGAGCTTATCTGAAATTTCTGTCATTGTCCTATCCCATGATAAAAGCAGTCCGCTATTTGCCTTATTTAAATTCTCATCAACAAGAACTTTACCATTACCGGAATAATAACCTGCTGAAACCCTTCCAAGAATAGGAATTGTCTTTGCTATCAAACCATATATAATATTGTAATCCGTAAGATTCTTTTTTAATCCAATGTTATAAGCACCAATCGCCAGAGCAGGAGAGCCTTTAAAAATTGCACCTTCCGGAAATCCTATTTTTGCATTAAAATAGAAAGGATGATCGTCATAATTGGAATCTCCCATAGACAAAAAATCAACACCAATCTCACCCTGGAATTTTTCGAAGGGTAACAGCCCTGCAGTCAAACCCAGATCGAACATTCCCGCTCCTCTGATACCATCGATTTTGGAAGTCCTGATATAATTATCCAATCCCAGGTGCATCGTTTTCCACTTTTGAAAATCTGTGGAAGGAATCCAAATCTGGGTTGAAGGAGTTGAAAATAATAACTCATTTCCTAATAAAAACAGAACCACGCTAATAAATAAGAATCTTCTCATGATAAATTTATTTAAGATAATTTATTCTATTAATTAAAGCATTGTTAGAAGGCATGCAGGGAATAGTAAATGATGTGTCGCTCCCTGCTGCCATCTAATTTATCTTGATAATGGTGTTTCGCTGTTTTTGTCCATCTTTGTTCCGGAATAACCATCCAGCCCCATTTCAGGAATATCAAGGCCTTCAAGTTCAGCTTTTGCCGATACTCTGTTGCCAACGATCAGATCTATCACTTTAAAAACTACATATGAAATCAGGCCAACATATATCAGGTTTGCTAATATTCCTATAATTTCGGCTACAAGCTGACCGCCGTCACCGTAAAATAAACCTTTAACTGTGCCTGCGACTCCATTCCATCCATCACCGTAGGTTCCATCAGCAAATAATCCAAGCGCTATAACTCCCCAGGCTCCATTTACCCCATGTACGGATATTGCTCCAACAGGATCATCAATCTTTGCTTTTCTTTCAAAGAAAAATGTAGATTCAACAACTAGCACACCTGCAATTAATCCTATCAGAGCTGCACTACCAACTGTCACGAATGCGCAGGGTGCCGTAATTGCAACTAATCCTGCCAATAATCCATTACAAATCATACTGACATCCGGCTTTTTGGTTTTAAACCACCACATATATAACATTGATGCAAAAGCACCGGTAGCTGAAGCAATCATTGTATTTACAGCAACAACCGCAATTCTCAGATCACCTCCTGCAAGAGTTGAACCGGGGTTAAAACCAAACCATCCGAAAGCAAGAATAAATGTGCCGATTACGGCCATTGGTATACTATGTGCCGGAATAGCATTAGGTGATCCGTTTTTATTGTACTTGCCAAGACGTGGACCAAGTATCCATGCACCGACAAAAGCGATAACACCTCCGGTCAGATGAACAACCGATGAGCCGGCAAAATCCACATGACCATGGCCCAGACCGAATTCCTTACCTAAAGTAGTTAACCAGCCTCCTCCCCAAACCCAGTTACCATAAACAGGGTATATAATCGTTCCTACAGCTATCCCATATAATACAAACGCTGAGAATTTCCATCTTTCAGCCATGGCTCCTGTCGGAATCGTAGCTGTGGTATCCATAAATACCATCTGGAACAGGAACAATGAAAAGACGGCAACATCATAAGTCCCGCTAAGAAAAAATCCTTTCGAGCCTATCAGGCCAAATGAATGTCCGAAGAGCTTAATAGTCAATTCATGATTCAACCCGTCGAATCCACCCATAGTGGTAATTGCCCCCATTCCTCCAAACATAATAGCAAAACCACAAAGCCAGAAACCCAGCATTCCGAGTGGATATATCATTAAGTTCATTGCCATTGTATGAGCAACGTTTTTTGCACGGGTCAATCCTGTTTCGACCATTGCAAACCCAGCCTGCATGAACATAACAAGAAACCCAGTGATTAAAGTCCACATAATATTGAGTGCAACTTTGTTATGTCCTACCTGATTAGCTACTTCCAGAATTGTAGGTGACCCTGGTGTTGCTGAAGTTATTTCAGTTGCAGTACCGGTGTTCGCACCCGTAGGATCAGTACTTTTTGGCCCATCCGCGTAACATATTGGTCCAATCACAAGAATTAAAGCAGCGACGAGTAATATAAGTTTTTTAGTCATTTTTATAAGTTTTAAATTTTTATTTAGTTAGTTTCTCATCACCAGGTCCAGCTGTTGAGGCTTCTCCCCTAGCACTATTGCTGATCCTTACCGATTCTTCAATATTATAACTGAATATCATGCCGTCGCCTATCTCACCAGTGAATGCAGCTTTCTCAATGCAGTCAATTGTTTTTTGAACGTTAATATCACGAAGCACGAGGGATAAAAATATCCTCGGAATGTACTGTGTATCGTATACTGTTCCACGGTAGCTGTGATGTCCACGCATATGTTCATTTCCAACCCCTGATGCGTCCCAGTAGGAAAAGAAGTCAATGCCTATCTCCTTGAGCTGGGCTTTGACATCTTCAAATTTTGATGTCCTGATAATAGCTTCAATTTTCTTCATACAATTTGATTTTTTAGTTAGTATTTGTTTTTCTTAATATTTTTCAGATGGCAAAAAGATACAATGATGTCTTTTATTATATATGAAATACATATAGGCCAAATGCATGCCATTTTTTGAAAACGAAAGTATTGAAGATGAAATGAGACACTGTAAACAATTAATTTACAGGCAGAAAGGAAGTACAAATAAAAAACTGAAGCTTTTTTAGAAGAACGAAAAGACTACGTTCCAGTAAGATGCAACAAAAAATCCTACATAATTGTAGGATTCACATTAAAACTGATAAATAATTGGTAGGGACATTGCATGCAATGTCCCTACGAATGCCATTTAACTTGATTTCCTTTTATATTTTTTGAAGACAACAGGATCGATCTGATATTTTTTAATCCTGAGTCCCATCATCCGTTCGGTAAGTTTAAGCTGTTCAGCAGCTTTTGAGATATTTCCTTTTGAAAGGTTCAGTGCATCGATCAACATTTGTTTCTCGACATTTTCAAGAATGGCTTCAAGACCACCGTCAACGCGGGAATGCGTCGATGCAGCACTCTGAAGCGTTGGCGGAAGATTATGAGAACGGATCACTTTGTCGGTGCTCAGAATACCCGCACGTTCGATACAGTTTTCCAGTTCCCTGATATTCCCCGGCCAGTGGTAAGTCATTAACAGGTCAATAGCTGTCGAGCTGATCCTTTTAATTTCAAGGCCATGTATCTTGTTATATTTTTCAATGAAATGATTCACCAGTAAAGGAATGTCTGCCCGTCTTTCTCTTAACGGGGGTATGAAAAGAGGAAAAACATTTAACCTGTAGTATAAATCTTCCCGGAATTCATTTTTAAGCATCAGTTCTTCGAGGTCACGATTTGTTGCTGTTATAATTCTTACGTCAGCCTGCAACGTTTCTGTCCCTCCAAGTCTTTGAAATTCTCTCTCCTGCAACACCCTGAGAAGTTTCACCTGAAGGTTAGGTGAGAGGTCGCCGATCTCATCAAGGAATATTGTGCTTTTTTCTGCCAGTTCGAAACGGCCTTTGTGAAGCTTATCTGCTCCGGTAAATGCACCTCTTTCATATCCGAATAACTCACTTTCAATAAGCATTTCAGGTATCGCTGAGCAGTTTATACTGATCATCTGCATTTTACTGCGTGGACTCTGGTCATGAATAGCTCTGGCAACCAGTTCCTTACCAACGCCGCTTTCGCCTCGTATCAATATTGTAGCATTTGTCATGGCTACTTTTGAAATAAGGTCATAGACCTCCTGCATCTTTCCCGATTCGCCCACTAATGATGTGATACGGTCATTAAAACTGTAAAGGCCCTGTTCCCTGAGCCTCTGATAATGAAGTTTTTCAAGTTCTTCAATTTTGTCCTGCCTCGATCTTACAAGCCGGGCAAACATTGCCGCCATAATGGTAAGCAATTTCATTTCAGCCTGATAAGAGAGGCCGGTAGAATATTTCAGTTTTACGCTGAGGGTACCAATAATTTCATTTTTTGCCCTGATGGGAACGCAGATAAAACAATCTTCGTCATCCGTTTTACTTGTCGATTGTGTCTTATTCAGATAACGCGGTTCATCAGAGATATGAGGTATGATTACCGGTTTTCCTGTTTTTACGACATCACCGATAATCCCCTCACCTATTTTGTATTCACCTCTTTCTTTTTGTTCTTTGGTCAGTCCGTAAGCAACCTCGATAATTATTTTTGATGAATTACGATTGAGCACGGTCAAAAAAGCCTGAAGTATTCCCAGTCTTGGTGCCATTTCTTCCATCACATGCATTATGGCTTGTTCCAGATCAGAACTTTTAGCAACAACCTCACTAACCTGGAAGAGAAGGGATAAATTATCTGTAGGATCTGACATATTGGTATTTTTCCTGTACCAAAGTTATTAATTAATTGCAATTCCCAATCTTGGATTTATGTTTGACATTCTGTAATTTTTTTCATTACTTTCGTGGCGACAAATAAGCTATAATGAAAAAATGGATATTTTTCCCGCTCCTGGTATTGCTTATTGGTTGCAAGGGGAAAAACACTGAAACTTACTTTACACCTGCAAAAGCATCTTTTTACTTCAAAGAGATTGAGGAAATATGCGCCCGTGACAGCGGAAAATTATGGGGCAAAAACCTCTTCGGACCCATAATGTTTGTAGAAAGAGTAACCCGAAGAATTGTAGCTAACCAACCTGACAAGGAAGGTCTTCTAAAATCAAAAGAAAGGGTTTTTACAGGTCTTTATCCAAAAGAACTCATATTGAGCAATGCACCTGCAATATTTGGAGGAACCCAGTTTGCGATGGTCCCTCTGCCGGTTGAAGAAGATACTTTCAGGATAAAAACCAGGGTAATTCATAGTCTTTTTCACCGCTTCCAGGAAAATGAAGGTATTTCTGCTTCATCCTTTAACATTAATAATATGGATGAAAAGGAAGCAAGACTCTGGATAAAACTTGAATGGAAAGCTTTGAGGAAAGCGATTAACACTGAAGGTGAAGAACGGCAGCTGGCAATAAGGGATGCATTGATATTCAGAGGATCAAACAGGGAGCTTTATCCCAATTATGCCCTCAATGAAAACAAATTTGAAACTTATGAAGGTCTTGCTACCTTTACATATACCCTTTTATGTACCAATTCACGGGAAGAATTTAAGACACGGCTTTTCGAAAATCTCGATCGCATCTATTCAATGCAATCCTATGCCAGATCATACGGATTCATTCACGGAGCATTATACGCCTCCCTTCTCTATGATAAAGGATTCGATCTTAAGACCATAACAACTGATAGTTATGATATTGGAAATGCAGTTAAAGAACTTTACAAAATAAATCTGCCGGCAATCTGCAGGGATGTGGCAGGTAGTCTTGCAGTAAATTATGATATTGAGACTATTAATAAGGAAGAAGAAAAGAGGGTTGCAGATATAAAACAAAGTATTGAAAGTCAATTAAGCATATTTACAGAAAAACCGGTGGTCTTTCTTGAACTCGAGAGCCCCTATTTTGACTTTGAACCGGAAGATGTTCACCCTCTTGATACCTTCGGAACCCTCTATAATTCAATGAGGGTATCTGATAACTGGGGTAAACTCACAGTCGATAAGGGAGGCTGTCTTGTCTCTACAAATCTTAAGTTCATCCGGATACCTGCCAAAGGTTTCAAAGCCGATAAAAACCATATATCAGGAGATGGCTGGCATCTTATACTCAATGACAACTGGGAACTTGTTCATGTCGAGCAGAATTATTTTGTCAGGAAGCTGATGCCTTGAGATATTACCCCCTCTTCCCCGATTTTTTACCCCCCTGCTCCAGCTTAGGCAGGATTCGTACTCGTTTTTTAAGTGAATTTTCAAAATATTCGCGAACGAGCCCCCCTTCAGGGGGGTTGGGGGGCAAAAAGCGGAATTTGGGGAAGTAAGATTAATTCTTCAAAGATTTCAGTGCCTCCTCCAGTGATTTTATCTTCGACTCCGCATCGCTCTTCTTCTTTCTTTCCAATTCCAGTATGCCGGCAGGAGCATTATTTACAAAGCGCTCATTATCAAGTTTTTTCATAACATTGACCAGAAAGCCCCTATTATAGCTAAGCTCTTCCTTAATCCTGGCAATTTCACTTTCAACATCAAGCATTCCTGTTGTGGGGATAAAATACTCGGTTGTACCTACCATAAATGATGCAGTACCTTCCTGCTTATCAGAGACAAATACAATATCCGACAGGTTACAAAGTTTTTTAACAACCGGAAGAAACGAAGTATCAAACCTCTTCTTATCTTCCAGTATCTGCAGCTCAATCTTTTCCCTTACAGGAATCTCCTTTTCTTTCCTAACCGTCCGCACAGCGCTTATAATCTCTTTTACAGATTCAAACCCTGCAACCAGCTCTTTATTGAATTTTTTTGCTTCAGGCATTGCTGATACCATAATGCTTTCCCCGTTCTTTCTTACAATAAGCAGCTGCCATATCTCCTCGGTAATGAATGGCATAAAAGGATGTATTATCTTCATCAGTTTTTCAAATACAGCCACTGTGGAATCAAAAGTTTTCCGGTCAACAGGCTTCTGGTATTCAGGTTTGATAATTTCCAGATACCACCCTGAAAATTCATCCCAGAACAATTTATATGAAATCATAAGAGCTTCAGAGATCCTGAATTTCCTGAAATTCAAATCTATCTCGTTAATTGATTTCTTTAATGATTCCTCCATCCATTTAACGGCTAATAGGGATGATTCAGGCTGTATAATGGAATCGTCAACCTCCCAGCTCTTTACGAGTCTGAAAGCATTCCATATTTTATTGGCAAAGTTACGGCCCTGTTCAGGGAGACTGTCATCGTAAAGAAGGTCATTACCTGCAGGTGAACATAACATCATTCCAACCCGCACTCCGTCGGCTCCGTATTTTTCAATAAGTTGGATAGGGTCAGGAGAATTGCCGAGTGACTTGGACATTTTTCTCTTCTGTTTATCCCGGACAAGCCCGGTAAGGTAAACATTGTTAAAAGGTTTTTGTCCCCTGTACTCATAACCGGAAATGATCATACGTGCAACCCAGAAAAATAGAATCTCGGGAGCTGTTACAAGATCATTTGTAGGATAATAATATTTAATGTCGGCATTGTCAGGGTTGTTTATCCCGTCAAATGCAGTAATAGGCCAGAGCCATGATGAGAACCATGTATCCATAACATCTTCATCCTGCTGCAGATCAGAAATTGTCAGATTTAGATTTTCGCTTGTTTTTTTCGCAAGTTCGAGGGCTGCATCAATATTCTCAGCGACAACAAATTTATTATTATCGTAATAAAATGCAGGAATCCTCTGGCCCCACCACAACTGACGGCTGATACACCAGTCGTGAACATTTTCCATCCAGTGACGGTAAAGATTTTTAAACTTAGCCGGATGAATATGAATATCACCATTCATAACAGCTTCCAGGGCAGGCTCCGAAAGATCTCTCATCTTCACAAACCACTGGAGCGAAAGTCTTGGTTCAATAACTGCATTGGTTCTTTCAGATCTTCCGATCTTATTATCATATTTTTCAACCTTAACCAGGTTTCCTGTTTTGTGAAGTTCTTTTTCAGCAAGATCTTTTGCTTTAAACCTGTCAACACCAATAAACATTCCTGCCCTTTCGCTCATCGTCCCATTAGGATTGAATACATCAATTGAGGGTAAATTATGCCTTAGTCCGATCTCATAGTCATTAATATCATGAGCCGGAGTGATTTTCAGGCAACCTGTTCCGAATTCAGGATCAACATAACTGTCAAAAATAAAAGGTACCTCACGATTAGCCATTGGAACAATAACCTTTTTCCCTTTCAGATGCCTGTATCGTTCATCATTTGGATTTGCACAGACGGCTGTGTCGCCAAGTATTGTCTCCGGACGGGTTGTGGCAACCATAATATATCCATCTTCTCCGACTATCTTATACCGGACATAATAAAGTTTTGATTTTTCCTCGGTATAGTTTACCTCTTCATCAGAAACAGCCGTCATTGCCTGAGGGTCCCAGTTGACCATTCTTATTCCTCTGTATATCAGTCCCTTATTAAACAGATCAACAAACACTTTTATGACAGAATCATATCGTTTCTCATCCATGGTGAAAAGAGTACGGTCCCAGTCGCATGATGCGCCAAGCCGTTTTAGCTGCTCAAGGATTATGCCGCCATGCTTATGCGTCCATTCCCACACATGTTTAAGAAAATCCTCCCTGGACAGGTCATGTTTTTCAATTCCTTCAGCCTTGAGTTTAGCTACAACTCTCGCTTCAGTAGCAATAGAGGCATGATCGGTTCCGGGTACCCAGCAGGCATTTTTCCCTTGCATTCTAGCCCTGCGGACCAGCACATCCTGGATAGTATTATTAAGCATATGGCCCATATGAAGGACCCCGGTCACATTGGGTGGAGGAATAACAATTGTATATGGCTCTCTCCCGTCGGGAGTGCTTTTAAAGAATCCGTTATCCATCCAGTACATGTACCATCTGCTTTCAGCTTTCCCGGGCTCGTATTTTGAAGGAATATCCATATAGGTATTATATAAAATGTTCAATAATAAATGAATTGCAAAAATATAATATTTCCCGCTGATCTCGCAGACCGACGCAGAAAGATCGCCGAAAATCCGTTTGGCGGCAGGAAATTTAAAATAAACTAATATTAAAAAAGAATCCATAAAGTGCTGTTCTAATTCCTTTATTTTTGTTTATTTACTGATTAAAAACTAAACAAAACAGCAACATGCTCATAATCACTTCAATAATAATATATTAACATGGAATTTATTAATCATGGTATATCCTTGCTGAAACAGAGTATAAAGGAAAATCGCAGAAGGATTATCCTTCATATTGTCACATGGTTTCTGCTCCTTTCGATTAACTATTTATTCCTGAAATTATATGTCATATATTTCGATTTTCATTTTCACATTTTGATATGGTTATTATATATATCTATATTCTAC
>Ga0302323_100003774_pt1 | contig 12322 bp, 5 predicted proteins | sample Fen_T0_3_FD_201950 | JGI IMG/M metagenome (GOLD analysis project Ga0302323, IMG submission 201950) | Peat permafrost microbial communities from Stordalen Mire near Abisko, Sweden - Fen_T0_3 | ecosystem: Environmental > Terrestrial > Soil > Wetlands > Permafrost | place: Sweden: Abisko... | reverse complement strand
CCTACTACGTGCCCAAGCTGCAGGCGGTGAAGAACATCGTGCTGCACCCCGAGGCCTTCTCGATCAGCCTGCCGGCGCTGGCCAACCACCCCTACTTTCTGAGCGTGCCCATCGAGCGCGACCTCGATGTGGCGGTGGCCATCCGCCTGGCCGGCATCACGCAAGACGAGTTCTACACGCTCAACCCGCAAATGAACCGGCCGGTGATCCTGGCCGCCGGCACACCGCAGCTGCTGCTGCCGTATGACAACGCCAGCCTGTTCGTGCGCAATGTCGCCGCCCACCCCGGCCCCTTCGCCACCTGGACGGTCTGGGTCGCGCCACGCACGCTGAAGCCGGGCGATGCGGCCAAGCAGGTGGGCATGAGCGAGGCCGATCTGCGCGAGGTCAACAAGATCCCGCCCCACATGCTGGTGCGCGCCGGTTCCACGCTGGTGGTGCCGCGCGGCGAGAACCTGCTGAAGGACGTGTCGCTGCACGTGGCCGACAACGCCACGATGGCGCTGACGCCCGAAGCGCTGCCCCCGAAGCGCATGACCTACCGCGCCGCCAAAGGCGACACCGTCGCGAGCTTTGCCAAGCGCTACCGCGTGAGCCCCGCACAGGTCGCGCAATGGAACAAGACCAGCGCCACCGCGAGCTTCGCGCCCGGCCAGAGCGTGGTGGTGTTCGTCGCGCAAAGGCAGCCGTCGGTGCGCAGCGGCAGCAAGGCCAAGAAGCCCGTCAAGCGCAAGAGCCGCAAGCGCTGAACGCTGCGGCCCCTGCTCGGCCATCACATCATTGCACTGGCCGCGAGGTCCGCCGGCAGCGTGCCACGCCAGACCGTGGTGCCCGAGGTCTGCCCTGACGCCATCGTGCCAAAGCTGGCCATCGCACTGACCAGGCCTTGCACCTGCGCGTCGGTCACGATCGAGCCGTCGTTGAAGCGGAACTCCTCCACGTGGTACTGGCTGCCCAGGTACCAGTCTTGGATCACCAGCTTGTCGGCGCTGCCGTTGATCAACGCTTCGAGGTTATTACCAACGTGCATATAGGTGATGTCGCTTTGCACGATGCCAGCTGCAAACTGCACCCGGTCTTTGACGCCGGCGGTGCTGTCGTTGTCTTGCACGATATCTTGCCCATTGCCCCTGCCGAACTGATAGAAGTCTGCTCCGGCACCGCCATTGAGGGTGTCGTTGCCGGCTCCTCCGTCCAGGGTGTCGGCACCCGCCAGGCCATTCAACGAGTTGGCACCGCTGTTGCCGATCATCATGTTGGCTGAGGCGTTGCCGGTGCCACTGATGGCACTGCTACCGCTGAGCGTGAGGTTCTCCAGGTTGGTGCTGAGTGTCCAGGTCACAGCGGATTGAACGGTGTCAGTGCCTTCGCTGGCGTTCTCGGTGATCACATCTGTGCTGACGTCAACGACGTAGGTGTCGTTGCCTGTCCCGCCAACCAAAGTGTCATTGCCCAGAGCACCGTCCAGCGTATCGTTGCCTGCGCCACCGGTAAGGGTGTTGTTGGCGCTGTTGCCGGTGAGCAGGTTGTCGAGTGTGTTGCCGGTGCCGCTGAGCGCAGAACTGCCGGTGAGTAGTAAGTTCTCGACGTTCGCGCCGAGCGTGCAGGTCACAGCGGACTGCACGAGATCCACCCCCTCATTGGCGGCTTCGGTGACTACGTCGGTGGCGACGTTGACAACGTAGATGTCGTTGCCCGTGCCGCCCACCATAGTGTCGTTGCCCGTACCTCCATCCAGTACGTCGTTGCCAGCGCCACCGGTGAGGGTGTTGTTGGCACTGTTGCCGACAAGCATGTTGTCCTGTGCGTTGCCGGTACCGCTGATAGCCGTGGTTCCGGTGAGGGTCAGGTTCTCAATGTTCGCGCTTAGGGTGTAGGTCACGGTGGATTGCACAAGGTCTGTTCCCTCGCCAGCGTTCTCGGTGATGACATCACCTGTGTTCTCAACCACGTAGGTATCGTTGCCTGCTCCGCCGAGCATGGTGTCGGCGCCGCTACCGCCACTCAGGGTATTGGCCTCGCCATTGCCACGCAGCGTGTTGGCCAACGTATTGCCTGTGCCACTAACGGCGGCACCTGTCAGTGTGAGGTTCTCAACGTTGGCCCCGAGCGTCCAGTTGACCGACGATTCAACAGTGTCGATTCCAGAGTTCGCGCTTTCTGTCACCGTGTCTCCTGCGTCGTCCACCACGTAGGTGTCGTTGCCCCCGCCACCTGACATGGCGTCTGCGCCCGCCCCTCCATTCAACACATTCGCAGCTGAGTTTCCTGTCAATCGATTGGCAAGCGCGTTGCCAGTGCCGTTGATGGCTGCAGTGCCTTTCAGTGTCAGGTTTTCTATCTCATCAGCAAGCACCCACGCGATGGAGGATTCGACCGTATCGACCCCGCCACCGGCCAACTCTGTGGTGATATCTGCTACGTTGTCGACGACATACGTGTCGTCGCCCAAACCACCCACCATCACATCGGCGCCCGCGCCGCCATTGAGTCGATTGGCCCCGGAGTTGCCGGTCAGAGTGTTGTCAAGCGCGTTGCCCGTACCGTCGATGTTGTCGGTGCCGGTCAGCACAAGCGCCTTCATATCCGCGTCCAGCGTGAAGGAGATCGAAGACTCAACCACGTTGCCCATCGCACGAATAGTTGCCAAGTCCCACGCCGTGCCATCGCTGAACTCAATTCGCTGAATGGGATTGATGGTGATGTCAGCTGATGGGTCAATGGAGAAGAAATCCGAAATTCTGGCCATGTCTTCAGTGCCGTTGATGCGAACCTGAAGCACCGTTCCATCCCGACGCAGCGTCACTTCAGACGGCGACACACCTGGTTTGCAACGCAACACATTGAGCGCCGACGTAGAAAAATCCTCGGAAACGATCGTGTCCCAACCGCTACCCCTGCCAAATAGGTAAACATTGTTTCCCTCACCGCCATACAAGAGGTCAAACCCGGCACCGCCATCAAGCGTGTCATCACCCTCTTGTCCGTACAGAACGTCATTTCCATCTTGGCCCGAGATCACATCATTCGCTGCCGTACCGACGAGCCGGTCTGCATTGGGCGTGCCCTTGAATGCCTCGGCCATGATGGCGGCGCGATCCCACACAGTTCCATCAGCGAACACCACTTCCTTGACGCGCGCGTATGAACTGGGATCCTGGACGATAAAGTTGGTTATGGCAATGCTGTCGGTCGTCCCGACGATGTCGAACGCGACCGTGGAGTTATCTACTCGAACAAGAACATCGGATGGCGACACGCCTTCTTTGAACTTGAGCGTTCCGAAACCGTTGATCGGGGTGTTGAGGAAACCCACGACATCGTGACCATCTCCTCGCCCGAATACGTAAGTGTCATTTCCGCTGCCGCCATCCAGCCAATCGTCCCCAGCCCCACCGTCCAGAAAATCATCGCCCACACCGCCAAACAGCGTGTCGTTGCCCTCGCCGCCGAACAGGCTGCTGCCCTGCGGCCCCACAATCAGCCGATCATCGCCCGCGCCGCCATCAAGACGGTCATTGCCACCACCTCCGTCAAGCCGATCGTTGCCTTGCCCCCCGATGAGCGAATCGTTGCCCAGACCGCCGTACAGTTCGTCGTTGTCCGCGCCGCCGTCGAGCGTATCGTCGCCGTCTTCGCCAAAGAGCCGGTCCACGCCTCCTTGTCCATACAAGGCGTCGTTCCCGGCCGAGCCGGCAAGAGAGTCATCGTCGGTGCCCCCATCCAAGATGTCGTCACCCAGCCCACCGGTGAGCGCGTCATTCCCCCCTTCGCCGAACACTGCGTCATCCCCATCGCCAGCGGATACGGTGTCGAAGCCGCCACCGGCGCGAATGAGGTCGTTCCCTGCTCCGGCATCGATGGTTCGCGACACATCGTCGCCCAGGAGAATGTCATTCAGATCGGTTCCCAGAACTGCTGAACTGGCCAGCACACCAGCGGCAGACAGGTCGGCGCGAAAGAGCGAGTTGACCGGTAGCGCCGAGACCCATGCCGCGAGCAGTGCACCCGAATCGAAGCCGGCTGACCGTAAAGTTGGGAAGGCGTACTTATTGAGATCGACCAAGTCCAGCAAAGCGTCTCGCTCACCGCTCGAATGCTTGCTGTCCAGCAGCGAGCTCAGCGCCGTCAAGTCGAAATGCACACCTGTATCGTCAATGGTCAGCTGTATCGCATCGAGGTAGGGACGAAGACGCGTTTGAACGGAAAGCGTTTCGTAGATCGACGAGCGCAAGTTCTCATAACTTTGTTCAAAGTAAGCCCGCCGTTCAGGTGCTATGTTGATCGAATACGTGACCGAGTTGATTCCGCTGATGTTGACGTCGTGTATCGCCGCAAAGGACGGCCCCATGGCTGCCTCGCCGTTGAAGGCCTCAAGCTCCTGGAGCCGTCGAGCGAATACCGGATCCTGTGCGACGAAGGCGTCGTACGCGGACTGCGTCCACCAATGGAAACCGGTCACCACGCCACCGGCCGTCGTTGTCGTGGTCGCGTATCCGCGAATGAACCCTGCCTGGGTCAAGTAGGCGCCAGCGTCGCTTGGACTGATGGCCGCCCAATCGTATCCACCGGCATTGACCGAAACACCCAACTGGGTCGCCAGGCCGCTCATATCCCAGACAACCGCACCGCCAACAGGTATTCCCATCACGAACCACTGTGCCGGCAAGTTGCGTGCATCGCCTTCGGAGATCGTCTGCGGATCCTTTGACCAGACAAATTGAGGGTGGCTGGGAAGGAATGCTGGATCGGTGACGGCCGCGAACGTGTGGCCCGTATCGGCCCAGGCCGCAATCACCGAATCCACCAGCGCCATCTGTGCATCGCGCGTTGTCGCGCTGGAGAATTGCTGCACCGCCGTCACCAGCGCCTGCGAGGCCGGCGTGCCCATGCTCATGGCTTCGCGCAGGTCGCGCAATAGGCCGCTGCCGCCCATCTCGGGCAGGGCTTCGGCCACGTCGGTCAGCGGAACTGTGTCCAAGAACTGGCGCGAGAATCGATCGACGTTCAGATTCAGATCGAACGCCGCTTGGGTGACGGAGCCATCGCTGTGCGTGACGTTGGACGTGTAGACCGTCTTGTTGCCGTTGCCCAAGTCTCCTCTCCAGCCCCGCTCGGCAAGAGAAATGGCAGCCACGCCTTCTTCGCTCAAGGTGAACAACTCGCTGGTTTGGCTGATGCCGTCCGAATTGAGATCGCGCCACAGGCGAACCTCGTTGAAGGCAGCATCGCTGGCGTTGAACACCCCATCGGCATTGGTGTCCAACGGATCCAATGCTTCATAGCCGTCCACGGCTGATCGGGTCTCACCGTTCGGCAAGGGAGTCGTTGAGTTCACGCGGGTGTTGACCTGTGTGTTCACACCAAACAACTCGGCCCCGGAATCGATGCTGCCATTGCCGTTTCGGTCGAGTACCAGCCACGCGTCATCGGGGGATAGCCAGCCGGTTGCGCTGCGAATGCCATCGCCGTCGTGATCAAAAGAAACATTGGCCGTGCCGCCGACACCGATCGTTTCAATGCCGTCGCCGTCCAGGTCAATTGCTAATGGGTCGACGAGGCAGCCCCAACTGACGTGGCCTTGTGAAGTGGGCGGGGTCAGACCACTCCTAAAAAGCCTATGAACCTCATCATTGACGCGCTTCGCCGGATCTGTCCTGAGAATCTGTTCATTTAGGAATTTTTCGATCTCCTGTCGCTCTTCGTCAGTAGGGTCCCGACTACCCAGAACATCCTTTAGTTGCCTCCTAAAGTTATCCCATGTGGCTGGATCTTTGAGTTGCCTCCACAAATTTGACCAATCCTTGCTGTCGTCATAGGGCTTGCGATTTTCAATCTTATTCGCTGCATCATGAATTCGCCTTAAATCGCTTAACTCACTCTGCGTTGAAGCGTCAGCCGCTCCGGACCACACGTACGATCCATTGTCGGGCTCCGGTGGAGTCGTATACCATCGACCATCCAGCTCATTATATGTATAACCTTGCATTCGATTAACATCAATCCATCCCCCAAGATTTTCGGTGTGGAAGAGCGCACCGATGCCAAACGCCTTCAGTCCGAGCATTTAATTTAATAAACGAGTAAATGCTTGCTTTCCGGCGAAAGTTCCTAAAGTGCTAATGAATGACATATTAAATTACCTTAACTAAAATAAATATTGCCGCGACCCAGAAGGCAGCACCAACGAAAGATAGACAGAAATATGTTAATGTGACTCGAGCCGGGCGGAGCAGCTTAAATCGACCAAAAGATAAAACCCACAACACAAAAGCACCCGTCATAGCCAGTAGGAAATCAATCAGTATTAAAAGCAAGGTTTCATTCATGTCAATATCCCCCATAGTATATTAATGTGGCTGTACAAGTTCACACCTGATTCAAAACCTACCTCAGCCTAGCGGTCACTGGTAACATAGTCACCTCTCAGTGAAAAGCTCATGCTTTGTCTTTCGCCAAACCATCCCGCACGCTGCATTTCGACTGACTTTGTATTCGCAAATACATTCAACTGAATTTCTTGCATCTTCTCCGTCGCCAACGTCATGGCCAACTTCGCCAATACAAGAGATATGACAGTCGAATCGGCTGTGCTGTAGAGACTTATTTCCAATCCATTTCTGGTGGATCTGAAAAATGTTTTCCCCTTCTTTGTGCATTCGCTCATTGGCGCGCATTGCCCACGCTCAATTAACAGTATCTCTATTTCAGCAATGAGTTCCATGCCTTTCGCGTGCCACCGCATATCTTCGCCGGCATGGCAATTTCCAAAAATAGAAAACATCGCAACAAATATGATAGGCATCAATTGAGCTCTGCCAGGCAGTATTATTTTCATTTTATTTTCCAAGTTGAGATATGTGAACTACAATGTTTGATGCAATAAATTATCATCGGGCATGATATTGTCCACTCTTTGTTTTGAATTGAAGTTCATCTTGAAATTATCAAAACCAATCGAAAAAGTTGTCGGCGTCCCCTTGAAGGCCGGCGCAGCTTGCAGTAAATGAAGATGGAGAATGTATAGACCCGGATTCAGTTCTGTAAATCCAATTTGCTTGATAAAGCTGTCCCCACCCCAAGCCGTTAGGATTGGATCCATGTCCTTTCTAAATACCTCAACTTCTTGCTCTCCGTCAACTCTGAAAATGCTCAGGCCAATGGGGGTTGGAATTCCAGGTTCGATCACCTTATTGTTCTGATCTTTCTCGTATCCACCAACCAGAAGACGCACTCTTGAGCGATCAGCTTGATCATTTATTTTGTAGTTAAATCTCAAGCTAAAGTAATAAACGCGGTGATCTGAAATCAATATTTTCGTTGTCAAGATTTCTCCGCTTTCCTGCATCAAAATTGGGATTATTGCTGGGGGCTGCAGTTCTTTGGCAGCAAGCAAGGATGACGAACAAATGAATGCAAGGAAGATTGAAAATAAAGCCAAAAATGACTTTACAAACTTCATGGCTCAGCTCCAAAGATAATCGCCTGAATTTAAATGAATATGCCCGTAGTAGAGCACTCGATTCATTGAATGGCGATAGAACATTCGTCCTATCCCGGCAAGTCCGGCGGCCTCACTCGCTCCTGTGAAGCAATGGCGACCGCCTCTGCGCGGTTGCTGGCTCCCAGCTTCCGATAGAGCGCATTCAGTTGGTTACGCACGGTGGCCGCGCTCTTGCCTCGCAGCTTCGCAATCTCCGCGTTGGATCGCCCGGCTGCCAGCCAGAGGAGCAGGACTCGCTCAATCGCCGTCAAGCGTTCGAACACTGGGTTCGTGACGGTCATCGCTGGCAGGGACATTAGCGCCGCATGCAGGTGGGGCGTGATCAGCCGCAGCATGAACTTCAGTCGGTCATCAGTCATCTCGGCTGAAGCCCCCGCGAAACTGAAGTACGACCCCATGCGTGAAGACAAGTCGATCTGCCCATGAATGGCAAGCCGGCCAAGACCAAATGCCTCGATCTCACGAATCTCGAGCGCAGAAAGTGCGTGGCGGTCGCGAACCGGGTCAATGACGATGGGTTCTCGTGTCGCCAACCATTTCGCGACCACTGGTCTATCGCGAATGTTCATATGCGGCGAAATCGAAGCAAGAAAGTGTTCGGGATAGTCGACGCCGACCATGTGGCTCGCCGTCAGCTGATCAAAGGACAAGCTGCCAAGCACCGCTATCGAGAAGCTGTGCGGTAGCAGTTGTTTGACATACCTTCGCAGAATCGAGCGAAATGCTTCGGTATCAGAGCTGCCGGCCGTGCAGGCCTGGACAAACTCAAGGTAGATGGCGCCGGTCTGCGCGTCCAAGGTTGTATCGACATCGTTCATCTCCGAGCTCGATCCACACATCCTATGGGCCGCAACAGTGTGAGTGTCGATGATGGCATGTCATCTCTCGCCAAGACTCTCACTCACGGCCGTCTGCACCGGGCTGAGCAAGTACTCGATGACCCGGCGCTTGCCGGTCTTGATCTCCGCTGTCACGTTCATCCCAGGGCTCAGGCTGATGCGCTTGCCATCGACGGCAATGCTGTTCTGGCTCAGGCTGAGCGTGGCCGGGAAGATGGCGCCGCGCTTCTCGTCGTTGACCGCGTCGGCCGTCACGCTGCTGACCTTGGCTTCCACCGTGCCGTAGCGCGTGAAGGGGAAGGTCTCCAGCTTGATGGCGGCGGTCTGCCCTGCGTTCACGAAGCCGATGTCCTTGTTGTCGATCACCACCTCGGCCGTGACGTGAGCGTCCTTGGGAACGATGACCATCAGCACCTGGGCCGGCGTGACCACGCCACCGTTGGTGTGCACCGCCACCTGCTGCACCGTGCCGGACACCGGCGCGGTCAGCTGCGTCAAACGAGTCCGCTGCTCGGCCTTGCTGCGCTCCTGGGTGAGCTGCTCGCGCTTGGAGCTGGCCTGGGCCTGGCGATCACTCAAGCTTCGCTGCGTCTCCGCGACGTACGAGCGCCGCGTGTTCTCGCTCTCCGACAGCGCGGCCAGTGCCTCGGTCAGGCGAGCTTTCTGGGTCGACAGATCGCGCTCCTGCTCGATGCGTTCACGCATGCGGTCCTGCCCGGCATGCGCGCCCATGAAACCCTGGTCCGACAGGCTCTTGAAATCAGCTTCCCGCTGGCGCACGATCGGCAGCGTCGCCTCCAGCTTGGCAATGGTCTCGCGCACGGTCGCGAACTCGGCTTGGCGCCGGACGTGCTCGGCATCCAGCTTAGCGAGCTTGGCGGTGATGTCTTGCCACTCGGCCTGGAGCTGGGCGCCGTCGCGGGGGTTGCCGTCCTTCAACACGGGGGGCCGATCCACGCGCAGTGCGGCCAGCAAGGCGGTCGTCCTGCGCTCCTCCGACACCATGGCGTTGAGCTGCTCCTGCACGCTGGCGCCATCCGCGCTGGCGTTGGTCGCGTCCAGCTCGACCAAGACCTGGCCGGCCTCTACGGCATCACCGTCCTTGACCAGCACCCGCTTGACCACGCTGGCCTCCAGCGGCTGCAGGGTCTTGGTGTTGTCGCTGACGACGATGCGCCCTTGCGCCACCGCCACGATGTCGATCTGGCCGACGATGGACCACACGAGTGCGATCACGAAGAGCGCGCAGACGGCCCAGGCAACCCTTCTGGGCGCGGGGTGGGCAGGGGTCTCTTGCAGGCTCAGCGCGGCCGGCAGGAAAGCCGTCTCGTCGGCCATGCGCTTCGGGCCGGCCAGTTCATGCCGCGCGGCCCATGCCGCCTGGAAGACAGCCCGGTAGCGCGCCATCAGCTCGATCAGCGGATGGCGTGGTGTGGCTGCCGCGCTCATGCCGGCACTCCGGCCTGCATGGCCCACAGGTGGGCGTAGAGCCCTTTGGGTTGCTTGAGCAACTCATCGTGGCTGCCCTGCTCGACGATGCGGCCCTTGTCCATCGCGATGATGCGGTTGGCCTGGCGCACGCTGCTCAGGCGGTGGGCAATGATGATCACGGTGCGGCCCTTGCAGATGCTGGCCATGTTGCGTTGCACGATGGCCTCGCTCTCGTAGTCGAGCGCGCTGGTGGCTTCGTCGAAGATCAGCACGCGCGGGTTGGTGAACAGGGCTCGTGCGATGGCGATGCGCTGGCGCTGGCCGCCGGAGAGGCTGCTGCCTTGCTCGCCGACCACGGTGTCATAGCCTTCGGGCAGCTCGCTGATGAACTCGTGGGCGCCCGCCATCTGGGCGGCGTGCATCACGGCTTCGATCGGTGCGGCCGGGTCGGTGATGGCGATGTTCTCGCGCACGCTGCGGTTGAAGAGCAGGTTCTCCTGCAGCACGACGCCGATCTGCCTTCTTAGCTGAGCGGCGTCGATCAGGCTGATGTCGATGCCGTCGACCATCACCCGGCCTTGCTCGGGGGTGTACAGGCGTTGCACGAGCTTGGTCAGCGTGCTCTTGCCGGAGCCGCTGCGGCCAACGATGCCGATCACCTCACCGGCTTTGACATCCAGGCTGAGGGCGTGCAGCACCGGCGGCGCCTCAGGGCGGTAGCGGAAGCTGACCTGGTCGAACTGGATCTTTCCCTTGAGTGGGGGGAGTTGCGCAGCGGCCGTCGGCGGCACCTCGGTGCGGGTGTTGAGGATGTCGCCCAGGCGAGCCATCGAGATGCCGGTCTGCTGGAAGTCGGTCCACAGCTGGGCCATGCGCATGATCGGCTGCGCGACGCGCTGGGCGAACATGTTGAAGGCGACGAACTGGCCAACAGTGAGCTGCTGGTCCATCACCAGGTGGGCGCCGTACCAGAGCGTGGCGGCGTTGATCAGTTTGCCGATGAGGTTGATGCCTTCGTGGCCGTAGCTGGCCAGCGTGCTGGTCTTGAAACTGGCCGAGACGTAGGCGGCGAGCTGGTCGTCCCAGCGTTTGGCAATCGCCGGTTCCAGCGCGCTGGCCTTCACCGTCTGGATGCCGGTGACGGTTTCGACCAGCAGGGACTGGTTCTCGGCGCCGCGGGCGAATTTCTCGTTCAGGCGGGCACGCAGGATGGGCACCAGCGTCAAGCTCAGGCCGACGTAGAGCGGCAGGCTCACGAGCACGATGAGCGTGAGCGGCACGCTGTAGACGAACATCACGGCGATGAAGATCACCGAGAAGACCACGTCGAGCACCAGCGTCAGGGCATTGCCGGTGAGGAAGCTGCGGATGTTCTCCAGCTCGCGCACACGGGCCACGGAATCGCCGACGCGGCGAGCCTGGAAGTAGGCCAAGGGCAGGTTGAGCAGGTGGCGGAACAGGCGGGCACCGAGCTCGACGTCGATGCGGCTGGTGGTGTGGCTGAAGACGTAGGTGCGCAGCGTGGTGAGCACGCTCTCGAAGAGCACGATGACGACGAGGCCGATGACCAGCACGTCGAGTGTGGAGACGCCTTTGTGGACCAGCACCTTGTCCATCACCACCTGGAAGAACAGCGGGCTGACCAGGGCGAAGAGTTGCAGGAAGAGCGAGACGATGAGCACTTCGCCGAGCAGGCGGCGGTACTTGACGATGCTGGGGATGAACCAGCTGAAGTCGAATTTGGCCAAGGCACCGGCCAGCGCGGCGCGGCTGGTGATGAGGATGAGTTGGCCGCTCCAGTGGGTGGCGAACACGCTCAATGGTTCGATGACCGGGCGGCCGCCTGGGTCTTGGAAGAGGACGCGTTGGCCGTCGCACTGGGCCAGCACGACCACCCGGCCGTCGGTCATCAGGGCCAGCGCAGGGAGCGGCGCGAGGTTCAGGCGATCGACTGTGCTGCGGCTCAGCTTGGCTTTGAGGCCTAGGTGTTTGGCGGCCAGCAGCAGGTCGTCTGTACTCGGTGTGTGGCTCGGGGGCCAGCCGAGTTGATGCGCCAGGTGCACCGGCTCGGCTGCGATGTGGTGCAGGCGCGCTATCAGGCACACGCGCTCGGAGCGGGTGATGGGCCTTGCGAGCCCGTCAGGGCCGATCCTTCAGGCAAATGGATCCCATCGGGACGCGACTCGACCCCGGCCGCGACTTGGCTTGACATTCGGTTTTCCTCCGCCCTGATCTATTTGTTGTCGTGCATTGTGCAGACTAACAACGATGATCCTTGTCCTGAAGGAGGTGGAGTACTGTCAGGTCTTACAGATACTCGTCAAACACCGGGATCGATCTCGCGTGCGCTTCGGCCCCGAAGCACATTGGCTGAACACTTCAGATTTCCCCGACCCTGGTTTTCATTGAGGTCGATTGTTCAGGTTGACGGGCCGAGCTTGCATCCCCCCGGAAGAAGGCGCCCGCGATCCTCAGCGACGGTCGACCAGCGCGTGGGCGATGGTGCCCAGGTCCACGTATTCGAGTTCGCTGCCGATGGGCACGCCTC
>Ga0302323_100003773_pt1 | contig 12326 bp, 8 predicted proteins | sample Fen_T0_3_FD_201950 | JGI IMG/M metagenome (GOLD analysis project Ga0302323, IMG submission 201950) | Peat permafrost microbial communities from Stordalen Mire near Abisko, Sweden - Fen_T0_3 | ecosystem: Environmental > Terrestrial > Soil > Wetlands > Permafrost | place: Sweden: Abisko... | reverse complement strand
CAGGCAGGGCAGGGTTAACGATTTAAACGATGCTGGTTTCAAATGTAATAAACTTAATTCAGATTGCATGCAATAAGGGCAAACAACGTAAACACATGAAAAAAATATTTTGCCTGGGTTTTATTGGTTTATTGTTATTTGAGATAGCTAACGTGTATTTCATTATGCCAATGCCCGGCAGTCAGCGAATGAATAGCATTGGTCTGGCTTATTTTTTATACAGCTGGCGCTGGATCTTTAGGGCTGTATTTGCTTTGCTCCTGCTTATTGGTTTGTTCAAAACAAACGGGAAACGTCGCTGGACCCTTTCGATACCATTGATTTTGCTCGCAGCAGTTATTTATATGGCTAATTTTAGAATGGCTGCAGATGCCATGTTTAAACAACCCGATAGTATTGTACTTGCCACTGCTAAAACCAATAAAGTAGACAGTAACCGGTTGGTAATTGGCGTTGTAAACAATGGTGTGGCAAAAGCATACCCCATCCGTTTTTTAGGATATCATCATTTTGTGTATGACAGTATTGCCGGAAAAGATATACTGGTAACCTATTGTACGGTATGCCGTACAGGCCGTGTGTTTGAGCCAATTGTAAATGGTAAGAAAGAACAGTTCAGGCTTGTGGGTATGGATCATTTTAATGCCATGCTGGAAGATGCAACTACCAAAAGCTGGTGGCGGCAAAGTACCGGCAAGGCCATTGCCGGAAAATTAAAGGGAACAAAACTGAACGAAGTACTAAGCACTCAAACAACCCTGGCACAGTGGTTAGAATTATATCCATCTTCGCTCATCATGCAGGCCGATAAAAATTCATTAGAAAAATACGATACCACTTATAAATACGAAGACGGCAAAAGCAAAAGCAAACTTACCGGAACAGATAGCCTGAGCTGGAAAGATAAGAGCTGGGTAATTGGTGTTAAGATAGATAGCAGCTATAAAGCGTTTGACTGGAACGAGCTGAAACAAAAAAAGATATTGCAAACTAAGATTGGTGGCACTAATGCTTTTGTAATACTTGCCAAAGACGGTAAAAGTTTTTTCGCCTTTCAAAATCCATTTAATACCGCTGTTAATTTTGAAAACGATACCCTGCAGATAGCTGGAAAAAAATATAAACTCAACGGCGAGGGTATTGATACCGCCTTTAATCTGAGACCGGTAAAAGCTTACCAGGAATTCTGGCACAGCTGGCAAACCTTTCAGCCCAATACCATACGATAGCCCAAAAGCCGCTCGGGTAGGTGTTTAAACAATAAAATTTTAAAGAACAAACGTTTGTAATACCATTATAGATTAAAGAGTCACCCAAACAGGATGGCTCTTTTTTTCATTTAAAGTATCTTTCTTTTAACATTCAGCTATATGAGGAAAAATCAAAATTTTATTTGTGCAAATGCTTGCTTTTACCTCAATAAAAAACCAGCCGGAGTAACCTGGCTAAGATGCAAAATCCAAAATTGTTAATACCAGGTTGTGCCGGAGAGAATTTGTTTTACAGATAACATACAGACTTATGTTACCTAATGATTAAGAAAACCTTATTTTAGCTTTCGCTACAATATAACGAAAGCTAAAACTATGCAACAAAGTACATTAAAAGAATTGGCTGAAATACTGGGCATGAGTATATCAACCGTTTCCCGGGCACTTAAAGACCATCCGGATATATCGAAAGCCACCAAAATAAAAGTAAAGGAGCTGGCTGCCATGATGGAATATGAGCCCAATAATTATGCAGTGCAATTGCGAACAAGACAAAGCAATGTGCTGGGAATATTGATCCCTACTATTGATAATCATTTTTATGATTCATTTATAGCAGCTGTGGAGGAGGAGGCAAGAGTGCATGGGTATTCAGTATTAATCATGCAGTCGAAAGATGAGCTGGCTATTGAAAATGCAAACATTAACCTGTTCCGGAAAAATATGGTTAGCGGAATATTTGCTTCTGTCTCCATTCAAACGGAAGACCTGAGCAATTATGAAAGAATGATTTCGCAAAAGATACCGGTTGTGTTTTTCGACAGGGTTGTGGAACTGAAAGGTTGCACCCGGGTTTGCCTGGCTGATGAAATTGCTGCACAGATAGCTGCTGAAGCGATCATAGCAAAAAAGAAAAAGAAAGTGCTGGCGCTTTTCGGCCACCCACATTTGAGTATCACACAAAAACGTGCAAGATCTTTAAAAAATACATTTGATGCGCTGGCACCGGAAACTGCGTTATCCATCAGATATCCAGAGACGGTTGCAGAATCTAAAAGAATTGCGATGATAGCATTAACAGACCCTAACAGACCAGACACGATTTTTTGTATGGGCGATATGATATTGATAGGAGTTATGTATGCGGTGCATGAGTTAAAGCTGAGCGTGCCTGAAGATATTTCCATTATAGGGATCAGTAACGGGTTTATACCAACCCTGTACAATCCTAAAATAACCTATGTAGAAACCAGCGGGTACAAACTTGGTAAGCTTGCATTTGTTCAAATGATGGATGCATTAAAACAGGAAGAGATAAAAACAGAAGTTTTCCTGGAGTCAATGCTTGTGGAAGGGGGGTCGCTTTAAAAATTAACTGATAAAGCTTATTAAAACCGATAAAACAGTAATATGCAAACACTAAAATTAAAAATGTCGTTATTCCTTAATTATTTTGTTTTTGCTATACTGCTGAACAGTGTAGGTATAGTGATATTACAGGTTCAGGGTAATTTTGATATTACTAAGGGATCTGCCAGCGTACTGGAAGCCTTCAAGGATTTTAGTATTGCCGGTACTTCTTTTATAGTGGCTTCATTTGTTGTACGTATTGGTTACAAAAATGCCATGTTGATCGCTTTGGGAGTTGTTACAACCATGTGCCTTATCATGCCTAATGTGCCAAGTTTCCTAATGACTAAATTATTATTTGCTTCAGTAGGTTTTGGTTTTGCATTGATAAAAGTTTCGGTGTTTGCAACTTTGGGACTTGTAACAAAAAATGATAAGGAACACCTTAGCCTGATGAATTTTTTAGAATCTTTTTTTATGGTGGGCATACTGCTCGGCTATTTTTTGTTCAGCTATTTTGTAGATAATGATAACCCAAAATCCCAATCATGGCTGCAGGTATATTATCTGCTGGCGGCCATAGCCGGTGCCGCTTTTCTGTTGCTGCTTACTACAAAAATTGATGAGTCATCTGTAAAAAAAGCAGAGCAGGAAGAAGCAAAAAATATGGCTGATGATTTCGTTAATATGATTGCGCTGATAGCTAAACCGCTCGTACTCGTATTTATTTTCAGCGCTTTTTTTTATGTGTTGATTGAACAGAGTATTATGAGTTGGTTACCTACTTTTAATAAAGATGTGTTGCATTTGTCAAGAAGTTTGGCCATACAAATGGCCAGTATTTTGTCTGCTTCATTTGCTTTGGGCAGATTTTTTGCAGGCATCATATTTAAAAAAATGGACTGGCTTTATGTGCTGTTGGGTTGCCTCGTTATATCAGCGGCCATTGTTTTAATTACAGTACCACTTACCAGGAATTTATCGGTAGGTACCATAAAAAGTATTTCAGATGTTCCCTTTGTGGCATTTGCCTTTCCTTTGATAGGCCTCTTTTTAGCACCCATTTACCCGGCCATCAATTCAGTTATATTAAGCCAGTTACCCAAACACAAACATGCATCCATGACCGGCCTTATTGTTGTTTTTTCTGCATTGGGTGGTACTACAGGCTCTATAATTACAGGGCATATTTTTGGCGCTTACGGCGGACAAACAGCTTTTTATTTTTCACTGATACCCATTTCAATTATGGCAGTGTTGCTGTTTTTCTTTAAGCGCCTGCAAATTAAATCTGGCAATGCAACCAATATTGTTAACGTAGCAGGAGGAGGGCACTAATTTTTTTATGCAGCAGGATATATTATTACAAAGCGATGATTTATTACATAATGTTCAGATGCAGGAAATTTTTCCTGATGGAAAAACTTTTGTTGACTGTGTACCGAAGTTTCCCGAAGATGAAATAATAGTGCAATACGGGAGGCTGAAAAATGAACCAGGCTTTGATTTGCAGAAATTTATTCTCGATAATTACAATTTGCCGGCTAAGATTGACTTAAACTATACCAGCAACCTTCAAAAGCCTGTTACAGAAAATATTGAATGCTTATGGGAGATACTTACACGTAACCCTGAAGCGGCGAAAGGATCATTAATTGAATTGCCATTTTCCTACATTGTACCTGGTGGCAGGTTTGGAGAAATTTATTACTGGGACAGTTATTTTACCATGCTGGGTCTGCAGGTATCTGGCCGGTATGAAATGATTGAAAACATGGTGAACAATTTTGCTCACCTGATCAATAGTTTTGGATATATACCAAATGGAAACCGTAATTATTTCCTGGGCAGATCGCAACCGCCATTTTTTTCATTGATGGTAACATTACTTGCTGAGATCAAAGGAACAGGTATCAGCAAAAAATACCTGCCAATGATGGAAAAGGAATATGATTTCTGGATGAAGAAGGTCACAGCAATGAATCGGGAAAATAATAAAATAAATCATGCGGTGCAAATGCCCGATGGGGAAATATTGAACCGGTATTGGGATGAAAACGATACGCCGAGGCCGGAATCATATCGTGAAGACGTTGAACTTGCAATGGTTTCAAAAAGAGAGCCTGCAGAAATATACCGGCACCTGAGGGCAGGTGCAGAATCCGGTTGGGATTATACCTGCCGCTGGTTCCGTGATATTAATTCCTTTGCAAGCATTAATACAGCAGACATTGTTCCGGTTGATCTGAACTGTCTTCTTTTGCACCTGGAAAAAAACATAGCAGCAACACATCTGCATGCAGGAAACGAAGCTTTAGGCAGTAAATTTTCTGACGCTGCTGAAAAGCGGGGGGCTGCAATACAAAAGTATTGCTGGAATGAAAGTGATGGATTTTACTTTGATTTTGACAGCAGCGCCGGTAAACAAAAAAATGTTTTTTCACTTGCGGCTGCTTATCCTTTGTTTGTTAAACTTGCAACAAAACAGCAGGCTGAAAAAGTAGCAATGGTAATAGAGCAACGGTTTTTACATGAAGGCGGTTTGATAAGTACGTTGCAAACCAGTGGTCAGCAATGGGATGCGCCCAACGGCTGGGCTCCTTTGCATTGGATCACCATTATTGGATTGGAAAATTATGGATTTTCCAGCCTGGCAGAAACTATCGCAAAACGTTGGATAAAGCTATGTACAGATGTTTTTGGCCGCACCGGAAAGTTGATGGAGAAATACAATGTAGTTAACACACAACTGGAAGCAGGTGGTGGCGAATATCCGGGCCAGGACGGGTTTGGCTGGACAAACGGTGTGCTGCTTGCATTGATAAAAAAATACGGTTGTTAAAAATCTACCGTGGCTCAAGTATTAAAAACTGGTAGGGCTGCAGTATCAGGTGCTCGTTATCATAGCCAACCTGAAAGATCTTTTCATTCCAATGATCAAACAGGGTAGCAGGTTTCATATTATTTTGTGTAAAAGTATACCAGCTGATACTTGTCTCCTGATCACAGAAATTGAAAATGCAATAAACACGTTCATCATCCCACGCCCTTAAAAAACCGGCCACATGATCATTCTCAAGATTTATCCAGGTAAGGTTTTTTTTATCGGCCACTACAGGAATTTTGCGGCGGATGGAAATCAGTTTTTTGGTTAAAGTAAAAACCTTGTTTTCAATGGTATCTTTTACAGAGGTTTTATTGTTTTTGTCCCAGTCTATAAGCGGCCTGTGCATCCAGCGGTTATCATAACTTTTTGTGCTGTCATCCAGGTAGCTGTAATCATTGGAGTAACCCAGCTCATCACCGTAAAAAACCATGGGTATGCCGCCAATGAAAAAACTTTGTGCCTGCATCAATATTATTTTCTTAACTGCCAGTTCCTGTGCATAGTTATCATTATTTTTCAAGGCATATTCAAGTCCGCATAAGGAAGCCAGAGAGCCACTTATTCTGGCATCACCGGTTTTATCATTTACAGAAAATAAAGCACCCATAGCCGGCGAGCCTTCAAAAATTCCGGAGTAATAATTTTGTATAAACCTCCGGTGTTCAAAGGGATCATAACCTGATCTTGTGATCATATTATCGTCATATCCCAGTCCTATATCATCATGGCAACGGGTATAAGTGATCCATGTAGTTCCAAAAGGTTTTTTCAGAAGATTATCCTGTGCATTGAGCATGATCCGGGTATCTCCTGTTGCCAATGCATCCCATTGCACTGCCATCTGGGTTGCATTATAAGCGAGGTCGCATTCCCTGGCAATAAAGTTACCGGTACCAAAATACTTCATGATCTCGACCGGAGCCACAATGGCCTCGCCAAGCAAAGCCATGCCAGGTGTTGCAACCTGTACACATTGTTTTATCAATTGTAATATAATATGTGCTTCATCCAGGTTTTGACCTGCAGTTCCTTTTTCTTTCCAGATAAAAGCAGGCGCATCTATTCGTAAAATATCCACGCCCAGGTTGGCATAGAAAAAAATATTTTCCATCATTTCATTAAAAACAGCCGGGTTCCTGAAATTAAGATCCCACTGGTAATTATGAAAAACAGACATCACCCATTTATTCAACTCTGGTACAAACGTAAAACTGCCTGGTGAACTTTCAGGGAATATCTCGGGCATGGTTTTTTCCAGTTCATCGGGCATCTCCCGGTTATCAAAAAAGTAGAAATAGTCCTGGTATTTTTTTTCGCCATTCCTAGCCTTTACAGCCCATTCATGTTTTTGCGATGTATGGTTTAGCACAATATCAAGCATCAGGTACATGCTTTGCTTTAGCATTTTTTGCTCCAGCTCAACCAGGTCATCGTTGTTACCAAAACGCTCATCCACTTTTCTGAAATTGGAAACAGCATAACCACCGTCACTCTCATCAGCGGGGCTTTCAAAAACCGGCATCAGGTGCAGTAAATTGATACCCAGGTCTTTAAAATAATCCAGTTTGTTTTTCAGGTCTGATAAGTTGCCGCAAAAGCGGTCAACATACAAGCTCATGCCGCAAATAGCATTGCTTAAAAACCAATGGCCATCTTCCTGCTTCAGTTTATTTATATCCTGTTTTTTTAAAACATCAGTTCTGTTTGCAAAAGCTGCTTCTATGATTTGTAATAATTGCGGGTAACAGGTTTCATGATCCGGATGGCCCTTATAAAGCCTGTTGTAAAGCATTACAATATCATTAACTGCAGCATGCAGTCTCTCCCTGAATTTTCTTTCGGCAGTTGCTGCAGTGGTTGTTTTTGATCTATCAGTTGTTACTTTAGACATTCAGTTCATCAGTTAAAAATATCTTTGTTAAGATGTTTAAAAGCTTCCATCGCACCCAGGTACTCGCAGGTTCTGGCCCCGGCTTTGTTGGCATTGGTAATAATTTTATGCCAGTCGGTAATTTGCAAATTTTCAGTTTCTGCTTTCGTGTATTTGCTCAGCTGGTAAAGCACGGCACCAACAAAAGCGTCGCCTGCACCGGTTGTATCAATAGCCTGCACTGCTATACTGGGTATAATAGCAGTTGAATTATTTAAGCCCAGCATGGTTCCATCTTTACCCAGTGTAATGGCAAATACAGCTTTTGTCTTTTGCAGAAAATCTTCAGCGGCATCAGCAACACTGCTACGGCCTGTGAGCAGCATGGCTTCTTCGTCACTTACTTTAAAGAAATGGCAGGCCGATAAAAAATTCCAGGACTGATCTGTAAAAGATTGTTTCCTGTCTTTATAAAGCAGGTGCCGGTAATTGGGGTCGAAACTGATGAAAGAATTCCGGAACAATGCTTTTTGCAAAAGGCTTTGGTAGGCTATTTGCAAAGCGCCGGGCAAAAAAGCTGTAGCGGATCCAAAATGTGTAATTGGAAATTCCGACAGATCAATAAGATCCACTTCATCCCTGGTTAGTTCACCATCTGCACCGCGGTTAAAATAAAAATCACGTTCGCCGTTTTTTAAAAGAGATACAAAGGCAAATGTTGTAAAGTGCTTTTGATCTTCTACCACAAATTTTGTTGATACACCAAAGTCCTGCATAACATCAATCAGGTGTTTGCCAAAGGGATCGGCACCAACTTTTGCAGCCAGCCACGCATCACCACCCAACGCGGCAATAGCGGCGGCTACATTGGTTGGCGCTCCCCCCGGTTTTTTTAAAAAATTTTCTCCGTCAGATAAAGCAGTGCCTTTGTCTGTGCAGATCATGTCTATCAGCGCTTCACCTATACATAGTATCTTATTCATACAAAAGTTTTTTTCTGCCGGAATTAATGCCCGCCACCCGCAGGTAACATCACATCGTCAGTAATTTTTGTTGTTTTAATTAAAGTAGTACAGCAGGCTGCAATCAGCAGTAACACACCAGCCAGCAAAACAGCATTACCAGGGTTGTTGTTTAAAAAATGTTTCATGATGTAACCAAACGAAATGGTTTGAAGAAACATCGGGATAACGATCATCATGTTGATAACGCCCATATATACACCGTATCTTTCTTTAGGAATATCTTTTACCACCATCAGGTAGGGAATGCCCATCATGCTTGCCCAGCCAACACCAAAGCCGGTAATGGCAACAAACAGTAAAGTTTTATGGGTAATAAACGGAAATACAATAAAGCCAATACCGGCCATCAGCAAACAAAAAAAATGTACCCATTTTGGACTGTATTTTTTTGCAAAACCAACCAGGCCAAATGCCACAAGAAAAGTGACAATATTGTACCAGCCATTAACAAGGCCGGTAATGCTTACAGCTTTCTCGTAAAGTTCTTTATTATCAGGCGTGGCGTTATAGAGTGATAAGGCAATACTTTTTGAACTATTTTGCCAGTAACAAAACAAGGCATACCACTGAAATAAATATACCAACGCCAGTTGCCACAATACTTTTGGCATAGCAATGATGGCTTCAAATATTTCTATATTTTGCGCAAAGAGAGATTTGGTGATCTTGTTATTATTCAGAGACCTCATTACCCTTCTGATAGTTCCCTTTGAAAAAATTTCCGGAATAACTAAAACAACCATTGCTATATAAGAAATGATGGTAGTTAAGATGGAAAGAAAAAACTGAATAAACGGATGTGGCATCCCTTCATTTTTACTTCTTATTACCGCAAGTTCTTCAGCCGTTGGAGGAATTTCGGGCGTGGTTTTCATACTCCACCAAACTGATGCAATGGAACATATAGCACCAACAAAAAATGAGGCAAAAACCCAGTTAGGTATTTTGCCGGTATAACCAATAACAATGAGCGGAAATACATAAAGGGAAACATTGGCAAGTGTTTGTCCGAAACCTGTAAAAAAACTTTGTGCCTGAAAACCGGTCGGTTGCTGGCTTGCATCTAATTTATCAGCAACAAATGCACGGTATGGTTCCATGGCTGTATTGTTGCCTGCATCCAACACCCATAACAGCCCGGCGGCCATCCATAAAGTTGAGCTAAATGGAAATAAAAAAAGCGCAATACTGCACATGATGGCTCCTATTAAAAAAAAAGGTTTACGTCGCCCAAATTTTGGATGCCAGGTTTTATCGCTCAATGCGCCAATGATTGGTTGTATAATTAATCCGGTAAGGGGCCCGGCAAGGTTTAACCAGGGGATTTCGTCAGGTTTGGCACCCAGGAAATCGTAAATGGGATTTACAGCACTTTGCTGCAACCCAAAACTGTATTGAATGCCGAAAAAACCAACATTCATGTTAATAATTTGCCAGAAACTCAGGTTGGGCTTGGGTATTTGCATCAGCAATCGTTTAGTAAACCAAATGTAACTTTTTGCAAACACTATTAAAAGTGATTGCGTTCATGTTTTTTGAGAATAATATTTGCAAACGGTTGATGTGGGAAAAACTGCTGTTGCTTCGGCACAAAAACTAAAGGCTGAAAATCATCAAAGTAAAATGACCCGGTTATATTTACCCCAATACTTTTTTTGCTTTACCGGTTTTGGTTGCATTTTTTTTTGTTGTGGAATCTCTTACGATCAATTCTGTTTGTAACACAATTTTTTCAAACTCGGTAACTGCCCTTTTGCTTTCAATAAGTTTGATGAGTAATTCTGTTGCTGTCTGCCCCATTTCGGCAGCCGGTTGTTTAACCGTGGTTAAGCCAGGAGTTATCAGTTCGCCAAAAGAAGAATTTGAAAAACCAACCAGTGCTATGTCATCGGGCACTTTCAGTTCAAGTGTTTTTAATACACGCAGGCAGCTTATGGTGAGCCTGTCACCAGCGCTGAAAATCGCATCTGGCCTGTCTTTTAAAGTAACAAGACTTTTAACTGCATCTTCCAGCTCTTTAAATATCATACCGCCATGGTTGCAGTTTCTTACATATGCTTCATTAAACGGAATATTATTATCATGCAATGCAGCTTTGTATCCATTTAGTCTTTCGATAGAAATAGATAAATGTACGGAGCTGGTAAGGTGTGCTATTTTGGAATAGCCTGCATCAATCAAATGCTGGGTGGCATTATAGGCGCCCCTGTAATTATCAGCCACCACTTTATGCGTTTCTATCTCATCAGTGATTCTGTCAAAAAAAACAATGGGAAATCCTTTATCGTGCAGTTTTTTAAAATGCTCAATTTTGTCTGTTTCTGCCGAAAGCGAAACCAACAAACCATCTACCGACCTGGATGCAAGATGCTCCACATTCACTACTTCTCTTTCGTAAGATTCATGGCTTTGAGAAATAATAACATGGTAACCGCGGTTATAAGCGATGGATTCAATTCCATTGATGGCCTGCGAAAAAAAGTTATTTGCAATTTCGCAAACCACTACGCCTATGGAACGGCTGCGTCGCTCTTTTAAACTAAGTGCTATGGGATTGGGCCGGTAATTGAACTGCTCGGCATATTCAATCACCAGTTTTTTTGTATCCGAACTTATTTCATGGCTTCCCCGAAGGGCCCTTGATACGGTGGAAGTGGATAAACCCAGCGCTTTTGCAATATCTTTTATGGTAATGGCTTCGTACATTTTGGTCTGTTAATGGTGCCGCCGTGCTAATTTTTTCTGTTTAAATTTTATGCAAACTAAACACTTTTTTTGTGCATTCTGTTTTTTCAACCCTTGTTGCAATCGTTATCGGCATCGATTGCGTAAAAAAATCAATTCCAGTTTAATTAATTGTTAATTAATCTATGTAGAATTGACATCTGTTCTTCTTCTAAAATACGAATAAGTTTCGACCTGAAGCAGGAATAATAATAGATTGCATCATTTTTTGAATTTTTAAATATTGCTATATGAGAAAACTACTGACGTTTTTTACTGTACTTTTTTTTATCCCATTTACTTTACTGGCCCAAAACAAAACCATCAGGGGCAAAGTTGTGGATGAATCCGGAAACCCTGTTGCCAATGTGAATGTTATGGTAAAGGGTGCCAAAAAAGGAACCCAAACCGATAAGGATGGTAATTTTTCTATTGAGATTTCGGGCAACACAGATATTGTTTTTACATCAATTGGTTTTGTTTCAAAAACTGTATCTGCAGGCGGTAGCGAAACTATTTCTGTTCAAATGCAGAAAGATATTGTTACCCAGGAAGATGTTGTTGTGATTGGATATCAAACTGTAAAGCGGAAAGATGTACTGGCATCCGTTTCCTCGGTAGGAGCCAAGGAGTTAAAGGATATTCCAATCAATTCTGCAGCAGAGGCTTTAAATGGCCGTTTGTCTGGTGTAACTGCTACAACTGCCGAAGGTTCTCCCGATGCACAGATCAACATCAGGGTGCGTGGAGGTATCTCCATTTCGCAGGACAATTCGCCCTTGTATATAGTAGATGGGGTACAGGTAGAAAACGGGCTGGCTGCTCTTTCTCCGCAGAATATTCAAAGCATTGACGTTTTAAAAGACGCTGCAGCAACGGCCATTTATGGTGCCAGGGCTGGTAACGGCGTTGTTATCATAACAACAAAATCGGGCAGAAGGGGCAAACTTAAATTAAGTTATAATGGTTATGTGGGCGTAAAGTTTTTAGCCAAAAAGCTTAAAGTAATGAGCCCTTATGATTTTGTGATCTACCAGGCAGAAAGATCAAGAGGCAGCAGCCTGGACAGTACAACATTTGGCAATCGTTTTGGTACAACCTGGGATACGCTTGCTAATTATCAGAATGTGGATGCCGTTGACTGGCAGGGGGAAGTTTTTGGAAGAACCGGTGTAATGCAAACACATAATTTATCGGGCAGCGGTGGTACGCAAAAAGTAACCTACAACTTTGGTTACACATACAACGATGACAAAGCA
>Ga0302323_100003772_pt1 | contig 12329 bp, 10 predicted proteins | sample Fen_T0_3_FD_201950 | JGI IMG/M metagenome (GOLD analysis project Ga0302323, IMG submission 201950) | Peat permafrost microbial communities from Stordalen Mire near Abisko, Sweden - Fen_T0_3 | ecosystem: Environmental > Terrestrial > Soil > Wetlands > Permafrost | place: Sweden: Abisko... | reverse complement strand
GCGGTAAGTCGGTGGCAGCGTCCAAACGCCATCCGGATAATCCTTGGTATCCTTCGGGTTTGCGTTGATTTCCGACTTCGCACTCAATTTGAAGCCCGCCGCCTCGACTTTCTCGATCGCCCACGCTTCCGGCAGGTAGCCGAGCTTCGAGCTCTTGGTCGGGTCTGCATCCGGCCGCGCTCGATGATCGACGATACCGAGCACCCCTTTGGGTTTCAGCGCATGCCTGAATTCGGCCAACCACGCATCGATCGAGCCGTCATTGACGAGGTTGTGCAATTCACGAATCACCAGCACCGCGTCGAGCTGACTCTCCAGCGGGATCCTTGGACTTTTGCCATCGAGCGGAATCGGTTCGACCTTGCCGAACAGCTCGGGCGACGTTTCGAGCAGCAGCTTCAGGCGGTAGCCGGCGACCGCTCGCTCACCCGACCCGTTCGCGTCATCGCTGGTCACGAACAGCTTGCCATGCCTGGCCAAGACCGGGGCCAACAGCTCCGTGTACCAGCCGCCACCCGGGCCGTATTCGAGTACCGTCGAGGTCGGCTGGAGACCGAAGAATTCGAGGGTTTCGCGCGGATGTCGAAACTTGTCGCGCGCGCCATTGCCCGGTTGGCGGTGCGCGCTGGCCAGCACCGCCTTCAGAGCTGCGTCGAACGACGAATAAGTAGCCTCCGCAAGCCGCTTGCTCGAGGCATGCAGCTCGGGGGTCCAACGGTTCAGCTCAGCCCGATGGTCGGCATCCGCTTTGGCGCGTCCCTTTTGCACTCGCTCGGCGTCCGTCGCCGCGTCCGTCGCTGCCGGGGTCGTTCGCGCGGCCGGCGCACTTGACGCGGCCGGAGCCGCGGTAGCAGACGCAACGCTGACGGGCGGCGGCTCCGCCGCCGGTTTCGCGCCACAACCGAGCAGCGCAAGCAGACCAAGCTGAGATAGATTTCGACTTAGACTCATGGCCGATATCTATCACAGAAGACACTTGTCCACCAGAGAGCCAGCTATCGGAGACCCTCGCAGTGCCCCCCGTTCTGGTCTAGTGACCTGGCGAGCTCTTCACGCCCGTCCGCAAATCTGCAGCCCTGGTCGAGGCAACGAGACGCGGTCGCTGAACCTGGCAGCTCCGCGGTAGCCCCATGGCGCGCCGCGGAGCGAGTCTTGCTTTTACAACCATATTCTCCCACAGTGGCCCTCGAAACGCGTCGCAGGCGTCAGCGTCGATAGCCACGGATTTCCGAAATTCTACGACGCTTGGCTCGAAACCTGAGCCAGTAGTCGCACTGACCGCTATGCAGCCTTTTCAGCCACGGCGAGGATCCGCGCACCCTGCAAGCGAATTCCTTCGGGAATGCGGAAGCCCTCCAGCTCGCTTTCGATCTCCGCCCGCGCCGCGCGGCGCAAATCGGATGGCAGATGCCCGAGGAAGTTGCCAAACGAACTCGCTTGCGAAAATTCGATTGCCGCGTGGGCCGACGGCTGAACCACGTCATTCGGCAAGACCTCGAGCGAAGCCAGCGCAAATCCGGTCTGCTCGAAGAGGCCTCGCAGATCGGCCAAGGTTACGCGCTGCGGGCCGCCCGCGAGGGACTCCGGATATCGGGAGTACGGCTCGCGCGCCAGGACGCGCTTGCGCACTTCTTGAAGCGTCCCGAGTTTGTCGCCGAGCCCGGTAGTCAAGCCCAGTCGGCCTCCGGGTGCGAGCACACGCCTAAACTGCCGTAGCGGGCCGAGCTTTTCCGGCAGCCAATGGAACACCGCGTTCAAGTACACGACGTCGAAGCTCGATTCGGAATGGCCGTTGAGCGCGTAGGCGTCGCCAACCAAAAATTTCAGGTTCGACGCCTCCCGCCGCTTGGCGATCTCGATGCGCAGCGGCAGCGGGTCAATCCCCAATACGTGGCCGGGCGGACCGACGATGCGAGCGACATACTCGGCTAAGAGCCCCGTGCCACAGCCGACGTCGAATACCCGCTCCCCCCTTCGCACCGCTAGCCGTTCGATCAACACCTTCCCCGCTTCGAACTGGCGATCCACGCTCACTGCTTCGTAGTGACGGGCCAGTTCGGGAGTATCCAGGGCCAAACTTAGCTTGGACATTGTTCTTTTATACAAGACATCGAGACACGGATCAAGTAGTTGTCAGCCGGTTGCGATGACGGGCAGCGGAGATGGCTCCGGTGCCCTCGTACCTCGCAACGAGGAGCCTGCTTCACTATGCGCATCAAACTTACCGCAGCGGCGTTTATGATCGCTGCCGTCCTACCATTGGAGTCCCGTGCCGACGTCGTTACCGACTGGAACAAGACTACGGTGGATGAAATTCGCAAGCTTGGCCTCGGGCCGAACCCCGCGTCCCGCGCCCTAGCGATTGCCCACATCGCCGCCTACGAGGCCGTGAACACACTGAGCAAGACTCATGAACCCTACCGCGCCGCGCTGCCCGTGAACCTGCCTGCCTCGCCGGATGCCGCGGCGGCGAGTGCGTTCCACCTGGCGTTGGTACTGTTGTTCCCCGCCGAGAAGGCGGCGCTCGACGCGGCCTATGAGCAAAGTCTGGCCGCTATTCCGGACGACCCTGCACGGGCAAACGGCATCCAGCTGGGTGAAGCCTCGGCGGTGGCAATTTTCACCGCGCGCATCGCGGATGGCTCGGCAACGACCTCGACCTACCCAGGCAGTACGGGTCCAGGCAAATGGCGCCCGACGCCGTCCCTGTTCCAAGCGGCGCTCGAACCGGGTTGGCGCTTCGTCGTCCCTTTCGCCCTCAGCAAGCCGGAGCAGTTTCGGCCGCCGCCACCGCCAGCCGTTGACAGCGCCGCATTCGCGACCGCGTATCTCGAGACGCAAAGCGTTGGCAAGAGCGACAGCAGCTCGCGCACCGCGGAACAGACCAACATCGCCAATTTCTGGAAGCAGCCCACGCACGTACCCGTGAACGCCATCGCACGCTCGGTGTCCAAGGTAAGAAACCTGACGCTCGATCAGAACGTGCGGCTATTTGCGCTCTTGAACATCACCATCGCTGACACTCGCATCGCCGTTTGGGACGCCAAGTACGAATATGGGTACTGGCGCCCCGTCACCGCCATCAACACCACGACGGACTACGGCAATGCCGACGCAGTTCCAGATTCGACTTGGACCCCTCTGCTGGAAACACCGAATCACCCGGAGTACCCGAGCGGGCATAGCACCACCGGAGGGGGCGGTCTGCGCGCGTTGGGCACGTTCTTCGGTAGCGACGAGGTCTCCTTCGCCGTTGGCTCGGACTCGGCGCCGGGCGTCACGCGAGGGTTCGATAGATTCAGCGACGCGGAGCAAGAAAACGCCAATAGCCGCATCTATGGCGGCATCCATTTCCGTTTCAGCAACGAAACGGGCATCGCCGTCGGGCATCAAATTGCTGACTACGTTTTCACCAACTCCCTGAAGGAACTCCCACCACCGCCGAGCTCGGGCGGAGAAGGCGGCGTAGCGGGAGAAGTGGGAGAAGCGGGAACGAGCAACGGAGCGGGCACAGCGGGCACTGGCGGGAGAGCTGGCGCGGCGGCGGGAGGCACCGGCGATGAGGTCCGTGGCGCGGGTGGCGACGCAGGCGCGGCGACGCCCAGCGGGGGCAAACCGAGCGGCGGCGCTCCCTCGGCCTCTGGCGCGCCCAACCGTCCCGACCCAGGCACGGATCAGACCAACTCCTGCTCGGTTGGCGGCCCGAGCAGCCCCTGGGGGCTCTTTGGCGCGACGCTCGCACTCGGCGCGGCGCTGTTCGTGGTTCGTCGGCGGCGCCAGCGCTGACGATCGGTCGACCGCTGTGGCTAGGCCGCATGCGATTCCACGCGTGCGGCCTGTTCTCTAGTAGCGGGTTTGAATCGGGACATCGCCGCCGATGCGCCAAGTTCCCGTCGTAGGCAATGCAAGCCTGTAGTTGCCGTTGATGTTGGTCTGCCAGATCGGCGAGAGCGTGAATTCACCCCCGAGCAGCGTGGTGCGCCCCGCGACGTTTGGCGGTAAGGACGCCGTAAACGTGTCGTACTTGGTCTTCAGGTAGGCCAATGAGCCGCCGAACGTGAGTCCACGTGTGGGATTCGTGTTGGTATCCGGAGCGTCGAGCCCGTTCTTGAAGACTGGGTCAGCTGACGCGATAGTCGCTGGGTGACGGAACGCGCGACTTCAGCTCGGCGGCGACTGCTGAGCCGTGTCCACAAGGACCGGCGGCACGGTGACGCAGCCCAGCTCCGCCTCGAGGTCGACGGGGTCGAGGCGAGCCCGAGTTTGGGCCCAGTAGGCGGGAGCGAGCTCGAGGTAACGAGCGCGGGGCCAGTAGGGCATGATGCGAATCACCTCGGCGAGGTAACGCTCGGGATCGATCCCATGCAGCTTGCAGCTGGCGATGAGGGAGTAGAGGTTGGCGGCGGCCTCGGCGTGGTCGTCGGAGCCGAAGAAAAGCCACGATTTCCTTCCGGTGGCGACGACTCTCAGCGCACTCTCGCTGTTGTTGTGTGATGTCTGGAGGTACCCATGGATCCGTAAGGTGAAAGTCCTGAAGCGGCAAGAGGTCGAAGCCGCATAGCTTGGGTGGCGCCCGCCGGGGAAATCCCACGGGTGAAGCCCACCGACAAAGCCCCGCTCGGCGGGGACGCGAGTGCGCGGGCCGTAACGACGTGATGAACGACCGGTTGAGGCCCCGAAAGGTGAAAGCTTCGAGCGCCGAGCCTGCACAATATTGGCGAAGGCAGCAGGCGATTCCCGATCCGACCACGAGGGAACGCCGCTCGGCGGGGTAAAGGCGACAGCACGCGCACAAGGCCATGGGTTGAAACAGAGAAGGGCTCCTCGCCCCGTCGAGAAATCCGGCGGAAGCAAGGTAGCCGCGCGAGCTGCGAGGCGAAGTGCGGCGAAGGCGAGAGCCTGGCGGAAGGGCTCGTAGTAGCGATGACGCGGGGCAATGCCCGCTGAGCGAAGGGGCCCTACCGAGGGTACTCCGAACAAAGAAGCGAGGCGCGCGGGATGATAAAGCCCACGATAACAACGCAAGAACTTCAAAAGCGGATAGGCCATCGGGCGAAGTCTGCCCCCGAGCATCGATTCTGGGGGCTGTACGTACACCTCGTGAAGCCCGCGACGCTTGAAGCGGCGTACCTGGAGGCGAAGCGCAACGGCGGCGCACCCGGGTCCGACGGCGAGACGTTCAAGGCGATCGAGGAGCGTGGCCGAACGGAGTTCCTCACGGAGCTCGCAGCGGAGCTGCGCACGAGCACGTACCGCCCTCGACCGTATCGACGAAGGGAGATTCCAAAGGAAGGCGGCAAGGTCCGCGTAATCTCGATCCCTGCGATTCGAGACCGCGTGGTCCACGGCGCACTCCGGCTCTTGTTGGAACCAATCTTCGAAGCCGATTTCTCGCGACACTCTTTCGGTGCGAGGCCGGGACGCTCGGCCCACGACGCCATCGGAGAAGTGCGTTCGGGACTGATTTACCAAAAGCACCTTGTGCTCGACGTGGACCTGAAGAGCTTCTTCGACGACATCCGGCACGCGCCGGTGTTGGCGAAAGTGGCCCGACGGGTGTGTGACGAGCAGGTGCTGCGGCTCATCAGGCAATTCCTGAAAAGCACGGGCGAGAGGGGCATCCCGCAAGGGTCGCCGCTCTCGCCTCTCTTGGCAAACGTGATGCTGAACGACTTGGACCACGCTCTCGCGCGAGGATACGGCTACCTCTCCTATGCACGGTACCTCGATGACATGGTCGTCCTGACGTACGACTCGACGAAGGGTCACCGCTGGGCCGACCGAGCGCTCGAACGCATTCGCAAAGAGGCGGAGGCGATCGGCGTGTCGCTGAACGCGGAGAAGACCCGGAGGGTGATACTCACCGAGCCGGGAAGCTCCTTCGCATTTCTGGGTTTCGAGTTTCGGTGGCAACCGAATCCCACGACTCAGAAAGGCTACGTGCATACGAACCCGCGCCGGAAGAAAGTCATCGAAGTTCTTCGGAAAGTTCGACACGCACTACGCGCCAGTGGGCACCTCTCGGTGCAACAGGCCGTTGCGCGCGTGAACCCAATTGTCCGGGGATGGGTGAATTACTTCCGTGTCGGGAACTCGAGCCGCGAATTCAACGCCGTGCGGATCGGCGTCGAGCGAAAGGTGAGACGATTCGCGGTCAAGAAACTGAAGCGAAAGGGCTTTGGCTGGACGCGGTGGAGTAGCGCGGTCGTATACCGCACCTGGGGTCTCTTTGATGACTACCAGATCCGGTATCGAAACCGCGCGAAAGCGGCGCCGGCCAAAACGGACACATAACCCCGATGTGAGGACACCCTCGCGGTGAGCCGGATGCGGGAAATCCGCCTGTCCGGTTCGATGTGGCGGGGGCCGGAAACGGAGTGATGGCAAACCTAAACGGGCACGAAGCCGGAAACGGCGGACACAGCCAAGGAGAGCCTGTACACCACCGCGCCGGTCCCCGACCCGACTGTCCATGCGCAGTCGACCGTCATCGAGGAAGCGGCGCAGCGCGAGCTCTTGTCGAATGGCGTAGCCGAGGGCCTTGCTGACGAGGCCGCGTGCCTGACTGCTCAAGTCATTTTGAGCGTGTACCCAGGCGAAGAACTCATCGACGAACGGTGCGAGCACCGTCTTTCGATTCTGGAGGCGAGCCGACGGAGGCAGCTTACTCCAGGCCTGATCGAGCTCGTACAGCTTGCGCACGCGCAAGAGTCCCTCGCGACCGACGGCGAAGCCGGAGACGGCGGCTTCCCAAAGGCGTCTGCGCGCATGCGCCCAACAGGCCACTTCGCTGGGCGGCGCGTTGCCATCTTCGACAGCGTCACCGCGGAAGAGCGCGTCGTAGATGGCGTGGGCGTCGGCTTGGATGTAGCCGGAGAAACCGCGGAACATCTCGCACACGGCGGCGCTGGTGTGCTTGGGTTGAAACTCGAAAAAGATGTGCTTCTTGTCGGCCAAAACGACGAAAAAGTGGCCTTTCCGACAGGGTTGCCGCCGCCCGTCTGGAAGTGGCTCCGGGCGGATCGCGACTCCGGTGGCATCAGTCGAAAGACAGAAAGCATTCTTGCGAGCGTCCTCGGCGCAGGCAAGCACGATGGCCCCGAGAGAAGCGCCGATGTCTTCGGTCGAGCGTGCCATGGTGCCACGATCGAGCTCGATTCCGTCGGCTTCAAGCTGCTCTTCTTGCCGAAAGAAGGGCATGCCGAAGCGGAACTTTTGGACAATGACGTGCGCGAGCATGCTGGGGGCGAGCAGCCCGCGTCGAATAAGCAAGAGCGGCAGGGGCGCGGTGACGATAGTGAAGCGCTTGCCGTCCTGCTCGATCACAGTTGCATCATCCGGCAGCGGTTTGGACTCCCCATCCGCACTCGGCGTCTTGTATTTGGCGCGGGCGAGCACCACGCGCACTGCTTCTGGTCGCTGGTAGCCGAGTTTGTAGCTCAGCTCCCAGCCGATGAAGGTGCCGCCATCTTTCTCAAGGTCAGCGTCGCGAATCTCAACGCGACGCTGGGGTAGGTCGTGACGGTCGGCCAGATTTCTGCGGCCTTTGCCCGGCGTTTTGCCCTTGGCCGGAGGCTTCCCGGAAGGGCGTGAGCCCGGCTCGTCTGGCTGATCGCCGCCGGGCGTCGCGTCGGCCATCGCCGCGTTACCTGCGAGCTGCTGAGCGAGCGCGTCAAGTTTCTTCTTGGTCGTCTCGAACTCCAGCTCGAGCTGGGTCGCGTCAACCCGCTCGGCCTTGGCAATGAAGATGCGACGCTTGAGCAGCTCGAACTGCTCCATGAGCTGTCGGTACGCTTTGCGAAGGTTGTCGCGCTCGCCGGTGATGGCCACGAGCTTGTTGGTTGTCGCGGCCAGCTCGCCCTGCATGCGACGCACGAGAGCCTCCAGCTCTTGCTCGCGCGTTGTAGGCGACTCTAACTCAGCAACGATCACGCGGCATCGCTCTACCCGAAGCGATGCCGACTTGTCGATACTTTCTCTCAAGAAATAGTAATCAATGTACCCGCCGGCGGCGCGGCGCTGACTTCGGCGCTTCCCCGAGATCCACCCCGTCGAGCAGCGCATCGAGAAGACTCTCGTCGAGCTCGACGTGCCGTGCGTCCAGCGCGCACGCCTCGGGAAGGCGAAAGTTTCCGCGGTCCAAACGCTTATAAAATAGGCACATTCCCGAGCCGTCGAAGAACAAAACTTTCACCGCGTCCCGGCGTTTTCCGAAGTAGATGAACAGCGCGCCGCTACGCGCGTCGTAGCCAATGCGCTCAAGCGCAGCCCCCGCGAGCCTGTCGAACGACCACCTCATGTCCACCGGCTCGAGCGCAACGAACACCTGCACGCCGCTCGGGATCATCGCGCACCTCGCAGTGCGATGACGACATCTTGCAGCAATGACCGATCGAATCCGCGCCGAACAGTAATCACCGCCCCACCAATCTCGACGACAACCCTCTCAGCGACTGGCGCTTTCGCGGGACGCCGAACGACTTCCGCCATTCTGATCTTTCGCTCCGGCTTCGCGCGCGACCCACCCTCGCGTCGCTTACCCTTTCCCCTAGCCTCCGTGCGCAACTGCGACGCCGCCCACGTCAACGTCCCGCTCGTGAACGGCTTACCCTCCGCAAACTCCGTCGCCGATTGCCCGCTTCGACCCCATTCCTCGATACGCTCCGCCCAGACTGCTTCTGTGTTTGGTTTCATCCCCGCCAAGATGCTGACAATTCATGCGCTAGTGAAGAACGGGGTCTGTGCGCCGGATACCGAGGAGAGCCCAACGCCATCCGTGTCGTGCAGGTTGCCCTCGACCGCGGCGTAAATTTTCTGGACACCGCCGAAGCCTACGGTACGGAAGAGGTCATCGGACGCGCGCTGCGCGAAGTGCCGCGCGATCGAGTCGTACTCTCCACGAAGAAGACGACCAACGGCGGACGGGCCCTCGAGGCGAAGGAAATCATCTCGTCTCTGGAGGCCAGTTTGAAGCGCTTGCGCACCGACTACGTCGACGTCTATCACCTGCACGGCGTCGCGCCCGAGGACTACCACACGTTGCGAGAGCGGGCAGTGCCAGTGCTACTCGAGCTCCGCCAGCAAGGGAAGATCCGCTTCCTGGGGATTACCGAAAAGTTCGCGGCCGACCCGGGGCATCGCATGTTGAGCGCCGCGCTCGACGACGACGTCTGGGACGTAATCATGGTCGGGTTCAATCTGCTCAACCAATCCGCGCGCGAGCGCGTCTTCGCCCGCGCCCGCACGCGTGGCATCGGACTACTCATCATGTTCGCGGTTCGGCGCGCGCTCAGCCGGCCCGAACGCCTGCGCGAAGTGCTCACGGAGCTCGCCGAGCGCGAAGAGATCACGCCCGGGCAGGCCGAGGAAGGTCTGTCTTTCTTGGTCGGTGGAGACGTTGCGGCATCACTTCCGGATGCGGCGTACCGCTTTTGCCGCCACGAGCCGGGCGCCGACGTGATCCTCACGGGCACTGGCAGTGAGGCACACCTACTGGAAAATCTCGCCTCGATTCAGCGAGCTGATTTGCCCGGCGAGGTTCGTGCACGCCTCGCCGACCTCTTCGGCCACCTGGACCATCTCTCCGGACAATGAAGGGCGTCACCCGCCAGCACTTCGCAACCCCAACAAAGGAAACTATGAGCCAAAGCGCCGTCGCCTCCAGCCCGAAACGCCCCGTTAGCCTCAACCTCGACTCCGCCGAGCTCGCTGCGACCTATGACGAGGTCAGCGTGCGCCAATTCAACCACGGGAAAATCTTGATTGCCGAGCTCGGGCTCAAGTCAGGAGAACGAGTGCTCGACATCGGTTGCGGCACCGGACGCTTGGGCGCATACGTTGCGGATCTCGTCGCTCCGCTAGGAGAAGTGCTCGGCATCGATCCGCTGCCTTTGCGCATCGACCTTGCTGCCCGCAAGAACCCGCGTTTCAAGCCGAGCGTCGGCCGCGCCGAGGATCTATCCGCGTTCGCCGACGCCAGCTTTGACGCCGCCTACGCAAACAGCGTCTTTCATTGGGTCGCCGACAAGCCTAAAGCTCTGCGTGAGGCGCTGAGAGTCCTTAAATCAGGCGGACGGTTCGGTGTGAACAGCGCGAATGCGGATCAACAGCACCAATCTGCCGTTTTGGTGCGAGAGGCCGTGATCGAAGTTGGCCTGGAGCAGGCCGACTCGGCAGACACTGCCGGCGTGAACTATCGCGTCAACGCCGCCGAGCTCGAACGTCTGCTGAAAGAAGCCGGCTTCCAGGACATTCGAGTCACGCCCCATACCTTCGTCGACGATGTAACCGGCGCCGACGATCTGTTCGCCTGGAGCAAGAGCAGCTCGTTCGGAAATTTCCTTTCGGATCTGGAACCCGCTCAACTCACTCGGGTACGCGAGCGCCTCTCACACAAGCTCGAGGCATTGCGCACCCCCTCTGGAATTCAGCTCGAGCGGCACCTCGTGTTTGCGACAGCACGAAAGCCATGAGGGCAAACACGGCATAGGGCGAAAAGGAGGCGGCTGACGCGAGTCCGGATTCTGCTGCCGGTTGTTCACCTCTACGATACAGTGTGCGGATGATCCTCTCAGACCGAGACATCCGCGCGCGACTTCTCGTGGGCGACCTGCGCATCGCTCCTTTGCTCGACGCGAGCCTGCAAGTCCAACCCGCAAGCGTGGATCTGCGGCTTGGCAGCGAATTTCTCGTATACCGCCCGGGTCAACTCGTTTGCCTCGATCCGCGCGCCCCAGAGACCCTCACCCAAGCGACGGAACGGGTGGACGTGCCATCAGGCGAGGCGTTCGTCCTACACCCGGGTGAATTCGCACTGGGCTCGACCGCGGAATCGGTAGCTATCCCGCACGATCTGGTTGGCCGCGTCGATGGCAGGAGTAGCGTGGGTCGCCTGGCGGTGGTCGTTCACGCGACCGCGGGTTTCATCGACCCCGGCTTCGAGGGTCAGATTACGCTCGAGCTCTCGAACATTGGTCGCATTCCGGTGCGGCTCTATCCGGGCATGCGGATCGCGCAAATAGTCCTCGAGCAACTGTCGTCGCCGGCAGAGCTGCCCTATGGGGCGCAACGCGGCAGCGCATACCAAGGCCAGGAGGGGCCACAAGCTAGCCGAATCCGGCTCGACCTGTAATGCCTCCTTCGGCCCCGAAGGCGTCCATCTAAACGGCCCGCATGAAGCCCTGGCTTCGAATCAAGAGCGAAACGCTACTGAACGATCGTTGGCTCACGCTGCGCGCCGATGAGTGCGAGCTGCCGAACGGCAAGCGGCTAAACCCGTACTACGTGCTGGAAGAGAAAGACTGGGTGCAGATCTTCGCCATCGCATCGGACTCACGCGTGCTGACCGTGAAGCAGTTTCGGTACGCGGGAAACGCAGTCTGCGTGGAGCTCCCGGGCGGCATCGTGGACGACGGCGAGACGCCGCTCGTGGCAGCACGCCGCGAGCTGCTCGAAGAGACCGGCTTCGCAGCGAAGACGTGGACGAAGGTGGCGGTCGTGTTCGCAAACCCGGCACGACAGACCAATCGCTTGCATGTCTTTTTGGCCGAAGGGCTCGACTCAGGCGGTGATCAATCCCTGGAGGACTCGGAAGAGATCGAGCACGAGCTAATCGAGATCTCGGCCATCAAAGCCGGCATTCGCGAAGGGTCGTTTTCGCAAGCGCTGCACATCGCCGGCTTCTACTTGTGCCAGGAGTTCCTCGCGACGCGTGACCCGCACCGGTGACACCCAGGCCTCGGGCTCAATGGTTCTTCGCCGACGCGCCAACCTCTTTGCTGATGGCGTCCAGCGCGCGGGCCGCGGCCTTGCGCACTTCGATATCCGGATCCGAGCTTAATTTCAGCAGCGCCTCGCTCGCGCGCGGCGTCTTCAACTCGCCAAGCGCGTACGCGGCGGCACGCCGCAGATCGGCAAGCTCGCTCTCAAGGAATGGCAAGAGTTCTGCAATTGCCCCAAACGCTGCGAGCCGACCGAGCGAGGCGATGCACTCTTTCTGTACCTGCCAATAGGGGTCTGCCAGGGCAGCGACTAGCCCGGGAATCGCATTGCCAAGGCCCGAACGACCGAGCACGATGGCCGACTCGAGACGCACCCGCCAATCAGCGTCAGTGAGCGAGCGCATGAAATCCTCGAGCAATGCGGGACTGACGAAGTAACCGAGCGCTCCAACCGCAACGCGACGTACGCCCTCGTCGGTGTCCAAGAGGCAGCGCTGGAGCGGCGCTACCGACTCCGGGAGGCGCTGGTAAGCCAGCGTGATCACCGCCTCCCGGCGTACCGCTGGCGAGGGATCGCTCAGGGCATCGATCAGCTTGGCAACTGCGCGC
>Ga0302323_100003770_pt1 | contig 12332 bp, 8 predicted proteins | sample Fen_T0_3_FD_201950 | JGI IMG/M metagenome (GOLD analysis project Ga0302323, IMG submission 201950) | Peat permafrost microbial communities from Stordalen Mire near Abisko, Sweden - Fen_T0_3 | ecosystem: Environmental > Terrestrial > Soil > Wetlands > Permafrost | place: Sweden: Abisko... | reverse complement strand
GGAGCTTCAACGCATCCTCGGCGCTCTCGGCCTCGGTGACGGCGTATCCCTCGGTCTCCAGGACCATCCGCAGCGTGCGGCGGATGTTCTTCTCGTCATCGACCACCAGAATCGTCTGCTTGCCCGAGTCCATGAACGCATTCTACCTGGGTGCGGGGGCGTACGCTCGACTGTGCTGCGAGGCGGGACGTGCTCCGAAGCGGGGTGGCTGGCTGCCCTTCGGCGCCACGTACCTGTGCGGCTCCCGCAACGGGCTGATGGACGATTGCGCCCGCGGTGTCTCGGGCGCAGACGCTGAGCGCCTTCCACGGGAAGGTCTCGACTGAGCGTAACCATGGAGGAAGCGAAGAACAAGTTGCCTTCGCGGCGCTGCCCACCACTCATCGTAGCGTTGGGGAGTGGAGTCAGTCATGGTGGTTCTCTCGGTGTGAGATGCGGCCCTGAAGAGGACTATGAGAAAATTCACTTGCAGCCCTGGGACTGTGTGTGCAACAAGGCGGGCATGCCGATCGCGCTGAGAGTGGCTAAGCCGGATCGTGTATGCCGTTTATGCCTCGTAATGGGGAGGTCGCTGCATTTACAGGGTGAGGCGGGCGAGCGAGTCCTGGCGCTGGCGGGCGTACGCGAAGGGTGAGTGAGTCAGGGACGGCTCATGCGCGAGCGACCGAGAGCACTTTCCTAGGTGACCTTCAGAGAATAAACCAATAGTGAGTGGTGGAGCGATCTGGGCGTCTGCTCGTGGGCGTTCCGGCGAGCCGGTCCGTCGACTCTGGCCTTGGAGTGTCCGAGTCCGGTGGTGAGGTCCGCGCGAATGGAGACTCACGAACAGTACGTCAAGCGCCTCATCGGCGCCGAGGTGCAGCATGATGCGACAACTCCTCTCAGGTGACGAAGCAGTCGCGCTCGCCGCACGGGATGCGGGCGTGCATCTCGGAACCGGTTATCCCGGAACGCCCTCCACCGAGATCCTGGAGGTCCTGTCGAGCCACGGCGGGAGAGCTCAGTGGGCTCCCAATGAGAAGGTAGCGCTCGAGGTGGGACTGGGAGTGGCATACGGCGGTGGAAGGGCGCTGGCGACGATGAAGCACGTGGGGTTGAACGTCGCCGCCGACCCGCTGTTCACCGCGGCCTACACCGGCGTCTCGGGGGCGCTGGTGGTCGTGTCCGCGGACGATCCCGGCATGACCTCGTCCCAGAATGAGCAGGATAATCGCCTTTACGCACCCGCGATGGAGCTCCCCCTGCTCGAGCCCTCGGACTCGCAGGAAGCCTACGACCTCACCATCGCCGCCGTCGAGCTCTCGGAGCGTTGGCAGATTCCGGTCATCCTCCGCATGACGACCCGCGTTTGCCACGGCAAGTCGATCGTGCAGCGGCGCGCGCTGCCGCCGCCACCGACCCCGAGCTTCTCCCGCGATGTTGCGGGGCGGGTGATGATCCCGGCGCACGCGCGGTCGGCGCACCGGAGACTCCGCCGGAAGCTGGGGGAGATCGGGTCCTGGGCGGAGAGTACGGAGCTCATTCGCCAGGTGGAAGGTCACGGGGCGCTGGGCATCGTGACGGCGGGGGTCACCGCCCGATACGCGAGGGAGGCGGAGCCGACGGCCAGCATTCTGGAGCTGAAGATCCTGCATCCGCTCCCCCTTGAGAAGATCCGGGCGTTCGCGGGCTCGGTAGAGCGTTGCCTGGTGATCGAGGAGGGGGCCCCGTACTTGGCGGACGCGATCCGGGCGGCCGGGATCGCGGTTCAGTCGAAGTCCGAGGAATTCCGGTTCGGAGAGTTGAACGTGGACCGGGTCAGAAAGATCGTCCTGGGGGACGAGACTCCCGGGCCCGCTTCGCCGAGGGGCAAGCCCCCTGAGTTCTGCGAGGGGTGCCCGTATCACCCGGTCTTCGCGGCCCTCAAGAAGCTCGACTGCATCGTGGCCGGAGACATCGGGTGCTACACATTGGGTGTTTTGCCGCCCTACCAGGCCATGGACACCTGCGTCGCGATGGGCGCGTCGCTGGGAGTGGGACTCGGACTGCGCCACGTTCTCCCCGAGGACCAAGCCAGGCGAGTCGTCTCGGTCATCGGCGACTCGACCTTCATTCACTCAGGAGTGAATGGCCTGTTGGAGATGGTCTACAACCCGCCGCGGACCGGACACGTCCTCCTGGTGCTCGACAACGGGACGACGGCCATGACCGGGCACCAGGAGCACCCGGGGACCGGGCGAACCCTGAGCCACCAGGCGACGAGGAAGGTGTCGATCGAGGCGCTCGGTCGCGCTCTCGGCCTCGAGAACGTGGACGTGGTGGACCCAGTCTCCTATCCGGCCAAGTTCGAGGAGCTCCTCGCCGACCGGCTGAGGCAGAGCGGGCTCTCGATGATCGTCGCTAGGCGGCAGTGCGTCCTGGCAATCGGCGAGATCCGGAAGAGGGAGAAGGCAGCGCTCCCCGCGGGTGCCGCGGCGACGGAGAACGGCCATGGATGAGCCCGTGAACGTTGTGCTGGCGGGGATCGGTGGACAGGGGGTCCTCAAGGCCTCGGACATCCTGGCCGACGTCGCCTTCCGGACCGGATTGGACGTCAAGAAGACAGAGACCCACGGTATGAGCCAACGGGGTGGATCTGTCGATTCGGACGTCCGGTTCGGCGGCCGGGTCTGGTCCCCCGTGATCCCCGCCGGCTCGGCCGATTACGTGGTGGTGCTCGACCTCCAGGAGGTGGAGGTGGTGCGACCGCGGCTTCGCGCCGGCGGCGTCCTCATCCACCCAGGGCTCGTCGCGCCGGAGGCACTGCCCAATCGAAGGTGCCTCAACGTGGCGCTGCTGGGCGTTCTGTCGGCGCATTTGGACCTGGCGGAGGTGCTCTGGGCAGAGTCCATCCAGGCGGCTCTGCCCGCGCGAGTTCACCGTCTGAACGAAGAGGCCTTCCAGGCCGGGCGCAAGATCTCGATGTCGATGTTGACCAGGAGGTGACCAAAATGAGCCAGACGAACCGAGAGGCCGCAAAGGCGGCGCGCACCCTCAACGAGATTCTGACGCGTGACTTCGAGTACCGAAAGAACACGCTCAGCCTGACCGCGAACGAGAACTTCCCCAGCGCCCTGGTCAGGTTGACGTCGACCTCGACCTCCGGTGCGTTCTACCACTGCTCCTTCCCGTTCGAGGTGCCTCCCGGGGAGTGGTACTTCCCCGAGTCTGGGCAGATGGACGAGGTCGCGGGGATGGTGCGCGAGCTGGGGAGGTCGCTGGTCAAGGCGGAGACCTTCGACTGGAGGCCCAATGGCGGCTCCGCGGCGGAGCAAGCGCTGATGTTGGCGGCCTGCCAGCCGGGCGATGGCTTCCTTCACTTCGCGCACAGGGACGGGGGGCACTTCGCGCTCGAGGCGCTCGCGCAGAAGGTCGGGATCCAGATCTTTCATCTACCCGTGGATCCCAGGACGCTCCTCATCGATGTCGATGAGGTGCGCCGCATGGTGGCCCGCAACCCCCGCATCAAGATCGCCATTCTCGACCAGTCCTTCAAGCTGCGCTGGCAGCCGCTCCGCGAGCTTCGCCTGGCGCTCCCCGAGTCCTGCACGTTGACCTACGACATGAGCCACGATGGCGGCCTCATCATGGGCGGGGTCTTCGAGTCGCCGCTCCAGTGCGGCGCAGACGTGGCGCACGGCAATACCCACAAGACGCTGCCGGGTCCTCAGAAGGGCTACATCGCCTTCAAGTCGAAGGCGCATCGGTTGCTCGCCGACACCTCGATCTGGCTCTGCCCGCACATCCAGAGCAACTGTCACTCCGAGCTCCTGCCGCCGTTCTGGCTCGCGTTGAAGGAGATGGAGCTGTTCGCTCCCGAGTACGCGCGCCAGGTCGTCAAGAATGCCAAAGCGTTTGCGAAGTACCTGCAGGCGCAGGGGCTGGAGGTGTCCGGCGAAGGGTTCGGCTTCACGGAGACGCACCAGGTTCACTTCGCGGTGGGCGAGCCGGCCCGGGCGCTCGAACTCTGCATGAAGACCCTCCACCACGGCGGGATCCGCTCGACCAACATCGAGATCCCCGGAAAGCCTGGGGTCCACGGCATCCGGCTGGGCGTGCAGGCCATGACACGCCGCGGCATGGTCGAGAAGGACTTCGAGCCTGTCGCTCGCTTCGTCGCCGACCTGTGTCATGGCAAGCAGGACTCGAAGGCAGTGGCCGGGCAGGTCAAGGATTTCCTGTGCGGCTTCGCCATCGCTCCGCTCAAGTATTCGTTCGACGAAGGGCTGGACGCCGACATCCTGAGCTCCGTCCAGCGGGAAGCGATGCGATGACTCGTCCGGTTGGCGGTCCTACTTCGATCCAGCGAGAACCCGCGCGAATGGCTCGTGTCATTCTCCCATTGACGCCGGCGCAGCAGCCGATCTGGCTGGGGCACCAGATCGATCCCGCGAGTGCCGTCTACAGCGTGGCGAGCTATGTCGAGCTCGCGGGCACCCTCGATCGGCCCACCCTCGCGCGCGCCATCTGCCTGGCCGTGAACGAGGTGGACGGGCTGCGCGCCCGGTTCTTCGAGGCCGCGGAGGGGAGCGACGGCGGGCCGACGCAGGAGATCCTTCCCGAGGCGATCTTCCGGTTTCCGTTTCTCGATCTTCGCGGTGAGCCGGCCCCCGAGACGGCGGCCCGGGAGTGGATGGCGCGAGATCTGGCGGTCCGGATCGATCTCACGTCCGGCAACATCGTCTCATCGAGCCTCCTGCAGCTGGGCGACGAGCGTTTCTGGTGGTACTTCAAGAGCCACCACATCGCCCTGGACGGATTCTCGCTCTCGATGGTCTTCCGCCGCGTCGCGGAGTGCTACTCGAGTCTGATCGTGGGAGCTGCGGTCTCTCCGAGCCCATTCGGATCGCTCCGTTCCTCGATCGAGGCCGAGGAGGGCTATCGGGCCTCCGCCGCGTTCGAGGCCGATCGCGCCTACTGGCGGGCCAAGTGCACGGCCATGGGGGAGGTCCCGAGCTTCACCCGCGAGGTCGCCCTTCCGACCGCACGGGCCGTCATCCACGAGGAGGCCGTCTCCGCTGAGCTGATGCGCGCGCTCCAGGACTCCGCCGGTTGTCTCTCGACCCAGTGGATTCAGCTTCTCATCGCCGCGTTCGCGACCTTCCTGGCCCGGGCGACGGGCCGGCGGAGCGTGGTGGTGGGGCTGCCGCTGCTCAACCGCCTCGGAACGGCTGCCGCGAAGGTGCCTTCCACCATGGCGAACGTGCTGCCCCTGACCGTCCAGATCGCGCCGAGCGAGGCGGTCTCGGACGTGGTCGTCAAGGTGGCGCGGGAGCTCTCGGAAATGCGGCTTCATCAGCGCTATCGCGCGGAGGACGTGCGCCGGGACTGCAACCTCGTGGGGGAGAGCCGCCGGCTGACCGGGCCCCAGATCAATGTGGATCTCTTCACAGAGGATCTGACTTTCGGAGGGCTGAGCGGGCGGCCCAGGGTCCTGAGCGCTGGGCCCGCAGACGATCTCTCCTTCATGTTCCAGCGAGGGCAGGACGGCGCCTACCGGTTGGTCGCGATGGCCAATCCTGCGCTCTACGGCCTGACGGAGCTCCGGCTGTGGGCCGCGCGATTTCTGGCCTTCTTGGAGCGGGTCGCGCGGGACGTCCGGGGGCCTATCGGACGGCTGGACGCCCTGACGGGCAGCGAAGTCGACGCCATCGTGGAGCGGAGTCGACCCGTCTCACCCGCGAAGACCTCCTCGGAGACCTTGTCTGGGGTCTTCGAAGGCCACGCCGCGCGAGCCCCGGAAGCCATCGCGCTCACGCGAGACGGGGAGCAGATCAGCTATGCGACCCTGAATGCATGGGCGAACCAGCTCGGGCACGAGATGGCGAGCCGCGTTCGCATCGCTGGAAACCCGCGCATCGCCCTGTTGCTCCCGAGATCCGTGGAGAGCATCGTGGCCATCCTGGCGGTCCTGAAGACCGGGGCCGCCTACGTTCCCATCGATCCCGATGCCCCGGTCGAGCGGATCCAGACCATCTTGGAGGACACCGCGCCGGTGCTGGTGTTGACGGATGAGAAAGGCGCGGCGAAGCTGCCGGATCCGCGGTGCCCGGTACTCCAGCTCGACGCGGAGGAGACCCGGCGCCGCCTGGCGTCGTGCGCTGGAACGAACCTTTCCTCATCCGGCCGAAGCCCGTCGCCCTCGGACCTCGCCTACGTCATTTACACCTCCGGTTCGACGGGGAAGCCCAAGGGGGTCAAGATCACGCACCAGAACGTGGTGCGCCTCTTTCGGAGCACGCACTGCTGGTTTGAATACCGGAGCGAGGATGTCTGGACGCTCTGTCACTCCTACGCCTTCGACGCGTCGGTCTGGGAGATCTGGGGGGCGCTGCTGCACGGTGGCCGGCTCGTGATCGTGCCGGTGGAGACCACGCGGGCGCCCGAGCAGCTCCTGGAGCTGGTCGCCAAGGAGAAAGTGACCATCTTCGGCCAGATCCCGTCGGCGTTCTACCGCTTCATGGAGGCGGAGCAGGCGCACCCCGAGCTCTCCGCCCAGCTCCAGCTCCGGTACCAATGCTTCGGCGCCGAGGCCCTCGACCTCAATCGGCTGAAGCCGTGGCTCCAGCGCCACGAGGACGACGACCCGCGGCTCCTCAACATGTACGGGATCACGGAGACCACGGTCAATGCGACCCACCTCTTCATCACCGCGCAGCAGGTGGCTTCCGGCAGCGGCAGTCTGATCGGAAAGGCCTACGAGGATCTCGGCATCGTCGTCCTGGATGACGCGCTCCGGCCCGTTCCGGTCGGCTCCTATGGCGAAATGTACGTCATGGGCGAGGGGCTGGCGCAGGGATACCTGAACCGGCCCGACCTCGACGCCGTACGGTTCGTCGCCAATCCCTTTGGACAGCCCGGGACCCGGATGTACCGCAGCGGTGACGTGGGGATCCCGCACGAGGACGGCAGCCTCGAGTACATCGGCCGGGCAGATCAGCAGGTCAAGATCCGTGGCTACCGGATCGAGCTGGGCGAGATCGAGTCGCATCTCCGGAAGCACCCTGGCATCTCCGACGCGGTGGCCTCGGTCCGGGTGGACGCGGCCGGAGATCCAAAGCTCGTGGCCCACGTCGTTCCGCGCACCGGGCCGATCTCTGGCGAAGCGATCGACATCAACGCGTTGCGCGAGTATCTGCGCGAACGGCTCCCCGCCTACATGGTGCCGAGCGCCATCGGAGTCCTCACCGAGCTTCCCTTCACGCGGAATGGAAAGGTGGACCGGAAGGCCCTGCCCGAGATCCAGATCTCCGGCGATCGCCACGTCGAGCCCGCGCGCGACGCCGTCGACGAGGGGGTGCTCCGGACCTGGAAAGGACAGCTCCAGGCCGATCGCTTCGGGATCGACGACAACTTCTTCGATCTCGGCGGGGACTCCATCAAGGCGATTCGCGTATGCCACGAGCTGGACATGCCGGTGATGGTCCTGTTCAAGGCTCCCACGGTGCGCGCCTGCGCCGACTTCCTGCGCGCCAAGGGAGGCCCTGCCTCGTTGCGTGAAACCTTGCTGCAGCGCCTGGGTGAGGACGCGGATGGCAAGATCAACCTTGTGTGCGTTCCCTACGCCGGTGGCACTCCGATGGTTTACCGGTTGCTCGCGGAGCAGACCCAGCGGGCGTTCTCGTGCACGGTGGTGGAGCTGCCGGGCCACGACCCGACGCACGCCGACGGGGAGTGGCTCGGGATCGGCGAGGTCGCTGAGCGGGCTGCGCGGGAGATCGCGGCCGAGCTGCGTGGGCCGATCGTGGTTTACGGACACTGCGCAGGGAACGCGATCGCCGTCGAGCTCTCCCGGAGACTGGAAGAGGCTGGCGCCAACCTAGTCGCGCTGGTGATCGGCGGGATGCTGCTCGATGCACGGCCGAACGACGTCCTCGAGCGCGTCTCGCAGCAGACCGGACAGGAGCTCCTCGCGTTCCTGCGCAGCATCGGTGGGTTCAAGGACGTCCTCGACGAGGCGACGCTCGCCAGAATCGCCGGGATGACCAAGCACGACTCCCAGGAGACCGCGGCCTTCTTCGCGGTCGAGGAGGGCGAGCCCAAGCGGCTGAAGGCCCCCATTCACGTGGTGGTGGGCGATCAGGATCCCCTGACCCAGGGCTTCGCGGAGCGTCACCTGGATTGGAGGAGGTATTCGGATCAGGTGAGCCTGTCCGTCATCGAGGGAGGGGGGCACTACTTCCTGGGGGACCACGCCGCCGACCTCGCCGAGATTCTGGTCCGGAAGTTCGCCGCGGCTGCCCCCGGCAAGATGGGTGGAGGCGTCCGGAACCTGCGAGAGTTCGTGAATCCGTTCGACGAAGACGACGGGTCGTTCTTCCTGCTCCAGAACGATAGCGGTCAGAGTTCGCTCTGGCCGGCCTTCGCGGAGTTGCCGGCGGGATGGAGGGTCTGCTTCGGGCCCGGCCCCCGCGACGCGTGCCTGGAGCGAGTGCCGGGGGCGCCGGTTCCCCCTGCGCGCGTGGGAGGTCAGCGATGACGGACGCGCTCGACTTTCCCAGATGCCCCGAGTCGTTCGCGGCCACCTATCGCGCGAAGGGCTACTGGACCAGCGAGACGCTGGGAGGAATGCTCAGACGTCTCGCCCGAGAGACGCCCGACGGCGTGGCGGTCTCGGACGAGCGAGAGCGCCTGACGTACGCAGAGCTGGATGCGCGTGCGGACCAGCTCGCCGACGGAATGGCCGGGCGCGGGCTTCGGGCGGGCGACCGCGTGGTCGTCCAGCTCCCGAACTCGGTCAAGTTCCTGGAGACGATCTTCGGGCTCTTCCGCCTGGGCGCCATCCCGGTCTTCGCCCTGCCGACCGATCGGGTCTCCGAGATCACCCACATCTTCCAGGGGGCGTCGGCGACGGCCTACGTCATCCAAGACGTCGCGCTCGGCTACGACTATCGGGCCATCGCCAAGGGGGTGGCAGAGCGCCTCGGGAAGCTCGAGAGCATCATCGTGGTGGGAGAGGCGGGGCCGTACATTCCCTTCGAGTCGCTCTATGGAAAGCGGATCGCCCTACCGGAGCGAGACGCGAGCGAGCCTGCGCTCATCACCTTGTCCGGAGGCAGCACCGCGCTCCCCAAGCTGATCGTCCGGACGCATGAGGACTACCTCTACAGCTTCAAGGCCAGCGCCGAGATCTGCCGGCTCGATCGCACCAGCGTGTATCTGTGCGTGTTGCCGGCGGGGCACAACTTTCCGCTGAGCTCTCCCGGTTACCTCGGGGTGCTCCACGCTGGCGGCCGGGTGGTCATGAGCTCGGATCCCAGCGGGTCGTCCGCCTTTGCGCTGATCGAGCGCGAGAAGGTGACCTTCACCGCGCTGGTTCCGGGCTTGGCGCTCGCCTGGCTCCGGGCCAAGAAGGACCGGGATCTCTCGAGTCTCCAGTTCCTCCAGGTGGGCGGCGCCAAGCTGAGCGCGGAGACGGCGGCCCAGCTCGTGGCCGCGTTCGGGTGCAAGCTGCAGCAGGTGTACGGGATGTCGGAGGGGTTGGTCTGCTACACCCGGCTGGACGATGGCCCCGAACGCATCCTCCACACCCAGGGCCTGCCCATCTCGATCGACGACGAGATCAAGATCGTCGATGAGAGCGACCAGCCGGTCTCGGGTGAGACGGTGGGGGAGCTGCTCGTGCGCGGACCGTACACCATCAGAGGATATCTGAACGCGCGAGAGCACAACGCTCGGGCCTTCACACCGGACGGGTTCTACCGCACGGGCGACACCGTCAGCCGCCGACCGGATGGATATCTGGTGGTGGAGGGGAGGCTCAAGGATCAGGTGAACCGGGGCGGAGAGAAGATCGCGGCCGAGGAGGTGGAGGGGCATCTTCAGGCCTGCCCGGGCGTGCGCGAGGCGGCCGTGGTGGGTGTTCCGGATCCCTATCTCGGCGAGGCCGGCTGCGCCTTTCTGGTGGCCGATCCGGAGAAGGCGTTGACGGTCCGGGATGTGAAGTCGTTCGTGCGGCAGCGCGGCATTGCGGCCTTCAAGGTCCCGGATCGCGTTCAGTTCGTCGCCGCCCTGCCCAAGACGACGCTCGGGAAGGTCGACAAGAAGGAATTGCGAAAACTGCTGTCCCAGGCTGGAAAGGCCGGGGCCGGCGCTGAGAGGTGAAAGCCAGATGGGAATCCCGGTCATACAAGAGTACGAAGTCCCCACCGGCGTAGTGCTGGCGCGCGAGCCGCTGCCCTGGAGCGTTCAGCCTCGGGCGGCCGCCCTGCTCGTCCACGACATGCAGAACTACTTCCTGGCGCGGTACGAATCGGAGCGCTTCGTCCGGAAGCTGGTCGCCAATGTCGATGCGATCCGGCGGAAGTGCCACACCCTGGGCATTCCGACCTTCTACACCGCTCAGCCCGGTAACCAGAGCCCGCAAGAGAGAGGCCTGCTGATGGACATGTGGGGAAGAGGGCTCTCGGACGACCCGCACGCCTGCGCCATCGTCCAGGGCCTCGAGCCGATCGAAGGCTTGGATCGGCTGATCCAGAAGCGCCGCTACAGTGCCTTCGCACGCACGCGATTGCTCGAGACCTTGAAAGAGCAGGGGCGGACGCAGCTCATCGTCACCGGAGTCTATGCGCACATCGGGTGCCTGGTGACGGCGACCGAGGCGTTCATGCAGGACATCCAGCCGTTCGTGGTGGCCGACGCGCTCGCGGACTTTTCGTTGGCCCACCATGACATGGCCTTGAGGCACATGGCGCATTGCTCCAGCCGTGTGATGTCGACGGCGGAGCTGCTGAGCCAACTCGGGAGGGCGGAATGACCGCGGAGAGCAAGGCCAGTGGCCAAATCACCCGGGAGCGTTTTTTGGCGGACCTCGCGGGCGTGCTGGGCGTGGACCCAAAGGAGCTGGCCGGCATTCACGATCCATTCGAGGCCGGGCTGGATTCCATTCGCCTCATGGTGCTCCTCGAGGCCTGGCGAGACCAGGGCGTCTCCATTTCGTTTGTCGAGCTGGTGGAGCGAAGGGACGTGGATGAGTGGTGGAAGCTGATTGACCAAAAGTCGCGCGGCGACGGCCGGCCCACCTAACGCGAACCTGGAGACGCGCGACGTGGAACTTTCATCGGGCAGGTTTACAGACAGGTGTGCCCTCGTGACGGGGGCGGCCCGGGGGATTGGGGAGGCGGTGGTGCGCCGCCTGATTGGGGAGGGCGCCTTCGTCTTCGGTGTGGATCGCAACGGAGATCGGCTGGAGTCGCTGTCCGCGGAGCTCAACGCGACGAGGCGGACCATGCAGGCGGTCACGGTGGACATCGCCGATGCCGCGGCCGTCGAAGGGGCCATCGAACGGATCGAGGCCGAGCGTCCCATCGACCTGCTCGTCAATGCGGCTGGCGTGCTTCAAGCGGCCGCCTTCGAGGCGACCACGCCGGAGCTCTGGCTGGCGACGTTCGCGGTCAATGCGCACGGCACTTTCTTCGTGTCCCGTGCCGTGACCCGCCGCATGGCAGCCAGGCGGGTGGGGTCGGTCGTCACCGTCGCCTCGAACGCGGGGAGCACGCCGCGCGTCGGCATGTCCGCTTACTGCGCGTCGAAGGCCGCCGCGGCGATGCTCACGCGGTGCATGGGGCTGGAGCTTGCCCGCTCCGGGGTCCGCTGCAACGTGGTGTCGCCAGGCTCGACCGACACTCCGATGCTGCGGGCGATCGCCGAGGGCCCGGAGGAACGTGCGCGACTTCTGATCGAGGGAGATCTCGGGCGGCACCGGCTGGGAATCCCCCTCGGCAGGATCGCGTCGCCCGACGACATCGCGGCGGGGGTCGCGTTCCTCCTCTCCGAGGAGGCGAAGCACGTCACCATGCACGAGCTCCTGATCGACGGCGGAGCGACGCTCGGTTGATGGTTACCGAAGGCCTAACAGCGAGGGATATCCGGCTATGAGGGGTCGCGAACGGGAGGAAGAGGCGTCGGGATGGCAGCCGGGAGGATGGCACGCCAGGGAGCAGCGTCACATGCCGTCCTACTCCCCGCAGGATCCGGCACCGATCGTGGATCGCCTGGCGGCGCTCCCAGGTCTGGTCGGTTTCGCCGAGATCCAGCGCTTGAAGGGTGAGCTTCGCGCTGCGACGGAAGGGCGCAGCCTGGTGGCCCAGGTCGGGGATCCCGAGGAAACCTTCATGGATGCATCACCTGGTCGCGTTCACGCGCGCCTAGAGGGCCAGAAGTCGGTGCAGCGGTACCTCGGTCTGATGTCGAGAAAGCCGATCGTCTCGGTCGGGATCTTGGCCGGCAGCTACGCGCGGACGCTGCCGCACCCGACGGAAATGGCCGGGGGGCTCACGGTCACCCGGTACTACGGAGACATGGTGAATGAGCTC
>Ga0302323_100003769_pt1 | contig 12333 bp, 7 predicted proteins | sample Fen_T0_3_FD_201950 | JGI IMG/M metagenome (GOLD analysis project Ga0302323, IMG submission 201950) | Peat permafrost microbial communities from Stordalen Mire near Abisko, Sweden - Fen_T0_3 | ecosystem: Environmental > Terrestrial > Soil > Wetlands > Permafrost | place: Sweden: Abisko... | reverse complement strand
GACATGCCCCCCGGCATGACCAAGTAGTCGTGCGCTTTCGCCACCGCGTACATCCGCACCACGCACGGGCGAGGCACAATGTCCGAGCCCACCAACGTAGGCGCCTGGCCCATCGGCTGCGCTTCCTGACCGACAAAGTTTTCCGGCGTGGCCCGTAGGTTCGCGACGAACGCGTCGCGGGCTTCGCCGCGCAGCTGCGCGCCCACCACCATGGTTTGGCCGAAGCCCGGCCACGCGGGCCGCAGCACCATATCGTCCAGGTTGTGCAGGACGTGGGAAAGCGCGCCCTTTTCCCCGCACCAATACGTCGGCGCCGTTTCCAACGACAACGGATCCCGGAAAAAGCCTTCGGCGATTCTAGGCAAAAACGGCAGGAACGCCGGCGACTGCAATAGCCCTACGCCCAGCGCATTCCCTACGGCCACTTGGTGCGATCGGGTGGCTTCCACCAAGCCTGGCACGCCCAAACTGGAATCGGGTCGTAGTTCCAAGGGGTCGCAGTAGTCGTCCCCGGGCTGACGGAAGATCACGTCCACCGGCGACAGCCCGCCCAAGGTTTTCAGCACCACCCGCCGATCCCGCACGGTCAGGTCGCCGCCTTCCACCAGGGGGAAACCCAGGTACTGCGCCAGGAAGGCCTGTTCAAAATAGGTGGGACTCCACGCGCCCGAGCCCTGCAACACGATGGAGGGATTATCCCGCGCGGTGGGCGACAGGGACGCGAGCACTTCCCGCAAGGTATGAAAAAACGGAGCTAGGCGCTCCACATTGCCGGCGCGAAAAGGCTCCTCCAACGTCCGCGACACCACCAGGCGGTTTTCCAGTGCATAGCCAAGGCCGGTGGGCGCCTGGGTGCGGTCCCGCAGGATCCGGAACTTCCCCGATGGCAAACGCGCCAGATCCGCCGCGTACAACACCAAGCGCCGGGCGGGCGAAAGGCCGTGGCAGGGGTGCAGGAAGGCGGGGTTGCCCAGCACCAAGCGCGCCGGCAACCAGCCTTCGCGCAACAACCGTTGCGGTCCCATGAGATCCGCCAACACCGCTTCCAATAGCCGCGCCCGCTGGGAAAGCCCTTTCGCCACTTCGGCGAATCCGTCGGCATCCAGCAACTGCGGCAGCAGATCCAACTGCCATTCCCGATCCCCGGCGCGCGTATCCCCCGGCACGCTAAAGGCCACGCCGTGATCCCGCACCAGTTGGCGAAGTTGTTCAAACCGCTGCCGCAAGCCGCGTGCGCCCAGACTGGCCAGGAAGGACCGCAAGGAATCGCCCACGGGTCGGGGCTGGCCCCGATCGTCGAGGTAATCATCCCAGGCACCCACCGCGGGTCGGTAGGGGAAGTCGGACGACGAAGCCTGGGATTGGGATTGTGTTTGATCGGACATGCGTGGGCGCTAGCGGCGCAGATCCAAGGTTAGCGGGAATAACGGGTTTTGCGCCTCTACTTTCGGGTGGAAAAGACCGGGGGTATGGCCTAAGGGCAAAAATCGCGCTTTTCGCCGGCTTTCGGCCACCAGGGCATTCATGGGGCGGGCTTCAAAGGCCATCCCGCCGGGGTGGGAAACGTAGTAGCTACAACCACCCACGGATCGCCCGGACCAGGTGTCGTGGATGTCGAAGACGAGCGGGGCATGCACCCCGATGGTGGGATGCAAACACTCGGGCGGCTGCCAAGCGCGAAAGCGCACTCCGGCCACGAATTCACCGGGCGTTCCAGTGGACGCCAACGGCACCGGGCGGCCATTGCACAACACCACGTGCCGGCCATCGACCATGTTCGTCGCCAGCACTTGCAGCCGCTCTAGCGAGGAATCCACGTACCGCGCGGTTCCGCCCACCATCCCCTGTTCGGCCAGCACATGCCACGGCTCCAGCGCCCGGCGCAGTTCCAAGCCCATGGAGCGGGCGTAAATTTGCCCCACCTGCGGGAAGCGGAATTCGTAATGCGGACGGAACCACTCTTCTTCAAAGGCAAACCCCGCGCTCCGCAGGTCGCCCACCACGTCGCTGAAATCCTCGCGCACGAAATGGGGCAGCATGAAGCGATCGTGCAGGGCCGTGCCCCACCTTACCAAGGGCCGCGCCTGCGGGGTTTTCCAGAACATGGCGATCAGCGCGCGCACGAGCAGCTGTTGCGCCAGGCTCATCCGCGCGTGCGGCGGCATTTCGAAATTGCGCAGCTCCAAGATGCCTTGGCGACCCGAGGCGGTGTCCGGCGAATACAACTTATCGATGCAAAACTCCGCCCGGTGGGTGTTGCCGGTGGCATCCGCCAGCAAGTGGCGGAACAACCGATCCACCAACCACGGCGCGCCGGGATTGGCTGGATCAATTTGGCGGAAGGCTAGTTCCAATTCCCCCAAGGCGTCGTGCCGAGCCTCGTCCATGCGCGGGGCCTGGCTGGTGGGCCCGATGAAGAGCCCCGAGAACAGATAAGACAGCGACGGGTGGTTGTTCCAATAGCCCAGCAAGCTGCGTAGCAGATCGGGCCGCCGCAACAGCGGACTATCCGCGGGGGTCTTGCCCCCCAAGGTGATGTGGTTGCCACCGCCGGTACCGCTATGCCGCCCATCCAAATCGAATTTTTCCGTCGAGAGGCCGAGCTGGCGCGCTTCCGCGTAGAGCGTGGTGCTCACGTTGACCAGCTCCTCCCAGGAATGGGAAGGATGCACGTTCACTTCCAGCACGCCGGGATCGGGGGTCAGCTCGAACTTCACCAGGCGCCCGTCGGACGGCGGTGGATAGCCCAGGAGCCGCACCGGCAGCGACAGTGCCGCCGCCGTGCCTTCCAGAGCACTGACCAACTCCAGATACCCCTCCAGCGTGGTAAGCGGCGGCAGAAAGACATGCAAGACGCCATGGCGTGGCTCGACGCAAAGGGCGGTGCGCACCAGCGAGACCGCGGATTCACCGCGGGCAGGCGGAGACGCTTTCTGCTCTTCCCGAGCGGCGTGCGCGGACTGCAGGACCAGCCGCGCCGGCAAAGGCTGTCGCGAAGCCAACGGATCGGGGTCGTATGTCTCCTGCCGATCCTCGGGCGCCACCCAGGGCAGAGAATCGAGGGGCAGGCGATAGCCCATGGGCGAATCGCCGGGCAGGAGGAACAGATGCTCGCGCCGCACATACCAAGGCCCGCTACGCCAGCCCTTCTCGTCATCGCGTGCCAGCGGCAGCGCATAGCCGACGATCGCGCCCAGGCCGCTATCGAACACCTTGGCCAGACGCTCGCCGGCCTGTTTGTCGTCCAAGCGCACGCGTGCATCCAGCACGTCCACGTTCACCGGCAATTGGCGTTCGCGCCACAGGTAGTACCAGGCATCTTCGTACCCGGGTAGCAAATGGGTTGTGCCCACGCCAAGCCGGGTCGCCAATTCCACCACGAACGCCGAAGCTTCGTCCGCCCCGCACGGGGTCGACGTGGCTGTCTTGGGCGCCAGCAAGCCGAGGTTGCTCCAAATCGCGACGCCGTCGGCGCGAGCATAGCAGCCGATGGACCAGCGGGGCAGCGGCTCGCCTGGGTACCATTTGCCCTGCCCGTGGTGCAGAACTCCGCCTGGTGCAAAACGCTCACGCAAGCGACGGATCAAGCGATCGGCCAGGTCGAACTTCGCGCCGCCCAGCGCGGCGGTATTCCACTCGGGCGCGTCGGGCTCGGCCGTGGAGACAAACGTGGGCTCGCCCCCCATGGACAAACGCACGTCCTCTTCGCTTAGCACGCGATCGACCTTGTCGCCCAGCGCTTGGATGTCGGACCAGACCTCGTCGCTGTAGGGCTTGGTATTGCGGGGTGCCTCGGCAATTCGCGCCACCTTCATGGTGAACGAAAACGATTCGCCCAGGGTATCGGCCTCGTTGCGTTTGTCCCAAGCGAAGGTTCCGGTCACCGGCGCGGCCAGCCCCGGATCGGGCGTGCACGCCAGGGGGATGTGGCCCTCGCCTGCCATCAGGCCGCTGGTGGGATCCAGACCAACCCAGCCGGCGCCGGGCAGGAACACTTCGGTCCAAGCGTGCAGGTCAGCGACGTCCTCGAGCACGCCTGCCGGACCGCTGACCGGCTTTTCGTCGGGTCGCAACTGAATGGAATAGCCCGAGGCAAAGCGCGTGGCGAAGCACAAGTGGCGCAGCAGCTGACACTGCAGCCACGCAAAATCGCGACACGAGCCGTGCCCCAGGGTCAAGGTTTGCTCGGGGGTGAACACGCCTGGCTCCATGCGGATGTCGTAGCGAAGCAGGCGTTGGATGTGCTGGTTGATGTCGACCAACACATCCATCGTGCGCCGGCCGGCGCGAACGTACGACGTTCGGCAGGTTTCAACCAGGGCCGCCAGACGCGGCTCGAGCGGCAATACCCGAAAATACGGCAAGAGCTCGCGGTGCAACTCCCGCTCGTATTGCAGCGGAACTTTCTCGGCGGAATCCTCCAGAAAGAAGTCGAAGGGATTCAGCGCCACCAAATCGACGAGCAAGTCCACCGATACTTCCAACATCGCGGCAGGTTCGGGAAACACCAGGCGCGCCTGGAAGTTGCCGAAGGGATCTTGCTGCCAGTTCAAGAAGTGCTTTTCCGGAGCAATCCTCAGCGAATACGCTTCCACCTGGGTCCGCGTGTGCGGCGCCGGCCGCAAGCGCACCACGTGGGGCGAAAAGTGAACCGGGCGGTCGTAGCAATAGCGGGTGACGTGATGAAGGGAGACGCGCACCCTAGAAGGCTAGTCCGGCAATGGTATCCGGGTTGTTTCCGGCCGGTATGTTCGCGAAGAAATATGGAACACGAGTTAACCGATTCTTCGCCGACAGGAAACGCCCCGGCAATGTCAGTGCGGTACCCTAGAGAGGTAACCCAAAAGAGGACTTGAACGGTCCATTCGAAGGTTCCCATGACGATGCCCCCATTCCTCGATGAAATGTACGGTCCCTGCACCCTGGAGGATTTCGCGGCCCGGCGCGCCTCCAGCCAAGTGCGTTCCCCTTATCGCCACATCGACGAATGGTTGCAGTCGACCGATCCGGCCGTTTTCGCCAGCAAGCGCGAAGAGGCCGATCTGATCTTTCGTCGCGTGGGCATTACCTTCAACGTCTACGGCGATCAAGCAGGCACCGAACGCCTGATTCCTTTCGACATCATTCCGCGTGTGCTTGCCGCCGACGAGTGGTCGCGGCTGGCCACGGGACTGGTCCAGCGGGTGAAAGCGCTGAACATGTTCCTGCACGATATCTACCACGGACAAGAAGCAGTCAGGGCCGGCGTGGTGCCGGAAGCCCACCTGCTTCACAATTCTCTGTTTCGCCCGGAAATGAAAGGCGTGGACTTGCCCGGCAACGTATACGTCAACATCGCCGGCATCGACATCGTGCGCGTCGAGGAAGGCAGCTTCTACGTTCTAGAGGACAACCTGCGCACACCATCGGGTGTTTCGTACATGCTGCAGAACCGGGCCGTCATGATGCGGCTGTTTCCGCAGGTGTTCGCCAAGGCGCGCGTGGCCCCCATCGACCACTACTGCCAGGAGCTCCTGCGCAGCCTGCGATCGGTAGCCCCCACTTCGACGGAAGGCGAGCCCACCGTCGTGGTCATGACGCCGGGTCCGTACAACAGCGCCTATTTCGAACACACATTCTTGGCCGAGCAGATGGGCGTGGAATTGGCCGAAGGGCAGGATCTGTTCGTGCGCGACAATGCCGTGTACATGCGCACCACCATGGGCCCTCGACGGGTGCACGTGATCTACCGGCGTGTCGACGATGACAGCCTTGACCCGCTGGCCTTTCGCCCCGATAGCATGCTCGGCGTACCTGGGTTGCTCAGCGTCTACCGCAACGGCGGCGTCACCTTGGCCAACGCCATCGGCACCGGAGTGGCCGACGACAAGTCCAGCTACCCCTACGTCCCCGACCTCATCCAGTTCTATTTGGGCGAAAAGCCCATCCTCAGCAACGTGCCGACCTACCGCTGCGCCCGCGACGAGGATCGCTCGTACGTGCTCGAGCACTTGCCCGAGCTGGTGGTCAAGCAAACCCAAGGTTCGGGCGGCTACGGCATGCTCATCGGGCCGCGCAGCACCAAAGAAGAACAAATGAAGTTCCGCGCGTTGATTCTGGCCCGGCCTGACGGGTACATCGCCCAGCCGACCCTGGCGCTGTCGTCGTGCCCCACCTTCGTCGAGGAAGGCATCGCCCCTCGCCACATCGATCTGCGGCCCTTCATCCTGACCGGCACCCACGGCAGCGTGGTGGTGCCGGGCGGCCTGACCCGCGTGGCGCTGACGCGCGGCTCGCTGGTTGTCAATTCCTCCCAAGGCGGCGGCACCAAGGACACGTGGGTGCTGCGACCGTGATTTGCGAAAGAGACCATCATGCTTAGTCGAACTGCCGAGAACTTGTACTGGACCGGGCGCTACATGGAGCGCGCGGAAAACCTGGCCCGCGTGCTGGACGTCAGTCACCGCAATGCCTTGCTGGGCCTGTCGGGCGCTTCGCCGGAGAGCGAGTGGCGCGATGCCGTGGCCAGCCTTGGCAATCCCCCGCAGTTCGCCGATCCCGAGCATCGCCTGGACGAGGTCGAGGTCACGCGCTTCTTCACCGTGGACGGCGACAGCACGTGGAGCATCAAATTCTGCGTGCGGGCGGCGCGGGAAAACGCCCGGGCTCTGCGCGCGGTGATTTCCACCGAAATGTGGGAGAGCCTCAACACCACGTGGTTGGCCCTGCGTGATCTCGACGAGTCGGGGTTGCGCTCACGCGGGCTGCGCGAGTTCTTCGACTGGGTCAAGGATCGCTCGCACCTATTCCGCGGCGTCACCCACGGCACGACCTTGCACAACGATGCCTTTCACTTCTTGCGTCTGGGCACCTTTCTCGAGCGCGCCGATGGAACAGCCCGCTTGCTGGACACCAAGTACCAGGCGCTGGCCGACATGGACGCGGAAGCGCCGGGCGCGACCTACTATGCGTGGGGGGCGGTCTTGCGCCAGGCCAGCGCCTTCCGCGCCTACCACCAAACCTACCATGATGTCATCACGCCGCCGCGGGTGGCCGAGCTGCTGCTCCTGCGCCCGGAAATGCCGCGCAGCTTGCGCTTTTGCGCCAACCAGGTGTCAGAACATCTGGATGCTCTGGCAAGTACGCGCGACCTCGAGGCGCAACGTCTCGCCGGTGAATTGCACGCTCAATTGCGCTTCGCCCGCATCGATCGCGTCCTAGCCCGCGGTCTGCACGATTTCCTGGGCAACGTGACCGAGCGCCTTGCCCAACTTTCCACGCAATTAGCTCAAGACTTCTTAATGACCGTTTGAGCGGAGGTCCCCATGCGACTATCCATTGTTCACGAAACCAAGTACCGCTACACCAACCCCGCCAATTACACCATTCAGTATTTGCGACTGTCGCCGCAATCTACAATTCAGCAGAAGGTCCTTCACTGGAAGCTGGATTTGCCTGTGCCGGCCCGGCCATTCCTGGATGGCTTCGGCAATACCGCCCACGTCCTAGTCATCGACAAGCCACACCAGGAAATTCGCATCCGGGCCCGCGGCGAAGTGGAGGTCGCCGACGAACCTCTTGCCCTGCCCGACGGCGGCCCCCACCGCCCCGAGCTCTACATGCGCTCCACCGAGTTGACCGCCCAGGACGAAGGCCTGATGCGATTCACGGAAACCTTCCGTCGGCAGACGGCCAACAACCGCGCCTCGGCCGTCGAAGCGCTGATGGCTGCGGTACGCGAAAAGGTGGACTATCGCCCGGGCGTCACCCAGGTTACCACGCCAGCCGCCCAGGCCTTCGCCCGTGGCGCTGGCGTCTGTCAGGATCACGCCCATGTCTTCGTTTCCTGCTGCCGGCAGTTGAACATCCCCGCCCGCTACGTCAGCGGCTATCTGGCCCCCAGAACCGGCCCCGCCAACGGTGACGGCAAGCGCCAGGAAATGGCCAGCCACGCCTGGGCCGAGGCCTTCATCGAGGGCATCGGCTGGCAAGGCTTCGACGTCGCCAACCAAGTGCGTGCTAGCGGCCGACACGTTCGCGTCGCTGTAGGCCTCGACTACCTGGACGCCTGCCCCGTCCGTGGCTTTCGCCGCGGCGGCAGTGAGGAATCCATGGGCATCGAGGTTCAAGTGAACGAGACGATGTACCGAGAAAACCCGAAAGACCCCCCCGCCCGCACCAACGAACAACAACAACAACAACAACAACAACAACAACAACAACAACAACAACAACAACACCAACAACAACAACAACAACAACAACAACAACAACAGCAATAACGCCCGTCCGTTCCTGCCAGCCGCACCGAGGTTAATAGCCTTCCGCTCCAACCGCACCGAGGTTAATAGCCCGCCAGCCGCACCGAGGCTAATAGCCAGTCCGCCAGTCACCCGGCCAGTCGCACCGAGGCAAATTGCCTCGCGCCGAGCTAGGCCTACCGAGGTCAGTTGGCCAGTCTCACCGAGGCCAGTCTCACCGAGGTTGATTGGCTCGCACCGAGCTAGCCGCTAGTCAGCTAGTCCCACCGGGCTAGTCCCACCGTGGTTAGTTAGCGAGTCGCGAGTGCTCGCGAGTTCCACTCGCGACTCCCACCGCGGCTAATCTTCGCAGGTGGCGGGTCTCGACGAGGTTGACGGCGCGCACCAGGGAGCCCCACCGAGGTTAATTGCGAGCGAGCCCCACCCGGGTCCACGATGCCCGCATCCGGGTTGATTCGCTGGGTGGCCCCGCGAGCCCCACGAAGGTCCTCCTGCGAAGACGGCCAGACATCTAGCTGAAGGGTTACAGGCAGCCTGGGGTGAAGCCCGACCGACCCCAACTAACCGCCGAGCGGCCGAATGCAAGCGTGGACCTGTCCTTGAGCGCGCATTGGACGGGCTACCTGCCACCACCAGCCCTAAGCAAGCGCAGCGCCGCTGGCATCTGGCCATTTCGCGCAGACTGCGGCGGCAAAGCGGCGTAGCCAAAACGTGCCAGCCGGGAAAAGGACGTCCTTGATGCCCTTGCGAAAAGCCTCGAAGGCACGACAATAGTCGTTGCCAAAGGCCTTGTTCCGCTGCAGAGCCTCGATGCGGCTCCACTTGTTCTTCGCCGCCACACGTGGATTGATCTCGCGACGGGACTCGCGGCTGCACGGAGAGTCGCGCCAGTCTTGGTCAAGGACCGACTGCCGTCCAAGCACCCTTGCACATCTCTTGGCCTCGGCATCGACTTCGACAGATTCGACTCGACTTCGCAGCATGCCAGAAAATTCCTCGTGCGACATATCCTCGAACCCAGGTGGGCGCGAGAAGCTCAAGGTGACCTTTGCAGGCATGGGGCCGTCTTCGCGAAAGAAGTGGTCGGGCCGAATGGCGCTGACGCTCTCACCCGTGACGAGGGCATCAAAGCTGTTGAAGCCGGGCCAGTCGGTCACCTTGGCGACCAAGTTGTCCTTTACGGGGTTGGTCAAAGCGTAAACCAACTTGTCGAGTAGGTCGGAAGAGTCGACCAAACGCAAGACGCTGGTCTGTTCGGAGGACCAGAAGTTCTCCCAGCGTCCACGCAAGGAGTTCATGCACTTGGCGAGCAGCTTGTGGAAGTGTTCGATGAAGTCAGGGTAGGTGCCGTGTGGGTCGTAGATACCTGTGTGATGATGGTTGGATTCGGCAGCACTGAAGAGAATCAGAACCCCTGACCGCTGAGCTGCGACGGCAAGACAGTACACGAAAGCATTGTTGGTAGCAGTGTCGGGCCGAAGGAGAAACTGCCGCTGGGTGCAGCGACGAGTAATCATGTAGATGCGGCCGGGAAGGACTTCGCGCGCTAGGGTCATGCCAATCCATCGGCGATCGTCGCGAAAAGTTGCCTCGTAGGATTGGCCGGGGGATCGTCGGGACTTCGAGACTTCGAGAGAGCGACCCAAGAGGGTCCTGAGCCAGTAAGGTGGACTTTGAGATGGACCTGCTATCAATCAACCTGGGACGTCAGAGAGCGGCATCTTCGAATAACCTGGGAGAAGAGCCGCAGGCCTCCCCTGGGAGACCGACCTCCGAACCTGTGGACGTCGTGAACCTCGGACCTCCGAACCGGGAGGGGATGAAGAGAAGGACTAACCTCGGGGGGGTGCTCACAAGATGCTACTCCACCAACCTGGGAGGGGATGCTCGGATGCTCTGAGGGGAGGGGATGCTCTGAGGGGATGCTCTTTCAAGATGCTACTCCACCAACCTGGGAGGGGATGCTCTCAACCTGGGAGGGATGCTACGGATGCTCTTTAGACGCTACTCCACCAACCTGGGAGGGGATGCTTTTGCTGAGGGGATGCTCTTACTCAACCTGGGAGGGGTGCTCCGAGGGGATGCTCTTACTCAACCTGGGAGGGGGTGCTCTTGCTCTTGCTCTCGAGGCTCTTCTTCTTGCGTGGAATGAACGTCGAGCGCAGGCCCTGGATGATTTGCTCCTTGGCGGAGTTGGGGTCGCGCCGGATGTCCATGTTCTTGATGCGCTCGAGCGTGCTATTCAAGATGGCCAGGCGGCCACGTTCCGCATCATCGCAGGGAGCAGACGAAAGGCCTTCTTCGCACAAGGCGAGAGCGCGTTTGGCCTCGGTAAAGGCATAGCCCGCTTCGAAGTGGTCCACGAACGCCAGGCTGCGTGCGTGATGAATACGGTGGTCGCCGGGATGGGCGACCAACACCGAATCAAGCGTTGGGAGCGCCCACTCGGGATGGCCGACATCCATGAAAAGGCCAGCCAGCTCGAGCGCCGTCGCCGTATCCGTGGGCGTTGCCATCAGCTGCGCCTGCAACTCCGCAATGCGCTGCCGCGCGGGCGAATTCTCTGCGACCGCAGGCTTCACCTTGACGTCTGGTCGAGGCATCAAAATCGCCACGGCAAGAAGCACCAGGATTGCCAAATCGAGAACGCGTGTAACCACGGTTGTCTACTCGTACCGCAAACCCGCCCCCAGGTCCAGGACCACGCCGGGCATGTGATTCCTCAAAACATGGCTGCCCCTTTTCTCCCCGTGCTGTGGTAAAAAGCCACGGTTCTTTGGACACGCGATCAGCTAACCATCGAGTATTTCAGCCTAAGCAAGTTTTTTTCGTTGTGGCACCTGGAATGCAGCTGTAGTTGTTGAGTCTACCTGGGTGTGGCGATTGGCGTCGGGGCGTACCTAGCCATCTATTCCTGTCCCTACTGCTCTTGTCCCTACTGCTTTTCTGTTTTCGTTGGTCGGTGGCTCGTGGGCGGAAAAGTACCGTTCGCATCATCGACGAAAGACCGAAGGAGGAACACACATGACCGTTCTGAAGCTACTGGCAGATGCCTTCCACGAAGGGGGGTGGGGAATGTGGCCAATCCTCACGCTCCTCATGATCACGGTGTCCATCATCACCGAACGCGCCGTCGTGCTACGCAAGGCCGTCATCGACAAGGACAAACTTCTCGCCCTCCTTCGCTCGCAGATTTCTCAGGGCAACATTCAAGGCGCCATCAAGGTTTGCTCGGGTAACCCGACACCCCTGACCCGCATCGTCCAGACCGGGCTGATGCGCGCCAACCGCTCCGAAGCCGAGATCGTGTCGGCCATGGAAGAAGCCTCTCTGCGCGAGTTGCCCGCGGTCGAGAAGCGGACCGGCTACTTGGCCATGCTGGGAAACCTGGCGACCCTCGCAGGTCTGCTCGGTACCATCACCGGCCTCATCAAGTCGTTCGCTGGCGTCGCGGGTGTCGATCCCTCGCAGAAAGCAACGCTGCTCTCGAAGGGCATTTCCGAGGCCATGAACTGCACGGCATTCGGCCTCGGTACGGGTATCGTCGGCCTGGCGTCCTTCGCCTGGCTGAACGGCAAGACCCAAGGAATTCTCGATGATATCGCGGAAATGAAGAAGAACGTCGTCAACCTCGTAGCAAGCGCCAAAGCGGCGAAGCACGGGTAACCCTCAACCAGTTTTCGAAACGCCAAGGAAAAGGAGATTTCGCTATGTTTTTGTTGGAAGCATTCAAAGAGGGCGGCTGGGGTATGTACCCGATTCTTCTACTCTGCTGCATCACCATCTACCTCACCATAGAGCGCGCCTCGTATTTGGCCAAGTCCAAGATCGACGTCGACAAACTGATGTCACTCGTCAAGTCCCAGATCGTCGGTGGCAACCTGCGCGGCGCCATCTCGACCTGCGATGCGACCCCCACGGGCGTTACCAAGATCATCTCGGCCGGCCTACGCAAGGCCGAGCAGGGTGGTTCCGAGCACGAGATTCAGCAGGGAATGGACGAAGAAGCTCTGCGCGAGTTGCCCAAGATCGAGAAGCGCACTGGCTACCTCGCCATGCTGGGAAACTTGGCAACCCTCGCCGGCCTCCTCGG
>Ga0302323_100003767_pt1 | contig 12335 bp, 9 predicted proteins | sample Fen_T0_3_FD_201950 | JGI IMG/M metagenome (GOLD analysis project Ga0302323, IMG submission 201950) | Peat permafrost microbial communities from Stordalen Mire near Abisko, Sweden - Fen_T0_3 | ecosystem: Environmental > Terrestrial > Soil > Wetlands > Permafrost | place: Sweden: Abisko... | reverse complement strand
TCCAGACGGTGTCGTTGGTGCTGCCGCCCACGTACGGGCGCGACGACCGCCCGACGGCGTCGACCAGCAGGATCCACGGCAGCGACGCCGCGAGCGACACCGCGCCGAACACGGCGGCCCGGCCGACGCGCCGCAGCCAGCCGCCCGAGGTGCCGATCAGGACCGCCAGTCCCAACGCGGGGAGCGGGATGGCCGCGGCGAGCATCTTGGTGTTGAACGCCAGCCCCACCGACACCCCGGCGAGCACCACGAGCCACCACCCGTGGCGCTCGTCGTCGAGCGAGCGCAGCACCGCCCACGCCGCGGCGACGAGGAAGAAGATCATGAACGGGTCGGGCAGGTTGAGCCGGTTCACCGCCACGTTCACCGGGCTCAGCGCCAGCGCGGTGCCGCCGAGGGTCGCCGCCAGCGTTCCGAACCGGCGGTGCAGCAGGCACCACAGCAGCGCCACCGAGCCCGCGCCGGCGAGCGCGCCCGGCAGCAACAGGCCCCAGCTGTTGAGGCCCAGCAGGCGCACGCTGGCGGCCTCGATCCACAGCGAGGCGGGCGGCTTGTCGATGCTGATGAACCCACCGGGGTCGAACGAGGCGAAGAAGAAGTTGTGCCACGACGAGGTCATGCCCCGCATCGCGGCGGTGTAGTAGGTGTTCCCCAGGCCGTTGCGGCCCAGCTCCCAGGTGTTCGCGAGGAGCGCCAGGACCGTGACCGCGACGAGGCCGGGGCGACCGTTCCGGGTCAGCCACACGGCGCGGGGCACACCGGGTTCCGGCTCCGAGGGTCGCGTGGCTGCGGGCGCCTCCGCCGGTTCGATCTCGTCGCTGACGACAGCCACGCACCCTCCAAGGTGATCCAGCCGCGGCACCGGGCGCGGCCCGACCCCTCTCGGGCCCCAGTCTCCCCCCGTCACCTTGGGCTTTCCTGTGAGTCTGCTGACCGCCCGCTCCGCGCTCCCTCGACGTGGCACCACGAGAGCGCGGAGCCGGGAGGTATCGGGCGGGTGCGGGTAGCCTCTCGGGCGATGACGTCGTCGCTCGAGTCGCCGTGGGTCGGTCCGGCACCGCTGCCCGCGTCACGCCCCGCGTGGTGGGGCCCGGTGCTCACCGGTGCCGCGGTGGTCGCCGGCACGGTCTACACGGCGGTGCTCGACCCGAACACGTCGCACGCCTTCCCGCTGTGCCCGCTCAAGCTGATCACCGGGCTCGACTGCCCCTTCTGCGGCGGCCTGCGGGCCACCCACGCGCTCGCCCACGGGCACCTGGTGGAGGCCGCCGGCCACAACCTGCTGTTCGTCCTGGCGGTCCCCTTCCTGGTGCTCGCGTGGGGCGCCTGGCTGCTGCGCTCGCTCGGCCGGCCGGCCCCCGAGCTGGTCCTGCCACGGTCCGCGCGCCTCGCCCTGCTGGTCGTGGTGCTGGTCTTCACGGTCGCCCGCAACCTGCCGGTGGCCGGCCTGCACTGGCTCAACTCCGCGTCCGCGTGACCCTCTGAGGCGCTCAATGGCCCCGGCCGTTCACTGTTTTGGCTGGTCAGACGCTTGACCGGCGGTACATTTCGCGGCCTCGGAACCTACAGGACCCTGTCGCTCCTGCCGATGTGACCTCGAGGACAATCGAGGTGCGTTACGAGGAACTCTCGTTGCCGCTCGCTGGTGGGCAGTTCCGGTTGCGGTTCCATCCGCGGCTGACGGTGCTCGCCGGCTTGACGGCGAAAGACCGCGCTGGGCTCGTTGACGCCCTCGCGGCGGCCACGGCCGGGCAGGTCACGGGCGGCACGCTGGTCTACAGCGACCCGTCCGGACGGCGCATCGTGGTCCGCGACGGCCAGGCCCGCTACCTCGACGACGGCTCCGAGGTCGCTGCGGCGCCGCTCCGCACCCTGGGTGACGCCGCCGACCTGCGCGCCCTGCTCACGGTCGACCCCGCCGAGCTGGGCCTGCCCCGCAGCCTCGACGACCCGGAGCGCCAGGCGCTCGAGGCCGAGCTGCGCCAGACCCGCAAGGCCCTCGGTCACACAACCGCCGACATGGACCGCGCCCGGGCCACCACGGACCGCCGGCGTGCGGTCATCGACGAGCTGGAGCGCATCGAGGCCGACCTGGCCCGGGCGTCGGGCCCGAGCGAGCAGGCCCAGCACGACCGCGCCCAGTCCCTCGTGGAGCTGGAGCGCATCCGCGCCGCGCTCGACGCGGTGAACGCGCCCACCTCGGCCATCGCGAGCGACGAGCAGTTCCTGGTGGCCGCCGACGAGGTGCACGCCCTGGCCGAGGAGTGGTCCGACGCGGTCGACCAGCTCGACGAGCTGCTGGTGCGCTTCCGTGACCGGCCCCGTCTGCCGCGCTCCGAGGCCGAGCAGCTCAGTGCGGTGCCCGACCACGCGCCCGAGGGCCTGGCGGCGACGATGGGGGCCTACGAGTCGGCGTCCGCACGTTGCGAGCAGCTCGAGGGCGACCTCGACGAGCTGGCCGGCACGCCGAAGGGCACCTCGACCGACGTGCAGGTCATGGCCCTCGGCACCATCGACCAGGAGACGCTCTGGATGGCGCAGCGGCGGGTGCTGCTGGCCACCGAGCAGCTCGAGGTGGCCCGCCGGGCGGCGTCGCAGGCCGGGGTGCCGAACACCGATCTGCTCGCCGACGTCGAGGCCGCCAGCAAGGCGAGCAACGAGGCGCAGCAGCGCGTCGAGCGCCTCTGGCTCTCGGGCATGCTCGTGGTCAGCCTGCTCGTGTGCAGCAGCCTGCTGCTCCTCGTCACCAACCTCTACCGGTTCGTGGTCCCGCCGCTCCTCGTGGCGGCGGTGCTGGCCGCGATCTGGCTGCTCTACCTGCCCCGCCGCGCCATGCGCCGCGCCAAGGGGCACCTCGACGCCGCGCTCGCCGAGGCCGGCGCCACCGACCTCGGGGCGCTGCGCCACCGGTTCGTCGAGGACAGCCCCGACAGCGCCGCCTGGCGCCAGGCCGACGTGATCGTCGACGAGTACGAGTCGGCCATGGAGGCCTGGAACGAGCTCGTCGGCGGCATGACCGCCCAGGAGGTCGGAGCTCTCGAGGACGAGATCCACGCCCACGTCCAGGCCTACGACCCGAACCAGCGCTCGGCGCGCGGACACGTCCTCAGCCGCAACCTCGAGCACGCCCGGGCCGACCTGGAGCAGGCCAGCGACGAGTTGAGCGAGCTGCTCGAGCCCTACGGCCTGCAGCTCGACGACCTCCCGGTCGCCATCGGCGCGGCCGTCCACGAGCGCATCCAGCACGGGCGCACCGCCCGCCTCCAGCTCCAGCTCGAGGCCGCGGAGGAGGACGAGCGCAAGGTGGCGCGGCGGCTCGAGGAGTTCCTCGGCCGCATCGGGTTCACCGACGGCTCCCTCGAGGCCCGCATCGGCGCCCTCGGCTGGGCCATCGACGAGGCCCGTCGGCGCACCGCGCTGCGGGAGCTCGGCCACGAGCCCGCTGCCCTCGCCCGCGAGGAGGCCCGCCTCGAGGCCCAGGTGACCGCCGGCGCGGACCCCGGCGACGCCTCCACGGCGCCGACCGAGGTGACCCTGCCGGCCGTCGCCGGGCCCGTCACCGAGGCCGAGCAGCAGGCGCGCCTCCGTCGCCGGGAGGAGCTGCGCACGGAGCTCGCCACGTTGACCCCGGTCGACGTGGCCGAGCTGCAGCGCCAGCACGACGAGCTCTCGCGGCGGATGGCCTCGCTCGGGCTCGACCTGGGGCTGCCGTCGAGCACCATCGAGCTCGACACCGACGGCCGGCTGGTCTCCACGCTGGTGCGCCTCCGGCCGAACTGGCCGGGCACGCCCGGCGACCCGATGCCGGCGCTGCTCGACGAGCCCTTCGGTGGCGTCCCGGCCGACGCCCTCAACGGCGTGCTGTCGCTGCTGGTCGAAGTCGGCGACGCCACCCAGGTGGTGCTGCTCACCGGCGACCCGGCCGTGGTGGCGTGGGCCCGCGGCGAGGCCGACCGGGGCGTGCTCAGCCTGCTCGAGCCCAGCCCGGAGACCGTCTGACCTAGTCGGTCAGCTGACGCAGGCCGTCGCGGTAGCGGCGGGCCCGCTCGACGTAGGACTGCATGCCCAGCAGGATCATGTGCGGCGCCACGCAGTCGGGGCGGATCTTGGCCGGGATGCCGAGCGCCATCGCGCCGCTGGGCACGACCATGGCGTTGGGCACCACCGCGCCGGCGCCGACCAGGGCGTTGGTCTCGACGACGGCGTTGTGCAGCACCACCGAGCCCGAGCCCACCAGCGCCTGGGCGTGGATGGTGCAGCCCTCGAGGTGCGCCAGGTGGCCGACCACGCACTCGTCGCCGACGGTGGTGGGGGTGAACGGTGTGGTGTGCAACACGGCCCCGTCCTGGATCGAGGTGCGGGCCCCCACCACGATGCGCCCGTCGTCGCCGCGGAGCACCGCGCCCGGCCAGATCGACGACTCCGCGCCGATCTCGACCGACCCGATGATGACCGCACCTGGCGCGATGTAGGCGTCGGGGTGGATGACGGGGACCTGGTCGCCGAGGGCGTAGACGGGCATGGGCGAACGCTACCCGGGCCTGCCCGCGGCTCCCGGCACCCGGAGGGCGACCTCCGCCAGGGTTCTCGACCCGGCGCGACCAGGCGCGATGCTGGTGGTGCCGCCCCGCGCGGGTGGCCGCCGGCGTCGCCCCGCACGCCGCGCGCTCTCCACGGAGTTCCCCTTGTCCCACCCCCAGCCCCCGGTCGCCGACTCGCAGCCTGTCGTCCGCACGCTCCACGGCGACGAGGTGGCCGACCCCTACAGCTGGGTCCGCGACCGCGACGACCCGCGCGTGCTCCCCCTGCTCGAGGCCGAGAACGCCTACACGGCGGCCATGACCGCGCCGATGGAGGCGCTCCAGGACACGCTGTTCGACGAGATCCGCAGCCGCATCCAGGAGAGCGACCTGTCGGTGCCGTGGCGTCGCCACGGCTGGTGGTACCAGGTGCGGACCCTCGAGGGCCTCAGCTACCCCGTGCACGTGCGGCGCCCCGACGACGGCAGCGGCACCGGACCCGACCTCGATGCTCCGGAGTCGGTCCTGCTCGACGAGAACATCGTGGCCGAGGGCCACGACTACAGCCGCGTGGGCGCGGCGGCGGTGAGCCCCGACGGCTCGCGGCTCGCCTGGTCGGTCGACCACGAGGGCGACGAGGCCCACACCCTGCGCATCCGCGACCTGGTCACCGGCCTCGACGGTGAGGAGGCCATCGCCGGCACCTCGTACGCGCTCGCCTGGGCCGCCGACAGCGCGACGGTCTTCTACACCACGCTCGACGCCACGCAGCGGCCCCACCAGGTGTGGCGCCACGTGGTGGGCGCCGACCCCGCCACCGACGTGCTGGTCGTGGAGGAGCCCGACGAGCGCTTCTTCGTCGACGTGGGCGCCAACCGCAGCGGCGACTGGATCCTCGTCGCCATGCACAGCGCCGTCACCAGCGAGGCCTGGCTGCTCGACGCCCACCGACCCACCGACCCCCTCACGCTCGTCGCCGCCCGCCAGCAGGGCGTCGAGTACCACGTCGAGGCCCACGTCGAGCGGCTGTTCATCCTGTCGAACGCCGCCGGGGCCGACGACTTCGCGCTCTACGAGACCTCCGCCGAGACGCCCGGTCCCGAGTCCTGGGAGATCGTGGTCCCCCATGTCCCGGGGGTGCGCCTCGACGACGTCGACGCCCTGCGCGACCACCTCGTGATCCACCTGCGGCGCGACGGCGTCACCGCGCTGCGCGTCGTCGACCTGACCACACGCACCTCCCGCGAGTTCGACCTCCCCGAGGAGGTGGGCACGGTCAGCCCCGGGGTCAACGAGGAGTTCGACACCGCCACCTACCGCTTCACCTACCAGTCGCTGGTCACGCCCCCGTCGGTGTTCGACGAGGACCTCGACACGGCCCGGCGAGTGCTGCGCAAGCAGCAGCCGGTGCTCGGCGGGTACAGCCCGCACGGCTTCGAGACCCGCCGGGTCTGGGCCACGGCCGACGACGGCACGCAGGTGCCGATCTCGCTGGTGCACCGCCGCGGGCTCGCCCGCGACGGCAGCGCCCCGTGCCTGCTCTACGGCTACGGCGCGTACGAGGCGAGCATGGACCCGTGGTTCTCGGCGGCGCGGCTGAGCCTGCTCGAGCGCGGCTGGGTGTGGGCCATCGCGCACGTGCGTGGGGGTGGTGAGCTCGGCCGCCGCTGGTACGAGGACGGCAAGCTGCTCGCCAAGCCCCACTCGTTCTCCGACTTCGTCGCCGCGGCCCGCCACCTCATCGACGCCGGCTACACCGCGCCCGACCGGCTCGTGGCGCGGGGCGGCAGCGCGGGCGGGCTGCTCATGGGCGGGGTCGCGAACCTGGCCCCCGAGCTGTTCCGGGCCGTCATCGCCGAGGTCCCCTTCGTCGACCCGGTGAACACCCTCCTCGACCCGAGCCTGCCGCTCACCGTCACCGAGTGGGAGGAGTGGGGCAACCCGGCGGCCGACGCCGAGGTGTACCGGTGCATCCGCGGCTACTCGCCCTACGAGAACGTGCGGCCCGAGCCCTACCCCACGATCCTGGCCACGGCCGGCTTCGAGGACCCCCGCGTCGGCTACCACGAGCCCGCCAAGTGGGTGCAGCAGCTGCGCGCGGTCACCACCGGCGAGCAGCCGGTGCTGCTGCGCACCGAGCTCGGCGCGGGCCATGCCGGCCCGTCGGGCCGCTACGACGCCTGGCGCGACGAGGCGTTCGTCCTCGCCTTCGCCATCCACGCGGTCGACGCCGGCACCTGACCGACCACCCCGACGTCCGCCCTTCTCGCGTTTCGGGGACGGTTTCGGCGCATATCGCGCCGAAACCGTCCCCAAAAGCTGCAGGAACGAGCTCGTTGGCTAGTTGGCGTTGTCCTGGTTGTAGGTGTCGATCGCCTTGGTGGCCGTGCTCTGCGCGGTGCTCATGGCGCTGTCGATGGACTGGCCGTTGATGTAGATGCCCTCGAGCATCTTGCGCAGCGCGGTCTCGTAGTCGGAGTAGGCCCCGATCAGCGCGCCCGGGTGGCGCGGGTTGATCGAGTTGAGCTCGTCGTAGCCCACCTTGAGCATCCCGCCGGCGAGGTCGGTCTTCCAGAAGTTCTGGACCTGCGGGTCGGCCGAGACGCCCTTGACCGCCGGGAGGTAGGAGCCCTGGAGGTGCCACTTGACCTGCTGCTGGATCTGCAGCATGTACTTCATGAAGTCCCACGTGGCGGCCTGCACGACCGGGGCGGTGGTGTTCATGATGTAGAAGGCGCCGCCGCTGACCCGGGCCTGGCCCGGGGTGGTGACGCCCGGGATGGGACCGGCGCCCGGCACGATCTGCTTGAGGTCCTTCGGGACGCCGCCGACGCCGAGGTCGCTCGGCTTGAGGGTGCCGCCGAGGAAGGCCTTGATGTTGGTGGCGGCCGTCGACGTCTCGACCAGCATCGCCGACTTCTGCGAGCTGAGGTCGAGGTACTGGTTGATGTTGCCGCTGGTCTTCGGGATCACGTCGATGAGGCCGTCGGCCTGCATCTGCTTCCAGAAGGTGAGGATCTGCTTGAGCTGCGGCGTGGCGAAGGTGGCCGCGGTGGCCCGGGCGGTGCGGCCGTTGCCGTTGTTCACGACGTCGACGCCCTCACCACCGAGCCAGCTCTCGATGAACCACGGGTCGAGCTTGAACGCGAAGGGCTTCGACACCCCCACCTTCTTGAGCGCCAGGGCGTCGGCACGGATCTCGGCGAACGTCTGCGGCGGCTTGTTGGGGTCGAGGCCGGCCTTCTTGAAGAGCGTCTTGTTGTAGTAGAGGATCGGCTCCGACACGTTGAGCACGGCCGGGTAGAAGACGCCCTGCACGGTGTAGTAGTTCCGCACCGCCTGCGAGGGGTACAACGTGGCCAGGCTCAGCCCGGACGCCTCCATGCAGGCCTCGCCCGGCACCACGGTCTTGCTGTCGACCATGGTCTGCATCTTGTTGTCCTCGATGTAGGCGCCGGCCGGGAGCTGCTTCGAGGGGATGCCCTGCAGGTACTTGGCCAGCACCTCGTCGTAGGACTTGCCCACGAGCTGCGGCTGCACGGTGACCTTGGACTGGCTCTTGTTGTACGACGCGGCCATCTCGGTGAGCGCGTTCTTGCTCTCGCCGGTGAGCGAGTACCAGAGCGGCACCTTGATGCGGCCCTTGCTGGCGTCGTAGCTGGTGAGGGCCTGGACCGGGCAGTCGGCTGCCGTCACCGAGCCCCCGGTGTCGGTGTTGGTGCCCGCCTTCTTCGAGCTGCTGCCGCAGGCCGCGGCCGTGACCGCGAGCACCGCGACCAGCGCGACAGACGAGACCGCCTTGAGGGGACGGCGCATGGATGGCTCCTTCGTACGGGACATGGGTTCAGCCTTTCACGGCGCCGGCGGTGAGTCCGCGCACGATCTGACGTTGGAAGATGAGCAGCAGGGCGAAGATCGGCAGCGCCACCACGACGGCGGCGGCCACGCCGAGGTTCAGGGTCTGGGCGTTCGCCGACCCGAAGGTCGCCAACCGGATCTGGGCCGTCTGCCAGCTCTCCTGGGTGGTGGAGGACTGGGGCCACAGGTACTGGTTCCACGCGGCCAGGAAGGAGATGACCGTGAACGCGGCGATGACGGGCCGGGCGAGCGGCACGGCGACGCGCGTGAGGAACCGGAAGTGCCCGAAGCCGTCGAGGCGGGCCGCGTCGCGCAGCTCCGACGGCACGCCCATGAAGCCCTGGCGGATCAGGAAGGTGCCGAGCGCGGCGGCCATGAACGGTGCGGCGAGGCCCGGGTAGGAGTTGAACCAGCCCCAGTCGCGCACCGTCTGGAGGTTGGGGATCAGGGTGACCTCGATCGGGAGCATCAGCGTGGCCATGAAGAGCGCGAACGCCAGCCGGCGGAACGGGAACCGCAGGAACGCGAAGGCATAGGCCGCCATGATCGAGGTGGCGACCTGCCCGAAGGTGATGAGCAGGGTCATCACGAGGCTCACCGTCATGGCGTGGGCGAAGCCACCGAGGTTGAAGGCGGTGCGGAACGCGCCCCACTGCGGCGACACCGGGTAGAGCGGGTAGCCCTTCTCGGCGTACGCGACCGGCGACGACACCGCGCGGATGACGGTGACGTAGATCGGGAACAGCACCACCAGCGCGAGCGCCACGAGGAGCACGTACCACCCGGCCTGCCGGAGCCGGAGGCGGGAGCGCCGCGAGCTCTCGCTGCGCACCGGTGGGGCCGCGCTACTGCTCGCCATAGTGCACCCGCCGGTTGAGCATGACGTACTGGAGCAGCGTGATCACCAACGTCACGCCGAACAGGCCGATCGACATGGCGGCACCGGTGCTGGCCTGCGCCGGGTCCTGGTGCTGCACGATCTTGTAGAGCAGCGTCTCGGTGCTCCCCGCCGGTCCGCCCTGGGTGAGGATGTCGATGGGCGCGTAGGCCTGCATCGCCACCACCACGAGCACCACGGTGAGGAACATGAGGACCGGCGACAGCATCGGCACGGTGACCTTGAAGAAGCGCCGCACCGGCCCGTAGCCGTCGAGCGTGGCGGCCTCGAGCAGCTCCTCGGGCACCGCCTGCAGGCCCGCCAGCACGATGATGAACGAGAGGCCGATGTTCTGCCACATCGACACCCACGACACCGCGAACAGCGCCCACTTGGGCTCGTTCAGCAGGTTCGACTTCAGCAGGCCCGACGCCGGGTTCAGCAGCGAGAAGAAGATCACCGACGCCACCGCGATGGATGTGGCGACCGTCGACGAGAAGATCGTCTGGAAGATCTTGATGCCGCGCAGCCGGCGGTGCGCGGCGACGGCCAGGAGCGTGCCGAGCACCAGGCCGACGGGCACCGTGTACACCACGTACACGAGACTGTGCCCCAGGCCCGAGAGGAAGTCGGAGCTGGTGAGCACGTCGCGCAGCTGGCCGTAGCCCACGTAGCGGGTGCTCGTGCCGAACGAGTTCGAGCGCTGCGCGGAGTCGACGAAGAGCTTGTAGAGCGGGTAGTAGCAGAAGATCGCGAACACGAGGAGCGACGGCGCCAGGCACACCAGCGCGGCCAGCGACTCGCCCGGCGGGTAGCGCTCCTTCAGCCGCCTCGCCAGCGGCGGGCGGCGGATCGCCTCGACCGCGACGGTGGCTTCGCCGAGCGCGTCGGTGCTCACGGCAGCCGCTCGGTGGACGACCGGTCGAAGAGGTGCACGTGGTCGGCGCTGGCCGACACGAGCACCGTGGCATCGGGCTCGGGCACGGGCACGCTCGCGGCCTGGCGCACGGCGACCGTCTCGCCCTCGACCTCCACCAGCACCAGGGCCTCGTGGCCGAGCCACTCGACCGCGCGCACGCGGCCCCGCAACCCGGGACCCGACGCATCGGCCCCGCCACCGTCGACCACGGAGGCGGCCACCACCAGGTGCTCGGGCCGCACGCCGGCCACCACCTCGCGGCCCAGCACCTCGCGGCGCGACGCCGGGAGCTCGAGCCACCCCGCCTCCCCGATCGACACGCCGACGGCGCCGCCGTGCTCGTCGACGACACCCGGCAGCGTGTTCATGGGGGGCGTGCCGATGAAGCGCGCCACGAAGAGGTTCGCGGGCCGTTCGTACACGTCCTCGGAGGTGCCGACCTGTTGCAGCCGTCCGGACGCCATGACCGCGATGCGCGTGGCCATGGTCATGGCCTCGATCTGGTCGTGGGTGACGTAGAGGATGGTGGTGCCCAGGCGGCGGTGGAGCTCGGCGAGCTCGGCGCGCGTCTGGGTGCGGAGCTTGGCGTCGAGGTTCGACAGCGGCTCGTCCATGAGGAAGACCTTGGGCCGGGCCACGATGGCGCGGGCGAGCGCCACGCGCTGGCGCTGACCACCCGACAGGGCCGCGGGCTTGCGCCCGAGGTAGTCGCCGAGGTCGAGCACGCGCGCGGCTTCCGCCACGTACTCGTCGCGCTCGGCGCGGGTGAGCTTGCGGCGCGGTCCGCCGTCGACGGCGTACTCGCGCACCATCAGGGGCGAGGCGATGTTCTTGGCGACGGTCAGGTGCGGGTAGAGCGCGTAGCTCTGGAACACCATGGCGACGTCGCGGTGGCGCGGGTCGACCTGGTTGACGATGTCGTCGCCGATGCGGAGCGTGCCGTCGGTGATGTCCTCGAGCCCGGCGACCATGCGCAGCGCGGTGGTCTTGCCGCACCCGGACGGGCCCAGCAGCACCAGGAACTCGCCGTCCTCCACGGTGAGGTCGAGGTGATCGACCGCCGTGACGTCGCCGTACCGCTTCGACACGCCCTCGAACCGCACTCCTGCCATCGCGTCAGTCTCCCCCATCGCCGCAGTGCGCCGACGGACCCACCGCGGGCCCGGAGACGCGGGTCAGAGCCCGAGGCTGTGGTAGCCGCCGCGGAAGAACACCAGCGGCGAGCCCTCGCGGGACACCCCGAGGTCGTGGACGCGACCCAGCACGACCACGTGGTCGCCGGCCTCGTGGATGGTCTCGATGGTGCAGTCGATCCAGGCGAGCACGTCGGTGAGCTGGGGCGAGCCCGTGGCGGGCGCGGGCCGCCAGCCGAGCCCCTGGAACTTGTCGGCGCCGCTGCTCGCGAACACGCGGCACAGCGCCTCCTGGTCGGCCGCGAGGACGTTGGCGCAGAAGCGACCCGCCTCACGCACCCGGGGGAAGCTCGTGGACGTCTGCGCCGCGCAGAACCCGATGAGGGCCGGCTCGAGCGAGACCGAGAAGAACGAGCCCACGGCGAGGCCGGCCGGTGCACCGTCGTGCATGGCGGTGATGATGGTGACGCCCGTGGGGAAGTGGCCGAGCACTTGCCGGAACGCCGCTGCGTCGACGCTGGCGCCGGTGGGTTCGAAGGGGTCGGTCACCTCAGGTCCTCAGGGTCGTCGGTGCAACAGGTGGCGGCTCAGGCTACCGAGTTCGCGACCCGAGATCTGACGAGGCGTCAGGGATCGTCAGTGGGCGACCGGCGTGGGGCGGAGCGCCTCGGCGGGGACCCGCCCGTTCGTCCGGGGCTCCGCTCCCAGCACCACGGTGAGGCCCTCGGTGGCGATGAGCACCTCTTCGACGGGCGTGCCGACCGCGAGCGAGCGGGCGTGCGCCGCGAGGGCGTCGATGGTGGCGTCGTCGTGGGAGGGGTCGTGGTGGAACAGCGCCAGCCGACGCACGCCCGCCTCGGCGGCCACCTGCACCGCGAAGTCGACCGTGCAGTGGCCCCACGTGGCCTTCAGGGCGAACTCCTCGGGCGTGTACTGCGCGTCGTGGATCAGCAGGTCGGCGTCGCGGCACAGCTCGACCACCTCGGGCGCCACGGTGCGGGAGCCGTCGGCCGGCTCCTGGTGGTCGC
>Ga0302323_100003766_pt1 | contig 12335 bp, 12 predicted proteins | sample Fen_T0_3_FD_201950 | JGI IMG/M metagenome (GOLD analysis project Ga0302323, IMG submission 201950) | Peat permafrost microbial communities from Stordalen Mire near Abisko, Sweden - Fen_T0_3 | ecosystem: Environmental > Terrestrial > Soil > Wetlands > Permafrost | place: Sweden: Abisko... | reverse complement strand
AGGCGGCTATCGGCCCGCGTCGGGATCGCGTAAAATCACCAGCTTCGGCCGTTCCGCGCGGCCAATCGATTTATTTATAGAAATCATGGACTTCACGCATCGTTTCGAGGTGATCGTCGTCGGTGGCGGCCATGCCGGCACCGAGGCCGCGCTGGCGTCCGCCCGGATGGGGCGCGCCACGCTGCTGCTCACCCACAATATCGAAACGCTGGGGCAGATGTCCTGCAACCCGTCCATCGGCGGCATCGGCAAGGGACACCTCGTCAAGGAGGTGGATGCGCTGGCCGGCGCGATGGCCATTGCCACTGACGAAGCCGGCATCCAGTTCCGTATCCTCAATTCAAGCAAGGGACCGGCGGTCCGCGCCACCCGCGCCCAGGCCGACCGCATTCTCTACAAGCAGGCGATCCGGTCGCGGTTGGAAAACCAGCCGAACCTGACGCTGTTCCAGCAACCGGTCGACGACTTGCTGCTGGACGGCGACAAGGTGGTCGGGGTCGTGACCCAGATCGGGCTGACCTTCCATGCGGACGCAGTGGTGCTGACGACCGGGACGTTCCTGTCCGGCCTCATCCACGTCGGCCTCGAAAACTACGAAGCCGGCCGCGCCGGCGACCCGCCGGCCAAGCGCCTGGGCGCCAGGCTGCGCGAATTGAACCTGCCGGCGGGACGGCTCAAGACCGGCACGCCGCCGCGACTGGACGGGCGCACGATCGACTTTTCGCTGTTGGCCGAACAGCCGGGCGACGATCCGCCGCCGGTCTTCTCATTCATGGGCGCGGCGTCAATGCACCCGCGGCAGGTCCCCTGCTGGATCACGCATACCAACGCCCGCACTCACGAAGTGATCCGGGCCGGACTCGACCGCTCGCCGATGTATTCGGGCGTGATCAAGGGCGTCGGGCCGCGCTATTGCCCGTCGATCGAGGACAAGGTCGTGCGCTTCGCCGGGCGCGACAGCCACCAGATCTTCCTGGAGCCGGAAGGCCTGACGACGCACGAGATCTACCCGAATGGGATTTCGACGTCCCTGCCCTTCGACGTCCAGCTAGAACTGGTGCGCTCGATGCGCGGCTGCGAGCACGCCCATATCCTCCGTCCGGGCTACGCCATCGAATATGACTATTTCGACCCGCGGGCGTTGAAGGCCTCGCTGGAAACGAAGGCGATCCGCGGCCTCTTCTTTGCAGGCCAGATCAACGGGACCACCGGCTACGAAGAGGCGGCAGCCCAGGGATTGCTGGCCGGCCTCAACGCGGCGCTCCACGTGCGCGGCGACGCGGGCTGGTGTCCGCGCCGCGACGAGGCGTACCTGGGCGTGCTGGTCGACGACCTGATCACGCGCGGCGTGTCCGAGCCTTATCGGATGTTCACCTCGCGCGCCGAATACCGGTTGCAGCTGCGCGAGGACAACGCAGACCTGCGCCTGACCGAACACGGGCGCCGGCTGGGATTGGTCGACGACGCTCGCTGGGACGCGTTCTCGCGCAAGCGCGACGCCATCGCGCTGGAGATCGAACGACTGCGGACGACGTTCGTCAACCCGAGTTTCGTGGCACTGCACGACGCCGAGCGCATTCTGGGGCAACCCATGGACAGAGAGTATGCGCTTACTGACTTGCTGCGACGCCCGAACGTGACGTACGCGTCGCTCCTCACGTTGCCGGGTGCCGGCACGCCTGTGGCCGACCCCCAGGTGGCGCTGCAGGTCGAGACCACGACCAAGTACGCCGGCTACATCGACCGCCAGCACGACGAGATCGCGCGGCATCTGGCGATGGAATCCGCGCCGCTCCCGCTGGACCTCGATTACTGCACGGTGCGCGGACTTTCCGCCGAAGCGCAGCAGAAGCTGAACCTACACAAGCCGGAGACCATCGGGCAGGCCGCACGCATATCCGGGATCACGCCGGCGACGATCTCGTTGCTGCTCGTCCATCTCAAAGTTGGTGCCGCCGCGCGCGCGCGTAACGAGGCGCTGTCCGCATGACAGCAGCCGTGCACGCGGCAACGCACGATGTCGATTTCGCCGCGGGGATAGCGACGCTCGGTCTCGCGCTTGACGCGACACAGCGTGCGAGGCTGATGGCGTATCTCGCGTTGTTGGCGAAGTGGAACAAGACGTACAACCTGACGGCGATCCGCGAACCTCAGCGCATGGTTACCCATCATCTGCTCGATGCGCTCGCCGTCGTGCCGCATCTTCCGACAACGCCGGGGTTGCGCATCCTGGATGTAGGCTCCGGCGGCGGCGTCCCGGGCATTCCGCTCGCGATCGCACGCCCGGACGCGCACGTCGTCATGATCGATTCAAACCACAAGAAGGCGGCGTTTCTCGTGCAGGCAGCGATCGAGTTGAAGCTTCCCAATGTCGAAACGCACGCGCTGCGTGTCGAGGACTTCGCACCCGCGTTGCCATTCGACATCGTGATCTCCCGCGCATTCTCGGAACTCGGCGCGTTCGCGTCCGTTGCGGCGCGGCACCTCGCTCCGCATGGGCAGATGTTCGCGATGAAGGGCGTGCATCCGGACGAGGAACTCGCGTCGCTGCCGCCGCAGTTCACAGTGCTCGCGAAGCCGTCGCTCGCGGTGCCCGGCCTCGACGCGGCGCGGCATCTCGTGATCATGCAATCCACGCAAGCAGAAGAAAGTCGGCAACGATGACGCGCATCATCGCAGTGGCGAACCAGAAAGGCGGTGTTGGCAAGACGACGACCGCCGTCAATCTCGCGGCGAGCCTGGTCGCGATGAAGCGGCGCGTGCTGCTGGTCGATCTCGATCCGCAGGGCAACGCGACGACCGGTTCCGGTCTCGACAAGCGCGCTCTCGCCGCGACCGTGTATCAGGTGCTGCTGGGCGAGCGCAAGATCGCCGACGTGCGCGTTGCGTCGCCCTCGGGCGGCTTCGACCTCGTGCCCGCCAATCGCGAACTCGCCGGCGCGGAAATCGAACTGGTCGATCTCCCTGAGCGCGAGACGCGGCTGAAGGATGCGCTGTCCGAAGCGTTGTCGCAGATGAAGACGGCGATCAGCGAGGTCGCGACCGACTACGATTTCATCCTGCTCGACTGCCCGCCGTCGCTGTCGCTACTGACGCTGAACGGATTGTGCGCAGCGGACTCCGTGCTGATCCCGATGCAGTGCGAGTACTACGCGCTCGAGGGCCTGTCGGACCTGATCCAGACGCTGAAGAAAGTGCGCGCCCACCTGAACCCGAGTCTCGAGATCGAAGGACTGCTGCGCACGATGTACGACCCGCGCAACACGCTCGCGCTCAACGTCACCGCCGAACTCGAGAAGCATTTCGGCGAGAAGCTCTACCGCACCATCATTCCGCGCAACATCCGCCTGGCCGAAGCGCCGTCGCACGGGATTCCAGCCTTCAAACTGGAACCGCAATCGAAGGGCGCGCTGGCGTACTTGGCTCTCGCCGGCGAGATGCTGCGCCGGATCGAGGCACGTGATCTGGCAAACGCGGCGGCTGCCGCCACGTCGGCCGCGGCATAGGCAACTCATTCAGGCAGCACATCCAGGTACCCAGATGATTCGACCCAAGGGATTAGGACGCGGTCTCGACGCACTGCTGTCCGGCGGCAACGAGGACGCGCCGCGCGAAGCGCTGCAGACGCTCGCCATCGGCCGCATCAGGCCGGGCAAGTACCAGCCGCGCACGCGAATGGACGAAACAGCGCTGAACGAACTTGCCGACTCGATTCGCGAGCAGGGGCTGATGCAGCCGATACTCGTGCGTCCAGTCGACGGCGGAAGCTTCGAGATCATTGCCGGCGAGCGGCGCTGGCGCGCAGCGCAGCGCGCCGGACTCACCGAGGTGCCGGCGCTCGTCAAGCACGTGCCCGACAAATCGGCGCTGGCGCTGTCGCTGATCGAAAACATCCAGCGCGAGGACCTGAATCCACTGGAAGAGGCCGTCGGCCTGCAGCGGCTTATCGACGAATTCGGTTTGACGCACGAAGCGGCGGCCAAGGCGGTCGGACGCTCGCGCAGCACCGTCACCAATCTGCTGCGGCTGACGACGCTGTCCAAGCCCGCGCAGGAGTACCTGATGAGCGGCGGCATGGAAATGGGTCATGCGCGCGCGATGCTCGCACTGCCCGTTGCGCAGCAGACCACCACCGCGGTGCGCGTGGTGAACGGCAACTTGTCCGTGCGCGAAACCGAACGGCTGGTGTTCACGCTGCTCAATCCGGCGAAGCAGCAGGCACGCAGAAGTGCCAAACGCGGCCACGACGCCGACACCGCGCGGCTCGAAACTGAACTCGCGGAAAAACTCGGCGCGAAGGTGAGCATCGCCGTCGGCAAGAAGGGTGCCGGAAAGCTCGTCATCGGATACAGCAGCCTCGAACAACTGGACGGGATTCTCGCCAGGCTGCGCTGAATTTCCTCGGCGTCGCGCGCCGATGGAAGACGCGCAAAAAGACGCCGCGCCGCTCGCAATGGTTGCGGCAGGCGCGGCGTGGAGGAAACGGTCAGCGGCCCTTGGCGCGGTGCGACGTCAATTGAAAATACATTCGCTCACGTCACCCTCGTAGGGCCGGCATTCGCGAGGCGCGCTCGTCGCCACGCCGGACTTGTCGTTCGTCTCGAGCACGGCCGTCGTCGCTGACGCGGGCGCTTCGGCCAGCTTGGTTGCGACTCGTTGCGTCAGGGGAACTTCGGCGGTGTGCGTCCGGGCGCCGGTCACTTCCGCCAGCGTGATGGCGCCGAATCCGGCCAAGGTCAGGCAGAGCACGATGAGAGCCGGCCTGAGCCATCCCGAATTCCTGCTATGCAACTTGATCACTGTATTGGAAGCTGTCATGACGATCTCCTGGTGAATTGTCGCGATGGACGCGCGGGGGGGCATGGCGCCGGCGGCGCCTGAAGCGAACTTCGTCGATGGAACCGTCGCGCCGTCTGCGTGGCTTCATGGCGTCGCGGCAGAAGTGCGACCAGGCGCGCGAGAACTCGGCGCAACCTCCGGTTTCTTTCCGCGACGATCGGGCGATGCAGCGCCTCGATCCGGGCAATGAGTTCTGCGGACAACGGCGTCGCCGCTTCGATCGCCATCCTGCGCATCAGGTATGCATTGGTCGGTGACCCGCAGTTGAAGCGAAACCACGCGGTGACATCGACGAGCGTGCATTGCAGGCTGCGACATCTCAACCTCCGTTTGATATGCTGAAATCGATGTCTAGCGATCGACCGCTGCTGCGCGAGAGGCCGATAGCGGTTCGCCGCTGTCGCGTTCCGGTGCCTTGCCCAGGAACTTCGCGCGTCGTTCCTCGAAGACCTGGCGGCGATGCGCCGTGGCACCAGGGTTGCCGGCCACCGATGTCGGGGGGGATGCGTCCTTGCGCGCTGCCTGCGAATTCGGGACGTGCTCCGAAGAGTTTCCGATTGCAATCAACAAGATCAGAATTGCAAGGCAGATGCTGCATTTCAGGGCTGTCCCGAGTCCGTACGCCCCCTCGCGGGACAAAGTGGAAACAAGTCTCTTGCGTTCCGTGGCTTGCATGATGTTTCCCCCGTTGCACAAAGGTTGTTGGAGAATCGGAATTCCCGCCGTTCTTACATCCACAATCACATTTGGCATGGGATGAAGGTTCCCTCGTTGTGTTGTCCAAGTCCTTAAAGAACCCTAAAACGTTGCGCAACGTCCGGCCGACCACGCAGCGCGGCGCACCCGCATCGGCGGCGCCACATGCCAGCGCGAGCGGCGGAAGTCGACCAAAATGAGACGACTCTTCGATATCGGCGGGCTGCGCCTCGACCCGGAAGCGGGCGCGCTGACAAATGCCGGCGACCCGGTGGCGTTGGGGTCCCGCGCCGTGGCCGTCCTGACGGCGTTGGTCAGCCGCGCCGGCGAGTACGTGCCGAAGGCGGAAATCATGGATGCGGCGTGGCCCGGGCTAGTGGTCGAGGACGCCAATCTCGCGGTTCAGATTTCGGCGATTCGGCGCGCGCTGTCGCGCGTGCCAGGTGGCGACGGTTGGATCGAAACGCTGGCCCGGCGCGGTTATCGATTTGTGGGACCGGTCACGCAAGTCGCCGGCCATCGACCAGACATCCGGGAGCCAGTCGATCGCAATCGCACCAATCTGCCGCAGGTGCTCACGTCGTTTGTCGGTCGGGAAAGGGAGATCGCCGAGATCAAGCGGCTCCTGCCTGCGACACGACTATTGACATTGACGGGGACGGGCGGGATCGGAAAGACACGCCTCGCGCTGCAGGCCGTGGCGGAGGTGCTGGACGCCTATCGGGACGGCGTCTGGTTCGTCGACCTGGCGCCGCTCGCCGACCCCGCATTGGTGCCCAGTACGGTGGCGACGATATTTGACGTGAAGGAGTCTGCCGGCCGGTCGGTGCTCGCAGCTTTGTGCGAACACCTGCGCGGCAAGGAACTATTGCTGGTCCTGGACAACTGTGAACACGTGCTCGGATCTTGTGCCGATCTGGCCGATAATCTGCTGCGGGAAACGGCGCGGGTGCACCTTATCGCGACAAGCAGGGAGCCGCTACGGGTTGCGTCGGAGCACTTGTATCCGCTAAATATCTTGCCGCTGCCCGACCCGAAGGCAGACGCCAGGGCTATCGCGCGCTCGGATGCGGTGCAGTTGTTCGTCGATCGTGCGCGGCAATACCGGCCGCGTTTCGATTTGGCGGAAAACCGTGCGCGTGCGGTCGCGGAAATCTGCCTTCGGCTCGACGGTCTGCCTCTGGCGCTTGAGTTGGCCGCGGTGCGTGTTGCCGTGCTGCCGGTCGAGGAGATCGTGCGCATGCTGGACCAGCGCTTTCGGCTGTTGACCCGAAACAGTGGCGGCGAACTGCCGCGGCAACAAACGCTGCACGCAATGATCGATTGGAGCCACGAGTTGCTAGACGACGCGGAGCGACAGTTCTTCGCCAGGCTGTCGGTCTTTGCTGGCGGATGGACGGTCGATGCGGCGAAGGCTATTTGCGCCGGCGAGCCGATCGCGCAGGACGATGTCGCCTATCTGCTGATTGCGCTGATCGAAAAATCGCTTGTGGTGACGGATGAGGATGGCGACCGCTATCGAATGCTCGAAACCGTGCGCGGGTATGCGCAGGAAAAAATGACCGAGAGCGGGAGTTCGGAAGCAGTGCGTGAAAAACACCGCGACTACTTTCTTGCGCTCGCGAAAGAATCAAGACCGAAGTTGGCCGGCGCTGAACAGGTGAAGTGGCTGAAGCGTCTGGAACAGGAACACGACAATCTGCGGGCGGGACTCAACTGGAGTCTTCGGGAGCCGGGAACCAGCGGCGGGCTGGTGCTCTGCGGGGAGTTGCAGAGGTTCTGGTGGATGCGGGGCCACGTTTCGGAGGCTCGCGAATGGTGTGCTCGCGTCTTGGGGAAACGGGGCGCGGAAGCGCAAACGCGGGCGCGCGCCATCGTGCTCAATGGAGCCGGCGTACTTGCTTACTATCAGGGCGATTTCCAGAGTGCCCACGGGTTGAACATGGAGGGCTTGGCGATCAGCCGGCAATTGGACGATCCCGTAGGCATGTCCAGCGCGCTCATCAATCTTGGAAACATTGCCTGTGATCAGGGCGACTTCGTGTCAGGCAAGTCGTTTTATGAAGAGGGGCTTGCGATCATGCGGAAACTGGATGACCGGCAGGGCATCGCGGCTACATTGATGAATCTGGGGAACATGGCTTGGGACCTGGGCGACCGCGCGTCTGCCCCTCCACTTTTCGAAGAGTCGCTGGCGTTAATGAGCGAGCTCAAGAACCAAAGTGGCGTCTCATACGCATTGCACAGCTTGGGACGCGTGGCGTACGAGCAGGGCGACCTTCCCGCCGCTGCAGCGCGGCATGAAAAGGGCTTGGCTATCGGACGTGAGCTGGGTGACCGGGGATGCATTGCCCACGGCCTCAACTATTTGGGCGCCGTGGCTCGCGAGCAAGGCGACTATCGTGCGGCCGGCGCGCATTTTGCGGAGTGCTTGACGATCCAAGGCGAACTCGGCGACAAGCTGGGGATTGCACATGGATTGGAGGGCCTGGCCTCCGTGGCTGTCGGCCGCGGAGAGTACTTGAAGGGTGCCCGCATCTGGGCAGCGGCAGCGCGGTTGCGGGAGGAGATCGGGTCGCCGGTTCTACCCACCAACAAGGTCGGTCATGACCAAAACGTGGCCGCCGCCCGAGCTCGGTCTGGCGACGCCTTCGCCTTCGACCGCGCTTGGCAGGAAGGTCGCGCGATGCCGCTTGAGCAAGCGATCGAGCTTGCCTTGCAGTAGACTGCCGATTGATGTCGAAAATTGCGTTCTGCGCTGGCGCTAAGCGCGTCAGCCGACCTGTGTCAGCATCGTCTCGCCGCCGGACACTTCGTACTTGCCGGGGCCTTCGATATTGAGCGTCTTCACCACGCCGTCGTCGACCAGCATCGAAAAGCGCTGGCAGCGCACGCCCATGCCCTTGGCCGTCAGGTCGAGCACCAGGCCAAGCGCTTTCGTGAAGTCGGCGCTGCCGTCGCCCATCATGCGGACCTTGCCGCCGGCATGCTGGTCGCGCGCCCAGGCGCCCATCACGAAGGCGTCGTTGACCGACATGCAGAGAATGTCGTCCACGCCCTTGGCCTTCAGCTTGTCGTAGCTGGCCAGGTACGAGGGCACGTGTTTGGCCGAACAGGTCGGCGTGAATGCGCCCGGCAGTCCGAAGATCACGACCTTCTTGCCCTTGGTGAGGGCCTCGACGGTGAACGTGTTGGGGCCGATGGAGCAGCCGTTGCCTTCGACTTCAATGAACTCGGACAGCGTGCCGGCGGGCAGCCTGTCGCCAACTTTGATCGTCATGGAAACTCCTTCTGCGGTGGTCGCGGGATCGGGAAACGCAGGATCGGGGAGCATTGCAGGCAATGGCAAAAATTTCAACCCCGTGCCTTGCCCGGACAATCGCGAAGCGGTACCTTCCGAAATCCTTGAATCCGACCGCGAGGATCAGCCATGGCGCGCACCGCAGCGAAGCACCCCGCAGTGAAACGAACCGAGGCTCCGAAACGAACGCGCCTGCTGATTGCAACCCGCAAAGGGCTGTGGACTCTTTCGACGGACGGCGCTCGCCGTACGTGGAAGCTTGCGGGCCCCCAGTTCCTCGGGAACATCGTCCACCATGCGATGCTGGATCCGCGCGACGGCAAGACGCTGCTCGTGGCGGCGCGCACCGGGCATCTGGGCCCGACGGTGTTCCGCTCGACCGACAATGGCAAGACGTGGAAGGAAGCGGTCACTCCGCCGGCATTCGACGCGGGCAGCGGACGCGTCGTCGACCACACGTTCTGGCTGACCCCGGGGCACACGTCGCAGCCCGGCGTCTGGTTTGCCGGAACGTCTCCGCAGGGCCTATTCCGCTCGGATGACGGCGGCGCCAACTGGAAAGGCGTGGCCGGATTCAACGCCCATCCGCAGCGCAAGGCGTGGTGCGGCGGTGACCAGGACGGCACGCCCGACGGCCCGAAGTTGCACTCGATCCTGATCGACCCGCGCGACGCCGCGCATATGTATATCAGCATGTCGAGCGGCGGCACGTTCGAGTCGAACGACGGCGGCGCCGACTGGCATCCGCTCAACCAGGGTGTGCGGGCTGATTTCCAGCCCAATCCCGACCTCGAGTATGGCCACGACCCGCATTGCGTGCGCTTCGCCGCCGGTAATCCCGACCGCCTGTACATGCAGAACCACTGCGGTTTGTTCCGTCTCGATCGCCCGGCCACGCGCTGGACGGACATCGGCACCGGCATGCCCAAGGCGGTCGGCTACGTCGGCTTCCCGATGGTGCCCCATCCGCACGACCCCAATTCGGCGTGGATCTTCCCAATGGACGGGACCGACGTCTGGCCGCGCATTTCCCCGGGGGGCAAGCCTGCGGCCTATCGGACGCGCGACGGCGGCAAGACCTGGAAGCGCCAGGCGGACGGCATGCCCAAGTCCCAGGCCTGGTGGACGGTGAAGCGGCAGGCGATGACCGTCGACCGTTTCCCCGTGGCGGGCGTCTATTTCGGCACGACCTCGGGCGAAGTGTGGGGTACCCGCGACGAGGGTCGCAGCTGGAAATGCCTCGCGGCGCACCTGCCGCACATCTACGCGATCGAGTCCGTCTAGTCGCGCCGGCCTGACGGACTCGGCACCGTGAACCATCGCGTCGCGATCCCGTCGCCGCTGCGCTCCTATTGCATGGGCGCGGCGACGGTCACGGTTGAATGCGCCGCCGACTCTCCGTCGCTGGGCGACGTGCTGGCGGCGCTCGAGTCCGCCTATCCGGGCATCCGATTCCGCATGCAGGACGAGCAGGGACACCTGCGGCCGCACATCAAGGTTTTCGTTGACGCGGACGTCGAGCGAAACCTCGCCGCCCGCATCCCACCGGGCGCCGACATCATGATCGTCGCCGCGCTGTCAGGCGGCTGACCCCGGCCATCGAACGGCCGTGCGCCGCTGCGCCGCAACAACTCGTTGCGAGCAAGGGGGCAAAACGGTTAAAATCGACAGGCTTAGTGCATTGCCCGGGGTGAACAGCCCGCGGGTGCGGTGATGGAAGCGCCACTCTCGACCAAACCGATACGCCGGGTCCTTCGATGGCAGTCGGGCGCGACGGTCGTGATAGCCGCCGTCGCCGGGCTGCTGGTGGGGCCGCATGCGGCGCTGTCGGCGGTGTTGGGGGGCGTGGTCAACATCACTTCCGTCGTTGTCTATGCGGTCGTGTTGTCGCTTTCAACGCGGGCGATCGCGAATCCCACGTCCGCGGGCGGCACCGTGGCCGCGCTGTTCCGTGCCGAGGCGAGCAAGATCCTTGTGATCATCGTCCAGCTCTGGCTGGTGCTGGTGACCTACAAGGAGGTTGATTTCGTCGTGTTTTTCGCAAGCTTCGTGATTACGGTTTTGCTGTTCCGCATGGCCCTGCTAGAAGGCAAATAAGCGCAACCGAGCGTAAGTAAGCGCACCCGATCCCCCCGCGACTGACCCTTCCCGACCCCGACTCCCATGGCGGCCAGCACTCCCTCCGAATACATCGAGCATCACCTTTCGTTCTTCACGCGGTCCGTGGGTGAAGGCGACTTCTGGTCGGTCAACGTCGACACGATGGTCATGTCGCTGATCGTCGGGGTGCTGGGCCTGGGCTTCCTCTGGCTCGCGACGCGCAAGGCGACGTCCGGCGTGCCTTCCAAGCACCAGGCGTTCGTCGAGATGTGTGTCGGCTTCGTCAATGACCAGGTCAAGGGCATCTACCACGGCGACAGCAAGTGGGTCGCGCCGATCGCGATGACCGTGGGCATCTGGGTGCTGCTGATGAATTCGATCGACTTCCTGCCCATCGACATCATGTCGTGGTTCTACGAGCACGTGCTGCACCTTCACAAGTGGCGCCCTGTTCCCACGGCCGACATCAATACGACGTTCGCGCTGGCGTTGACGGTGTTCGGCCTGATGGTCGGCTTCGGCATCAAGGCCAAAGGCCTGGGCGGCTGGACGAAGGAGCTCTTCGTCGCGCCGTTCGGCAACAGCTTCTGGCTGTGGCCGCTCAACTTCCTGTTCCAGATCGTCGAGTTCGTCTCCAAGCCGCTTTCACACAGCCTGCGTCTCTATGGAAACATGTATGCGGGCGAAATTCTCTTCCTGCTGCTGGCGATGCTGGCGTCGGCGGGACTGGGCTGGGCCGGGCTCGCGACGATCTTCAACTGGTCGTGGGCGGTCTTCCACATCCTGATCGTCGCGCTGCAGGCCTACATTTTCATGATGCTGACCATCGTGTACCTGGCGATGGCCGAGGAACACCACTGATCACCGCAAGTTCTCCACCTGTTTCGGGCTTCCCACAACACTGCTGTCACGTGCAATCGAAAGGATAGAAAATGGACAAGATCCAACTGCTGGCCATGATCCAGGGCTACACCGCCGTCGGAATCGGCCTCATCATCGGCCTGGGCGCGCTCGGTGCGTGCATCGGCGTGGGCATCATGTGCTCGCGCTTCCTGGAAGGCGCCGCGCGCCAGCCGGAACTGATGCCGCAGCTGCAGGCCAAGGTGTTCCTGCTGCTCGGCCTGATCGACGCGTCGTTCATCATCGGCGTGGGCCTCGCGATGTTCTTCGCGTTCGCCAACCCGCTGCTGGGCGTGGTGACGAAGTAAGGGCTCGCAAGACCCTCTTTCCCCGCACAAGGTCCGCCATGAATTTCAATCTGACGCTCTTCATGCAGGCCGCGTCGTTCCTGGCCTTCATCTGGTTCTGCGCGCATTTTATCTGGCCGCCGCTGATGCGCGCCATCGAGACGCGCCAGAAGCAGATCGCCGACGGCCTGGCCGCCGGCGAGGCCGGCCGC
>Ga0302323_100003765_pt1 | contig 12336 bp, 17 predicted proteins | sample Fen_T0_3_FD_201950 | JGI IMG/M metagenome (GOLD analysis project Ga0302323, IMG submission 201950) | Peat permafrost microbial communities from Stordalen Mire near Abisko, Sweden - Fen_T0_3 | ecosystem: Environmental > Terrestrial > Soil > Wetlands > Permafrost | place: Sweden: Abisko... | reverse complement strand
CACGGGGAAGAGCTGGGCCAGCTGCGGCATGAAGTGTCCGCCGACCACCATCAGCACCTGCAGCACCGTGCCGATCGTGGCGGCCTTGATGAGCGGATTGCCCGCGGATGCGCTATCGGACATGGCGACCTCCCTGCGAAGTGGAACCGCGAGTGCCACTCCAGCGATAGCGCGCGAGGGGCACCCGGCCTCGCGCATTGAACGTCACTCCCTCCGCCTCCAGCCGGATGCGCTGCTCCAGCTCGAACCCCGGTACCGAGCGCAGGCTGATGGCGCCGGCGGCATTCACCACACGGTGCCACGGCAACGCGCTCTCACCGTGCAGCGCATGAAGGGCGTAGCCCACCTGGCGCGCGTGGCCCGCGAGTCCAGCCAGCTCGGCGACCTGACCGTAGGTGGCGACGCGACCGCGCGGAATGCGCCGCACCACGCCGTAGATCTTCTGGTAGCTTGACCCCGGTGAGGGCGCCAGGTTTCAACCGTTCGAGCGGGATGCCGGGCTCTTCTTTCCGACGTCCTCTGAGGGCCTGAATCGCAGCGCGGACCAGATGTCGCTGACAGACACCTGTGACACGGTCTCGTAGCCAGCGGTGTTGACAAGCTCCCAGCCGTGATCCCGCGAGATATCACTCTCGAGTCCGCCACCCTGCTTCGGGTACGAGATCCAGAAGATGGCCATCGGCTTGACCGCGGCGAGCGCGGCGGGGCCAAAGGTGGCGAGCTCGGCGCGGTTGGCGACGAAGAGATGCACGAAGTCATACCGGCCGGAGGGCTTCGTGTTCACGGTGATGTCGGGCGGCAGCGGGCCGAGTAACGTGCGATAGCCCTTCGGCGCGTTGAGGATCAGCGCGCGCAACTGGCCCTTGAGTCCGAGCTTTTCCGTAAGGGGGCGGTCGGTCATATGATCGGGACAGCTCCGCGACAGGGAGGCGTAACTTGGGCGTTCGGGGCGTGATACGCTACTGCGGGACCCGGCTTGCCCATAAGGGCCTTCAGGTGGGGCGGGCGCTGGCGAGTTCCTGGATCGGCACCGACTTGACCGGAGCGCCACCAGCCAGCAGACGGCGGTTGTAGTCGATCTGGCCGAGGTGGTAAGCCAGGTGACTGACGATGTGGATCAGCAGGTCGCCGGTGGTGATCCGCACACCGGCCACGACGTCGGGGAAGTCCTCATCCAGTTCGTGCTCCGGCAGCGCCGCGAGCGTTGCGCGGACGACGCCACGAGTCTCGTCGATGGCCGCCAGCAGCTCGGCGCGGCTCCGGTCGCGCCGCGCAAATTCGGCATCGCGATCGCGAACGTAGCCGGTACCACCCATTCGCGCCCCGATGAAGTGCTGCAGGTTGCCCACCAGGTGCGCGGCAAGGACGCCCGGCGGATTCGCGATGCCGGGAGCGACGAGCCAGAGATCGCGTTCATCGCTGCAGGCCTCGATCTCCGCGCGCAACGTGCGGAGCTCCCGCTCTATGATGGCCGCGACAGAGGCGACGGCGTCCTTCATGATGTCCGGCTCCCCGGGGACATTGCCCCTGCGTTTCGCATGGTGATCCAGGTATCCGCCGCCAGCTCACTGGCGGGCCACTCGAATTGCGATTCCACTTTTGCCTCGATACCGCCGCCCGCCTGTTCCCGGCGGACGTAGCTCACGCGCACCAGACGCAGGTCGCGCCGGCGGGAGTAGGCGTCGCGCGCCTCGCGCGCCAGGCGCATCGCCTGCAGCCGCTGGGCGTCTTCGTCATCCACCGAGATGCTGCTGTTCACCACGACGATGGTCATCTCGTGGCCGTTCTCGATGCTGATCTCCACGGGGTCGGTGGTGATCCCGCTCACCCGCGAGGTGACCTCGGAGATATTGCCCATGAAGCGGGGGAACCATACCAGGAACCCCGCGAGGCAGACGCCGATGAGACCAAGGGCGATCAGCGGCCCGCGAAAGCGGCGGCGCATTGGGGGGTGTGCAAACCGGCCGGAGAGTGCGCGATGCCGGAGCCTCAGGTACCAAGGGAACGCCACCGGCCACGCGAGCGCCACCGAAAAACCGGCGGCGCGGGGTTCGAGCGGGAAGATGCGTTCGAATTGCTGGAGGTCATGCCGCTTCGAATCGCGCCAGGCCCAGAGCCCCGAGAGGCCGGCGAGGACCCAGTAAAGGTCCAGACCGTAGCGGTTGGACAACGCCGCGACCGCGATCGCGAGGAACGCCGTGAATGGAATACCGAGGATCAGCGGCATGCGAAGGGTGGCCGCCGCTCAGGCGTCGGCCGTGGGGCCATAGACCGGCGGGAGCGGCACGTCGCACATCCGGAGGTACACGGTAAGCTGCCCCCGGTGATGAATCATGTGACTGAGGACCATCGAGCGGAGGACCGCCGCACGCGGCAGGGTGAAGATGGTGGCCCCCGCGCGCTTGAGGCTCCACATCGCCATCAGGTCGGCATCGGTGGCGCCGGCGATATGCGCGCGCGCCTGGGCAACATTGGCGTCGAGCCGCTGCAGCATCTCCGCTACGGACACGAATCCTGGTGACTTGAGGGGCGGACCGCCCGCTGGGGCCGTATCGAACTCCGCCTGCGTCAGGGTCATCGTGGCCCAGACCGGCAGGTTCGCGAGGTGCGCCCCGAGTTCGCCCAGGGTCGAGGACTTCGGGTGCGGCCGGAAGGAAGCCTTTACCTCCGGAATCCGCTCGAGCACGGTGCGGGTGGTCTTCATTTCGTGGTCGAACTCGGGCAGCAGCGCCTGGGCGATGGGCATGGCACTTCTCCATGAGGAATCGGGCAATTTCGTGACTGCTAGTTGCCGGGAGGCGCGACGGGAGTCAAGCCTCGCCATATTAGGCCCGTGACTATTCTCTCATTATCAGACGTCGCCGTGGAGTTCGGCGCTACCACGCTGCTCCGGGACGTCACCTTCACCGTGGCGGCCGGCGAGCGCTGGGGCATCGTGGGCCGGAACGGGTCCGGCAAGACAACGCTGTTCCGGCTCGTCGCTGGCTTGATGCAGCCCACCCGCGGTGCCATCGCGAAACAGCCGAACCTCCGCATCGCCATGCTCGACCAGCACCGTGACTTCGGTGCCGCCGCCACCGTGTGGGACGCGGCGGCGCTGGAGTATCGCGAGGTCATCGCCCTGGAGCACTCCCTGGCCCAGCAGGGCGAGCGGCTGGCCGAGCTGGGCGACCGCGTCACCGAGGCCGACCTGGAGCGGTACGGGCGCGACCAGGAGCGTTTTGCGCACCAGGGCGGCTACGAATTTCACGCCCGGGTGGACAAGGTGCTCCAGGGGCTCGGCTTCGACGCGGAGGAGTCGAAGACCCGTGGACTGGCTGGGTTGAGTGGCGGGGAGCGCGGGCGCGTGGGCCTTGCCGCGCAACTGGCCGCTCCCGCCGACCTGGTGCTGCTCGACGAGCCTACCAACCATCTCGACCTGGACACGATCGAGTGGCTCAAGGAATACCTCGGTGAGTTCGGCGAGACGGTGCTGGTCATCAGCCATGACCGTGCCTTCCTCGACGACACGGTCGATCACATCCTGCACGTGTCGAACAACTCCGCCATCGAGTATCGCGGCGGCTACACCCAGTTCGTCACCCTCAAGGCCGAGCGGGAAATGGCCCTCGCGCGCGCCGTGGCGCAGCAGCGCAAGGTCATCGCGAAGGAAGAGGACTACATCCGGCGGAACATCGCCGGTCGCATGAGCAACCAGGCGAAGGGCCGGCGGGCCAAGCTGTCACGGTTGCCGCGCCTGTCGCCGCCGCCCGGCGAGGGCGAGGCGATGTCGCTCACCCTGGAAATCGACGAGCGCGGCGGTGACCAGGCGCTGGTGGCCGAAAAGATCGACGTGATGGTGGGCGACCGGGTGCTGGTGAAGGATTTCTCCGCGGTAGCCCGCCGGAGCGACGTGGTGGCCCTCGTGGGGCCGAACGGCGCCGGCAAGACGACCCTGCTCGCCACACTCCTCGGCGACCGCAAGCCGGCGCGCGGCGAGGCGCGACTGGGCGGCTCCGTCTCCGCCGCGTGGTTCCGCCAGGACCTGGCCCAGGTACCGCGCGACAAGAGCATCTACGACTGCATCGCCGACCTGCGGCCGGAGTGGACCCGTGGCCGGATCCAGAACCATCTCGGCGCGTTCGGCTTTTCCGGCGACGAGGTGCTGCGCAATACTTCGGTGCTCTCCGGTGGCGAGCGCGCGCGCGTGGCTCTCGCGCTCATCACCCTCGCACGCGCCAACCTGCTCATTCTCGATGAGCCGACCAACCACCTGGATGTCGAGTCGATCGAGGCAGTGGAAGACGCGCTCGAGGATTACGAGGGAACGGTGATCCTGGTAAGCCACGACCGGGCCTTCCTGCGCGAGCTGTCCACCAGGGTGTGGGCGTTCGACGGCACGCATCTCGAGGACTACGGCGGACCGTTCGTGGAGTGGGAACTGCACGCAGCCGAACGAACGGCGCGGCGCAACGCGGCGGTGCAGGTTGAGGCGGCGGCGGTACGTAGGGCGGCGAAGGCCGAGGCAGCCAGGGCGCCGGAGCGGAACGTCGAGTCCATGCGGCGCACCGCCGAGCGTGACGCGACGGCGCGGGAGAAGGAAGTGCACCGGCTGGAGGCGAAGGTCGCCGAGCTGGAGGCGGCACTGGCGGACCAGTCGCTCTACAGCGGTGGTGTGGAGGGCACGAAGAAGGCGAAGAAGATCGACACCGAGCTCAAGGAGGCGCGGCGGGCGCACGACGAGGCGCTGACCCGCTGGACGGCAGCGGTGGAGGCACTGAGCGCGCTGGCCCGGTCCTGATCCCGGTAGAGCGCTCGCCTACTTCAGGTTGATCAACCGGTCCTGCACAACCTGGTACGCCCTCGGCTGGATGGCCAGCGGTCCGGTCAGCGGGCTGTCCAGTCCGGCCATCACGAAGATGACCAGGCCGATAAACGTCGCGAGGAACGCGGTGAGCACTGCCTGGATCGGCGTGTCGATCTTGAGCAGGTAAGTGACGGTGACGCTCAGCATTGCCCCAATGAGCATGATGCCCCACATGACCGGCGGCAGCGCACTCTCGAGCGAGCTGATGCGCTTCCGCCGAAGCTCGATCATGTGGTTGAACTGGCGCAGCGTCTCGGCATAGCGCGCCTGCTCGCCCAGCGTAATGGGGTTGAAGGCAAAGAGGCTGTCGGCAAAGGCGTTCACCTTGCGGGTCGCCTCGTCCAGGATCAGGCCGCGACGCTGCGCGGGCCAGGACTGCTCAATGATGAAGACGTTGTACTCGCGTACTTGCTGCTGGAGCCTGCTGCGGGTGGGCTCGGGCAGGCTGGTCACGTCCCGATAAAGTGCTGCGATGGAGGAGGCTTCCTGCGACACGATGTCCTGCACCGACGCGTAGTTCCCCCACACCGCCACCGACATGAGCCCCGCCATGAGGCTGTAGAAGACGCCGATGGCCGAGGCGAAGAAGATGATGTCGTTGTTCATCTCTTCGTTGATGTTCAGGCGAGCCTGCGTGAGCCGCCGGAACAGCAGCAACCCCAGCACCGCCAGCACGACGAACGCCCCGATGATCAGCACCCCAATCAGCCAGGTCGGCAGGTTGTGATAGAGCCATGTCATCAGGTGCTGTCCTCGGCGGCGGGGCGGGCGTGTCGCGGCGGATACACTTCGCAATGCAGGTTCTGCGCGCTGTACACAATGCAGAAGGCGCCCTGGCCACCCCAGCGCTGGGTCCACTCGGACATGACCGCGCGATCACCGGGACTGAATCGCGAGGCGGGAGTCTCGTCGTCGGTTGAGCGCACATGCGAGTGCACCATGCCGATCCATTCGGGAGGCGAGCAGGTGGAGAGGGATGCCTGGGCTGATGCGGTGAGGGAGTCGGAGTAGTCCTCCACCGGACGCAGGCGCATCACGCGCACCGTGTCCGGGGTGATGCTGCCGCCCATGCAGGCCACCTGCTCCCGGCGTACATCGAGGCTTGTCGCCCAGAGTTGCTGGAGCCCGAGCTTGGCCTGCGGACCCACGACCCAGGCCGCCTGTTGCGCAGTGGCTGTCCGCGCAACAAGGCCGAGCAGGATCGTGGCACCGAGCGCGCGGAGCTCAGCCGCCGCGATGCCCACCGCCACCGCGCCGGGGAGAGCCGCCGCCGCGTGACGTGCCGCCGGAACCACTGCCGCCGCTCCCGCCGCCGCTGCGTCCGCTGCCAGGTGCGCCGGGACGGCCACCACCACTGCGACCACCGCCGCCGCTGTTGCCACCCGGATTGCCACCCCCTGCCCGACGCGCCTCCTTCGCCTTGGCGCGCGCCCGGTCCTCCGCCTTCTTGGCCCGGATGACAGCGATGCGTTCGGCCAGCGGGATTTCCAGCTGTCCCTCCGGCTTGGCCGAGTAATCGAAATCGGGGACGGTGACGCGAGGCAGGCGCTTGCCGACCGCGCGCTCGATGTTCCGCAGGTCGTTCTCTTCCTGCGGTGACACAAAGGTGAAGGCATCGCCGGTGGCCGACGCGCGCGCCGTGCGGCCCACCCGATGGATGTAGTCCTCCGACGCGAGCGGCACGTCGAAGTTCACGACGTGACCCAGCTCCTCGATGTCGATGCCGCGCGCGGCGATGTCGGTCGCGACCAGCACACGGTAGCGGCCATCCTTGAAGCCGGCCAGCGCGTCGGTGCGCTGCGCCTGTGACCGGTTGCCGTGGATGCGCGCCGCCTTGATGCCCTGCTTCACCAGGTAGTCGGCCAGCCGGTTGGCGCGATGCTTCGTGCGGGTGAATACCAGCGCTTCCTTCATCTCGCCGCGCTTGAGCAGCGCCACGAAGAGGGCGCCCTTGAGCTCCTGCGCCACCGGGTACACTGCCTGGGTAATGCCCACCGCCGGGGCCGCCTGCCGCTCGACGTTGATCGTGAACGGCGTCTTCAGCATCTCCTTCGCGAGGACGCCGATCGGGCCGGGCATCGTGGCGCTGAAGAAGAAGGTCTGCCGCTTGGGCGGCAGATGACGCAGCACCTTCTTGATGTCAGGGAGGAATCCCATGTCGAGCATCCGGTCGGCCTCATCGAGCACGAGGTACTCGAGGCCGGCCAGCTTGGCGTATGGCTGGCGGAAGTGATCGAGCAGCCGGCCCGGCGTGGCGATGATCACGTCCACACCGCTCCGGAAGGCATGCTCCTGCGGACCCATCCCTACGCCACCGAACACGGCGGCGCCGGAAATCGGCGTGTGCACGGCGAGGTCCTTCAGGTCCTCGTAGATCTGCGCCGCCAGCTCGCGCGTCGGCGTCAGCACGAGCGCCCGGGTGACGCCACGAGGCCGGTCAATGAGCTGGTGCACGATCGGGAGGATGAACGCCGCGGTCTTGCCACTGCCGGTCATCGCGCATGCGAGGATGTCGCGGCCTTCCATGGCCGGCGGGATCGCTGCTTCCTGGATCGGGGTGGCGCGGGTGAAACCGAGTTCCTTCACCCCCTTGAGGAGGCTGGGGTGAAGCTTGAGGCTACTGAAGGGCACGATGATTCCTTGTTCGGTGAAAACGGGCCGGCGATCGGACAATCCGGCGCCGCTGCTTCGAGGGTGTAAAGTCGCTGGTTCGGGTCTCTTTGGCGAGGGCGGCGGTTACGCGCTCGCCTCGCGGCGCGCTGAGTCGAACTCCTTCACCATCCGCTTTGGGGCGTTGACCCGCCACGCCTGCTCCAGCACCTCACGCAGCAACGCCGGTGTCACCTCCGAGAGTCGCACCAGCAGCGCCGGGTAACCCGTGTAGTGGTCCGTCACGAAGAAGGTGCCGGGATCGGCCTGGAGCCGGAAGTCGCGCTCGTCGAAGCCGCACTTGATGACGAGCGATTCGCCGTCCTCGCGCAGGCGCGCCATGAACTTGCGCTTCACGTGCAGGGCCGGCGTGCCGTATGAGGTGCCTTCCTCCACACCGGGAAAGGCCAGTCCGACCTTCCGCACCGCCGCCCACGTCATGCCTCGCTTCTTCATGATTGCGGAACCGAGAGCGTGCCTCGAAGGCCCGCCACGAGGAAGACGACGCCGACGAGCTGTACCAGGTGATACAGCCCGTTGTGATTGAACTCCCAGATGGCGCGCACCGACAGGCTGCTCGCCTGCAGCAGCCCACCGGCAAGGCTCAGTACCAGGCCCATCACCACGAGGCTGGCACCGCGCTTTCCCTGGAACGCGAGGCGGGCATACACGGCGAGGGCGAAGAAAAGTGCCGCCGCCTCGAAGATCACGAACACGAGAAACCTCCCTCCCGACAGCCGGGTCAGGAGGTAGAAGCCGAACGCGAGCGCGAGCAGGAATGGCAGCGCGCGTCGCGCCGGTGCATCGCCGCGCCAGTCACCGATGGCGCCCGCGCTGAAGAAGGCGAGGGCCGATCCCAGCGTGAGGTAGAGCGGCTGCCAGAGCAGCGCGCGCGCGCCCGGGTCGAGGTCGAATCCGTGCACGAAGGCGCCCAGCGCGCCGGCGACCGCGAAGAGCGCCAGTCCACGCACCCACAAGGTGCGCCGTGGTGAGGGCGGCGCCACGCGACAGAGCCACGCGATGCCGGCAATCACCACCACCGTCAGCAACGCATCGGTAGCCGCAGTCGTGAGTTCAGCTTCCGCGCCGCTCAAGTGCAACCCCGGCATCAGGTCATCCGCCGGAGCGCTTCACGCTCCAGCCACGCTTCTGCAGTTCCTCCACCACCAGGTCGCGGTGGTCGCCCTGGACCTCGATGACACCATCCTTGAGCGTGCCGCCGGACCCACACCGCTTCTTGAGGTGCGTCGCCAGCGCCTGCAGCTCGGCGCCACCCAGTGGCACGCCGGTGATGATCGTGACGCCCTTGCCCTTCCGGCCCTTTGTTTCGCGTCCTACCCGCACGTTGCCGTCGCCTATCGGCACCTTTGCCTGCTTGCAGGTGCAATACGTGAGCGGCTTGCCGCAGGACGGGCACATCCGCCCCAGTTCCGTGGAGTAGACGATGCTGCTCCGGCCTGGCGGGGGACGCTTCATCGATCGACGCTGAGCAGGATGCTGCAGCAGGTGACGGCGCCCTCCGCCTTGGCGAGCTCGGAGACATCGACCACGTGCACCTCGACGCCACGCGCTTCGAGGATGCGCCGCGTGCGCGGAAACGCCGATGCGGTGAGCACGGCATTGCCGACGCGCACGACGTTGGCGGCGAACGGTTCCATGGGATCGATGGTGATGACGTCGAGTCCGTCGAAGAACGCGGGGGAGATCCATTCAGGATTGAGGAGCACGGCACTATCCGACACGGCCGTGACGGCGGTCTTGAGGTGGAGGCACCCGGTGGGGCGCACCGCGCGTACGGCGTACCCGAACGGTGCCAGGTGGGCTCGCAGCTGCTCGATCCCTTCCTCGTTGGTGCGGCCGGACTGTCCCACGTAGAGCACGCGGCCGGTGCGCATCACATCACCACCGTCGAGCGTACCCGGTGCCGTGATCGCCGCGAGCGGCCGGTAGCGGCGGAGTGCATCGGCCGCGCTGTCCACCTCGGTACGCCGCGACTCGGCGCCCGGCCGTGACATGACGGCGAGCTCATCCACCACGACGGCGGTGTCCTCTATGAAGACCGAATCGGGCAGCGCCGGCGCAGGTGCCACCTGCTCCACCCGGCAACCGAGCCGCTCGAGCGCCTGTTCGTACTGGTGGTGCTGGCTGGCGGCAACGGAGGGATCGATCGGCACGCGCGCGAGGTGCGTCAGTTCGCATGACGCCATGGCAGGGCTTACATCGCGTGTCAGGGCAAGGAGCATGGAGCGCTATTCCGAACAGCCGCGCGACGCCGGCTTGGCAGCCGTGGTCGCAGGGCCAACGAGACGGTTCAGCACCGGCTCGATGCCGCGCATGGCGGCAGCCACCCCTTCGAAGCGTCGCAGCACCACGTTGCTCTCGCCCACCAGCAGCGTGGTGGGAACCGCCGTCACCGAGTAGAGCTGGGTGATCTGGCCATCGGGGTCGAGCACGTCGAGCGTGACGGAGCCGGTATCGGCCGCAAGGAGATGACGGATCGTGTCCGCCGGCTCGCGCATGTTGATCGTGACGACGCGCACGCCGCGCGTCGCGTAGTCGCGGGCCATTGCCTCCATCCACGGGTGCAGCGTCTCACACGGCTTGCACCAGGTGGCCCAGAAGCTCAGGATCGTGACGGGGGCCGAGTCACGGGCCCAGAAATGCCACGGCGCCGCGGCGCTGTCGGCGACGAGGGGCGCGGTGAAATCGGGTGCGGTCGCGCCGATGTCCTGGCCCTGGGCACGGGACGGCATGGCAGCCACGGCGCCGAGCGCCAGGAGCACCAGCGCGCCGCGTCGCCATGGCGGGGCGCACCGGTCGATGGTCACGCCGCCGGCGAGCGCGTCGCGGCGCGCGAGAACAGTGCCGCCGGGATTCCCACCCCGAGCGCGTGAATGAGCAATCCGTTCACCAGTACCGGCAGCGACGGCAACGCGCGAATCGCATGGATGGCCGACGTGGGGACGATCACCAAGGTCATGACGAAGTAGACAGCCACCCCATACAGCGCACCGAAGACCACCGGGTAGCGCGTCAGGATGGGCACCTTGAGGCTGGCCCGGTAGAAGATGAAGACCACGATGAAGGCGATGAGGAAGTGCAGCACCAGCCCGAGCACGGCCATCCGGACGCCGCCGGCGACCGCGGCGTCACGGCCCACCAGGCCCGACGCAATCGCCTGCAGGATGCGCAGCGGCGGTACGCCCCGCATGCCGAAGAAGGCGAGCGCATCGATGATGTCCAGCACGCCCACCGTCAGCGCCCCGAGCAGCAGCGCGCGCCTGGGGCTCATTGGTTCGATCACGGACAGCTCCTTGTCGTCATGGTCGTGCTCCAGTTGTCCTCAGGTTTCGATGGCGAAGAGGTGCGTATCTACGTCGGCCGAGAGGACGACCGTTGCCTCGTATCGCATGCCGAGCTTCTCCAGCAGCCCCTTCGATGCCGCATTGTCGGGCGATGTGATCGCCACGATGCGCTTGAGCCCGAAGGCTTCCCGCCCATGCGCGAGCACCGCGAAGGCCGCTTCGTAGGCGAGCCCCTTCGACCAGAAGGCGGGCCGGAGGGCGTAGCCCACATCCACGTCGGGAAGGGTATCGCGCTTCAGCAGCCCGCACATGCCGATCGGCGTGGCATCGGGCTTCAGCAGCACCATGTACAGCCCGAAGCCGAACCGCTGGTAGCTCGCCACCGGACCGGTCAGGATGTAGTTGCGGGCATCCTCGAGGGTGCGAACGCCCTTGTCACCGATGAACTGGAGGAACGAGGGCTCATTCAGCAGTTCGAGGATGAAGGGGGCATCGTCGGTGGTGACCCAGCGCAGCACCAGCCGTTCGGTCTCGAGGACGATCATCGCCTAGCTGCACCCCTCCACGTACTCGACGGCGGGCACGAGCCCGGCGCGCCAGGTGCGGACCACATGGCTGTCCACCTCGAAGATCAGCCGGTGCGTGGAGTCATCGCTGAAGGTGAGGTATCGCCAGCCCAGCTCCCACTTGTACTTGTGCGGCGACACCTGTAGCGACGGACCAAATGCCACCACCACCGACTCTACCGGGCTCCCGACGCTAAGGTTGCCAATGGTGGTGGTGCCACCGCTGTCCACGTCGGCCCGAACCGCGATGCCGTTCTCCATCATGATGCGCAGCCCGGCCGGGGCGCCCTGGGGCAGCCAATAGCCGCAACCGGAGTCGGCGGGGGCCGGCGCGCCGCCCACAGCAGCCGAGGCCTCAGCGGCCGTCATGCCGAAACGCACCGGTCCGGCGGCCTCGAGGGTCACACCCCAGGACGGTGCCGCGGCAGTCGCCGCCGTACCAGCGGAATCAGCGGGCCGGGGCTGGCACGCCGAACCGAGCACCCAGGCCAGGGCCAAGGTGGTGGCGCGCAATCGAGAAGCGGGCGAGGACGCGCTCGTCATGAGGGGTAAGCTAAGCGCGTCACTGCACTCGCCGGCCATCAGCCGAGGTGGCGATCAACGCTTCGAGTCGCTTGATCTTCGTTCCCTCCCTCTTTGCACTCACGATGTGGTAGACCATGATGTGCCGGTACGAAGGCGCCTGTGCCTGGAAAAAGGCCCACGCCTTCCGGTTGGCCCTGAATCTCTCTTCATGCTCGGGTGTCAGGGTCAGGACGTGCCGCTGCTCGTAGGCATAGATGCCGGACTTTGCCTCGGAGCGCCGCTCGAAGGCCGCCAGACCGGCCGGATGCATCAGGCCCTGCTCTGTCAGCACCGCAACCCGCCCGATATTGACGGCACTCCAGGTGCTGTGGGCCCGCCTCGGCGTGAAGCGATTGCTGTAGCTCAGTTCGTCAATGCGGTGGCGCACGCCATCGATCCAGCCGAA
>Ga0302323_100003764_pt1 | contig 12336 bp, 15 predicted proteins | sample Fen_T0_3_FD_201950 | JGI IMG/M metagenome (GOLD analysis project Ga0302323, IMG submission 201950) | Peat permafrost microbial communities from Stordalen Mire near Abisko, Sweden - Fen_T0_3 | ecosystem: Environmental > Terrestrial > Soil > Wetlands > Permafrost | place: Sweden: Abisko... | reverse complement strand
TGCGGCTGCGCAGCGATGGCGTCATCGCGTGGCGAGATCGACGCCTGGGCGCCCAGACGCAAGACATCGCTCAGGCCGTCGGCGATTTCGTGCTGAAGCGGGCCGACGGTCTGTGGGCCTACCAGCTCGCCGTGGTGGTCGACGATGCCCAACAAGGCATCACGCACATCGTGCGGGGCATCGACCTGGCCGACAACACGGCGCGGCAAATCCTGTTGCAACACCGGCTCGGCCTGCCGACGCCGAGCTACCTGCACACGCCGCTGGTGCTGAACGACCAGGGCGAGAAGCTGTCGAAGCAGAGCGGTGCGCAAGCCTTCGACCAACGCGACCCTGTAGCGGCCTTGCGAGCCGCAGGGCGCGTGCTCGAACTGACGGTCCAATCGAGAGCAAGCACAACGGCCGCATGGCTGGCCGACGCTGTGGGAGCGTGGCGCACTCGGTGGGCTTGAGCTGCGGTGTGCCGTAGCATCACGGCTTTCCAACCAACGATGACCGCCATGCAAACCACCGCCTCCGGCCTGCAATACGAAGACACCATCCCCGGCACGGGGGCAGAAGCCAAAGCCGGCCAACACGTGACCGTGCACTACACCGGCTGGCTCTACAACGAGGGCGTCAAAGGCGCCAAGTTCGACAGCAGCAAGGACCGCAACGACCCCTTCGATTTCGGCCTCGGTGCCGGCATGGTGATCAAGGGCTGGGACGAAGGCGTGCAAGGCATGAAGATCGGTGGCACACGGCTGCTGGTGATCCCACCCGAGCTCGGCTACGGCGCACGTGGTGCGGGCGGCGTGATCCCGCCGAACGCGACGCTGATCTTCGAAGTCGAATTGCTGGGCGTCTGATCGCGCTCATGTCCGTCCGCTACGACATCACCCACACCACGGTCTACCGCTACGCGAAGCCGGTGACCTTCGGCGAACACCGGGTGATGTTTCGCCCGCGTGAGAGCCATGACCTGCGCGTGCTGGCCACCGACCTCGAGGTGAGCCCCGACGCGCTGGTGCGGATGATCCAGGACCCGTACTCCAACTCGGTGGCGCTGGTGCAGCCGCTGGGCGAGGCCACTGAATTGAAGATCGTCTGCTCGTTCACCATCGAGCATGCGCACAGCAACAACCTGGAGTTGCCGCTGTCGCCCTCGGCCGAATTCTTCCCGTTCGCCTACTCGGTGGACGAGCGCTTCGACCTCGAGCACTACCTGCGCCCACACCACGACGACCCCGATGGCAAGCTCACGGCCTGGGCGCGGCAGTTCATTCGCACCGACGGCCCGACCGGCACGCGCGATCTGCTGGTGCAGATGAACCAGCACATCCGTGACGAACTCACCTACATCGCGCGCGATGAAGAAGGCACGCAGAGCCCGCTGATCACGCTGGCGCGGGGCAGTGGCAGCTGCCGTGACTTCGCGCTGCTGATGATGGAGGCCGCGCGCCGCCTGGGCGTGGCCACGCGCTTCGTCTCGGGCTATTTGTACGACCCGTCGCTGGACGCCGCGGCCGAAGAGGGCAGCGCCAATGTGGTTGGCGCAGGCTCCACCCATGCGTGGCTGCAGGCCTATCTGCCGGGTGCCGGCTGGGTGCCGTTCGACCCCACCAACAACCTGCTTGGCGGCTACCACCTGGTGCGCGTGGGCGTGTCGCGCGACCCCAAGCAGGCTGCGCCGATCTCGGGCAGCTGGTATGGCGAACCGGATGCCTACCTGGGCCTGGATGTCGAGGTGCATGTGAAGCGCATCTGATCGAAACGCTGGCGCCAAGAAAAAGGGCTCGCAGTGCGAGCCCTTTTCGTCAGCGTTGACCGCGTTCAGCGGCTGAAGCCACCTTGACGCGGGCGCTGCGGCTTGGCAAAGCCACCCTTGGCCGGCGCACCCGCCGGCTTGCGCGGGGCAAAGCCGCCGGCGTTGCGATCGATCGGTGCGCGGTCGAAAGCGCCGCGCTGTGCGGGCGGCTGGCCGTTCGGCACGAACACGCTGTTGTGGCGGTCGTTCGGGCGGTCCGGGCTGAAGCGGTTGTTCTGCGCGCTGTCACGGTCGAACGGCGCACGATCGCGATCGAACGGAGCGCGGTCACGCGGCGGGAAACCTTCGCCCGCACGCTGATGCGCCGGCTTGCCGAAAGGCTTGTGGCCGAAGCTCTTGCCCGGGCCCGACGGGCGGCCCTGGCCGAACGACTTGCCGCCGCCACCGAACTTGTTGTCGGCAGCACGCGGCGCAAACATGCGCGGCTCGGGGCTCTTGGGCTCGAGACCGACGATGGTCGCGACAGGAATGTTCTGCGTGGTGAATTGCTGGATGCGGCGGATCATGCCGCTGTCCATGCGCTCGGCCAGCGTCACGGCCAGGCCATTGCGGCCGGCACGGCCGGTGCGGCCGATGCGGTGCACGTAGTCTTCGGCCTTCATCGGCAGGCCGTAGTTGATCACGTGGCTGATGCTCGGCACGTCGATGCCACGGGCGGCCACGTCGGTGGCGACCAGCACCTTCAACTGCTTGCTGCGCAGGCCTTGCAGCACGCGGGTGCGCCGGCCTTGCGGCATGCCGCCGTGCAGCGACGCCACGGCGTGGCCCATGTCGGCCAGGCGGTCGGCGAGCCAGTCCGCGTCGCGCTGGGTGCTGGTGAACACCACGGCCTGTTCCATGGCCTTCTCGGTCAGGATGTGGTCGAGCAACGCATCCTTGTGGCTCTTGTTGTCGGCCCAATGCAGGCGCTGTTCGATGTTTTCGTGGGTGTCGGTGTGCGACGCCACGTCGATGCGCATCGGGTCGCGCAGCAGGTCTTGCGCCAGACGGCCCACGTGTCCGCCGAAGGTCGCGCTGTACATCACCGTCTGGCGCGCTTGCGGCAGCTGGTCGACGATGTGGCGAATGTCGTCGATGAAGCCCATGTCGAGCATGCGGTCGGCTTCGTCGAGCACCAGCATCTCGACGTTTTCGAGAATGGCCTTGCCCGATTGCATGTGGTCCATCAGGCGGCCGGGGGTGGCGATCAGGATGTCGAGCGGGCCACGCAGCGCCTTCAGCTGGGCACCATAAGGCACGCCGCCGACGACGGTGGTCACGCGCAGGCCTTGCACATGGCGGCCGTACACGGTGGCGGCTTTGTCGACCTGCATCGCGAGTTCACGCGTGGGTGTCAGCACCAGGATGCGCGGGCCGTAGACCATGCCTTTTTCGCGCTTCTTGGTGGTGTCGGCACGGGCCAGCAGGATACGTTGCAGGCCGGGCAGCACGAACGACGCGGTCTTGCCGCTGCCGGTGCTGGCCGAGACCATCAGGTCCTTGCCTTCGAGTGCGGGCGGGATGGCCTGCATCTGCACTTCGGTGGGGGTGGTGTAACCGGAGTCGGTCACAGCGCGGATCAGGGCTTCAGGAAGGCCCAGGGATTCGAATGTCATCGTCTTCTTTCTTCACATCACAGTGCCTGCACGCCGATGGGCACGCAAAACACAGCAGACTTTTTGCCTGCAGATCAGTCGCTGGGGAGAAGGTCCGAACCCACACCGGCAGCTTGGCGCCGGAGGACGGGTGCAAAGGAACAGTCAAAGCGACGGCATCGCCGCCAACCGTTCCCTTGGCATACACCAGAGGGTTTCGAACAGGCCGTGCAACTTGGCGCTGCGGGCGCTTGTTGCAGATGGCCTCGATGAGGTCAGAGGGGATGAACGAAACGCTGCAGCCAAATGGTCCTGCAGCGAAGCCTGTGATTCTAGCAGACATTCGGGTTTTCACCAGCAGTTTGTTCAAGCGCGCCGGTCAGGCGATAGACTTCACGCTGGTCGGCAGTTCACCCAGGTGTCGTCGCGCTGCTCGTCAGCGATCTGAACCTGCCACAGTTTCCCTTCGGCTCATGGTCACGTCCCGCGTGCGCCCGGCCGGCAATGACGATCCCCGGCACCCCGCAAGGGTGGCGCGCACGCCAGATGGAGACCTCCTATGTCCCGAGTCTTGCTGCCGTTGGAAACGGCCGATCTTTCTTCATTCGCGAAATCGCTGGCGCAACAACTGGCCGAAGCGCCCCATCCGCCCGGCCACCAGTCGCTGCTGAACATGCTGGCGCGCGCCGCAGGCCACCGCAACCTGCAAAGCCTGCGCGCGGCGCGGCGTCCACCGTGCCCGATGTCCAGGCCCGAGACGGGCGACGCGGCGCTGCCATTGACCCCGGTCGCCCGCAAGGCGCTGGCGCTGTTCGACAGCCGCGGGCGGTTGATTCGCTGGCCGAACAAGTACTCGGTGCAGCGCCTGGCGATGTGGGTGCTGTGGACGCGCTTCGACACCCGGCGCGTCTACACCGAGCGCGAGATCAATGACATCCTCAAGGCGTGGAATGGCTTCGGCGATCACGTGACGCTGCGGCGTGAACTGGTCGAGATGAAGCTGCTGGCACGCAAGAGCGATTGCTCCGAATACCGCAAGCAGCCTGCCCGACCCAGCAACGAGGTGCGCGCACTAATCCAGGCCTGGCGAGGTGTGTCTCGCGCCGCCTGAGCCGAATTACTTGATCAAAAAGTGCTCGCGGTAGTACGCCAGCTCGTCGATCGACTCATGGATGTCGGCCAGCGCGGTGTGCGCCTGCGCCTTCTTGAAGCCGGCCAGGATCTCCGGCTTCCAGCGCTTGGCCAGCTCCTTGAGCGTGCTGACGTCGAGGTTGCGGTAGTGGAAGAAGGCTTCCAGCTTGGGCATGTAGTTGGCGAGAAAGCGCCGGTCCTGGCAGATGCTGTTGCCGCACATCGGCGAGGTGCTCTTGGGCACGTAGCGCTTCAGGAACTCGATCACCTGGGCTTCGGCGCTGGCTTCATCGACGGTGGAGGCCTTCACGCGGTCGATCAGGCCACTCTTGCCGTGGGTGCCCTTGTTCCAGGCATCCATCGCGTCGAGCGCGGCGTCGGTCTGGTGCACCGCGAACACCGGGCCTTCGATGCGTTGCGTCAGGTTGGCATCGGTCACTACCACCGCGATCTCGATGATGTGGTCGGTGTCGGGGTAGAGACCCGTCATTTCGAGGTCGATCCAGACCAGGTTCTGGTCGCTGCTGGCAAGGGTGGCGCTTGAGGTGTCGGTCATCTGGGTCTCCTTGGGGGCATTCTCGCAGCCTACACTTGCCAACTATGCAAAGTACTGCGCTCACACTGCTGTTTGCCGCGGCCCTGATGGCCTCGCTGCTCGTCAAGTTCTGGCTGTCCACACGGCATATGCGCCACGTGGCGGTGCACCGTGACACGGTGCCGGCCGCCTTCGCGGGGACCATCACGCTGGCAGCGCATCAAAGGGCGGCCGACTACACGCTGGCCAAGGGCCGCTTCGGGCTGCTGACCACAGCCTTCGGGTCGGCGGTGCTGCTGGGTTGGACGCTGCTCGGTGGCCTGGACACGGTAAATGCACTGGTGCGTGACGCCATCGAGCCACGCCTCGGCGCCCTCGCCTACCAACTCGCGCTGCTGGCCGCCTTCACCCTGATCGGCAGCCTGCTCGACCTGCCCTTCGAGCTGTACAGCACCTTCCGCATCGAGCAGCAGTTCGGATTCAATCGCATGACTTGGAAGCTCTACATCGTCGACATGCTGAAGGGCGCGCTGGTCGGTGCGCTGATCGGCCTGCCCATCGCAGCGTTGATTCTCTGGATCATGGGTGCCACGGGCCAGTTGTGGTGGCTGTGGGCCTGGGGCGCGTGGGTGGTGTTCAACCTTGCCGTGCTGGTGCTGTACCCCACCGTGATCGCACCGATATTCAACAAGTTCCAACCCCTCGCCGACGAATCTTTGAAGGCGCGTGTGCAGACGCTGATGACACGTTGCGGCTTCAAGGCCAAAGGCCTGTTCGTGATGGATGGCAGCAAGCGTTCCGCCCATGCCAACGCGTACTTCACCGGCATGGGCGCCGCCAAGCGCGTGGTGTTCTTCGACACCTTGCTCTCCAAACTCACACCGGGTGAGGTGGAAGCCGTGCTCGCGCATGAGCTCGGCCACTTCAAGCACAAGCACGTGACCAAGCGCATCGTCTCGATGTTCGCCCTCAGCCTGGCCGGCTTCGCGCTGCTGGGCTGGCTGTCGGGGCAGGCCTGGTTCTACACCGCGCTGGGCGTGCGTCCCTCGCTGGGTGCGCCCAACGATGCGTTGGCCTTGCTGTTGTTCCTGATGGTCGTGCCGGTGTTCGGCTTCTTCGTCTCGCCGCTGTTTGCACAGTTGTCGCGCAAACACGAGTTCCAGGCTGACGCCTACGCCTGCGCTCAATCCAACGGGCAGGATCTGGCCGCGGCGCTGCTCAAGCTGCACGAAGACAATGCCTCGACGCTGACACCCGATCCGCTGTACGTGCGCTTCTACTATTCACACCCCGCTGCCATCGAGCGTCTGGCCGCCATCAACCTGCAGACGAACTGAACCATGACCAACCTGCTGCACCTGAAATGCCAGTCGCTGTCGGGCGACCCGATGAGCGAGGCCGTGGTTCACGACCACCTGGCCCAGGTCAGCGGTTGGCACCTCACCAACGGCGCCATCGAGAAGACCTTCTCGTTCAAGAACTACCTCGAGACCATCGGCTTCGTCAACGCACTCGCCTGGATCGCGAACACCGAAGACCACCACCCCGACCTGGCCGTGAGCTACAGCCGCTGCGTGGTGCGCTTCAACACGCACTCGGTCGGCGGCATCTCGATCAACGACTTCATCTGTGCCGCCAAGGCCGATGCGCTGGTGGCCTTTGTCGGTTGAGCTGGAGAGCATCGTGGTGAAGCGTTGAGCAAGTTCGCCTCGCTCGACCTGGGCTTGGTGGTGGCCGGCTACGGCCGCCACTACATCGTCGAATCACCGGAGGGCACACGCATCATCTGCCACCCGCGCGGCAAGAAAAGCGACTGTGTGGTCGGTGATCGCGTCCGCTGGCAGGCCACCGGGGATGAAGGCGTGATCGAGCATGTGGAGCCGCGGCGCAACCTGCTGTTTCGCCAGGACGAGTGGAAGACAAAATCCTTTGCGGCCAACCTCGATCAGATTCTGGTCATGGTGGCCAGTGAACCGGTGTTCAGCGAGTCGCAGTTGGCGCGCGCGCTGATGGCCGCCGAAAGCGCGGGCATTGCCGCACGCATCCTGCTGAACAAAGCCGACCTGCCGCAGATCGATGCCGCCCGCGAACGCCTGAAACCGTACACAAGCATGGGCTACGACGTGCAAGAGGTCGCGCTCAAGGCCCGCCCCGCGGAAGCGCGCCAACAGCTCCAGGCTCTGCTCGAAGGGAAAGCCACGCTGGTCTTGGGTCCCAGCGGCACCGGCAAGAGCACGCTGATCAACCTGCTGGCCCCCGATGCCAAGGCCCAGGTCGGCGAGATTTCGCAGGCTCTCAACTCAGGCAAACACACGACAACCACGACGCAGTGGTATTGGCTCGATGCCGAGCGCCGCACCGGGCTGATCGACTCACCCGGCTTCCAGGAATTCGGTCTGAGGCAGATCTCGGCACAAGAGCTGCCGCGTTTGATGCCTGATCTCGACGACGCATCGAAACTCTGCAAGTTCTACAACTGCACCCACCTGCACGAGCCCGGCTGCGGCGTACGCGCAGCGCTGGAGCGCGGCGAAATCACCGAGCCGCGCTATCGCATCTACACCGAAATCTTTGCCGAACTGTCCCAGTCTCGGCACTGATAAAGCCCCTCAGTCGCTGCGCTCCGGCCCCCAAGGGGCTCAGGCCAGCTTGGGGCGGCCCGGCACCGGCTTTAACCAATCAAATTGGCCAGCGACAACAAAGCCAGCAGCAGCATCCACAGCACGACTGAGCGCCACACCAGGCCGACGATGCTGCGCAGGTGATCGAGTTGCGGCAGCGCGCCGGGGGTGGAGCCTTCGGCACCCATGGTCTCGTCGGCGATGCCGCTGTCGAAGGTCTTGGACCGGTCGGGCGTGACGCCCGGCGCTGCACTCCCACCGAGTTGCACGCCCACCGCGCCTGCAGCAGCGGCCAGGATGATCCCCTCGTTCACATGCTTCCACAAACCCGCATCGCGCCGCCAGCAGGTCACGGCTTCTTCGAAGTTGCCCACCACGGCAAAGCCGAAGGCCGTGAGCCTTGCCGGCAAATGATCGATCAAACCGAACAGGCGCTGCGACAGCGCCAGCAAGCGCTCGTTGCTCGGCACGCCGACGATGCGGCTCTTGAACGCCCAGTAGCGGCTCGCGAACTCGGCCATGCGGTACAACACGGCGCCAGCAGGGCCGAACCCTAGTGTCGACAGCACGACGAACCAGAAGAACACGCCGAACACGTGGCGGTGTGCTGCGAGCAGCGAATGCTCGATCACGTGGCGCAGCAGTTCGGTGCGCGGCAACTCGCTTGCATCGAGGTGCCGCCATTCGGCGAGCAGCGTGCGGGCCGTGGCTTCGTCACCGCGCTGCAATGCGTCGCGGATGTCGGTGAAGTAATGGCTGAACTGGCGAAAGCCCATGGTCACGTACAGCACCGCCACGTTCCACACCAGCGCCAGCAGCATGTTGAAATGGCCGATCGCAAGGTAGATCACCCATGAAGCCAAGGCCGGCACCAGTGCGGTGACGCCCCACACCACCCACGCATGGTGATCGCGGCCCGCATCGAAGTTGCGGCCGGTCCAGCGCATCCAGCCCGTCAGGGCATCGTGGACGAAGTTGCTGCGCGGCAGGGGCTTCAGTTGCTCGATCAACAGCGCAAACAAGACGGCGAAAAAGCTCATGTGCGGCGATGATAACGGCGGGCTATTGCGCGACGCGATCACGCCGCCAGAAAGCGGTAGAGGTTGCGCAACATGGCTGCCGTGGCACCCCAGACGAAATAACGCCGAGGCTGCCCGGCAGCGTCGACTCCCACCCAGGGCATCGACAGGAACTCGCGCTTCGCGCCGGCCATCTCGACCGAATGCCAGCGGTGGTTGGCCGGGTTCATCAAGAAAGACAGGGGCACCTCGAACACCTCGGCCACTTCAAACGGGTCGATGCGCACGCCGAAGTCCGGGTGCACCAGGCCCACGACCGGCGTGACGATGAAACCGGTGCCCGTGGTGTAGGTCGGCAGCTGGCCGAGCACGTCGACATGCGCAGGGGCGAGACCAATCTCTTCCTCGGCTTCTCGCAGTGCCGTGGCCACGGCGTCGGCATCTTCGGGCTCGGCCCGCCCACCGGGAAAACTCACCTGACCGGGGTGGTCGGTGAGGTGATCGGTGCGCTGGGTGAGCAGCACCGTCAGCCCCTCGGCCCGCGGCACCAGCGGCACCAGCACCGAGGCCTGCACAGGCTTGCGCTCGGTGAATCGGCGTTCGACAGCAATTTCCGGCGACCACGCCGGCGGCAGCACAAACCGCCGCCGCATGGCCTCGGCCTGCAACTCAGCTGCTTCGACGGCAGGCAGGTGGTCATCCACCGACGCGACGGGCAACTCTTGGGGGTCGAAACTCAGTGCCATGGCTGCATTGGAAACGAAAAAGCCGCCCGGTCGGGCGGCTTTGCGAGACAAACGGCTGACGGTGAAGTCAGGCCAACTTCTCTTTGATTCGCGCCGACTTGCCCGAACGATCGCGCAGGTAGTACAGCTTGGCACGGCGCACGTCGCCGCGGCGCTTGATCTCGATGTTCGAGATCAGCGGGCTGTACAACTGGAAGGTGCGCTCGACACCTTCGCCGCTGGAAATCTTGCGCACGATGAAGCTGGAATTCAGCCCACGGTTGCGCTTGGCGATGACCACGCCTTCGTAAGCCTGGACGCGCTTGCGCGTGCCTTCGACCACGTTGACGCTGACGATCACCGTGTCGCCAGGGGCGAACGGCGGGATCGTCTTGTTGAGGCGAGCAATTTCTTCTTGCTCGAGGGTTTGGATCAGGTTCACGGGCTTTCTCCTTGTGATCGTGCCAGCGCGGGTGTTGATTGTGGTGGGCTCGTCCGTGGACAGGGCCGCTCCGGGGCAGAGGATCGAAAAGCCTGCGATTATAGCCCGAGCAAGAGCAGGTAAGCCTCATCGGCCTTGCCGAGGCCGCCGCGGGCACGCAAAGCCGCGATCAGGTCCGGGCGCCGCCTCGCAGTCAGTTCCAGCGACCGCTCGCGGCGCCAGCGGGCAATGTCGGCGTGGTGCCCCGACAGCAGCACCGCTGGCACGGCCGATTCGCCGTCTGGCGTGGCCAGAACCTCGGGGCGGCTGAAATGCGGGCAATCCAGCAAACCATCGGAGAAGCTGTCTTGCTGGTGCGACTGGGCATCGTTGAGCACCCCGTCCTGCAGCCGTGCCACCCCATCCAGCAGGGCCAGCGCGGGCAGCTCACCGCCGGAAAGTACGAAGTCGCCCAAGCTCAATTCGACGTCGACATGGCGGTCGATGAAGCGCTGGTCGATGCCTTCGTAGCGCCCGCACAGCAGCACCGCGCCCGGGCCGTGCGCAAACTCCGTCACGACGGACTGGTCGATGCGTCGCCCGGTGGGCGTGAAATGCACCACTGGCGCAGCGTCGGCACGGGCCGTGCGGATGGCTTGAAGCGCCCGTTCCAGGGGCTCGACCAACATTACCATGCCGGGGCCACCGCCGTAAGGGCGGTCGTCGACGCGACGGTAGGCGTTGTCGGCGAAATCGCGCAAGGGCCAGAGCTTCACGTCCACCTGGCCCGACTCGAAGGCGCGACGCGTCACGCCCAGCGTCAGGTGCGACGCGAACAACTCGGGGAACAGCGTGATGACGTCGAAGCGCATGGCCGGCGCCGTATCAGTAGTCCAGGCCCCAATCGACGGTGATGCGCTTGTCGGCCAGGCTCACGTCGTCCACATAGGCGGCCACGAAGGGCACCAGCCGCTCTTCAGCCCCGGGCCCGGCCGGCAGGATGCGCAGCACGCTGTGTGGCCCGGTGTCGAGCAGGCCCACCACGGCGCCCAGCGGCTCGCCCTGGCGGTTGACCACCGACAGACCGATCAGGTCGACCCAGTAGTACTCGTCGGCGCTCGCTGTGGGAAAGCTGGAGCGCCCGACGAAGAGGCGAGCACCCCGCAACGCCTCGGCCGCATTGCGGTCGCCGACCTCTTGCACCTGGGCCACGACCACGTCACCGTGCTCTTTGGCTTCGGTGACCTTCAACAGTGGGGGGAACGATGCAGCTGGCTGGGTGCCGAACTGCTTGATGTCTTTGGCTTCCGGCGGCTTGACGAACCAGCGGCGAGAAGAAAACAAGGCCTGGGGGTCGGATGCGAAAGGCTGGACCTTGATCCAGCCTTTCACGCCCCAGGCATCGACGACGCGGCCGACTTCGATCGCATCCTCGGGCCAGGCCGGGTCAAGCGACCCGGCAACCGAGGACACATCGGCCACAGCCGTTGTCAGGCTGCAGCCTTGGCTTGCGCCACCAGGCGAGCCACCGTAGGCGACAGCTGAGCGCCGTTGCCGGCCCAGAAGTCGACGCGGTCGAAAGCCACGCGCAGCGGCTGTTCGCCACCGGCAGCCACCGGGTTGTAGAAACCGACGCGCTCGATGAAGCGGCCGTCGCGGCGGTTCCGGGAATCGGAGACCACGATGTTGTAGAACGGACGCTTCTTGGCGCCACCACGTGCAAGTCGGATCACGACCATGTTGTTTCCTTGAATCTTGAAAACATCCACCGCACCAGGAGACACTCAGGGCAAGCAGATCGAAAGGGGCAAAGGCGCTGGCCCCTGCCATGAAGCTCGATGTCGTAGATACGCCGGCTTTCGGCCGACCGCCATCGAAACCGCGCATTATAAACTCAACTGCCATTCTGGAGTGCAATCTTGACCCTTCCCGTGATCCGCGCCAGCTCATCGGTCGACCTCCCTCACATCACCGCCATCTACGGCTGGAACGTGCTGAATGGCACCGGCACCTTCGAAACTGAGGCGCCCGACCTCGCCGAGATGACACGCCGCCGTGACGACGTGCTCTCCAAAGGCCTGCCCTGGCTGGTGGCCGAACGCGACGGTCAGATCCTGGGCTACGCCTACGCGAACCACTTCCGGCCACGCCGCGCGTACCGCTTTTGCCTCGAAGACTCGATCTACCTGTCCGATGCGGCGCGCGGCCAGGGCGTGGGCAAACTGCTGCTGACCGAGCTGCTGAAACAGTGCGAAGCGCTGGGTGCGCGGCAGATGCTGGCGGTGATCGGCGATTCGGCCAACGCCGGTTCGATCGGCGTGCACCGCTGCCTGGGTTTCGAGCACACCGGCGTGCTGAAGGCCAGCGGTTGGAAATTCGATGCCTGGCGCGACGTGGTCCTCATGCAGCGGGCCTTGGGCGCGGGTGACACCACGTCGCCTGAAAGCGGCCAATGAGCCACTACAAATCGAAGACGCTGGCGACCTGGATCGCCTTTCTCGGC
>Ga0302323_100003763_pt1 | contig 12337 bp, 11 predicted proteins | sample Fen_T0_3_FD_201950 | JGI IMG/M metagenome (GOLD analysis project Ga0302323, IMG submission 201950) | Peat permafrost microbial communities from Stordalen Mire near Abisko, Sweden - Fen_T0_3 | ecosystem: Environmental > Terrestrial > Soil > Wetlands > Permafrost | place: Sweden: Abisko... | reverse complement strand
AGAACCAGGTCCGCCGGATGTGGCGTGGCTTCACCGCCTTTGCGCCCCCTGCCACCCATGAGTATCTGGCGATATTTTCCGACTCCCTCGAGAAGATCGACGGCGTCGCCACCTGGTGCAGCCGATTTAGCCACCAAGCCAGTAAGGCCGGCCGCAAGGTTTGGTTTGCCTCCTGCGGCCAGTTGCCATCCCACAGCCCCGAGACTCAGGGCCAGCTGCCTTTGCCGATGGTGTCCCAATTCAACCTGCCCTTCTACCCTGGCTTCGACATCACCGTTCCCTCGCTGCCCGCCACCCTGCAAAGGCTTTGGCAGGAGGGCATCACCCACGTCGAGGTTTCGACCCCGGGCCCCATGGGCCTGGTGGGGCTGGCCGCCGCTCGCCTCCTGCGTTTGCCTGTGACCGCCAGCTACCATACCGATCTTCCGGATATGATTTCCATGCTCACGGGACAACCTGGCCTGGCCAAGCTGGCGATTCGCTACCTCGGCTGGTTTTACCGCTCGGTGGATCGTGTGTTCGCATTCTCGCCGGCTTCGCGCGACAAGCTCGTGGCCATGGGTGTCCCACCAGACAAGATTGAACGCATGCCAGTGGCCGTGGATCCCGCGGATTTTTCGCCCAGCAAATCCTCTGCGACCGCCTTCAGCAACCTGGGCATCGACGCCCGCAAGCGGCCCATTCTACTCAGCGTCGGACGACTTTCGGAGGAGAAGAATATCCCACTCATCATCGAAGCCGTGGGCCGATTGCAAGGGCGCGAGCATCCACCCCTGCTCATCGTGGTCGGCGATGGCCCCGCGCGCGCCGCTCTCGAGGCTCAATGCGAGGACAAGGAGTACGTAGTCTTCCTCGGGTTCAAGCAAGGCGATGTCCTGCGCAACCTCTACGCCTCGGCCAGAATCTTTGTGTTCGCAAGTCGGGTCGATACCCTGGGACTGGTCAACTTGGAGGCGCTGGCAAGCGGTGTTCCCATCCTCGTGCCCTCTGATTCGGCCATCGCCCAATCTCTCGATCACGGCGAAAGCGCCATGTTCTTCGAGCCCAATACTGAAGATCTTGCGCGCGCCATGGAACTGCTGCTGGACAATCCCGCCCACGCCGCGCGCCTCTCCGAAGGCGGCCGACGCCATGTGATCGCGCGCTGGGAAGATGCCGACTTCGAGCACGTTTGGCAAACCATGGTGCGCACGTCGAGGGCCGACACCCTGTCCTAGCCACCGGCGGCCATGGATCAGGATCGCAAAGGCGCGGAGGCGACACGGCTATCACCCACGCTGCTCGTGTCCATCCATGACGTCTCGCCTCTCACGCTCGAAGATTGCCGCCACGCCCTGGATCTCGCAGCGAGTGCCGGCCTTCCACCACGAGCGCTTACCTTGCTGGTGATTCCCTGTCACGACGATCGCGCGCCCCTCGACGAGAATGCGACCACGTGCGATTGGTTGCGTGCTCTCGAGGCGCAAGGAGCGCACTTGGTCATGCATGGCTACACCCACCGCATGGAAGGGCGAAGCCTGTCGCCGCGGGGGATCTTCTGGGCACACGGATTCGCGCGCGGCCAAGCCGAATTCTTCCGTACCAACGCGCGAGAAACCCGGGAGCGCATCGGCAAGGGAAAGGCCATCCTCAGGCGTGCAGGACTGGAAAGCGCAACAACCGATTTCGTTCCTCCGGCCTGGCTTCTTTCAGCCGAAGCACGCGACGTGGTTCAAGAGCAAGGGTTCGCCTGGCACGAGGAAATCGGAGGCATCGTTACCGACAAAGGCTTGCGCGCCCAACGGCTCGTGGGCTGGGGATCGCTGAACGCGGTCGAAGCCTGCGCCACGCGCTTTTGGGCGGCATTGCAAGTTCGCCGGACCATGGCCGACACACGCTTGGCCATACACCCCGCAGACATGCGCCGACCAAGAACCGTTGCCTCCATCCGCGCCACGCTCCGCACCCTGATGGCCCGTTCTACGCCATCAAACTACCAAGAGTTCCTGCGCCGTCCACCCACCGTAGGGTTGGGGCATCCTGACCAGCGAGATCGGCCCCCAGGGTAACGAGTAAGGGGTAACGCTTGCCTGTCCGCCGCGGAAGACAGAACCCATCGCTCAACGCCCTCGTGGCGTGCGCGGATACCTGATTCGAGCCGTGATGGCCAACCTGGGACACAGGCCAAAAGGGGCGGCTATACTGCCCCTTGCATGTGCGGCCGGATGACCATGACACTTGTGAACTGGGACGAGGTCTTCCTCGAATTGAAGGAGATCCTGGCCAGCGCGGGCGTGGACAGCCTCACCGTGGACGAAGAGGCCCTGGCGCGCTACCGGCCCCGCTACAACATCGCTCCCGAGCAGGAGTACCTGCTGTTGCGCAAGTCCGACGCCGGTGCGCACCTCGGACTCGGACGGTGGGGTCTGCCGGCGCGTGGGCCGAACAAGCCCGCCTCCATCAACGTGCGCGCGGAAACCGTCGCCATCAAACCCGTGTTCCAACAAGCCTTGGCCAACCGGCGCTGCGTGATCCCAGCGGACGGTTTCCTTGAATGGACAGCCGGCCCCGGTGGCCGTCAACCCATGTGGTTCCACCGACCGGATGGCAAGTTGCTTCTCCTGGCCGGCCTCTTCGACGAGGAACTGACATTCGAAGAAATGCCTTCGACGGCCGGCCACGCCAATCCGCGATTCGCGGTCCTAACCACCGCGGCCAACGCCATGGTGGCCGCCTTTCACCACCGCATGCCTGTTCTCCTAACGCCTACCGAAGCCGCCACCTGGCTCTCCCAGCCTGACCCACGCCTCATGCGCGCGGCCCGCGAAGATCTCCTGGTAGCCACGCCCGTTTCCCCGCGCGTAAATTCCATCCGCCACGACGATCCCGATTGCCTTGGGCCGCCACGCAACGTACAGCTAAGCTTGTTCTAGCGACGCATGCTCATTCGGCGGCCGGCAAACTGATAACGAACTTTGCACCCTCGCCTGCCGTGGCGGACGCCAGTTCCAACGTGCCGTTGAAACTCTCGACGATCGATCGACAGACGGACAAGCCGAGCCCCGTGCCCTGCCCGACGGGCTTGGTGGTGAAGAAGGGATCGAAGACCTTGCGGCGATTCTCCTTGGGAATGCCAGGCCCCTCATCCGAGACGGTGACCAGCACCCGGCGGCCTGCCCGCTGGCAGTCCACCACGATGGCGCCCTTACCAGCCATGGCATCGGCAGCGTTCAGCATCAGATTCACGAACACTTGCACCAGCCGGCTTGGGGCCGCCATGACGCTTGGCCACGACTCATCTGGTGGGGTGGTCATGACCTGCACCTCGCGAAACCGGCTTTGCGGCGCGCACAGCGCTTGCGCCGATTGCACCACCCGCAGCGGATCCGTAGGCGCCGGCTCTTCCTTGCTCGGCCGCGAGAATTCCAAAAGCTCGCGAATAATGCGGTGGATGCGCTGGGTTTCCGCCTTGACCCGATCAAGCGCATCCTGCCGGTCGGCCAAAGGCAAGTCGCCCTTGCCAGCAAGATCGGAGCGAAGGATATCGACGTAACCCAGGATGGTGGCCAGCGGATTGCCAATCTCGTGCGCCACACCTGCGGCCAGTTGGCCTACCGAGGCCAGCTTCTCGGAGCGGATGATCTGCTCGCGCTGCACCGACAAGGACACCGTCATTTGGTTGAAGGCTGAGGCTAGCGCGGCGAATTCCTTCGGGCCTTCCTCGGCGATGCGCGGCTCCCAATCGCCCGCGGTCATCAAGGCCGTTGCCCGTCGCAGATGACCGAGCGGCCGCACCACAAGCTGGGTCAGCACGAACAGTCCCAGTCCCAGCACCAACAGCGCATCGGCGATGGCCAGGAGAAGTAGAAGCATACCTGACCGGCGCAAGACCGACTTGGTCGGCTCGCTGGCAACCATGGCCACGCGCACGACGCCGATCACGCGTCCGGCAACCTCGATGGGGGCGTACGCCAACAGCTCGTCGTCTCCCCCTTGACCCACTTGCCCACCTTGCAACGAGCGGCGGTAGTTGATCACCGGCGGCCCACCAGCCAAGGCGGTGCTAATCACCGAGACGTCGCTGTCACCCTCGCGACGGTGTGGCCACGAGGCGATCTCGACCCGGTCGAGTCCGACCACGGACATTTCCACAGCGTTCGTGGTTTCGGACAGAGACCTCAAGAGGGTGCGCAGGTTGGTCCTCCGATCGGCCAGGTTGAGATCGGGATGCAGCGCCCATTCGGCCGACACCGAGCGCGCAACGGCTGCGGCCAAGGTGGCTTCCATGGATTCGCGCTGGACGCGCAGGCTGTCCCCCGACGCCCACAAAGCGATGTAACCGGTGGTCAAGATGGCCACTAGGGTGACCGCGGTCATGCCCAGCATGATTTGGGCGCGCAAGCCCGGCCGGGCCCGCGTTCGCGGTGTTTCCGAGTTCGAAGTCGCGCTTACCACCGTCAGCGTTTGACGATAGCACCGTGGGATACCAAGAAGCGAATCGTCACAAGTCTCAAGATCCCGTGTCAGAACCTTTGCCCGCGCGGCGGCAAGGCTTGCTACAATCGCAGGGCTATGGCGACCAAGCCCGCCCCTGACCCGGCCGACCCAGTGCGTTTCGACGATATCCTGTCGCGCTTGCGATCACTCGTCGAGCGTCTCGAAAGCGGCAACCTACCCCTCGAGGACAGCCTGCGCTATTTCGAGGAAGGCATGGAGCTATGCCGGCAGGGCGCGACCGTGCTCGACAAAGCTGAAAAGCGTGTCGAAGTTCTGCTGGCCGGTTCAGGCGGACCTGCCACCACCGCCCCTCTCGACGAGCCTCGCGACGAAGAGGAACCCCGATGAACCCAGCGAAGCGTGATCCAACGAAGCGAGATGCAGATAAGAGCGGCTTCGATCTGGAATCGTGGTTGTCGGCCAGACGCGCCGAGGTGAACGCGCTTCTCGACGCCCGGTTGCCCCAGCCAGGCAATGACCCCGGCCGCTTGGTCGAAGCCATGCGCTACTCGCTGCTGGCCCCGGGAAAGCGCCTGCGTCCTATCCTCGCTTTGGCCGCGGCCGAGGCCGTGGGGGGGCGCGCGGACGAAGCCGTGCGGTTTGCCGCGGCATCGGTGGAACTGGTCCATTGCTATTCGCTGATCCACGATGACCTGCCCGCCATGGACGACGACGATGTCCGCCGGGGCCGCCCCACCAGCCACAAGGCCTTTGGCGAAGCGACCGCCATCTTGGCAGGAGACGCGCTGTTGACCCTGGCCTTCGAGTGGTTGGCCGAGGCCGCAACCATGGCAAACGCCCCGGGCCGGTACCTGCCGGCCATCGCCGCCCTGGCGCGCGGAGCGGGCGTTTCGGGCATGGTGCGCGGGCAAGCGCGCGATACACTGGCCACTCCACCCGCAACCCTAGAGGCCATCGAGCGCCTCCACGTGGAGAAGACAGGGGCGCTGTTCCGTGCCGCCGTCGAAATCGGCGGGGCCACCGCGGGCGCCAACCCGGAGCAACTGGCGGCCCTTGGGCGATTCGGTTCGAGCTATGGAATCGCCTTTCAACACGCGGACGACCGCGACGACAGCGAGCACTCCACCTTCGCGGCCGATGCAGTCCGGCGCGTGCATGAACTGGTGGCCGACGCGGTTGCGGCGATCGAACCCTTTGGTGACAAGGCGGCGCCACTGCGCGCCCTGGCTTTGAAGTTGGGCTCTAGCGCCACGGCTGGCGGATGATACGATCGGACGAAACGTGACCATCAGTTGGGACGACATCACGCGGGTTCAAGACGGCCCGCCCGGACCTACCAAGGCGACAACCAGCCGCGACCAAGCGTACCTGATTGTTCTTGCCGGAAGCGCCATGGGCGAGATGTTCAAGATCGCACGCCCGCAGACCATCATCGGCCGCGGCCAAACCGCGCACATCCGCATGATGGACGACGGAATCTCGCGTGAGCATTGCGAGATCCAAATCGATGGCGAAACCATGATCCTGCACGATCTGGGCTCCACCAACGGAACCTTCTGCCGGGGGTTGCGCGTGGATCGGCATGTGCTTGAAGATGGGGACAAGATCCTGGTCGGGTCCAGCACGGTGCTGAAGTTCACCTACCACGACAGCTTGGACGAGGTTTTCCAGCGCCAGATGTACGAATCGGCGCTGCGCGACGATCTGACCAAGACGTTTAACAAGAAGTACTTCACCGATCGGCTGGAAAGCGAATTCGCCTTCGCGATGCGCACCAAGGCGGCGCTCTCCCTGGTGGTGTTCGATCTCGATCATTTCAAGACCATCAACGACACCTACGGCCACCCGGTAGGCGATCTGGTCCTCTCGGATATGGCGCAGGCGGTGTCCGCGCTCATCCGGGCGGAAGACGTCTTCGCGCGCGTCGGCGGCGAGGAATTCGCGGTGATTTGCCGTGGCGCCGACCCCACGCAAGGCCGGGCCGTGGCCGAGCGTGTGCGGCAGGCCGTGGCCGGACAAAGGTTCAGCGTTGATGACAAGACCATCCCCGTCGCGGTCAGCGCGGGCGTGGCCACGATTCCCGAAGCATGCATCGCGGACGCCCAAGCGCTCATTGCCGCCGCGGATCAGGCGTTGTACGAAGCCAAGCGCACGGGCCGCAACCGGGTGTGCGTGTGGCAGCCCCAATAGCTGATTTGCCCGATCGCCGGAAAGGATTGGCAACGTGGGATTTCTGAAAAACTTTCTCGACAGCCAAGTCATCGTCTACACGGTCCTGGCCCTCATCCCCAACCTGCTGCTCATCCTGTGGGCCATGGCCCGGCTGTCACGCGAGGTTCGGCTGCTCAAAGCGAAGATGGCCATGGTCGAAAACGACATCAACCTCCTCGACCAAAGCATCAGCAGCCTAACCGGCGAGTTCCAGTCCATTCGCAAACGGGAAGGCCACGGCGGCACCCCAACCGGCAGCAAAGAGTAGCCCGCCCCTTTCTTGCGGTCTGACGCCGAGATCCGTACTCTCGACGGCAATCATGAGGCGACCTGTGTACCTTGCCCTGCTTGCCATTCCCGCGGCGATGGCCACGGCCACCACCCTGCGCGCAGCAGAAGTGGGAAACTCCGATGAGGATGAGGAGCAAGCCGCACCTACCGAGACCGCGCCAAGCACCAAGTCCACGCCCGTCGCGTTCGACAAGAATTGGCTCGAACCATTCTTTCCATCTGGTCCGTCCAGCAAGGCCGCCGCGCGTTTTCGTGCGGGCGACTTTGCTGGCGCCAGCAAGGACTTGACCCGCATCGTGGGGGATCTGCCGGCCAAGTCCGCAGAACGCAATCCGCTGCGCTTTCTCCAGGCGCTGGCGCTCATGAATCAATCGCCACCCTCATGGCAGGCCGCTGGCGATATCTTCGAGGACTTATGGTCGGCCTATCCGTTGCTCGCGCCCTACCACGCCTACAACGCCGCCCGCTGCCGATTGCGGAGGGGCGACAGCGATGGAGCCTTCACGTGGCTGGCGCGTGTGCCCGCGGGCAGCGTGCTCGAAGCCGAGGCCGTGATGATCAAGGTGGACGCCTTCGTGGCGGGTAAGCGATGGGCCGAGCTGGACAGCGAGATCACAACTTTCCTTTCGCGCTTTCCCAAAGGTCCGCGCCGGTCCGAGGCCATGTTCCAGCGTGCCGAAGCCCTGCGCGAGCTCGGCCGGCCATTGCAGGAAATTTCGGCGGCCTATCGCAAAGTCTGGGCCGAATCTCCCACCGAGAATTGGGCCACGCGGGCCAGCGAGCGCCTGGAAGACCTGGCCAAGACCGCGCCTCCCGCCGAGGCTGGGGCACTGGTTGCCCACAGCGTGGACGAGTTGTTTTCACGCGGAATGATCCTCTTCGATGCCAACCAGAACACGCAGGCCGAAGCCACTTTCAGCGCTGCCTTGGCCAGCCCGGGCATCGACAAGACCATGGCGTGCAAGGTGCGCTTCCACCTGGCCCAGTCAGTATGGAAGCAGCGCCAGCGCTCGCGTGCGGCACCGCTCTTCGACCAAGCCATCGCCGAGTGCCGCGAGGCCGGTGAACGCGATTTCTTGGCGCGCTCGTTGTACCAAGGCGCGCGTTCGTACGCATCGTCGGGCGACAGGGACAAGGCCATCGCGCTCTACGCCCAGATCGAAAAGGACCACGCCGGCCACCGTTTGGCCGACGACGCCCGCCTGCGCGCTGCCGAGGTCTACACGGACGACAACAAGGACACCGAAGCCGAGAAGCTGCTCTCGGACCTGGCCGACATCTACCCCAAGGGCGACATGGCGCCCGAGGCCCTGTGGCGGCTTGCCTTCGATCGCTTTCGCGACCGGGACTACGACAAGGCCTTGCATTGGCTCGACCAGGAGTTGCGACGGTACCCGCGCGAAGACATCTTCTATGCTGAAGGCCGAGCCCTGTATTGGAAGGCGCGCATCTTCGACAAGAAGGGCGAGCACAAGAAGGCGCGCGACGGCTACGAGCGTGCCGTGCGCGAGTACCCGCTGTCCGTTTACACCCTGTTTGCGCTGGAGCGACTGCGCAAGGTCGCGCCCGAGGCCAGGAAGGAACTTCTGCACGAATTGCGCAAGCACATGGGCGACATCGATAAGAAATCGCCCTGGGAGTTCGGCAAGCAAGCCGTGTTCGGCGAGCCGGGATTCTTGCGCGCGGTCGAATTCGCGCGCATGGGCCTCGGCAGCGAGGCGCGCCGCGAGCTCGCCAAACTGGGACTGCGCGTGGGCGTGGCCAAAGGTGAAGCCGCCCCGAGCAGCGGGCGAGAGGATGCCCTGTGGATCACCGCCATCCTCCTCGACCGCGGTAACCAGTGGAACGCTTCCCATTCGGTGCCTCGCTACACTCTGTCGTCGTTCCGCCGCGAGTATCCCAATGGCGGACGGCACGAGGCCCAATGGCGACTGGGCTTTCCCAAGGCCTGTCCAGATATCGTGGCCAAGCACTGCCACGCCAACAAGGTGCCGGAGGCGCTTCAATGGGCCATCATGCGCGAAGAAAGCTCCTTTTATCCCCGCGCCGAATCCTTCGCCAACGCGCTTGGCCTCACGCAGATGATGACCAAGACCGCCCAGCGCTTCGCCAAGTGGCCGGTCACGCGCGAGGCGCTCTTCGATCCGGACAAGAACGTGGACATCGGCTCGCACTTCCTGTCTTTTCTCCTCGAACACTACGACGGCGCGGTGCCGCTGGTTATCAGCGGCTACAACGCCGGCGAGGGTGGGGTCGACCGTTGGCTGCGCGAGCGTGGCAACCTCGAACTCGACGAGTTCATCGAAACCATTCCCTTCGATGAAACCCGCGGCTACACCAAGCGGGTCCTTTCAAGCTACCTGACGTACGCCTGGCTGTACCAGTCCGACAAGCCCGTGCCGCAGATAAACTTCACGCTGAAGAAACCCGACGGCAAGCAAGACAAGCCAGGGAAGAAATCCATCGCTGCCAGCGCGAAGACAAGCCCGGAACGGAAAAAGAAATAGCAACGCGCGACTTGCTCGCCCTACTTACGCTTTTTGCGCCAGAAGCTGCCGCGCTCACCCGGCGGTTCGACGTGATCGCCGCCGGCGCTGGCAAAGGCGCGCAGGGACTGCTCCTGTTCGGGAGAGAGAGACCTAGGCACGACCAGTTTAAGATGCACGACCAGATCGCCGGTTCCCCTACCCTGCAACCTTGGTAACCCCTTGCCCCGCAAGGTCAGGGTGTCGCCAGGCTGCGTGCCTGGCGGAATCGAAACCTCAATGTCCCCGTCGAGCGACGGGGCCTTGACGGTCGCGCCCAGAGTCGCTTGCGGAAAGGACAGCGCAACCAGGGCATGGAGATCGGCCCCGTCACGCTCGAACCGTTGATCGTTCGCTACGTGCAGAGCAACATAGAGATTGCCCGCCTGGCCGCCGCCCGGCGCAGCTTCACCCCGGCCCACCAAGCGCAAGGTTGAACCGTCCTCCACGCCCGCAGGGATGTTGACTTGAAAGCTCTCTTCGGCAGCCGTCAGGCCAGCACCACGGCATGTCTGACAGGGCTTGCGCACGATAGAGCCCTCGCCGCGGCAGATGGGACACGTGGTCTGGATCATCAGGAACCCCTGCTGGTGCATGACCTGGCCGCGCCCGCCACACTGCTGGCAGCGTTCGCGTGCGCTCCCCGCGGCGGCGCCCGTCCCCGAACAGTCGCCGCAGGCAACCCGGCGGCGCACCTTGATTTCCTTGGTGGCGCCCTTGGCCACTTCGGACAGCGTCAATTCGACACGGGTTTCCAGGTCGGCCCCACGCGCGGACTGCCGCGATTGGCCGCCGCCGAAGCCGCCAAACATGTCGCCAAAGATGTCTCCGAAGGCGGAGAAGATGTCGCCCATGTTGGAGAAGCCGCCGCCAAATCCGCCCCCGCGCGGACCATCATGGCCAAAGCGGTCGTACATACCGCGCTTCTCGGCGTCCGAGAGCACCTGGTACGCCTCCGAGGCTTCCTTGAAGCGCGACTCGGCGTCCTTGTCGCCCGGGTTGCGATCGGGGTGCAGCTCCAGCGCGAGCTTGCGGTAGGCCTTCTTCAGCTCGGCCACATCGGCGTCGCGGCCGACACCTAGGATTTCATAGTAATCACGTTTTTCACTCACGGCAGCAGCCCCGTAGGGTACTCCAAATTTCGCCAGCTTCCAGTTGCCTTGCAGGGGTGCGGACAATCCTGAATACTGCCCCCGTGCCCGTGAAACTGCCCGACGATCCCCTTGCCTGGGAGTGCTTCGACCAAAAGTACCTTTTTCGCCGCCCTCCCTGGCTGGTGTTGCGTCAGCAGCGCTTCCGCCTGCCCTCGGGCCGGGAGATCGCCGACTACTGGATTTCCGAATATCCGACCTGGGTGAACGTGGTGGCCGTGACGCCGAAGGATGAATTCGTGTTCGTGCGCCAGTTCCGACCCGCCATCGGAGCTGTCCACTACGAGCTTCCCGCCGGTGTCGTCGAGGATGGTGAGGCCATCGAAGCTGCGGCCCGGCGTGAATTGCTTGAGGAAACCGGCTTCGGCGGCGGCAGGTGGAGCCTGCTGGCCAACCTGTCGGCTAACCCGGCCTTGCAGGACAACATGACCACCACGTACCTCGCCGAGGGCGTGGTGCCGACCAGCGCTCCGTGCCTCGATCAAACCGAGGATCTGCGCGTCCACTTGGTCAAGGTCGGCGACGCCGCGGGGCTGATCGACAGCGGCGACATGATCCAGGCGCTCCACGCCGCGCCACTTCTGCGCTACCTGCTAAGACGTGCAGACCGCTAGTTACCGCGACAAGCTCCTAGATTTTCGGCGATTCGAAGCGCACCAAGGTTGCAAAGGCAGCAATACGCGCGCGGATGGCGGCGTCGTCGAGCGTTCGGAAACGATCGAGGCTGAAGTCCTCGACGCAGAACGAGGCCAGCACGGTCCCCGCCACCAGGGCCGAGCGCACGCCGGCCGGCGAGGTGTCGCCGGTACGCGCGAGGTAGCCCATGAAACCGCCGGCGAAGGAGTCGCCCGCGCCCGTCGGATCGACCACGTTGTCGAGAGGGAAGGCAGGCGCCGCGAACACGTCATTGCCCTGGAAGAGCAGCGCACCGGCGTCGCCACGCTTGATTACCACCGCCTTGGGCCCCAGGGCCGAGATGGCCTTGGCCGCGGCGGGCAAACTGGACTGCCCAGAAAGTTGGCGGGCTTCTTCATCGTTAAGCAGGACCATGTCCACGCGTTCAAGGACGCGCAGAAGCTCGGGGCGCTTGCCGGAAATCCAAAAATTCATGGTATCGCACGCCGAGAAGCGCGGCCTCTTCACCTGGTTCAGCACGTCGAGCTGAAGCACGGGATCAATGTTGGCCAGGAAGACAAACGGCGACTCGGACCATGCGGCCGGCAGCTTGGGCTTGAAGGTTTCGAAGACGTTGAGTTGGGTGTCGAGGGTCGTGCGGGTGTTGAAGTCCGCAGCATAGCGGCCAGCCCAACGGAAGGTCCGTCCGGGCACATGCTCGAGGCCGCCAAGGTCAATGCCGTGCGCGGCTAGGAAGGCCTCGTGCGCCGCGGGAAAGTCCGTTCCCACCACGCCTACCAGGCGCGTGGGCGCGAAGAACGAAGCGGCGTAGCACGAGAACGACGCGGCCCCGCCCAGGATGTCGTCGCGCTTGCCCTGGCTGGTTTCAACCGTGTCGAGGGCCACCGAGCCCACCACGAGCAAGGGATTGGATGAACTGCTTCCGGCATTTGCTTGGGTCATAAGCCCTCTGCTACCACGAATCGCGCGGCCTCGGCTACTGACCGAAGCCCGCAAAGACCTGGGTGAAGTAGAGCGGCACCGTGCCCCCTTCCGCGCGCCCCACGGCCACGCCCACTCCCACGTGGGTGATCGCCCGGTTGAGGA
>Ga0302323_100003762_pt1 | contig 12337 bp, 9 predicted proteins | sample Fen_T0_3_FD_201950 | JGI IMG/M metagenome (GOLD analysis project Ga0302323, IMG submission 201950) | Peat permafrost microbial communities from Stordalen Mire near Abisko, Sweden - Fen_T0_3 | ecosystem: Environmental > Terrestrial > Soil > Wetlands > Permafrost | place: Sweden: Abisko... | reverse complement strand
GCCGGCCGCGAGCGGCACCAGGTTCACCGGGTTGCCGAAGTCGACGCCGTTCTCCTTCCAGATCTTGGCGCCGAGCAGGCCGATCATGCCGTAGAGGACGACGGTGATGCCGCCGAGGACGCCGCCCGGCGTCGAGGCGACGAGCGCCCCGAACTTGGGCGACAGCCCGAAGAGGATCGCCACGATCGCGGCCACGTAGTAGGCCGCCGTGGAGTACACGCGGGTGGCGGCCATGACGCCGATGTTCTCCGCGTAGGTGGTCGTCGGCGACCCGCCGACCGCCGAGGCGAGGACGGTGCCCACGCCGTCCGCGGCGATGGCGCGGCCCATGACCGGGTCGAGGTCCGCGCCGGTCATCTCGGCGACGGCCTTGACGTGGCCGGTGTTCTCCGCGACGAGCGCGATGACCGCCGGCAGCACCAGCAGGATGAACGCGACGGAGAACGTGGGGGTGTGCCAGCCGGCGAGCTCCTTGCCGTCGGGCCCGGTCGTCGTCTGCTTGGGGAACCCGATCCAGGCGGCGCTCTTGACCCCGTCGAAGGACAGGCGCAGGTGCTCGGTGACCTTGCCCGCCCCGGCGTCGTAGGACGTGATCTTGCCGAATATCCCGTCCGCGGCCCATGACAGCACGTACCCGAAGATCAGCCCCAGGAAGATCGCGATCCGGCCGAGGAAGCCCCGCGGCGCCAGGCTGACGACGATGACGAACACCATGACGAGGAGCGCGATCCACTGGTCCTGCGGCCAGTAGATGTTGGCGACCACGGGCGCCAGGTTGAACCCGATCAGCATGACGACGGCGCCGGTCACCGCCGGCGGCAGCACCTTGTAGACGACGCCCGAGCCGAGGTAATGGATCGCCACGCCGACCAGAGCGAGCACCACGCCGGCGACGAGGATGGCGCCCGTCACGTCGGAACTGTGGCCGCCCTGCGCCCGGATGGCCGCGACGCCGCCGACGAACGAGGCGCTGGTGCCGAGGTAGCTGGGCACCTTCCCGTTGACGATGAGCAGGAACACGATCGTGGCGATCCCGCTCATCATGATGGCCAGCTGCGGGTTCAGGCCCATGACCAGGGGGAACACGAACGTCGCGCCGAACATCGCGACGACGTGCTGCGCCCCCAGGCCGATGGTGCGGCCCCAGTCGAGCCGTTCGTCGGGGGCGACGACCTCTCCGGCCGCGAGGGTCCTGCCGTCACCGTGGAGCTTCCAACCGACCGCCATGTTCCCTCCAGGGGGCGTCGCCGGCCACGGTGCCGTTCGCATTCCGTGCCGGCACTGCTACGGGTCGGTCGAAACCTGCCATTCGTTGCCCTGCCGGAGCATTGGCATCTATCGACAGATTGTCTCGTCACATTCCGCCGGGAATGGTGCTGTCGCGCGGGCGACGCCCGTGCAGGGTAGGACGGCACACGGGTGCAGGTCACGGTTCGGTGACGTCGTGGGGGCAATCGTGGTGATCTCACCCGTTCCGGTAGTCCGCGCCCCCGATGCGGATAGTGTCCACGGCGCGAGATCGATCGTCGGCCAGGGGGGCCGGCGAGAACCGAACGGAGTGACTCCAGACCATGCGTTCCATCCGCCCGCGCGCCGCCGCCCTGGTGACCGGTGTGTCCGTCCTGCTCACCCTCGGCACCCCGGCGCTGATGACGGCCCCGGCCTCGGCCGCGGTCGCCCCCGCGGTCTCCGCCGCCGTACCCGCCGTCGCGTTCCTGGCGCCCGCCGCCCTCACGGCGCGCACGGCGGACCCGTTCCGCGGCAAGACCGCGCCGGCCGTCCTCGCCCTGTCGGTGCGGGCGATGAAGGCCGCGTCCAGCGTCCACATCAAACTGCACGCCCTGGACGAGAAGAAGGCCGTGACGGACATCGACGCCGTCATCACCAGCAAGGGCGCGCGCTCGACCCTGACGATCACCGGTGGCGGCACCTCGACCGTGCTGCGGGTCGGATCGAAGGCGTGGCTGTCGGGCAACGCCGACTTCTGGCGCTCCGGCGGCGTCGACGACGGGACGGTCGCGACGCTGATCGGACACTGGATCCCGCTGTCGCCGAAGAACAAGGAGGACAAGGCGCTGATCGAGTCGACGACGACGGCGCACTGGGTGGGCATCCTGACCGGCGTGAACGTCGCGAAGCGGGTGGCGGGCAAGGTCGTGCGGAAGCTGCCGACCGTCGGCCTGCTCGGTGAGAGCGGCACGATCTTCGTCGCCGCCAAGGGCAAGCCCTACCCGCTGCTCGAGGTCGACCCCGACGGCCTGGGGACCATCTCCCTGTTCGACTGGGGCAAGAAGGTGACGATCAAGGCGCCGAAGGCGTCCCTCGTCCTCAAGGGCTGAGGCCGGCGCACCCGGCGCGCCCCGGGCGAGCCTCGGCGCGCCCGGGGCGGTCAGCCGCGCAGCTGGAGCACCTGCAGGGCGACCTGCAGGGACAGGCGTAGGTGCGGGTCGCGGGTGAAGGGCCCGAGCAGCCGCTCCAGCTTCGCGATCCGGTACCGCAGGGTGTTGTAGTGGAAGTGCAGGAGCCGGGCGGTCTCGGCCACGTTGAGGTTGGTCTCCAGCAGGACCTCCAGGGTCCGGCGGAGATCGGCCGTCTCGCCCGACTCGTGGCCGGGGCCGTCCGGCGTCGCCAGCTCGCCGAGGGTCTCCTCGGCGAAGGCGCGCAGCTCGGCGGTGTCCTCGACGAGGCTGAGCAGGCGGAAGACGCCGAGTCCGTCGAAGTGCGCGACGGCCCCCGAGCCGTGCATACGCCGGCCGACCCGGACGGCGGTCCGCGCCTGCTCGTAGGCGGTGGGGATGTCCGCCGGCGAGGCGGCCACGCGGCTCACCCCGGTCCCGAAGGACCGCCGTCCGCCGCCGCCGTCCCCGCTGACCTCGCGCACCAGCTCCCGGACGAACCGGTCGAGGTCGCCGCTCGCCGGGACCCCCAGCACCGCGACGACCTCCCGGTGGAACCCCACGACGGGCGCGTGCGGGTCCCGTGGCCGGACGACGGTCTGCCAGGCCGCCGCGAACCGCTCCACCGCGGGCCGTGCCACGAGCGACTCGGTGAGCGGCTCGCCGGGTGCGGGGTCGAGTTCCGCGACCACGAGCACGACCGGGCGGTCGATCTCCCAGCCGAGGCTGGCGGCGTGGGTCACGGCCAGCTCGGGACCGACCTGGCCGGTGAGGACGTCCCGCAGGAAGTCCCCCTGGTACTTGCTCTCCACCGCCCGGACGGCGAGCTGCTTGGTCACCGCCAGTGCCGCCACGGTCGCGGCGCGCTCCACGACCGGGACGTCGCTCGCCGTCAGGGAGCCGTCCGGCGCGAAGACGACGATCCGCCCGTGGTCGACCCGGCCCGCCACCACCGGGACGACGACGTGGTTGCCCACCAGCCCGGCGTGCTCGGAGAGCCCGGTCACCTCCCGCTCGGTGCGCAGCCGCCCCGACGACTCGAAGCAGCGGGCCGAGAACGCGGTGGAGAGGTCGTCCAGACCGCCCGCGTCGGCGAGCACCCGCCCGTCCTGGGTGACGACGACGACCGCGCCGCCCAGCAGGTTGACCAGCTCGGTCGCCAGTTCCGGCAGGCCGCCGCCGTCCAGCACGATCTGCACCAGCGCCCGGTGGACCTCCTCGGAGCGCGCGAGCGCCGAGGTCTGCCGGTCGAGCAGCGCGCCGAGCACCTGCTCGAGGACGTCGTCCCAGGCCACCCCGACCGGCACCGCGACCACCGGGAAGCCGCGCCGGTCCGCCTCGGCGAGCAGCTCGGGCGGCAGCTCGTCGAGGTAGCGGCCGAGCTTGACGCCGAGGGCGGCCAGGCCGCGGGTGTCCAGGTCGGCGACGAGCCCGGCCAGCCGCTCGGGGGCCTCGCGCAGCGGGTAGCCGGTGGTGAGGAGCAGCTCGTGCGGTTTGACCCACGGGAGGATGTCCGGGACCTCCATCACGTTGAGGCGTTCGACCCGGCGGTCCAGCCCCGACCGGCCGGCGAGCACCTGCGCCCCCTCGAACACCGGCTCGGCCAGGATCTCGGCGACGGTCATCCCGCGGGCGGGCACGCGCCGTGACCGGTTCCCGGGCTCGAGACCGTCGGTCGCGGGCGCCGCTGGCAAGTCCTGGTGCGTGGCGGCGCCATCCTTGGCAGGTCTGGACATACGGGGACGCTATCGTCCTCGTTAGCGTCGCGGGGAGGGACAGGTACCGGAGGTGTGCGTGGCCTACGTCGTGGCGAGCACCGCCGTCTGCGACCTGCTCCGGGACGCCCCGCGCCCGGCCCGGGTCGTCGCGGCGCTGCCGGCCGCCGTCTACCTCGAGGTCCCTGGCCGGGCCGGGCCGGTCGGCAGGCCTCGCGGGCCGGTCGGGTCGGCGGCGGGGTGCGCCCCGCGCTGGGTGGCGCTGCTCGCGCGGGACGCCGTCCGGGTGCCGGTGGGCCTCGTCACGGCCGTTCCCCGCGCCCGGCGCCCGTTCGCGGCGGTCACGCCGGGTGCCCACGCCACGATCGGTGACGGCAGCCTCGAGCTGGAGATCTCCGGGGTGCTGCACGTCTACCGCCCGCTGCGCTACTGGGACCCGGCCGTGCCCCGGCTCGGCGCCGCGCTCGCCACCGTGCCGGTCGCCCGGCGGGCCGAGGCGCTCGCGCTGCTCGCCACCGGGCTGCCGCCGGACGACGTCCGGGCCTGGGCCGACCGCGCGGTGCCCCTGGAGGCCGCGCTGGCTCCCGCCGCCCCGGACGCCGGCCGGGTGGCCGCGGCGGTGGCGGCGCTCGTGGGGCTCGGTCCGGGGCTGACACCGGCCGGGGACGACGTCGTCGCCGGGGCGCTGGTCACCCTGGCCGCAGCGGCCGATGAGCCCCGCCGCCGGGTGCTGGCGGACGCCGTCCTGGCCGTGCTGCCGCGCACCACGCCGGTGTCGGCCGCGCTGCTCGACCAGGCGTGCCGGGGCCGGACGGTCCCGCAGGTGGCCGACGTCCTGCGCGCGCTCGCCGGCTCGGGCGACCTGGACGCCGCGCTCGCGCGGCTCGCCCGGGTCGGGCACACGTCCGGGCCGGCGCTGGCGCTGGGGATGCGCGCCGCCCTGCGCGCCCGGGCCGCCCGCCCGCTGGGGCGGTGCGCGTGACGGCCGGCGGGGCGGGCGTGTCCGGCGGGTCGGGCGCCGAGCGCGTCGAGGTGCGGTCCGGCACCTACCACGACTCGGTGACGTTGATGCAGGTCAGCCGCACGGTCGCGGGCGTGCCGGGGGTGACGTCGGCGCAGGTGGCGATGGGCACCGACCTCAACCTCGACGTGCTCGCCGGCATGGGCTTCGCCGTTCCCGCGGGCACCGGTCCCGCCGACCTGATCGTCGCCGTCCGGGCCGAGGACGACGCCGCCCACGACGCCGCCCAGGCGGCGCTCGCCGTCGCGCTGGCGCCGCCGCGGGGCGCGGGCTCCTCCGGCGAGGGCGGCCCGAACGGCGGCGTGCCGCACCGGACGACGGGAGCCGCCGTCCGGGCGCTCGGCGGGCCGACCGCAAGCGGGGGCACCCTGGCGCTGGTGTCGACGCCTGGCGCGCACGCCTTCGTGGAGGCGATGGACGCGCTCGACGCCGGGGCCGACGTCATGGTCTTCAGCGACAACGTGCCCGTCCAGCTCGAGGTGCGGCTCAAGGTCGAGGCGGCCCGGCGCGGGCGGCTGGTGATGGGTCCGGACTGCGGGACCGCCGTCGTCGCCGGGGTCGGGCTGGGGTTCGCGAACGTGGTGCGGCCGGGACCGGTGGGGCTCGTGGCCGCGTCCGGCACCGGCGCGCAGCAGGTCATGTGCCTGCTGGACGCCGCCGGGGTGGGCGTGCGGCACTGCCTCGGCGTCGGCGGCCGGGACCTGTCGGAGGCCGTCGGCGGCCTGGCGACCCTCAGCGCGCTGGCCCTGCTCGACGCGGACCCCGAGGTCGAGCTGATCGTGATCGTCTCCAAGCCGCCGGCCGCGTCGGTCGAGGCGGCCGTGCGCGCGGCGGCCGCCGCGCTCGCGACGCCGGTGCTGTTCGCGCTGCTGGGCCCGGGCGCGCCCGACCTCACCGCCGCGACCCGGCGCGCGGCCGAGGCGGTGGGCGCCACCTGGCGGCCGCTGCCGTGGTGGCCGGGCGCCGGGGCCGTGGCGCCCACCCGGCTGCGCGGCGGGTTCGCCGGCGGGACGCTCTGCGACGAGGCGATGCTCATCGCGTCGGCGGTGCTCGGGCCGGTCGCCTCGAACATCCCGCTGGCCGGTGCTCCCCGGCTGGCGGCCGATCTCCGGACGGCGACCGACGGCACCCGCCCGGCCCACGTGATGGTCGACTTCGGGGACGACGAGCTGACCCGGGGCCGGCCGCACCCCATGATCGACGGCTCGCTGCGCGTCGACTGGCTGGCCCGCGAGGCGGCGGCGAGCGGTCCGGGCGAGGGCGCGGTAGTGCTGCTGGACGTCGTCCTCGGGCACGCCGCCCACCCGGACCCGGCGACCGACCTGGCCCCAGCGATCACGACGGCCCGGGCGACGGCCCGCGCGCTCGGGGGCGAGCTCGCCGTCGTGGTGTCGCTGTGCGGCACCGAGGGTGATCCGCAGGGGCTGCGCCGGCAGGCGGAGGCGCTGGCCGCGGCCGGTGCGTCCGTCCACCTCTCGAACGCCGAAGCGACCCGGGGCGCCCTGGCCGCGCTGCGCCTCCCGCCGCCGTGATCATGGTGTTGGGCGGCGTCCGGGTACACCCCTGAAGTCCATGATCACGGCCGTGGTGGCCGGGGAGGAGGCCCGGTGGGGCTGCTGGACGGCGAGCCGCGCGTGGTGACCGCCGGGGTGTCGCTCTTCGCGGACAGCCTGGCCGACCAGGCGGTCGACACCGTGCGCGTCGACTGGCGACCTCCCGCCGACGACCCGGACGGGCGGCTGGCCGCCGCGCTGGCCCGGGTGTTCGCAGACCCCCGCCGGGCGGAGGCCGACGCCACGGCGGTCGGGCGGATGCTGGCGGCCGGGGCGCGGCTGGTCGACGTCCGGCCGGCGGGCGAGGCGCTCGGGCTCGAGCGGGGCACGTTCCTGCACGCGGGGCCGCCCATCGACTGGGAGCGGGCGTCGGGTCCGATGCGGGGTGCGCTGCAGGGCGCGATGGTCTTCGAGGGGCTGGCGAGCGACCCGGACGACGCCGCGCGGCAGCTGGCGACGCCGGGCGCCGTCCGGCTCGAGCCGTGCCACCACCACGCCGCCGTCGGTCCGATGGCCGGCGTGATCTCGCCGTCCATGTGGGTGTTCGAGCTGGCCGACCCGGTCGGCGGTGGCCGGGCCTGGTGCTCCCTCAACGAGGGGCTGGGCAAGGTGCTGCGGTACGGCGCCTACTCCCCGGAGGTGGTCGAGCGGCTGCGTTGGATGTCGGCGGTGCTGGGTCCGCTGCTGCAGCACGCCGTCCGGGACGCGGCGGGCCCGGGGGCCGGCGGGCCGGTCGACGTCAAGGCGATCATCGCCCAGATGCTGCAGATGGGCGACGAGGGCCACAACCGCAACCGCGCCGGGACGCTGATGCTCCTGCGCGACCTGCTGCCCGCCCTGATCGACGCCCCGGGCAACGCCACCGGGGCGGCGGCCCACCTGACCCAGGCGGACGTCGCGCGCGCCGTCCGGTTCGTGGGAGGGAACGACCACTTCTTCCTCAACCTCGTCATGCCCGCGTGCAAGCTGATGACGGACGCCGCGCGCGACGTCCCGGGCTCCGGCGTCGTCGTCGCGATGGCGCGCAACGGGACCGACTTCGGGATCCAGGTGTCCGGCACGGGCGACCGCTGGTTCATCGGGCCCGCGAACACGCCGCAGGGCCTCTACCTGGGCGACTACGGGCCGGACGACGCCAACCCGGACATCGGCGACTCGGCGATCACCGAGACGGCGGGCATCGGCGGGTTCTCGATGGCGGCGGCGCCGGCGATCGTCCGGTTCGTCGGCGGGGACGTGGCGTTCGCGCTGGCCACGACCCGGCGGATGTACGAGATCACCCGGGCGGAGAACCCCGCGTTCGCCATCCCGGTGCTGGAGTTCCGGGGCGCGCCGACGGGGATCGACGTCACCGCCGTCGTCCGCACCGGGATCCTCCCCCAGATCAACACCGGGATGGCCGGTCGGGTCGCGGGCGTGGGCCAGGTCGGCGCGGGCCTGGTGACCCCGCCCGCGGAGGTGTTCCCGGCGGCCCTGCACGCGCTGGCGGAACTGGCCCCGCCGCCGGCGTGAGGCGGCGTGAGCCGGCGTGAGCCGCGCCGGACGTCGTCAGGCGCCCGGCAGGTGGGCGGCCGGCGCCGTCGGGCGCGGCTCGTCGGCGCCGGCCCGCCCGTCCCCGTCGGCCGGGGAGTGACGCGCCACCTGGGCGAGTGCCAGGCCCAGGCACGCCGCGCCGATCCCTTCCAGCGCGCGCCACCAGCCGGGCAGCGGCTTGCCGGCGACCATGACGAGGACACCGACGACGGCGAGGACGACGGTGGGCACGGTCGCCCGGCCGTGGCGCCGGGCCAGCACCACGAGCCCGAGCAGGGCCATGAAGAGCAGCGGCGGTCCCACCTGGAAGAGGGCCAGCTCCACCCCGGGGACGGCGAAGACCCGGTCGTAGGTGTCGCTCATCGCGGCCTTGTCGGCCGACCGCAGCCCGACGACGAGGTCGCAGGTCATCTGGCCGACGAGGGCCGCAGTCCCGGCGAGGGCCCCGCCGAGCGCGACCGATGCGACCGTCCCGGCCCGCCCCTGCCGGGCGGTGCGCCGGAAGAGCGCGAGGCAGGCGCCGCCGAGCAGCAGGAAGGCGACGATCCACACGCTGTGGGCCAGGGACCACAGCGGGCCGGGGCCGCGGCGGCCGCCCAGGCGCATCACGGCCCAGCCGACGAGCCAGAGCGGTATGGCGAGGCGGAGGCCGGTCTCCGCGAACCGGGCCGCCGTCCTGGTGGAGTGCTGATCGGAGGTCATCCGGGAACGCTAGGGATCACGGTCGACGGTGCCCATCTGGCCAGCCCCCGGCTCCGACCTCCGGCCGGCCGGATGGTGCCGACCACGGCCGCGCGGCCGCGCCGGTGCGCGCCGGTGCGCGCCGGTCAGGAGCGCTGGTCAGGGGCGGACGGCCAGTCGATCGCCGTGAAGAGGTCGCGCGCGGTGACGCCCAGGACCGGCGAGGCGTCGGTGCGGCGGTACCGCTGCTCGCCGGCGTCGAGGGTGTGGATCTCGACCCGCCGGCCGTCGGGATCGACGACGACGATCTTGCCGACGCCGTGGCGGGCGAAGAAGGGGAACGTCCGGTAGGTGTCGTCGCCCGGGGAGAGCACCTCGACCACCACCTCGGCGGTGGGCAGATACAGCCCGGCCGGGGTGCCGCGCGCGTACCCCTGGTCGGGTACCCGGTAGTCGGCCGGCTCGCCGAGGTTGAACGCCGTCAGCGAGGTCAGCCCGGCGGCCCGGGCCCGGGGTCGCAACGCGGCGAGCACCTCGGCGTCGACCAGGGCGTGCCGGAGCGCGGGGCCGGGGACCATGCGGTAAGCGCCCTCCCAGACCTCGTCGAAGCGGTCGTGGCCGAGGGCGCGCCGCTGCGCGAGCACCGCGTCGAGGTCCGTGCCCAAGGTCGTCACCGCCTCACCGTAGGTCAGGTCCCGATCATCCCGCTCCCGCCGTCCACAGGCCACCGGGAGGGGCGGCGTCGTCCACAGGGTCGCCGGCTCGGGGCGCTCCCGGGCCGGGGCATCTCGACCTGCGGGACGTCGGTGGCGCAGTTTACGATCACGGCGGTCGCAGCGCGGCGCCCGGATCGCCGGCTCGCGTCCGGCGCCGGCACGGACCACGATGCAGACACCGATCGCCCGCAGCAGCGGGATGCAGAAGGAGGACGTCATGGACGACCAGACCGTGTCGGACAGCGAGGGACCGGCCGACGGCGGCGCTTCGGGCGTGACCGGCCAGCACGACGGTGGCGCTGACGGCGGTGCCGACGGCGGCGCGGGCGCCGGCGGCGACGGCGGCGCTGACGGCGGCGCCGAGGGACCGGCCGACGGCGGCGCTTCGGGCGTGACCGGCCAGCACGACGGCGGCGCCGACGGTGGCGCCGACGGTGGCGCGGACGGCGGTGCCGGTGCGGACGGCGGTGCGGACGGCGGCGCGGACGGCGGCGCGGACGGCGGTGCCGACGGTGGGGCGGACGGCGGTGCCGACGGTGGGGCGGACGGCGGTGCCGACGGTGGGGCGGACAGTGGCGCAGGTCGCTGACCTGACGCCGTCGTCGTCCACGGCCGACGAGCTGACCGCGCAGGGCGGGCCGGTCGACCGGCCCGCCCTGCGGCGGTGCACGCACCTCGAGCCGGCCCAGTTCGCGACGGCGGTCTGGGGAGAGCACGCGTCCCTCAGCCGTCGCGAGGTGCTGCCCAGCGGCTTCGCCGACCTGCTGGACGCCGACGCCGTCGACGTCCTCCTCTCCCGGCGCGGCCTGCGCACCCCGTTCCTGCGGGTCGCCAAGGCGGGGCGCACCCTGCCCGACGCCCGGTTCACCCGCAGCGGCGGGGTCGGCGCGACCATGGCCGACCAGGTGGACGACGCCGCGCTCGCCCGGCTCTTCGCCGACGGGTCGACGATCGTCCTGCAGGGCCTGCACCGCACCCACGAGCCGATCATGGCCTTCGTCCAGGCCCTTGCCGCCGACCTGGGCCATCCGGTGCAGGCGAACGCCTACGTCACCCCGCCGCAGAATCAAGGGTTCAGCGCGCACTACGACGTCCACGACGTGTTCGTGCTGCAGATCGGCGGCGAGAAGCGCTGGGTGATCCACGAGCCGGTCCTGCGGCACCCCCGCCGCGACCAGCCGTGGAACGATCGTCGCGCCGCCGTCGAGGCCCGCGCCGCGACCGAGCCGCTGCTGGACGTCGTCCTGCGGCCCGGCGACGCGCTGTACCTGCCGGCCGGTTTCCTGCACGCCGCGCAGGCGCTCGGCGAGACGAGCATCCACCTGACCCTCGGCGTCCACACCTGGACCCGCGCCCACCTGCTGGCCGCCCTCGTCGCCCGGCTCGACGGCATCGAGGCGCTGCGCACCCCGCTGCCGCTCGGGGTCGACGTCGCCGACGCCGACGCGGTCGACGCGGAACTGGCGGCGGTCGTCGAGGCGCTGGCGGTGGCGGCCCCCGGGGTGGCTGCGGCGGACGTCGCGGCGGCACTGGCGCGGCAGTCGACCACGGCGTCCCGCGCCGAACCGGTCGCGCCGCTCGCCCAGGCCCGCGCGCTCGCCGCCGTCGACCTCTGGAGCCGACTGCGCTGGCGCGCGCACCTGCCGGCCACGGTGATCGACGCCGAGGGGTCGGGCGCGGCCACCCCGGACGGGTTGCCCGGCCTCGTCGTCCGCACCGCGGAGGCCACCGTGACCCTGCCCGCCGGTGCCGCCGCGGGGGTGCGCCGCCTGCTGGCGGGGGAGGTCCTGAGTGTGGCCGAGCTCGGGGCGGGCGATGATGGACCCATGGAGGACGTCGACCGGCTCGAGGTGGCACGCACCCTGCTGCGCACCGCGCTCGCCGTTCCGGAGTGACCGCGGTCGCCCAGGTGGGGGTGGCAGCCGCCGACCGGTCCGCCGCCGACCGGTCCGTGGCCGGCGGGCAGCCACCCGAACGCTGCTCGGACGGCGCCCGGGCCCGCCAGGAATCGCCGCTGGCCACCGCGCCGCCGGCCGCCCGGCTGCTGCTCGTCGAGGTGCCGGGTCCGTGGGGGGCCGCCGGCCTGACCGGCAGCCGGCTCGCGCCCGACGTCTCGGCCGGGCTGGCGGCGGCGGCGCAGTCGGCGGGGGTGCGGGTCCAGCTCATCCGGCGCCCGGGCCGTCATCCCGGCCCGCTCCGGCCGGCGGACCTCTCGACGACCGGCCGGCACGCCTGGGCGCTGGCCGACCCGGCGGCCGGGGTCGTGCGGTGGGGCAGCTGGACGGCCGAGCGGGACCTCCTCGCCATCGACCTCGCCGAGTCTCTGGACCGGTCGGTCCAGGCGGGGTCGGGGCCGCAGCGGCTCGCCCTGGTCTGCACGCACGCCCGCCACGACGTCTGCTGCGCCGTGCGCGGGCGCCCGGTCGCGGCCGCGCTGGCCGCCGCCGGGCTCGACCGGGAGGTCTGGGAGACCTCGCACCTCGGGGGCGACCGGTTCGCCGCCAACCTGCTGCTGCTGCCCGAGGGCGAGGTGTTCGGCGGCCTCGACGAGGACACCGCGGTGGCGGCCGCCCGCGCCCTGGACGGCGGTCGCGTCGCCCTCGCCCACCACCGTGGCCGCGTCGGGCGGCCGCCGCTGCACCAGGCAGCGCTCGACCTCGCCGCCCGTGCCCTGGACGACGACCGCGTGGGCGCCGTCCGCTTCCTCGGCCTCCTCGGCACG
>Ga0302323_100003761_pt1 | contig 12341 bp, 12 predicted proteins | sample Fen_T0_3_FD_201950 | JGI IMG/M metagenome (GOLD analysis project Ga0302323, IMG submission 201950) | Peat permafrost microbial communities from Stordalen Mire near Abisko, Sweden - Fen_T0_3 | ecosystem: Environmental > Terrestrial > Soil > Wetlands > Permafrost | place: Sweden: Abisko... | reverse complement strand
CTGAGGACTCATGCCGAACGACAGTTGGGCCAGGTACTCGCGGGTCGGGCGGGCGGGTCATGGGCGACGGGGGAACTTGCCGAAGTCGGGACGGCGACGCTCCTGGTAGGCGTCGCGGCCCTCCTGGCCCTCCTCGGAGAGGTAGAACAGCAGGGTCGCATCGCCCGCGAGCTGCTGGACGCCGGCGAGGCCGTCGTCGGCCGCGTTGTGCGAGGCCTTGAGCATCCGCAGCGCCAGCGGCGAGAGCTCGAGCATCTCCTTGGCCCAGTGCACCGTCTCGATCTCGAGATCCGCGAGCGGGACGCACGCGTTGGCCAGGCCCCAGTCGTAGGCCTGCTCGGCACCGTACTGCCGGCACAGGAACCAGATCTCGCGCGCCCGCTTCTGGCCGATGTGACGCGCGAGCAGCCCGCTGCCGTAGCCGCCGTCGAACGACCCGACCTTCGGGCCGGTCTGCCCGAAGCGGGCGTTGTCGGCGGCCAGCGTGAGGTCGCAGACCACGTGCAGCACGTGGCCGCCCCCGATGGCGTAGCCCGCGACCATCGCGATGACCGGCTTCGGCGTACGCCGGATCTGCACCTGCAGGTCGAGGACGTTGAGCCGGCCGATGCCCTTCGCGGCCACGGCGTCGTCGCCGAGGTAGCCGTCGTCGCCGCGGACACCGACGTCGCCGCCGCTGCAGAACGCCCAGTCGCCCTGGCCGGTGAGGACGATGACGCCGACCTCGTCGTCGTCGCGCGCCTCGTTGAACGCGTGCATGAGCTCGAAGAGGGTCTGCGGCCGGAAGGCGTTGCGCACGTGCGGACGGTTGATGGTGAGCTTGGCGATCCCACGGTCGTCGCCCGTCGACACCTCGTACCGGATGTCGGTGTAGTCGCCGCGCTGCTCCCAGGCCGCTCCGGGCGTGATGCTGGAGTACGAGGGATCCGTGAACGCCGGCGAGTCCTGAGCGACGACTGGCGGCAGCGGGTAGCGGGTGCGGGAGTCCATCGGTGTCCTTCACGAGCGGTCGGCGCGGAGGCGGGTGCCCGGCGCCCGTGCGGTCCGGGCGCGAACACCGATCACCCTAGGCTGCTCGACGTGAGGGAGCATGGTGGGGACTCGGCCTCCGGACGGCAGGTGCGGCTCCTCGAGGTCGTCCCCGGTCCCGACGGCGCCGCCGCGCTGCTCGCTGCGCTGCCGGACGCGCTCGCCGGCGTCGGCCCGGCCCTCGGCGTCGCTCCCGACGGCGACGACCTCGCCGCTGTCCGCACGCGCGCGGCCGTCCTCGGGCTCGCGCCTGCAGCACGCGACGATGCAGGGGTGCTCGACCCGGGCGGGCGGACCGTCGCGGCGGACATCGCGATGGTGCTGTCCACGAGCGGGTCGACCGGACGGCCGCGAGGCGTGCTGCTCCCCGGCGCGGCGCTGCTGGCCTCCGCCAGGGCGGCGTACGCCCGGCTCGGGGGCCCCGGTGCGTGGCTGCTGGCACTGCCGGTGACCGGCGTCGGAGGGGTGCAGGTGCTCGTGCGGTCGCTCCTGGCGCAGGTCGAGCCGCTGGTGCTGTCCTCGGTCGGCGGGGCCGGGCGCTTCGACCCGCAGGAGTTCGCCGACCTCACCTGGCGGCTGGACCCGTCGCTGCCGGCATACACCTCGATCGTGCCCGCGCAGGCGGCGCGCCTGCTCGACGACGACGCCGGGCTCGCCGCGCTGCGGGCCTACGAGGCGGTACTGCTCGGCGGTGCGCGCACGCCTGCGTCGCTGCTGGCGCGACTGCGCGAGCACCACGTGGCGGCGGTCACGACGTACGGCATGACGGAGACGAGCGGCGGGATGGTCTACGACGGCGTCCCGCTCGACGGGGTCGGCGTCCGGGTCCTCGAGCCCGACGCGGACGGCGTGGGGCGACTCGCGCTGAGCGGCCCGACGCTGGCGCGCGGCTACCTCGGCGACGACGAGCTCACCCGGGCGGTGTTCGTCGACGGTGCACACCTCACCGGTGACCTCGGTCGCGTGGTCGACGGACTCGTCGAGGTGCTCGGCCGGCTCGACGACGTCGTGCAGGTCGGCGGCGTGAACGTCGCCGTCTCGTCGGTCGAGGACCTGCTCGTGTCGGTGTCGGCCGACGCGTGCGTCCTGGCCGCGCCCGACGAGGCCTGGGGCTCCCGGCTCACGGCGTACGTCGTCCCCTCGGCCGGCACGCCGTCCGACGACGGCCTCGCCGCGCTCGTGACCGACCGGCTCGGGCGCGCCGCGGTACCCCGGGCCTGGGTCCGCCTCGACGCGATCCCCCACCTCCCCAACGGCAAGCCCGACCGCGAGTCCCTGCGCCGCCCCCACCCCTAGCCCCGGCCCCGTCCCGACCGTGGGGCGAGGTGGCAGACTCGCGGGTCGTGGCGACTCCGGGGCAGTGGTGGCAGGGGGCGCGGCCCCGGACGCTGCCCGCGGCGATCGCGCCGGTGCTCGTCGGCACGGCGGCGGGGTTCTACTCCCTCGTGCCCGTCCTGCGCCTCGGGCTGGGGGCCGGCGGCTGGTTCGCCTGGTCGCCGCTGGGGCAGATCGGCGAGGACGCGACCGGGCAGTCCGGGCTGTTCTCCGAGCAGGCGCCGACGGCGCCGGTCCTCGACCTGTTCGCCCACCACGTGTCGCTCACCTACGCCGACCTGGCGCTGCGCGCGCTCCTCGCGCTGGTCGTGGCCCTCGCCCTGCAGGTCGGCGTGAACTACGCCAACGACTACAGCGACGGCATCCGCGGGACCGACGACGCGCGGGTAGGTCCCGTGCGGCTCGTCGGGCAGGGCCTGGCGCCCGCGCGGCAGGTCCTGCTCGCGGCGTTCGCCTCCTTCGGCGTCGCCGCGCTCGCCGGCCTCGCACTCGTGCTCATCACGCATGCCTGGTGGCTGCTGCTGGTGGGCCTCGCCGCCATCGTGGCCGCGTGGTTCTACACCGGCGGCCCGCGCCCGTACGGCTACGCGGGGCTCGGCGAGCTGTTCGTGTTCGTCTTCTTCGGCCTCGTCGCCGTCGCGGGCTCAACGTACGTGCAGACCCTCGAGATCACCTGGCTCTCGGTGGCGGGCGGCATCGCGTGCGGCGCGCTCTCGGTGGCGATCCTGCTGGCCAACAACCTGCGCGACATCCCGACCGACACCGTCGCAGGCAAGCACACGCTCGCGGTGCGGCTCGGCGACCACGGCACGCGCGTGGCCTACCTGCTCGCCGTCGCAGCTCCGTTCGTGGCGGCGGTCGCGATCGCGATCCCCGACCTGCCCTGGGCGCTCACCGGCCTGCTCGCCCTCCCGCTCGCCGTGGCTCCCGTCCGGGTAGTCCGCGCAGGAGCCGTCGGCCGCGACCTGGTACCCGTGCTCGCGGGCACCGGGAGGCTGCTCCTCGGATACGCCGTGGCCCTGAGCATCGGGCTCGTGACCGCTGCCCTCACGAGGTAGCCGGTCGGCCGACCTCTACCCGCGAGCGACCGGAGGCTCGCCGAGGTCGTCGTCCTCGCTGAGGTCGTCGTCCTCGGCTCGGGTGGAGGCGTCGATGCGGGCGTTGATGCCCTGGTAGGCGCTCGTGAAGCCGAGAACGGCACCTTCGCGCGGGTTCCTCAGCGCGAAGGCCGAGATCAGGCCCGACACGAGGAACGCGAACAGGATGAGCCAGACCCCGCGCACGCCGACCAGGTAGAGCAGCGCGCCGACCGCGACCAGCACCGCGATGCGCAGCATCGTGTAGACGAACACCGGGTGCTGCCGAGCGATCGAGCCGTCACCCGCCGCAGCAGCGTCGATGTCCGACGCGACGGTGCGCTCGGACGGGTCGCGCGCCTCCAGGGGTGCGGCGGTGCCGTCGGACGGGTCGCGCGCCTCGAGGGGTGCGGCGGTCCTGTCGGACGGGTCCGTGCTGCCGGCGGTGTCGCTGTCGCTCACACGGTCACGGTACGTCGGGTCCGCGGTCGCCGGTGTCGGGGGTGGTCCCCTCACGACGGTCGCGCATCTTGCGGCTCCACTCGTCGTCGGCCAGCTTGCGCAGGAAGGTCGGGTCGTCGTCCGGGGCCACCGGGCCGCTCGAGCGCCGACTGACGACGCGACCGACGGGCGAGTCGCCGGACACCACCGAGGCGCGCCTCGGGCGACCCGCGACGAGCCAGGCCAACGCCCCGACGAACGGCACGAGCACGATGACGACCAGCCACACCCACTTGGGAAGCGACCGCGCGAGCGCGCCGGGGATGAGGATGCAGTCGATGAGCCCGTAGAGGGTCACGACAACGGGTACGGCGTAGAGCAGGAACCTCAGCACCGTCCGCACCTCCTCGTCGTCACCACGAGAGTACGTCCGCCCGCCACGGGCCGCTGACCGACACCGGGCACGACCGCCTCAGACGCCGGCGTAGGAGTGCAGGCCGGTGATGAAGATGTTCACCCCGACGTAGTTGAAGACGAAGCAGCCGAAGGCGATCAGCGCGATCGCCGCGGCCTTGCGACCCTTCCAGCCGACCGTCGCACGGGCGTGGAGATAGGCGGCGTAGGCGACCCAGGTGATGAACGCCCAGGTCTCCTTCGGGTCCCAGCCCCAATAGCGGCCCCAGGCGTTCTCCGCCCAGATCGCTCCGGCGACGATCGCGAAGGTCCACAGCGGGAACATGAACGCGTGGATCCGGTAGGCCATCGCGTCGAGCCGCGCCGACTGCGGGAGCCGCGAGGCGAGCCAGTCGAGGGGGTAGTTCCGGCCGGCGGCGTGCCGGCGCTCGCTGGCGTCGGCCACGAGGAACAGGACCGTGACGGTGGCACCGATGCAGAACGCCGCACCGCAGATCATCGCCGCCGACACGTGGATCACGAGCCAGTAGGACTTGAGCGCGGGGACCAGCTGCGCAGCCTCGGTGTAGAGGAAGGTCATGGCCGCGCCGAGGATCAGCAGCACCGGGGTGACGACGAAGACGCCCAGCCAGCGCAGGTCGCGCCGCAGCGACATCAGACAGAACGTGAGCGCGATCGCGAACGCCGAGGTCATGGAGAACTCGCACATGTTGCCCCACGGCGCCCGACCCACCGAGAGGCCGCGGAGCAGGACGGCCACGCCGAGCAGGATCGTGCCGAGCCAGGTGGTGGACATGCCGATGTTCCCGGCACGGCGTCCCGGCGGGAGGGCGCCGTCGTCGGGCCCGCCGACCGTCGTGGCAACCTTCGTGGCCACCGCGACGGCGCCGCTGTCGACCTCCGTGCCGGCGGGCACGGAGGCGGCCGGCACGAGGTCCCGACCGCGCATCGCGGCGAAGGACACGGCGAAGGCGATCATCGCGATCGTGTAGGCGGCCATGGCGCCGTAGACGAGGTAGTTGCTGTACGTCGCCAGCGTCTCGTTGACCGTCACCGGTTCTCCTCCGGGCCCTTCGGGGCCGTCGTCCTGCTGCTGGTGGTCGTGCCGAGCGCCGTCGCGAGAGCGTCGACTTCCTCGGCGACGCTCGTGTGCTCGGACCGGGTCAGGCCCGCGACCTCGACAACGGTAACGCCCCCGGGCCCGGAGGACACCCGGACCCAGACCCGGCGACGGCGCACGAGGAGCGAGAGCGCCAGGCCCGTGATCGCGGCGATCGCCGCGATGAGCGCGAGGTCCTTGCCGGGGTCGCTGGCGACCGTGAACGACGCCCACTGGACGTAGCCGTCGAACGTGACGGTGCCGTGACCGCCCGGCAGGGTCCAGGACTGGCCGGGGCGCAGCGCCTCGATGCCGAGCTTGGTCATGTGCGTGGTGTCGAGCGCGTAGACCGACTGCGGCCTTCCGGTGTCGAGCCCGAGGTCGCCGCTCCAGGCCGAGAGGAACACCCCGGGGTCGTCTGCCGCCGGGAAGGTCGAGTGCGGCCCGTGGACGGTGTCGACGGCCGCGGTAGGGAGGAAGAAGCCCTGCAGCCCGAGCTGCGGCACCGTGTCCGGGGCCTTGACGACGCCGGTCGAGGTGAAGTTCCCGTCCTGCGGGAGGAACACGACCGAGTCGTGGAACACGACCTGGCCCTTCGCGTCCTTGACCGTGATGGTCGGTGCGTAGCCGTGCCCGACGAGGAACACCTTGACGCCGTTGACCACCAGGGGGTCGTTGACCTGGACCGTCCCGGTCGTCGGCGTGGCGCCCGGCTCGCTCACGACGCTCACGTCGGCGGAGAACTCGCGCGCGGCACCGTTCTGCTGGCCGCCGCGCTGGTAGGCGGCGGTGAACCTCGTGAGCGTGAACGCGAACGGGGGGAGGGATGAGTCCTGGAACGCCTTGCCCGGGTTGAAGGAGTCGAACTGTCCGCGGGTGTCGGCGAACGACGAGCCCTCCCGCACGATCACCGTCCCCTTGAAGCCGAACAGCGACCCGTAGGCCACGGCGCCGAGCAGGCAGAGCAGCGCGACGTGGAAGACGAGGTTGCCGGTCTCGCGGGAGTAGCCCTTCTCCGCCGCGACCGTGCCCGCAGCACCGTCGTAGGCCGTGGTGTCGACGCGCCATCGCGCCTTGCGCAGCCAGGCCGCTGCGGTGTCGAGGGTCTGCTGCGGCTGCACCTCGGCGGCCGGCTCGACCCGACGGTGCTCCGGGAGGCGCCCCAGGTTGCGCGGCGCGGCCGGCGGCCGCGAACGGACCGTGCGCCAGTGCTGGAGCGAGCGCGGCAGGACGCACCCGGCGAGGGAGATGAACAGCAGCAGGTAGATCGCGGCGAACCACGGCGCCGAGAACACGTCGAAGAGGCCGAGGCGGTCGAGGATGCGGCCCTTGACCGGGTCGTCGGCGAGGTAGTCGTTGACCCGGATCGGATTGGTGCCGCGTTGCGGGAGGAGCGATCCCGGGACGGACGCGAGCGCGAGCAGGAACAGCAGCACGAGGGCGGTGCGCATGCTGGTGAGCGTGCGCCAGGCCCAGCGCAGCCACCCCACGACGCCGATGCCGACGGGCGCGCCGTCGCCGTCGACGGGGGCGGTGGAGAAGCTCTGCGGGGCGTCGGCGGTGTCGGGCGAGGAGTCACGGACCTCCGTCACAGGAACACCCCGAAGCCGCCCGCCCAGGAGCGCAGGCCGATGGTGAGGTCGTCCCACAGCCCGGTGATGAGCAGGAACCCGATGGCGACGAGCATCGCACCGCCGATGCGCATGACGAGCAGGCTGTGGCGACGGACCCAGCCGATGGTGCCCATGGCACGTCGGAAGAGCAGGCCCACGACGATGAACGGCAGCCCGAGGCCGAGGCAGTAGAAGAACGACAGCAGCGCTCCGCGCGCTGCGCTCGCCTCGGTGAACGCGAGGGTCTGCACGGCGCCGAGGGTCGGGCCGATGCACGGCGTCCACCCGAGGCCGAAGAGCACGCCCAGCAGCGGTGCGCCCCACAGTCCGATGGTCGGCATTCGGTGCACGCGGAACTCGCGCTGGAACCCGGGCACCAGGCCGAGGAAGGCGAGGCCCAGGACGATCACGAGCAGGCCGAGCACCTTGCTGATCGTCTGCTGGTACTGCACGAGCGCCTGGCCCAGCGCACCGAACAGGGCGCCGTAGGACACAAAGACGAAGGTGAACCCGAGGACGAACAGCAACGAGCCGATCAGCACGCGGCCCTTCGTGCGCACGAGGGTCTCGGCGTCCTGCACCTTGACGGCGCCGGCACCGGCGCCGGCACCGGCGCCGGCCGCAGCGCCGGCCGGAACCTCCTCACCGGCGAGCTCCGCACCCGTGAGGCCGGTGATGAACGAGAGGTAGCCCGGCACGAGCGGGAGGACGCAGGGCGAGAGGAACGAGACGACGCCGGCGGCGAAGGCGATCGGCGCGGCCAGGAGCAGCGAGCCGGAGGTGACGGTGTCGACGGCGCTCATGTCAGGCCTTCTCGGCGAGGACAGGCTCGATCATGCCGAGCAGACGGGACCGGTCGACGGCGTCGATCGCACGGGCGGCGACGCGGCCGTCGCGGTCGAGGACGAGCGTCGTCGGGATGGCGCTCGGGGGCAGCTGGCCGGCGAAGGCCAGGACGAGGGAGTTGTCGCCGTCGTACATCGACGGGTAGGACAGCTCGAAGCGACGCGCGAACGCCTTGGCGTTGTCGAGGGAGTCCTTGCCGCCCGAGACGATGCCGACGAACTCGACGCCCTTCGCATGGGTCTCGTCGTAGACCCTCTCGAGCGCCCCGGCCTCCTGACGGCACGGCGCGCACCACGACGCCCAGAAGTTCACCACCACGACCTTGCCCCGCATCGTCGCGAGGTCGAGCTTCGCACCGTCGAGCGTGGTGCCGGCGACCGCGGGTGCCGGCGAGCGTTCGGCGGGCGCGAGCAGGACGGTCGAACCGTCGCCGGCGACGAAGCGGGTGGAGCCGTCCGACGACCCGCTCGTGGTGGCGCAGCCGGCCAGCGCCAGCACCGCGAGCGCCAGCGCGGCGGCGCGGGTGCGGCGGGCGGTCACGGCGGGTCTCCTGAGGTCGGGGCTGTCGATGGGCGGACGTACGGCGGGCGTGGGTGGTTCCGGTGTCGCGGGACGACGCCGTCGCACCCCGTCAGGCTCCCTTCGCCTGCTGGGCTCCCTTGCCGGCCAGCCGCACGAGGTCGGCCGACGGCTCGGTGTAGGTGATGGCGACGAGGCGGTCGTCGTCGAAGGTGAGCGACGTGAGGCTCGCGAGCCCGCACTGGCGCTTGCGCGGGTCGTGGACGAAGCGACGCTGCTCGGCGTCGAGGCGCGCGATCCAGATCGGGAGCTGGTGGCTCACCAGCACGGCCTCGTGGCCGCGCGCCGCGGACCGGGCCGCCGACACGGCGGCCCGCATGCGGCCCGCGAGCTCGACGTAGGGCTCGCCCCAGCTCGGCGTGAACGGGTTCCACAGGTGGCGCCAGGCCTTGGGGCTCTTGAGGACGCCGTCGCCCACCCCGACGCGCGAACCCTCGAAGACGTTGGAGGCCTCGATGATGCGGTCGTCGATCGAGACCCGAAGGTCGTGCTTGGCCGCCACCGGTGCGGCGGTCTGCTGGGCCCGCTCGAGCGGGGACGAGACGACCACCGTGACGTCGCGGTGCTCGAGGGCCTCGGCGGCCCGCACGGCCATCTGCTCGCCGAGCTCGGACAGGCGGAAACCGGGGAGGCGGCCGTAGAGGACGCCGGAGGGGTTGAAGACCTCGCCGTGGCGCAGCAGGTGGACGACGGTGCGGGCGCTCACACGTACTCCTTCGCGATGTCCGGGTGCGCGTCGGCCGCCGCCCTCGCGGCGCCCGGGAGTGCGTCGACGAGCCGGTCGAGCGCGGTGTCGTCGTGCGACGCCGAGACGAACCACGCCTCGTAGGCGCTCGGCGGCAGGTAGACGCCGCGATCGAGCATCGCATGGAAGAACGCGGCGTAGCGCCAGGCCTCCTGGGTGCGCGCCTGGTCGTAGTCGCGCGGCGCCTCGGGACTGAAGAAGACCGAGAACAGGTTCCCCGCGGTCGACAGCGAGTGCGCGACCCCCTCGGCGGCGAGCGCGTCGGACACGAGCCGGCCGACCTTGGCCGCGGTGGCGTCGAGGTGGGTGTAGACGTCCGGCGTGCAGTGGCGCAGCGTCGCGAGGCCGCAGGCGGCGGCGATCGGGTTACCCGCGAGCGTGCCCGCCTGGTAGACCGGTCCCGCCGGGGCGAGGTGGGCCATGACGTCGGCACGGCCACCGAACGCGGCCGCCGGGAGGCCGCCGCCCATGACCTTGCCGAAGGTGACCAGGTCCGGCGCCCACGTGTCGTCGGTCCGGGCCTCGAGCTCGAGCCAGCCGCCCCGGGCGACCCGGAAGCCGGTCATGACCTCGTCGACCACGACCAGGGCGCCATGGGCGTGGGCGATGCGCGCGAGCCCGGCGTTGAAGCCGTCGTGCGGGCGGACGACGCCCATGTTCGCGGCGGCCGCCTCGGTGATGACGACGGCGATCTCGTCGCCGTGGGCGGCGAAGGCCGCCTCGACCGCGGCGAGGTCGTTGTAGGGCAGCACGATCGTGTCGTGCGCCTGGGCGCCGGTGACGCCAGGGGTGTCGGGAAGCGCGAAGGTCGCGAGGCCGGAGCCTGCCGCGGCAAGCAGCGAGTCGACATGGCCGTGGTAGCAGCCGGCGAACTTCACGACCTTCGACCGGCCGGTGAACCCGCGCGCGAGACGGATCGCCGACATCGTCGCCTCGGTGCCGCTGCTCACGAGCCGCACCTGCTCGGCCGCCGGCACCCGCGCGACGATCTCCTCCGCGAGCAGGACCTCGCCCGGACCGGGCGTGCCGAACGAGAAGCCGCGGGTGGCGGCGTCGCGCACGGTCGCGACGACATCGGGGTGCGCGTGGCCCAGGATCATCGGGCCCCACGAGCAGACCAGGTCGAGGTAGTCGCGACCGTCGGCGTCGGTGAGGTACGGGCCGACGCCGGAGACCATGAACCGCGGCGTGCCGCCCACGGAGAGGAAGGCGCGCACCGGCGAGTTCACGCCGCCCGGGGTCACGGCCTTGCCACGGGCGAAGAGCGCCTGCGACTCGGGAGCGGCGTCGGCGTAGGTCACGCGCGGCCCTCCGCGATCCATCGGGCGACCTCGGCCGCCCAGTAGGTGAGGACGATGTCGGCGCCGGCGCGCTGGATCGAGGTGACCGACTCGACGACCATGCGGTCGCGGTCGATCCAGCCGCGCTCGGCAGCCGCCTCGACCATCGCGTACTCCCCCGACACCTGGTACGCCGCGACCGGGACGTCGACGCAGTCGGCGGTCTCGCGCAGCACGTCGAGGTAGAGGCTGGCCGGCTTCACCATGACGAGGTCGGCACCCTCCTCGACGTCGAGGCGCACCTCGCGCCGCGACTCGCGCCGGTTGGCGGCGTCCTGCTGGTAGGCGCGACGGTCGCCGGTGAGCTGGGAGTCGACGGCCTCGCGGAAGGGACCGTAGGCGGCGGAGGCGTACTTGGCTGCGTAGGCGAGCACCGCGACGTGCTGAGCACCCACCTCGTCGAGCGCCGTGCGCACGACGCCGACCTGCCCGTCCATCATGCCGCTCGTGCCCACAATGTCGGCCCCGGCGTCGGCGAGCGCCATCGCCATCTCGGCGTAGCGGACGAGCGTGGCGTCGTTGTCGACCCAGCCGTCCTTGTCGAGCACGCCGCAGTGGCCGTGGTCGGTGAACTCGTCGAGGCAGAGGTCGGCCATGACGACGAGGTCGGCGCCCACCTGTTCGCGCAGGTCGGCGATCCCGACGTTGAGGATGCCGTCCGGGTCCGACGCGCCCGAGCCCGTGGCGTCGCGCGAGGACGGGACGCCGAAGAGCATCACGCCGCCGAGACCGATCTCGACGGCCTCACGTGCCGCTGCGCGCAACGAGGCGCGCGAGTGCTGGACCACGCCGGGCATCGAGGCGATCGGGATCGGCTCCTCGGCACCCTCGAGCACGAAGAGCGGCAGCACGAGGCCGGCGGGGTGCAGCCGGGTCTCCGCCACGAGCCGGCGCAGGGCCGGCGTACGCCGCAGCCGCCTCGGACGCTCCTCGGGGAAGCCCATGTCAGGTCGCCTTGCGACGAGCGGCGCCACGGCGCTTGCTCGGACGCCACACCGACTCGCCGGCCTCCGCAGCGGCCAGTCGGAGGCTGTCGCCGTGCGCTGCGAGCGCCTCGGCGAGGGCCGACACCGACGGCGTCTCCGCGAGGACGTCGACCCGCAGGCCGTGCTCCTCCGCCGTCTTCGCCGTGGCGGGGCCGATGCAGGCGACGACGGTCGACGCGTGCGGCTTGCCCGCGATGCCCACGAGGTTGCGGACCGTGCTCGACGACGTGAAGAGCACCGCGTCGAAGCCACCGGTCTTGATCGCCTCGCGCGTCTCGGCCGCCGGCGGTGCGGCGCGCACCGTGCGGTAGGCCGTGACGTCCTCGACCTCCCACCCGAGCTCCACCAGGCCGGCGACGAGGGTGTCGGTGGCGATGTCGGCGCGCGGCAGGAACACCCGGTTGATCGGGTCGAAGACCGGGTCGAACTCCGGGAAGTCCTCGAGCAGACCGGCAGTGCTCTGCTCCCCGCTCGGGACGAGGTCCGGGCGTACGCCGAACGCCGTGAGCGCGGCCGCGGTCTGCTCGCCGACCGCGGCGACCTTCAGGCCGGCGAAGGCGCGGGCGTCGAGGCCGTACTCGTCGAACTTCTCGCGCACCGCCTTGACGGCGTTGACGCTGGTGAACGCCACCCACTGGAAGCGGCCGGACACCAGCCCGGTGATCGCGCGCTCCATCTGCTGGGGCGTGCGCGGCGGCTCGACCGAGATGGTCGGGACCTCGACGCCCACGGCACCGAAGCGGGTGAGCTGCTCGGAGAGCGCGCCCGCCTGCTCCTTGGTGCGCGGCACGAGGACGCGCCAGCCGAAGAGCGGCTTGGTCTCGAACCACGAGAGCTT
>Ga0302323_100003760_pt1 | contig 12347 bp, 11 predicted proteins | sample Fen_T0_3_FD_201950 | JGI IMG/M metagenome (GOLD analysis project Ga0302323, IMG submission 201950) | Peat permafrost microbial communities from Stordalen Mire near Abisko, Sweden - Fen_T0_3 | ecosystem: Environmental > Terrestrial > Soil > Wetlands > Permafrost | place: Sweden: Abisko... | reverse complement strand
GATTGCATAAATTAGATTTCTCATTTGATTGAATTTAAATTGTCTGTCATTTTGATTACTTGCGGTATGTCGCCTTACAATGAGATAACACAAATTTGTCCATTAAGTTTGTCTCTGGAGCCCGATAACCTGCCAACTAACGGCCCGGCGGTTTAATTAGACTCCGCGTCGGCTTGCTTTGTTCGCCATAGCCGCAGGCGAAGGCGAGCAACCCTATTGACTTTGTCTTGGTAGTAGTAACATCCCGTCCCGATAGCTATCGGGAGCTATCGGGACGGGTGCCACAAAATTTGATAAGTTGAAATGAATTTGCTCGCATAAACTTTAGGAGCTGATTGAGAAGGAGTCCGGGCTGGCGACCGTGTCCCGCGAAGCCTTTATCATGATATAGCGATTTGTCTTGTGTAAGCAGGCGAAGCGGGAAGCCAATTAATTAAACCGTCTGAGTTAGCACAAGTATTTTACTATTCTATCTTGCTTATGAGCTTCTCGAGTGTAGGAATATCTTCCTTTATAGTTTTCCAGACTACTTCAACATCAACGCCTAGATAGTCGTGGATTAGTTTATCTCGCATTCCGGATATTTCTTTCCAGGGGATTTTATAATAGGTTTATTTTGTATCTAGAGAGATTTTTTTTGAAGCTTCGCCGATGACCTCTATATTTCTTATAATGGCGTCTTGAACTAATTCGTTTGTCCTAAACTCTTTTAAAGTTAGTCCAGTACTGAACTCCCTTATTTTTCGAATGCAATCAAGAATATACTCTATGTAGGCGAGATCGCTCTTTATCATTATAAGATGCTGATGAGGTCTTTCTTAATACTTTTTTTGATTCTCTTATTCTTCAATGCTCCTGTTGTGACGAGATCAACTTTGGTACCAAGAATTTCCGAGAGATCGTTTTCTAACTTGATAAGTGCTAGTAAAGAAGGAATCTTTTTGAATTCCACAAGAATATCAATATCGCTACCTTTTTTATTATCGCCCCTGGCAAAAGAGCCAAAGATGCCAACCTTTTTAGGATCGAATTTTTTCAAGCGACTCAAAATTATATTTTTAACCTCAATTGGTACCATTAGGATATTTTCTACAAATTTATTAAAAATTGGTCATTCAACAAGTAGGTTATAATTCAGTTCAGTTAGCACAAGTTGCTTTGTACTTAATTATGAAATTGGCCGGAAACGAAAATTGTCTAGGTGAATCAAATTAGTCATGTTATTGTAAAATTGTCTAGAAATAAGTTGAGCAAAGGCAAAGTCCAGAAAGAATTATTAATGATACAATATAGGCTGAATTCTAATAAGTTACGGCGGGTGGCCAATTCATTTTTTTGCTGGCAATTTGTGCTAACGGCCAGGCGGTTTGATTAGTTGCCGTGAGCCTGCCCCGAGCGGTAGCGAGGGGTGTCAGGTTTGGCATGCGTTTTTGCAAAGTCCCGATAAGTGGGTGAGCGTTTGGTGTCACGATGAAACTGTCCAGATGGTGTGGTCCCGATAAGTGGGCAGGATTTGTCATATCACGATAAAGTTGTCAAGGTGGCGTGCAAAAACCATGACACCTTGAGCGTCGGCTGCCAGCCCCATTGACTTTGTCTCGGCAGCAGGAACAGTCCGGGTGCCACAAGATTTATTAAGTTGGTTCAATTTTTCACTCATAGACTTTGGGGGCTAATTACGAAGTTGTCTGGGCTGCCGAAGGCACTTAATTAAAGTACCGTCCGAGTTAGCGGTTTTTTATTTCTAAAGTCAAATTTAAATTTTAACAAAGAGAACTTATTCTAAACTAAGAGATTTTAAAAACTAATTTTTGCTACTTAAATGATCAGGGATTTGGTAAGAAGGTTAACTTTATTTACTCTCAAAACTTGACCTTCCTACCAATGGGATTCCAGGTTCTGCAATGCCTTCAACATCTACTTTTATAATTGCTTTACTATCAGCATTGAAAAATGAAATTGTTGCATTGCCATCTTGATCAGTTACAACATTAGGATCCCAATAAATAGTGGTCCTTAGATCAGGTTTATAATATTCAGGCTGGGGAATATTATAGTTGGGTGTATAAAAAGTACGTGCCTGATAATACCCCAAAACGCGCTGGCTTATAAAATTCAAAGCTGGTGGAATCCGCCCACTGATTCCATGTTTTGTGATAACATTTATAACGCCAAAGCTTCCCCTAAAACCAAACAGAGATATTTTCCCACCCTCTTTTATAACTTCAACTTGATCAATAGCATTCATAGGTAAAGTTATGATGGATGCATAATCAACCTCCTTGCCATCAATTAAAAACAGTGGCTCTCCGCTTTGCCCATGGAATATAAATTTGTATCCAGTTATCCGGTCACCAGTAATATACAATCCGGCAACACGACCCTGCAGGGTCTGAATAACATCCGGATGAGTGGATGTCATTTGTTCAGTAACTTTAAGGGAGAAATCTGGTGAATCATAAAGACGAACATTTTTATCAGAAGTTCCCCTTGATGACTTGCTTGCAACAATTTTAACCTCATTCAGTCCAATTGTATCGGTTAAATGATACTTTTTCAGGATAATATATTTCTGTTCAGCTTCCTTGATGTAATTTGAAATTTCATTATATTCCGACATATTGATAAGGTTAGGTTCATCGATATTAGCAGGAATATTCTTAACTGCTGTTTCAGATTTTTGTGCCTCTTTTAAGTAAATAGGCGCATGTTCCATAGAAATTGAATCAAGAAAAATCATTCCCTTTCCCTTATCTTTTTTATCAGTAGCATATACCATAAGATTTTGAGGCCCTGTAAAGTTCAGCCCATCAAAATAGTATTTACCTGTACTATCCGTCTTAGTATATTTATAAAATGGATTATCATTCCGTAGTAATGCCATAGTTATTTTGGCACCTGCAATTGATTTATTTCCCCATTTATTTCTGAGTCTTCCGGACAAGGTTATCCCTTTCTCTATTGAATAATCAAATTTAATTGCAGTATCAGGAATATAGTTCCAAACAAAGTTGCGCCAACCCTGGGTAAGCAATAGGTTGTCAAGTGCATTGTAACGATCCGTATTGAATGTGTCAAAATAATAAGAAGGCTGCTCAATATGGCCCCTGATTTCAGATTCAAGTAACAGATAAGATATTATATTCTGTTTCTTTTCGAAACCTTTTACTTGTTTACCTTCAGCCACAGAAACCGAAAGGTTGGCAGAAACTGGATTGTTTGAGGTATCTTTTACTGAAATTTGCAGAGTTACTTTTTGCCTTGTGGTATATTCTTTCTTATCAGGAACGACATTGATCTGATATTTTTCCTTAGAATAGATATAGTATGCTCGTTCGCTATATAGTTTGCCTGTTGTATCCATCAAAGTCACCAGGGCAATTCCTTCAGGAAACTCCTTCTTAGATAAAACAACCGAATTATCAGTTCCACTTATCTTTACATTTGCTGTTGTACACAACAAATTATGAGATTTCCCTATAACTACCATTTTATGGTTAGGGAAATGGTCGAGGGTTGCCTGGTTTGTCCTAATATTTACCTGGAAAAAATCCTTATTAACATTGGATACATTTAAAGAATATCCTGTCTTTACTGCAGTTGGCAGTTCTACTTTGAAAGAAATTTTGTTCCCGGCAGAACCTACGGCAAAATACTTTAATTCTGGTTTTGAAATAAAGACAAAACTTCCCATCCCAAAATGTGTGCTGGTGAAGCTCGCTGCAGTATCACCTTGAGATGAAAGCACAAACCCATTTATATTACATCCATAACCGGAAGAATTTACGGCCTTAAAACCAAGCACAGTATTGACATTTTCAACTAATGACCCCCCTTCAGGAAAAAATTGTAAATCAATCTTTTCATTACTTTCAGCCTGATGGGGTTGATTTAAAGAAGTTACGCCAATTTGATTTTCAATAACAATTCCTTTTTTAAAAAAGAAAGTCTCGCCAAAATTTCGCATCCAACTGGTGTAAGCCCTGATTTGGTAATTTCCAGATGCTATAGAATCTTCCAGGTGCATGTCTCCGGCACCCGTACCCTTATCCATTCTTAAAATTATTTGTTTAATTATTTTCAGATCAGGAGAGATTAGCTCTGCATAAAGATTGTTACTGTTATCGAACAATTTGTTTGTTAAAGCGTCCACCAGATATGCTTTAATCCAGATATCTTCTCCTGAAGAGTAATATGGCCTGTCAAGATGTAAATAAACTTTTTCGAAAGGTATTTCAATATTTTTCTTCTTCCTATCTGGAACTGGTACTTGATTTTCAGTTTGTGGGTTGATTGCATATTCAGATGGCAGCATATCCCCAACACGCTTTGTTAACATTTCGCCCCCCCACTCCAAACCTAAATCAAAATTACCATCTTTATCAAAAAAAACTTTAGAAGTAAACATAGTAACATTACTTAAACTCGAGGAATATATTATTTGCAGATTGTTACGATACTTAAGATATTTTTTACATGTTTTTATAGAATCTGCGAGATTACAGTTTTCTTCAACTACAATATCTTTGTAACTGAGGTATTTATCGTTAGAGTTTTTGATTATAAAACCGGCTGTTGTTAATTCATTTGCCCATAGTGCTCTGAAAAAGTGCATTCTCGATCCAAGGTAGACGTCTTTTCTTCTGTTTTCATATGTCTGTTTATCTGGGTTCCACTTTGTCAAATCTTCGTTGAAAACAATATTCCCTATGAGAGTGAAGGAATAGAGTTTCTTATAATATTCAAATTTATCCAGATAATAACTGATTTTATATCCAAGGGCCTTATTGTTAATTAGAATTGGCTTTGACGCAAATGCTTTAAGAGTATCTCTACAAGAGTCATAGTTAAATGTAATGTCGCTTTCATTAATAATTTCACAGTTCAGGGCGTTGTCTGATGTCCCAAGAAACACTTCTTTAAACTTGTTTAAATATTCTTTCCTCTTTCTGGCTAGTGATTTAGAAGAAATGACAACTTCCTCCAATTCGTGTAATTTGGGTGTCAGATAGATTATTAATGGTTTAACTTTTAAATAATCCGTAAGAGTAATAGAGTAATATCCTACAGAGCTTATAGTTAATGGTTTTGAATTATTTTTTGAGATGTCCAGCTCAAAATTACCATTCAAATCTGAGAGAGTCCCAACAAATGTTCCGCTAAAATAGATTGTAGCTAAAACTGGGTTATTTGTTTTTGTTTCTAATACAATTCCTTTAATAACCTGACTATAAGCAACTATATTGAAATTAAAAAACAGAAATATGAAGATAAATTTAATCATAGATAAAGTATATAACTAGAATTTCCCTGGTATTTATAAAGGTAGAATGTTATTAAGAAATTATTATTAATCTTCATCCATTTTCAGATCTTATATTTAAATGTCAGGGCATTTCGAAACCTGTCTCAGGGACCAATTTAGTTCCACGTCTATAACTATAAGCTTGGAAATATTACCGCTGACGGCCCGGCGGTTTAATTAGTTGCTGTCAGCGTCCCGCGAAGCCTTTGTCATGCTAAACGTATTTTAATAGAATAAGAGAGGCGAAGCGGGAAGCCAATTAATTAAACCGTCCGAGTTAGCACAAGTATTTTATTGACTAGATGGCTAGTCCCTTAACTCTTATAAATCTTATAGAAATATTTGTCAAGTTGGGCATCATACCAGTTGCCAGATCAATTCAAGTCAGTTACTTGATTCATTTTTAATACCTTTAAAGAGAGCGTAAATAGCCATAGCATGTCCGTGGCCTAACTCAAAATCTTCTTTAAGCCACTTTACAATATCAGCTGCCTTGGTTCCGGCTGTTATTTGTCCATTTTGCAGAAACCCTTTTTGTTCTGCTAGTCTTTTAAAGTCGGCGGGACCTTTCCAGTCTTTGCCTTAATGTTTTCGAGATATGCTTGAAATGACATAGTTCTAAGATTTATGAGTTATTTTCTTGAGTTTATTTTATTAATCACCATGTTATAAACATTCAAGTTCACTTTTTTGTTTGAAAGGATTTATTGTCATCTTTTAATAATTAAAAGTTAGCACAAGTTGATCTTGACTCACTTGTGAAATTGGCCGGGTACGAAAATAGTCTAGATGGAATAAATTAGTCATGTCATTGCAAAATTGTCTAGAAATAAGTTGAGCGAAAGCAAAGTCCAGATAAAAATACAAATGTTCTAATATGTGCTAAAATTTAATGAGTTAAGGCGGGTGGCCAATTAAGTTTTCTGTAACCAATTTGTGCTAACGGCCCGGCGGTTTAATTAAGTGCCGTCGGAGCCTGCCCAAAGATGCTGTCCCGGTAAACGAAACTGTCCGGGGGCCACAGAATTTAATAAATGGAACAGAATTTACGAGCATAGATTTTGGGGCTGGATACAAAGCTGTACTGGGCTGGCTGAAGGCACTTAATTAGACCGTCCGAGTTAGCGTTTCGTTTATTTTTTGAGTCAAGGTGATAAATTAAGATTAAGCTGATGTTAATTACTCTTTCTCAAGCTGTTCTATCTCGTCAATCTCTTTGTTAAGTTTTTTAAATTGTTCAAAAATGGAATATCTGAAAGTAATATACATAGATGAAAAAAAGACAAGTATTATAAGCAGCAACGGAAGAAGTGAGAGAAAATCAAAACTAATAGTCAACTTTTGAATAATCATTAATAGTATTCCCGCCATAGCTAAAGGCATTAACAGATATCTGAATCGTGTCTTTTTAATCTTATACTTCTGAAGTTCCGCAATTATTTTTTTTATAGAAAGAACCGGTCTTGAAAAATCAACTTTCCCAATCAATATGAAATATCTGATATCCCAGATATAAGATATAATCACAACGGGCAATAATAGACCTAATCCGATATAGAACCTGGTTGTAATATGAAACTGGATATCCTGAATCAATATTAAAGGGACAAAGAAAACTGGTGAAATGATAGTCAATGCAGCCTTAATTTTAATCCAGTTTAATCTTCTTTTCGGCTTTGAAAGTAACATCAATTTTAATATTTCTTTGTTAAGGCGAGTATTTTCCGATAATTTCTTATCGTATTCTTGCCATATGTTTTGTAGTTCTAATAATTCCATTGCAGTTAAATTTTTGTAGTTGCTAAATCCTTTATTTGTTCTTTTATCCGGCTAATTCGTGTTCCGACATTTGTCTTTGAAATTCCGATTATTTCTGAAATTTCATCATGTGAATTGCCGTCAAGATAAAGCAGAATTATTGCTTTATTTAGTTGATTTAACTCATCAATGCATTGATACAAAATTTCTGAATGTGACGAGTCCAGTTGCTCAATTAGCCAGCTTTTATTTTCAATTTGTTTTAAATCGTCCAAGAAAAATAATCTGTCTTTTTCTCTTTTACGTTTATAGTTCATGGATGTGTTTAAAGCAATGCGATAAATCCAAGTGGATATTTTTGAGTCACCTTTAAATCGTCCAAATGATTTCCAAAGTTCAAGAGTGATATCATTAATCAAGTCCTCTTTATCATGGAGTGTCTTTGAATATGCTCTTGCAATCTTTATAATAATCCCAATATTTTTCTCTAAAATATCGAGGAATTGGTCCTTTTGTCTACTATCTATCATCTGTCATGCTGTTACTTTTTGGTAAATAAATCAACCAGTGATCACATATTATCCAATTAGTAACAGAACAAGCTTAAAAATCACAAACAAGTCGTTTTATTTTCACAGACACCTATTTTTGAGAGTTAGCGTTCGTTTAATCCTAGGAGGAAAGATGATTTTTGTGTCAAGATAATTTGTCTAGAAATGGCTAGTCCGGGTGTGTAGCCTGTCTCGTAGTAACTTGGAAATGAATGCTAACGGCCCGGCGCAAGTTTTTTTGTCACTCGTTATCAGGGACATATCCCCAATCAATTAGATCTTGTTTTGTCTTTACTGATTTAAGACCTCCATCAAAAAGGAGGTAGTACTTATTAGCAACATCTAGAACATTTCTATAATCATGATCCGTAAGTAGAATCCCTTTCTTTAATGACTTGTCAATTATCATTTTCTTAATTAATTCCAAATGAAGAGGCGAAATACCATTAAATGGTTCATCGAGCAGTACAAACAGAGTCTCAATGTTTAACAAAAGTTTGACCTCCAGATACCTTGATTCACCTCCCGACAAATTTCGAATCTTAGTCTTCATTACTTTTGAAAGAACCTCATCTTCAAGGAATCCTTTTTGGTCAAGATCATCGGAATAAATCTCAACCACTTGTTTTACAGTTATGTTTTTAGGTAAGAAATTGTCTTGATTGAGATAGGCAATAGTATTTTTTGTTTTAAAAGGTTGATTTAGGATTGAATTATTGATCCTGATAAATTTATAATCGGTATAAAGAGTCCCAAATATTATTTTGAGTAATGTTGATTTCCCAGAACCGTTTCTTCCCAGCAACCCTATAATTTCACCTGGTTGACATTTAAGAGAAATGTCTGTTAGAACTTGATTAGTTCCGAATTCTTTACGGATGCTATCAGCCTCAAGAAGATTAGACATATTGTAGAATGAATAAAATGGGAATAACAAAAAGAAAGCTCAGGAGATAAGCAATTAAGAGAAGTTTAATCTTTGAAAGCCCTAAATTATAATAGAAATAGTATTCATTTTTTCTGGTGATTTCAAAGTAAAATGCTGAAAGTAGAAAACCTCCTGTCATTATCCAAACCATGAAACTCCTTATTATAATATAAGTTGGAGAGTGTGGCGAGGGAAGGGCGAGCAAAATCATACTTGAAAGCATAGTGAGAAATACTGAAAAGATAATGTTCGTCTTTAGAATGGTTTTATTATAAGGTAGAAATAGTCTGATCATGTTTTCTCTAAGGTTATTTAATGAATAAACTCGTTTTTTGATTAAATATTTTCAATCAAATTTTATCTTTTCTAAAAGAAATTCATCCTAAGCTGTTGGCACAAGTAAATCATAGAAAAGAATTGTCAAGAATTTGCCAGGAACAAAATTTGTCAAGACTCTAGAAAATGGTCAAGTTATTATAAAATTGTCGAGAAATAAACTGAGCGAAGGCAAAGTCCAGATAGAGTTAACAATGAAATATATTGCATTTAAATTTAATAAGTTACGGCGGGTGGCCAATTCAGAGTCGAGACACTTATTTGTGCCTAACGGCCCGGCAGTTTAATTGAGTTGGCGTGAGCCTGCCCTGAGCGGCAGCGAAGGGTGTCGGGGTACCGCGTTTTTTGCACCTGCCCTGACCGAGCGGAGCGAGCGTCAGGTAGTCCCGGTAAGTGGACGATAAGTTTTGGGTCACGATAAATTGTCTAAACGGTACCAAGTCCGGGTGATGAGTGTGAGTTATGGGTCATGATAAAATAGTCTGGGTGGCGAGCAAAAAATAAGGCACAAGTGCGTCGGCCCACAGCCCTATTGACTTGTCTTGGTAGCAGGATCAGTCAAGGTGCCACAAAACTTAATAAGTTGAGATGATTTTGCTCTCATAGACATTTGGGGTCGATTACGGAATTGTCTGGGCTGTGGAAGCCAATTAATTAAACCGTCCGAGTTAGTTTTAGCTTTTTAATAGTCCGGGATGAAATTGTCAATTTTATTGGAGCTTTTCAAGGGCGATCGAGTCCCGAGGCAAATATTAAGAAGCTAGTCAATTTTACTGATTTTTTTGGGATTCTGTCTTGTATCAAAAACCACCGAAATATTAATGATACTAAACTTATAATCAATCCAGTAAATTATCTTATAGTTTTTCACAATTATAAATCGGATCTCTTGTTGTCGATCTTTTAGTAAATCTTCCTTTCGACCAGATTTTGGAATGTTTTCAAGAATTATTGTCGCATCTATGATTTTCTGAACAAGTCTTTGGGCAATAGTTGAACTTGCTTTTACCATATGATAATCAAAAATATCTTTAAGTTGGTTGATAGCAAAATCAGTCCAAAGAATCTTGAAGATTATTTCCATTTCTTAACTGATTCTTTTAATTCTCGAGCATTAACTACTTTCCCTTGTTTTGCATCATCAATAGATTTATCGATCATCTTGTTGAAGTTGTCTACACTCATTGGTTTGAGATTAGCCTCATATTCCTTGGCCTTATCCTCAAGGAGAATTTTCTCGAGTTTTTCGATCAGTTTGATATTTCTGAGTCGTAAAAATTCCTGAACAAAATTTATCTTTCTAGTCTGAATGTCCATCTCAATTTAATTTATCACAAAGTTAATACTTAATAGGACAAAATGTTTCATATTACATAAAGGTATTTGTCATGAAGCTGTTGTCAAAGTGGTGAGAAATTTAATAATATTTGAGAAGCTTTCTCAGGCAACCATCTAGGTGGCAGGGATTTTCAGTTAAAACTAACGGCCCGGCGGTTTAATTGAGTTGGCGTGAGCCTGCCCTGAGCGACAGCGAAGGGTGTCGAGGTGCCATGTTTTTTGCCATCCCGTCCCGATAGCTATCGGGAGCTATCGGGACGGGTGCAACAAGATTTTATAAGCTGAAATGAGTTAACTCTCATAGACTTTGGGGGTCGATTGAGAAGTAGTCCGGGCTGCGGAAGCCAATTAATTAAACCGTCCGAGTTGGTGGTAGCTTTTATTTTAAATCAAGGGTCAGTGTCAAATGCCCTCCTAGTCCATCAGTGATTATTCTCATCAATGTCGAGAGTCTGATATCACTCGCATCATTTTCAACCCTTGAAATGTAGTTTTTAGTAGTCCCGACTTTAAGTGCAAGTTCTTCTTGCGTAAGATGTCTCTTTTTACGGGCTTCCTGAATTAGAACTCCAAGTTTGAATGATTCAAATTCTTGTTCGTATTTTTCCCTTGTCCGGGTTCCGGTTTCTCCATATTTCTGATCAAGGTGATCGTCCCAGGATGTCAGATTTTTATTCTTTTGATTTTTCATAATAGTACTCCATTTTTTGTTTTTCTGCCTTAGCAATCTCCTTTGGTGGAGTCTTTTCACTCTTTTTCTGGAATCCGCCAAGTAGAATTACCTAGTTACCTTCATCAAAGAAGCAGAATACTCTGAAAATATTACTCCCTACTTTGATTCTCATTTCATATAGCCCGTCCGTACCTTCAAGATGTTTAAGAAATTTCTCAGGTACAATCCGAAGTGTCCTTACTAAACCAATAACAAAATCAACTTTATCCTGAACTTTTAAACTCTGTGAATTGTAAAAATCCCAGAAGTAGGTTTTATAAACGAATGTGTCTCGTAAAAATCGCTCAGTCACAAATTGTCTTTTTGGTCTTAGTGTGCAAAGTTACCTAATTAGACAACATTTCCAAATATTTTTGAGCGATTCTTTTTAAAAGATTTCATAAATGAGCAAGTATTTTCTCCTTATGATGACGTCGTCAAGTAGATACTAAGTCCTGATAGATGGGAATGTTTTGTCATGTCAAGATAAAGCCGTCAAGATGGCTTCTGCTGGGACGGGAGTGCTCGTTGTTACCACCAACGGCCCGGCGGTTTAATGAGTTGGCGTGAGCCTGCCCTGAGCGACAGTGAAGGGTGTCGCGAAGCCTTTATCATGGTATAACGAAATTGTCTCGAGTAAACAGGCGAAGCGGGAAGCCAATTAATTAAACCGTCCGAGTTAGCACAAGTACTTTTGTTAATTGTCTGAGTAAACAAAAGGATACTGGTTAAGTTATCTAAATAGGTTCATTAGTTTCATAATGAGTTTTGGAGGTGGCTTCATTCCTAGTTGTTCCATAGCAGCTAGGCGGTCAGGGACACCCCAATGCTCAATAAGTCTACCCTCTTTGAAACGCATAATATCTATGACTGTTATCTCAATTTTTTTCCCAGTTGGTGGCATTGGCCCGAATTGTCCCTTTTGTATCCCTCGGGTAGTCATCCGACCCCAGACTTTGTCGTCATAAACTACCAGATCTTCAATAACCATTGAAAAATCAGAAAAAGCCGTATGCAAACTATGGATAGCTTTTTTTACTGACTCAACATTTGGGGGATTAAATCCATATTGGTGTTCTACAAAATCTTGTGATGAATGTTTATCAAATACGGTTACGTCCCCTTTACTAAATCCTTCTTCTATTAGAATTCGGAAGAGCTGTTCATTTGAGTATTGTGTTTCCATAGACTTTAAGATCTTTATTTACTAACAAATAACTTGTTATCTTGTTGTTTTGTGTCAATCTTTAACCAAAAGAATTTCAAGCTTTGAAAGTGAACAAGTAATTCTTGATTCAAAATCATCTACAGAACAAACTAAGTTAGGTTTTGAAGTTTTATTAAGGGTCTTGGTTGTAAGTTTTTGGGGTCATACTAAAAAATTTGCCCATTTCAAGAAACTTATTTTTTCTCGCACCA
>Ga0302323_100003753_pt1 | contig 12362 bp, 11 predicted proteins | sample Fen_T0_3_FD_201950 | JGI IMG/M metagenome (GOLD analysis project Ga0302323, IMG submission 201950) | Peat permafrost microbial communities from Stordalen Mire near Abisko, Sweden - Fen_T0_3 | ecosystem: Environmental > Terrestrial > Soil > Wetlands > Permafrost | place: Sweden: Abisko... | reverse complement strand
CACCGCCGCCACCGCCAACACCGCGAGTAGGATCATTTTCGCCACAGCCGATCTCACGTAATTTAAAGACGTCGTCATCGTTGCAACCCATCGGACCACTTTATCCGACCCGTCGGTCCTATGTGCCCATAAAAAACTCCCGCTTCGATTCATTATTCCGTCTCCAAACCAAACACCGCCCGGGCATAATTCTCGATCGAGAATGGCTGCAGGTCGTCGGGCTGCTCTCCCAGTCCGATGAAATAGATCGGAATCTTCAACTGGCGGTAGATCCCCACCAGCGCGCCACCTCGGCTGGTCCCGTCGAGCTTCGTGACCACCAAGCCCGTCAGACCAAAACTTTGGTGAAATACCTTGGCCTGCTCGATCGAATTCGCTCCCAGGCTTCCATCCACCACGAGCCACCGGTGATGTGGCGCCGTCGGGTCGTTCTTCTGCAGCACCCGCCTGATCTTGGCCAGTTCCTCCATTAGATTGCTCTTGGTGTGCAACCGGCCCGCGGTGTCCACAATCAGCCAATCATGGCCGCGCGCCTTGGCTGCCTGCCACGCGTCAAACGCCACGGCGGCCGAATCCGCCCCGGCATGGCTTGAGACCAAATCGATCTTCAAGCGGTCCGCCCAGCTCTTCAACTGCTCGACCGCCGCCGCCCGGAAGGTGTCGCATGCCGCGATCAGGACCGACTGCCCATCACCCGTTAGCTTGTGCGCCAATTTCGCCGTGGTCGTTGTCTTGCCGGATCCATTGACCCCGATCATGCAGATCACCGTGGGCTTCGCGCTGCCGATCACCAAGGTTCCCTCGGATCCAGCGAGCACTCGCCGCAAAACCGCCGCCCCGATCGCTGCCGCCTGCTGCCCCTTCAGGTTCGGATCCTTCCGATAGGCCGTCTTGATTTCTTCCAGGACTTCCACCGTGGTCTCCACGCCGAAATCGGCCGTGTACAGCGCCTCTTCGAGTTCCTCGAGCGACGCCGCGTCAATCTTGCGCCCGCCAAAGAGACCATGCGTCTTCGCCGCAATCGCGGTGAACGTCTTCGCCAGGCCTTCTTTGAATTTTTTGAAAAGTGAAAACATTCGGAAAATACGGCGGGTGGTCAGCAGCGGGCGGCGGGCATACCGTCACCGCCATTCTTGATCCGCCCTTGATCGATCATGCTCGCTCCTCCCTACCCGCTACTCGCTACTGGGCTTGCGTGCATCACGACCGAGCTTGTCCTTCATGCGGTCGAGCACGCCGTTGATGAACCGCTTCGCGTCCAAGCTGGAGTAAAGCTTGCTGAGATCGATGGCCTCGTTGATCGAAACGACCGGCGGAATATCCTTCCGGTGCAACATCTCGAACATCGCCAGGCGCAGGATGGCCAGGTCGATCTTCGCCACGCGGTCGAACTCCCAGTTGTGCGCGAGCGCCTTGATGTGGCTGTCGAGCTCGGCCACGTGCTCGATGGCCCCGTGAATCAGCTCCTCGGCAAACGCGTAATGGTCCCGCGGGTGCTCCATGTGCTCGAAAAACAGGCGCAAATCCTCACTCAGACTGGCGGGCTGGTTCACGCTCCAGGCATATAGATACTGGAAGGCCGCGGCGCGACACTCCCGGCGCTGGGTGAACTGGGTGGTCATGAGCGTCCTCCGATCTCGCGGTTGAGCGCGGCCATTTCCAACGCCGCCCGGGCGAATTCCGCCCCGCGATTGATCGGCCCCACGCAGCGGGCCTGCGCCTGCTTGAGCGTGTCGGCCACGATGACCCCGTTGATCACCGGCGTGAGGGTGGAGAGGGAAACCGCCTGCAACGCATGCGACACGCTTTGCCCGACCAGTTCGTGGTGCTTCGTGTCTCCGCCGATCAGCACGCCGAGCGCGACCACGCAGTCGTGTTTGCGGCCCTGCGCCAGCCACTGCGCCGCTACCGGAACCTCGTGCGATCCCGGCACCCGCGCCACCTTGATCCGGCCAGCCTTGACCCCCGCGTCCTTCAAACCAGCGAGCAGCGTGCTCAGCAGGGCGTCAACCAATACGGGGTTATAGCGCGCCGCCACGATGCCAATCGAGAACTTGGCTCCGTTGACCGCGATAGATTCGGGTGAGGAAAGACTCATGGAGGGTTCAAAGCAGAAAGGATCGGCGCGCGCCGCAACCTAATTCTCATACATGGACCTGTTCCACGATCTCGATGCCGTAGCCGTCGAGTCCCACCACCCGGCGGGGCGAATGCGCAATCAGGCGGATCTTCCTCAAGCCCAAGGCGGAAAGTATCTGCGCCCCGATGCCGTAGTCGCGCAAATTGGCCGGACCACCGCCCTCGGTCGGCTTGTTGTCATCCCTGATTGCATTTTGCATCCGGCCGGTCTGCTCCATGTAAACGATGACCCCATGGCCCTCTTTCGCCACGTGCTCGAGCGACGCCATCAGCGACCGATGGCTGTCCATGCCCTTCGCATGAAACACGTCGCTCAACAGATTCTCCGTCTGCACTCGGACCAGCGTCGGCGAACCGTCGAGCTGGCCCTTGCTGAAGGCCAGGTGATGCCGACCGTCGACCTTGCTGCGGAAGACATGGAGCTGAAATTCGCCGTAATCCGACAGAAACGGCCGTTGATTGATCAGCTCCACCAGGCGCTCGCGGTGGTGGCGATATTCGATGAGCGAGGTGATCGATACGAGCGGTAGCCGGTGCCGGCGCTTGAATTCGCCGAGCTCGGGCAGGCGCGCCATCGTGCCGTCATCCGAGAGGATTTCGCAAATCACGGCCGCCGGCTTCAGACCCGCGAGCGCCGCCAGGTCCACCGCCGCTTCCGTGTGCCCCGCCCGCTCCAACACTCCGCCCGGCCGCGCACACAAGGGGAAGATATGCCCGGGCTGCACCAGTTCGTCCGACCTCGTCGCCGGATCCGAGAGCAACTTGATCGTCCGCGCCCGGTCGAAAGCGCTGATCCCGGTCGTGATCCCTTCCGCCGCGTCCACCGACACCGTGAAGGCGGTGCGATGCGATTCGCGATTCTGTTGCACCATCGGATTGATCCCGAGTCGCTTCAACTGCGGCTCGGTCATCGGCACACAAATGAGCCCGCGCGCATGGCGAATCATCATGTTCACGAGCTCCGGCGTGGCCTTTTCCGCCGCCATCACCAGGTCGCCCTCGTTTTCCCGGCCCTCGTCATCCGTCACAATGACCAGGCCGCCCACCGCGATCGTCTGGATCGCCGTCTCAATCGTGTCAAAGGTCGTCTCGTTTGCCATGGAAAGTCCGCCAGCATTTCGCGCCTCACGCCCGCTGTCAAACGCAGGCCATCGCGCTCCCGCAGGCCGCGCGGGCTCCGCCTCAAAACAAGCCCATCCACACTAAACCTCGTTCCCACGCTTCAGCGGCCCGCCGCACCAGCTTCGCCCCCGCCGCGTTGGTCGCTCGCCATTCTCCCATCCCGCAATTCTGCCTTGACGCGTTCCTTTTCCATCAACAGTACCTTTTTCATTAAAGGTAGCATATCGTGAATTCTCTTCTCCCCGTGCTGCGCGTTTTCGCTTCTCAGCCAAAGTCCCGTGGTTTTACATGCGCGAGCTTGCCTGCGCTTTGCTCTTCCGCAGATTGCTTGAGTCATGGTCATCCCGACCTAGCTTGATTCACTGTTTGAACCGATGAACCCCGAAAGCCCTTCCCTCGCCGGCCTCCGCATCGACCGAACCCAGGCCCCCCGTTCGCGCCGGCCCGCCGCTGGAACAATTTTCGGAATCCTCTTCGCCATTGTCGCCATCATTGCCGTCGTTTGGTGGCTCAATCGGCCCAAGCCCGCCCTGGTCCGCACCGCGCCGGCCCGCGCCGTTTCGGCCTCGAGCGGTCCCGCCACCTTGCTCAATTCCTCGGGCTACGTCACCGCCCGGCGCGAGGCCACCGTGTCCTCCAAGGTCACGGGCAAGATCCTCGAGGTCCTCGTCGAGGAGGGCAATGTCGTCGAGGCCGGCCAGATCCTCGCGCGCGTCGACGCCTCCAACACCGAAGCGAGCCTGCGCCTGGTTCAAGCCCAACTCGACGCCGCCCGTCATTCCCTGGCGGAAACCGACGCCAACCTCGCCCTTTCGGAACTCGAGTTGCGGCGCCAGCGCGAACTATCCGACAAGGCCATCATTAGCAGCTCCGACCTCGACCGCGCGGAAGCCAACGCCCGCGCCCTCCGCGGCCGGCACGAACGAGAACTGTCCGACATCACCGTGGCCGAACGCCAGCTCGATGTGTGGAAACAACAGGTCGATGACACCGTCATCCGCGCCCCATTCGCCGGTGTTGTCACTTCCAAGAATGCCCAGCCGGGTGAAATGATTTCGCCCATGTCCTCGGGCGGCTTCACCCGCACCGGCGTCTGCACGCTGGTGGACATGACTTCCCTCGAGATCGAAATCGACGTGAGCGAAAGCTACATCAATCGCGTCGAAGCGGGCCAGTCCGTCGTCGCGACCCTGGACTCCTATCCGGAGTGGCACATCCCGGCGCACGTCATCGCCATCATTCCGTCGGCCGACCGACAGAAAGCCACCGTCAAGGTGCGCGTCGGGTTCGAAAAACTCGACCCACGTATCCTGCCCGACATGGGCGTCAAAGTCGCCTTCCAGGGCAGCGTCTCTTCCGGAGCAAACGCCGCCCCCACCGTCATTGTCCCGCGCACCGCCGTCCGCCAACGAAACGACCGCGACGTGGTCTTCGTGGCGCACAACGGTCGCGCGGAACAGCGCGCGGTCGCCGTCGCCTTGAAGAATGGCGACGAGTACACCCTTTCCGCCGGCGTCGCCGGTGGCGAAATCATCATTGTGGAAGCGCCCGAGGACCTGGCCGACGGCACCCCCATCACCGAAACCAAATAATATGAGCACGGACGACCCCAACCTGATCCGCATCGCCCACGTCGAAAAAACCTACCGCCGGGGTTCCGAGGACATCCATGTGCTCGCCGGCCTCGATCTCACCGTGAAACGCGGGGAATTCCTCGCCCTCATGGGTCCATCGGGCTCGGGCAAATCAACCTTGCTGAACCTGATCGGCGGCCTCGACCGACCGACCGCCGGCAGCGTCAGCATCGGCACCGATCGCATCGACGCCCTCTCGGACCGCAAGCTGGCCGACTGGCGCGCCCAGCACGTGGGCTTCGTGTTCCAATTCTACAATCTCCTCCCGGTCATGACCGCCGAGCGCAACGTCGAACTGCCGCTGCTGCTGACCCATCTCTCGAAAAGCGAACGCCGCACCCACGTCGCCACCGCCCTTGCCGTCGTCGGCTTGAAGCAGCGCGCCACCCACTACCCGCGCCAGCTCTCCGGCGGCGAACAACAACGCGTCGGCATCGCCCGGGCCATCGTCACCGATCCCACCCTGCTCCTCTGCGACGAGCCGACCGGAGACCTCGACCGTAAGTCCGGCGACGAGATCCTCAGTCTGCTCCAGGCCCTCAACCGCGAACATGGCAAGACCATCGTGATGGTGACCCACGATCCGCACGCCTCGGCGCGCGCCTCGCGGACCGTCCACCTCGACAAGGGCCAGCTGTCCGCGAACCAGCCCGCATGAAATTCCTCTACCTCGTCGCGGGAAACCTGAAGCGCAAGAAACTGCGCACGCTGCTGACGCTGCTCTCGATCGCCGTCGCTTTTTTCCTCTTCGGCCTGCTCTGCGCACTGAAGGAGGCCCTCGCCGGCGGCGTCAGCATGGCGGGCGCCGACCGTCTGGTCACACGCCACAAGGTCTCGATCATCCAGATGATCCCGATTAGTTATCGCACCCGGATCAACGGAATCCCCGGCGTGACCGCCGTCGCCGCGCAAACCTGGTTCGGCGGTGTTTACCAGGACCCGAAAAATTTCTTCCCGAGCATCCCGGTCGAGCCCTCCGATTTCCTCGACATGTTCCCCGAGTTCGTCCTGCCCGAGGCGCAGCGCAAGGCCTGGCTCGCGACCCGAACCGGCGCCATCGTCGGCCGCACCACGGCCGACCGCTTCCACTGGAAGGTGGGCGACCGCATTCCGTTGCGCTCGCCGATCTGGCGTCGCGACGGCGGCAACGACGCCTGGGAGTTCGATCTCGTTGGCATCTACGAAGGCGCCAAGAAAGGCACCGACACCTCGCAGTTCTTTTTCCGCTACGATTACTTCGACGAGGGCCGCGCGTTCGGCAAGGGCACGATCAGCTGGTTCACCATTCGCGTGAAGGATCCCGCCGAAGCCGATCATCTGGCCGCCCGGGTCGATCAGGAATTTGTCAACTCCGCCAATGAGACGAAGACCGAACCCGAAGGCGCCTTCGCGCAGGGCTTCGCGCAGCAGGTCGGCGACATTGGCACGATCGTGACCGGAATTCTCTCGGCCGTGTTCTTCACCATCCTGCTGGTCTCGGGCAACACCATCGCGCAAAGCGTGCGCGAACGCACCGAGGAACTCGGCGTGTTGAAAGCGCTCGGGTTTCCCAACGGATTGATTCTCGGATTGGTGCTCGCCGAATCCTGTCTCATCGCCGGCATCGGCGGCCTGCTCGGCCTCGGCGGCGCGTTGGCCATGACCGCCGGAGGCAGTCCCGCCCCCTCACTGTTGCCGACATTCTATATTCCTCCTCACAATATCATCGTGGGTGTGGCCCTCGTGGTCGGCCTCGGACTCGCCACCGGCGTCATCCCCGCGGTCCAAGCCATGCGCCTCGGCGTCGCCGAAGCTCTCCGTCGCCAAGGCTGACCCCTTCCTTCCTGCTTCTTCCTTTCCCTTTCTCCCTTCCCCTCATGCTAAACTGGTTCATCCAAGTCTTTGCGATCACCGCCGCCAACCTGCGCACGTTGCCGCAGCGTCGCGGGGCGGCCGTCGCCGCGGCCGTGGGCATCGCCGGAGTCGTCACGGTCTTGGTCGGCGTGTTGTCGATCGCCGAGGGATTCAAACGGGCCATGACCGTTTCCGGCGCGCAGGATGTCGCGCTTGTGCTCCGCAGCGGCTCGGACAGTGAAATGACCAGCGGCCTGACCCGCGACGACACGCGCACCATTGCCGACGCTCCCGGACTCGCCCGCAACGCCGAGGGCCCGCTCGCTTCACCGGAACTGTTTGTCATCATCAATCTGCCCAAGCGCTCGACCGGGACCGATGCCAACATTCCGCTCCGCGGGGTGTCGCCGGCCGCCTACGCGGTGCGCGGCAACGTCAAAATCGTCGAGGGACGTACCTTTACCGCCGGCCGGAACGAAGTGGTGGTCGGTGCCGGCGCGGCACGCCAATTCGCCGGGCTCGACCTTGGCAAGACTTTCCGCGTCGGCCAGAACGAGTGGGCGATCGTCGGCATCTTCACCGCCGATGGCGGCGTGGCCGAATCCGAAATCTGGGCGGATGCCGCCGTGCTGCAGCCCGCCTATCATCGGGGCGACACCTACCAGGCCGTCTATGCGAAGCTGAATACACCGGATGCGTTCCGCCAGTTCAGCGATGGGCTGACCTCCAACCCGCGCCTCAGCACGAAAGTAATCCGCCAGGCGGACTATTACGCGGAGCAGTCGACCTCGGTGACGAGTTTCATCAAGGGACTCGGCGTGGTGATCGCCGGCCTGATGGCGCTCGGCGCGCTGTTCGGGGCGTTGAACACAATGTACAGTTCGGTCTCGGCCCGCACCCGTGAGATCGCCACGCTGCGCGCCTTGGGATTTGGCAGCGGACCAGTGGTGGTGTCGGTGCTCTTGGAATCGCTGGTCCTCGCGCTGGTCGGCGGGGCGATCGGGGCGGTCTTGGCGTACGTGGCCTTCGACGGCTTTACGACCTCGACGATCAACTGGCAGACCTTCAGTCAGGTGGCGTTCGCGTTCCGGGTGTCGCCGCAACTTCTCATTCGCGCCATTGTGTGGGCCGCATTCATTGGAATTTTCGGCGGGCTCTTTCCCGCCATCCACGCCGCCCGCATCCCCATCGCCGCCGCCCTGCGCGCGACTTGATCAGGCTGTCTGGGTTTCCCGTACCTGTTAGGTGTGGCCGGGGTCGCTGACCCCGGTCCGGGATCCAAATCTCAAACTCTGGGGTCAACGACCCCGCCCACCGTCAGTTTGAATCCCTGAATTGGTGGTTTTTCTTACCCAAATCCAAAACCATCCCGTGTTGGCAACAGTTTCCTGTAACCTGCGGCGCTTTGCCGTGTTTTCACTGGGTGCACTCCATCTTTTTCGTCGCTGAATTGAGGCAGGCGCTGCGGCGCCTTGGGCGGGAACGCGGGTTTACCGCCACCGTGCTGTTGACGCTGGCTCTCTGCATTGGCGCCAACGTGACGATTTATGCGGTCGTCGACGCCATCCTGGTCCGTTCCCTGCCGTTTCCCGACCCGAACCGCCTGGTCACGGCGGTCAATTCGTATCCGGGCGCCGGGGTCGAGCGCGCTGGGGCCTCCCTGCCAAACTACTACGATCGGCGTGGTGCCATCGCCGCGTTTACCTCGACCGCGATCCATCGATCCAGCAACGCGACCGTGGGCGAAACGGGCAATCCGCACCGCGTCGCCTTCGATCGCGTTTCCCCTGAATTCTTCTCCACGCTGGGCGTGCCTTTGGCCATGGGGCGCACGTTTTCCGATCAGGAAATGTTCTACAAAAGCTGGCTGGTGGCGGTGATCACCGACTCCTTCTGGCACCGGCAGTTCAGCGGCGATCCCCAGGTGCTCGGAAAAACTTTCCTCGTGAATAGCGAGTCGGTCACGGTGGTCGGCGTGCTGCGGCCGGGTTTCCGCTACCTTTCAAGCCGGGCGGAGTTCTTCATGCCTGCGGCCTCGAACGACGACGAACGCACCGTAAGCAACCGCCACTCGAACAATTGGGACATGATCGCCCGCCTCGCACCCGGCGCCTCAGTCGCCATCGCGCAGTCGCAGATCGACGCCTTCAACACCGCCCAACTCAAGGACGATCCGTACGTCGAGCTGATCAAGGGCGCGAAATATCACACAAACATCTACCCGCTCCACGCCGACCACATTCGCGAAGTGCGCCCGATCCTGCTTCTTCTGCAGGGCGGCGTCCTGTTCCTCCTCCTCATCGGCGGCGTCAATCTCGTCAATCTGCTGCTGATTCGAGCGAGCGGCCGCAGCAAGGAACTCGCGGTCCGGCAGGCCCTCGGCGCCGGCGTCCAACACGTGGTTGGCGATGTCCTGATGGAAAGTGTGCTCCTGGCTGTAGCCGGAGGCCTGGGCGGTCTCATTGTGGGCGCCCTGGGCATCAAGCTCCTGATGCTGCTCGGGACCGAGCAATTGCCGCTGGGCGCGACCGTGCTGTTCGATCTTCGCCTGGCGATAGTCGCGGTCACCGGTTCCCTCCTGGTGGGAATCGGCCTGGCGATTCCGGTCGTCTGGCACAATCTCCACACCCGGCTCGCCCCCGTGCTGCAGGCGGAGAGTCGCGGCGGCACGGTCAGCCGCGCCGCGCAGCGGCTGCGCCACCTTTTTATCGTGGCGCAGGTCGCGCTGGCATTCGTCCTTCTGAGCGGCGCGGGCCTCCTCGGGGTTAGCCTGCAGAAAGTGATGGCCGCCCGCACCGGCTATCAGCCCGAGCAGGTGTTGACCGGACAATTGGGGTTGCCGTGGAAACATTATCCCGAGGACGGGCCCCGGCTTTCCTTTGTGCGACGACTCGTCGCCGATCTGCGGGCCCAACCAGGGGTGACCGCCGTAGGCCTCACCACCGGCCTCCCCATGTCGGGCAACATCAGCAACAACGCCGCGACGGTAGAGGATCACCCGCCAGCCCCGGGCGAAACGATTCGCGCTCATTACATGTCGTACGTCGACGGAGACTATTTTGCCGCGATGGGGATTCCGTTGATCGAGGGCCGTTATCTCGACGATGGCGACAACACGCGCCCCCTGCGGGCCTGCCTCGTCGACCAGGATTTCGCCGAGCGCTATTGGCCCGGAAAGAGCGCGCTCGGGCACCGGATATCCCACAACCCAAACTTTGACGAAAAAGAATCCTACACGATCGTCGGTGTGGTGGGCGCGATCAAGCAGAACGATCTCACCGACCACAGCGCGCAGGGGGCGATGTATTTTCCGCTCGAGAAGGAACCTCGGAATGATTTCTACGTCGTGTTGCGCACGGCCCTGGTCCCGACGGCGCTGCGCTCAGTCCTGACCGGCGCGGTGGCGAAAATCGATCCGGAGCTGCCCGTGGACAACCTCAAGGCCATGCAAACGTGGATCGACGACGGCCTCGTCGCGCGACGTTCGCCGGCGCTCCTCGCGGCTATCTTTGCGGGCGTGGCCCTGCTGCTCGCAGCCATCGGCACCTACGGCGTGCTCGCTTATGCGGTGGCGCAGCGGCGGCGTGAAATCGGGGTGCGCATGGCTTTGGGCGCGTTGCCCGGCCAGGTCCTCGCGCAATTCCTCGGACTGGGCCTGCGCCTCCTTCTCATCGGCACCGTGGTGGGTGTCGCCGGGGCCTGGGCGACCGGCCGGGCCATGCAAAAAGTCTTGTTCGGCGTCGGATCCTGGCACTCCGGCGTCCTCCTGCTGACTGCGTCGGTCCTGCTGCTCGTCGTGTTGCTTGCGACGTTTCTCCCGTCCTACCGCGCGTCACGGGTTTCCCCGATCGAGGCCCTCCGGGATGATTAGGCGACGGCGCTCCTCGATTGCGCCGGAATCCACTATTACCGCGGCTAAAAAAACCGTTCAGGCCGCGATCCACTCGAAATGGTTTCCGGAACAACTTGAACCAACTGGAGCCACGGCGGTGCCCCCCCTCGCCGCGGTCCTTTTCCCGCCCACCCAAGGACGGTCCAAGCGTCCAGGCGACGTTCTCGAATTCCCGCCGTAGCCCCATAATCCTCCGGTCACGTAATAAGTGACAATCGCGGAATCCAGGCGGCCCCTACCGCACGCTCTTTGCCGACCTATCGGCCATACCAACTCCATCCGAAAATCCTGCCGTACCCCAGAGCACCAACGTCGCGGCTCAAAGAATTCTTCCAAAGTTCCGGCATATCACCCCAATCCCTTGTCACTTATTACGTGACCAATGGTTGCGACAAAAGCCTGAACGGCGCCCTCCCTTGAATCAGCCGTAGTCTCGGCGCCCTCGACATGGTCTGCGCTCAACCAATTTGAAAAAGCAACCTCGCCGTCGAGCAGGACCTTCCCCTCCGGTTGGAAACTGAGACCTACGGTCACTTATTAAGTGACAAACGCGTAATTCAACCTGTCGGCGTGAAGGGATTCGCCTGGAATTCGCGCTCGCGGTATTCGAAATAATCGAAGTCCGCCGGGCACGCGGTGCCGGCCATATCCTGACAGGCCATGCCCACGAACGCGCCGGTGAAATTCGGCCGTCCGGGGGCGGACGCCTCGTCGGACAGGATGCTGGCGTCAAACGACTGCGGCAACCAGCTCCAGTCATCGCCTTCCAAGCGGTAGCCGAAGACAAGTCGCTCGCGGTCCACTTCCACGCGCATCTCCACCCGTCGGCTGCGAGCCAGGGCGATGGGCGGCGTGAACGCATCGGCTTGGGCGTGGTTCGGCAGGCTGGACATCACGCGCAGGTGCTTGCCCAGTTCGTCGTCGTGGGAGAGGTAGAGATAATGGAATTTCGAACCGCCGTAATAGCAGACCAGCCCGGCCTGTTGTTGGAAATGTTCGGGTTCAAACTCAACGATCGTGGAAGCGCTGTAGCAGTGCGCCTGCTGGCGACGGGCCACGAGCGACTGACGAAACAGGCTGCCGATGGTCTCGCGCCCGTAGAGCCGCAAATGGCCGGGCCGGGCGGAAAGGCTGAAAAGTTCCTCCGGCCACGGGGAGCGCAACCACTGAAAGTCGATCGGCAGTTGCGTCCCATCAAAATCCTCGCGCGCCGCGGACGCCGGGAAAACGTGCGCCGGCAGCCCGGGAGCCGCGGCTTCGAGTTGCGCGAGCCCCTTGCCATCCGTGGTTCGCAACCATTGATCCGCACCCCAAACCATCGGTTGGATGGCAGTTTCCCTGCCAAGGACACACGTACCGCGGTTGGACAAGGGGCGGCCGCATAGGTAAACCAAGTAGGGCTCGCCGCTCGGCGTCTCCACCAGATCGGCATGCCCCGCGCGTTGCAGTACGACATCAGGTCGTTGGCGCGAACTCAGAATGTACGTGTCGGGGTGCAATTCGTACGGCCCAGTCAAAGATCGCGAGCGCGCCATGGTGACCGCATGATTCCACCCGGTGCCGCCCTCGGCCGTGAGCAAATAGTAGTACTCGCCCTTCCGGTAGAGATGCGGCGCCTCGGTCAGCCCCAGCGATGTGCCTGGGAAGATATTTCGCCTCGGCCCGACCAGCTTGCGCTCGGTCACGGAATACTCCTGAAGGACAATCCCGGCGAAACGATTTTTTCCGGGACGGTGATCCCA
>Ga0302323_100003750_pt1 | contig 12365 bp, 12 predicted proteins | sample Fen_T0_3_FD_201950 | JGI IMG/M metagenome (GOLD analysis project Ga0302323, IMG submission 201950) | Peat permafrost microbial communities from Stordalen Mire near Abisko, Sweden - Fen_T0_3 | ecosystem: Environmental > Terrestrial > Soil > Wetlands > Permafrost | place: Sweden: Abisko... | reverse complement strand
GCGGCAACGGCGGTTCGGCCGCGGACGCGCAGCATTTCGCGACGGAATTGGTCGGCCGCTTCGAACGCGAGCGGCCCGAATTGCCGGCAATTTCCCTGGCCACCGACACGTCGCTGCTCACCGCGATCGCCAACGACTATTCGTTTGAACAGATCTTCGCGAAACAGGTGCGCGCTTTGGGAACCAAGGGCGACGTTCTGATGGCGATTTCCACCTCGGGCAACTCAGCCAACGTGATGGCTGCGGTCGAGGCCGCCCACAAGCGCGAAATGCGCGTCATTGCCATGACTGGCAAGGGTGGCGGGCATATCGGTGAACTAATGACGCCCGGCGACGTCAATCTGTGTGTGCCGCATTCGCGGACCGCACGCATCCAGGAGGTTCACTTGCTGATGATTCATTGTCTGTGCGACGCCATCGACGCTACGCTGCTCGGAGACGAATCATGAACCGCGTACTTCTGCAGAGTGTCTTCGTGCTCACCGCTCTCGTCACGCTCGCGGGTTGCGTGCCGGTACTGGTCGCCGGGGCGGCGGGTGGCGCGGTGATGGTGGCGACCGATCGCCGCAGCGCCGGTGCCCAGCTCGACGACGAATCGATCGAACTCAAGGTGGCCACTCAGGCCACCACCGAATTCGGTGATCGCATCCACCTCAACGCGACGAGCTACAACGGCTTTGTGCTGCTCACCGGGGAAGTGCCCGACCAGGGTATGTGGGCCAGCGTCGGCAATATGGTGAAGAACACGGAAAAAGTGCAGGGTGTCCACAACGAACTCGTCGTGGCCCCGCTATCAGATTACTCGTCGCGTTCCAACGACACCTACATCACCTCCAAGGTCAAGACGCGGATGATCGAGGCCAACAAGTTCCCGCCCAATGCGGTCAAGGTGGTCACGGAGCGAGGAGTGGTCTACCTGATGGGGATCGTTTCCAAGGAGGAAGGCGCCGCTGCGGCGGAGATCGCGGCAACGACAGCGGGTGTCGTGCGCGTGGTGAAGTTCTTCCAGTATCAAGCAACATAAGCTTGGCGATGTCCGACGCCGCCGGTCTGCCCGCACCCTGCTATCCGGCCAGAATCGCAACTGCCGCCGACGCACTTGCACGCATCGCGTGTCTGCCGCGTCCGGTGGTGTTCACCAATGGCGTGTTCGACATCCTGCATCGCGGCCACGTCACCTATCTGGAACAGGCCCGTGGCCTCGGTGCTTCGCTGGTCGTTGCGGTCAATTCCGACGCATCGGTCAGACGCCTGGGCAAGGGCGACGAACGTCCGCTCAACCCGCTCGACGATCGCATGGCTGTCCTGGCCGCACTTGCGGCCGTCGATCTTGTCGTCCCGTTCGACGGCGACACGCCGCGAGAGCTGATCATCGCGGCCATGCCCGACATCCTGGTCAAGGGCGGCGACTACACCGCGCAAACGACCGCGGGCGCGGCGGAAGTCATCGCGCACGGCGGGCGCTTTGTCGCGATTCCGTTTGCCTTCGAGCGCTCCACGACCGCACTGGTCCGCCGCCTTCGTCGTTAGCGAATCTCAGCTCGAATGGCGCGCGGTACGCCCGCAGACACTGCTATACTTTTCGACTTCGACGAACCGACTTGCACAGGCAATCCTGCATGCTGCAGCATGACCGCGAAGTTGATGCCCGGGGGCTCAATTGCCCGCTGCCCATCCTGCGCACCAAGAAAGCGCTGAACGACATGGCCAGCGGGCAGACGTTGCGTGTCGTCGCCACCGACCCTGGCAGCGTCCGGGATTTCCTTGCCTTTGCCAAACAGACCGGCAATGAACTCGTCGGGTACGGGGAGCAGGACAGCGAGTACTGGTTCGTCCTGAAGCGGCGCTGAACGGCCGCTGCGCTTACCGCCGATAGCGGTTGAGAAAATCCGCAACGATGCCGCGCTGCGACTCGTCGATCGCGGCATCAAGCGTGCGGTCCGCGGGATCGTATTGCTTTGCCCGGCGGAGTGCAGCGATCGCATCCTGATGATAGCCCTGGGCCTGCAATGCCTGGCCTAGGCATCGGTACGATTCCGCATTGGCGAACTCGAGCTCGGTCCAGGCGCGGCATAGCTCCGCTGCGCGGCGCCAGTTCCCCGCGCGCAGCATTCGTGGACCCTCGACGCTGACCACAGCGATCTTCGCGCGCCGCTCGGCGAACATGGTCGCCACGTTGACATCGATAGGCACGGACTCCGACGCCGGCGGCCTTTGCGCATCCGGAACGCCTGGCGTCGTGAGCATGGACGACGGTGCCTTCGCGGAAGAACTTCCCGAGACCGCGGTCGCCGGCGGCGGCCGTTTGCCGCTGATCGGGCCGCCACCGCCGGCAAAGCCTGCGGAGAGTGTGCTGGCAGAAGGCCACGCGTCGGCAATCGTCGTGCGCGCCCACCCGATCGATTCGGCCATTGGCTGGTGCCACGCAACGCCGTATAGCCACAACATCGCGGCGAGGCCGCAGACTCCGGTCACAGTATTGAGCACGCCCGGAGGACCATGGGTCACGAGAACGTCCTGAGCGAAGTCCCAGTCCGTTTCCTGGTTCTGCGCAATCTTTTCGAACGCGACGGCGATCAGGACGGGTGCCAGCAGCGGAAAGCCGCAGGCGATGCCTTCCCACCACACGCGAAATGACCGCCGCAGTGCGCGTTGGAGTTGCGCGCGCGTGTCCCGCCGTGCATACGCGTCCGAGATCGAGAATTGCAGGAAGACCCCGAAGAGCCATTTTCCGGGCGTCGTTCCGACCGAGGCGATGAGAAGTGCCTCGATCGGGATCCACGAACCGGTGATCAGGATCGGGGCAACGAGCGGGTGTCCGAGCCAGTAGGACAGGCTCTCCGATTCCAGTCCCAGCCCGCGCAATTCGGACAACAACAGCGCCAGGACCAAGCCCCAGATCGCATAGTCGAACAGTCGCGCCACAAGGCGCTGCCAGGGCCGCGGTTCGCTCGTTCGCCCGGATTTCGCCCGCTCGAGTTCCGCCATACGCAGCTGGAAGATCCAGCTTGCGTCTTCCTGAGGCTGGTTGGTGCCCAGGAAAACGCTTTTCTCGCGCCGCCAATTCAGGATCGCAAGATCGGTCTGCGGGACAAGCACAGGCTGCGGCGCACCGCCTTGCCTGCGCATGAACGCGATTCCATGTACGACGCCATAGATTATCGTCAGCGCCAGCAATGTGATCGTGAGCCAGACCAGAACCTGCTTCGCGACCAGGATGGTGTCCGCCGGCGTTACAAAGGCAATGGCCAAAGCGATGAACGTGCCGAACAGAGCGCACAGGCCGATGGTCACGACAGGCGATCGGCCGAACGACGCCACCTTTTCGGTCAGGCCCGGGTGATGATGGCTCAGCGCGGCGGCGGGCTCATCGGCATCGAGACCGGTTTCCAGACCCTCATCCATCGCCTGCGGCGAAGTTCGCGGAGGCAGGACTTCGGCGAGTTCGCCCACGTCGGTCTGCTCGCCCGCGGCGGCGACCGCATTGTTGACGACGTGCGCTATGCGTTGCTCGGTCGAACCTGAGGAAACCGCAAGTTCACCGTCGTAACGCTGCCGACGATCCGGATCGGAAAGTATCCGGCTGGCATGATTGATGAAGCGCAGCGCCTCCTCCACGTTGCCCTGGCCATCGCGGGTCTTGGCGTAATACTTGCGAATCAGCCGGCGCAACGACGCCCGCACATCCTCGTCGGAGGAAGTGGGAAGGATGCCCAGTGCTTCGTAAAGCGTCGCCTTCATGCGTCGTGTGGCGTCCACACAATCGTTATGCCATTGGAATTTTGGGCGAAATGCCCCGACAAGGCAAGTTCGTAAATCAAGGCTAGCAATAATCAGGCCTCGGATCTCCATTTGCCCGTCATCCGCCTCCGGAAGCGGAAACCATTGCCGCAATGCAAAACGGCCCCGAAGGGCCGCCTTGACGAGGTTTCGAGCACGCCGCGGTATGCGCCGGCGCGCGGCCGTTCATTCGGTCTTGGCAGCACCCTTGTGGGCGAGCTTCTCACGAATGCGCGCGGACTTGCCCGATCGATCGCGAAGATAATAGAGCTTGGCGCGGCGGACGTCGCCGCGGCGCTTCACTTCGATCGATGCCAGCATCGGCGAGTAGGTCTGGAACGTGCGTTCCACGCCTTCGCCACTCGAGATCTTGCGCACGGTAAACGATGAATTGAGGCCGCGATTGCGTTTGGCGATGACTACGCCCTCGTAGGCCTGGACGCGCTTGCGCTCGCCTTCGACCACGCTGACATTGACTACCACCGTGTCGCCCGGGGCGAAAACGGGGATCGTCTTGCCCAGGCGGGCGATTTCTTCTTTTTCCAGTTGCTCGATGATGTTCATTGCTATTTCCTTCCGTTCCGGTTGGCCCCGGATTGCCCGGCGACCTTGGCACACAGCGCAGGGCCGAACCCTGATGTGTGCGGTTTGTCGCGACGCGGCTTCCCTATGCGATGGGGAGCGCACGCCAGCTTTTTCACTATCCCACTCTTTCGCTACTTCCCTTCCCTGACGCGGTGCTCACACTGGTACTCGGCGAGCAACGCCGCTTCTTCATTGGTCAGCGTCCGGTCCACCAGCAAATCCGGCCGCCGCTCCCACGTCCTTCCCAGCGACTGCTTGAGTCTCCAGCGGCGGATATCCGCATGGTGACCCGACATCAAGACGCCGGGGACCGCAACTCCGTTCAGCACTTCCGGCCGAGTGTAGTGCGGGCAATCAAGCAGCCCCGCGGCAAACGAATCCTGCTGCGCCGACTGCTCGTCATTCAACGCGCCGGGCAACTGGCGTGCGATTGCGTCGATCAACATCAGCGCGGGCAACTCCCCGCCGGACACAACAAAGTCACCGATCGCAATTTCCTGGTCGGCTTCCCGCGCCAGCAGCCTTTCGTCGATCCCTTCATACCGCCCGGCGAGCAGCACGTACCCAGCATTCATTGCCAGCGCCAGTGCCAGCACATGCTCGTGCGTGAGCGGTACGCCGGCGGGTGAAAGGTGGATGACCGAAGGTGCCGCCACACCCGCCGCCAACTGCGCCGCCTTGGCTGCCGCGATGGCCCGGGAAAGCGGCTCGCCCAGCATCACCATTCCGGGACCGCCACCATAGGGCCGGTCGTCCACGGTCTTGTGGTTGTCCGTCGTGAAATCGCGCGGATTCCACAACCCCAGATGCCACAGTCCACGTTCGCGCGCCCTGCCCGTCACTCCAAAGCCCGCCGCTTGCGCGACCATGTCCGGGAACAGCGTGACGACGTCGATGCGCACTGCCATTCCCGCAATTCAATAATCGAGTTGCCAATCGACGTCGATACGACCGGCCGCGACATCGACGCCATCCACATAGACCGCAACGAATGGAATCATCCGTTCGACCGTGGTCGCTGCATCCATGACGCAAAGCACCGGATGCGCGCCGAAATCCTGCACCGTCGACACTTTGCCAAGGCGCGCACCCTGGCGGTTCACTACCTCGAGTCCAACGAGATCGGAGTAGTAGATCTCGTTCCTTCCTGCAGCCGGCAACATCGTGCGCGGCACGGCGATATCGGCGCCTTTCAGCGCAGCGGCGGCCTCGCGATCGCCAATCCCCGCCAATTGCGCGATCAGCGTGGCGCCGTGCTCGCGGGAGGCTTCAATTGCATATTCCCGCCACCCGCCTTCTGCGTTGGTTGAACCTGCCCGCGGGCGAATCCACCATGCCGGGTAATCGAGCAGCGTTGCCCGGTTTTCAGTATATGCGTGGATCTTGACCCAGCCTTTGACGCCATAGGGGCCGATCACCCGCCCCATCACCGTGTAGTCGTGGGTGCTCAGCGCAGTCTCAGTGGAACCTCAGTTGAAACGAATTTGGAACTCGGTTGAAGCTCAAGCTGCGGCGGGGGCTTCCGAGGCTGCAGGCGAGCCGGCTACCGGAGCAACCTTGCGCGCCGAGTTCTTCACCAGGCCGGCCACCGTGTCGGAAAGCTTGGCGCCGCGCTCCAGCCAGAATGAAATGCGGTCGAAGGAAAGGCGCAGGCCTTCCTCGTTGGCGGTGGCGATCGGGTTGTAGAAACCGACGCGCTCGATGAAACGGCCGTCGCGACGGCTGCGCGAATCGGCCACGACTACGTTGTAAAAGGGGCGCTTCTTGGCGCCTCCGCGAGCCAATCTGATCACTACCATGTCATTGCCTTAGTGTTCTGGTTTGTGAGAAAAGTCGGAAATTGTAAGCCGATTTAGGTGGTTAGCGCAAATTTCCGGCCTCTGCCCACGTTCGACCATGGTCCGGGTTGCGGGCAAAAGCGCGGGACGGTCCGCAAACCGATGTCCAAATCCGGCGGGGATCGGCAACGCTGCACTTCGGCCGCCCCGTGTGGACGCGCGCACATAACCAATTGATTTCAATTGATAAATTTTGACCCGGTTGCGTTTTCGGCTACCTAATCCCTGGCAGCATGCCTTTCATCCCGCGCAGCATCTTCTGCATGCCGCCCTTGGCCACCATCTTCATCATCTTCTGGGTCTGTTCGAACTGATTGAGCAGCTGGTTGACCTCCTGCACGGACACCCCGGCGCCGGCGGCGATCCGGCGTTTGCGGGAAGCCTTGAGGAGTTCTGGCTTGGCGCGTTCCTGCGGTGTCATGGAATTGATGATGCCCTCGAGCCGGCCGATTCTGCGTTCGTCCACGGTCGCACTCTGGGCGGCCCGCGCCAGTTCCGCGGGGAGCTTGTCGATCATTCCGGCCAGTCCGCCCATCTTGCGCATCTGGCCAATCTGCGCCCTGAAATCGGAAAGGTCGAAGCCCTTGCCCGATTTGACTTTTTTCGCCAGCTTTTCCGCTTCGACCAGATCGACATTTTTCTGTGCATCCTCCAGCAGCGACAACACGTCGCCCATGCCTAGGATCCGCGACGCCATGCGCTCCGGGTGAAACACCTCGAGGCCGTCGATCTTTTCCGACACGCCGGCGAATTTGATCGGTGCGCCTGTGACATGGCGTACGGACAGGGCCGCGCCGCCACGCGAATCGCCGTCCAGCTTGGTCAGCACGACGCCGGTAAGCGGCAACGCATCGCGGAAGGCACGCGCCGTGTTGATGGCATCCTGGCCCTGCATCGCATCGACGATGAACAGGGTCTCGATGGGCTTCACCGCCGCGTTCAGTGCGGTGATTTCGTTCATCATCGCTTCGTCGATGGCGAGCCGTCCCGCGGTATCGACGATCAGCACCTCGTGGTAGTGCTTGCGCGCCCAGTCGACGGCGGCCTCGGCAATGGCCACCGGTTGCTGGTCCGCGGTCGATGGGAAGAAGTCGACGCCGACCTGTGTCGCCAGCATCCGCAGCTGTTCGATGGCCGCCGGCCGGTAGACGTCGACTGATACGAGCAGGACTTTCTTCTTCTGCTCCTGGCGAATGAGCCGGGCGAGCTTGGCGGCCGTGGTGGTCTTGCCCGCGCCCTGTAATCCGGCGAGCAGGATCACCGCCGGCGGCGCAACAGCGAAGGACAGCGGTGCGGCCGCGCCGCCCATCAGCGCGGCGAGCTCGCGGTGAACCACGCCGATCAGTGCCTGGCCGGGCGTCAGCGAGCCGGCAACCTCGGCGCCGATGGCCCTTTCCCTGACCCCGCTGATGAAGTCCCTGACCACCGGCAGCGCGACGTCTGCTTCGAGCAGCGCCAGACGCACTTCGCGCAGCGCGTCCTGAATATTGTCGTCGGTGAGCCGCGCCTGCCCGCGCAACTCCTTTACGACGCGGGAAAACCGCTGGGTGAGATTGTCGAGCATGGGAAGTCCGGTAGCACGCTGGCGCCAGGAATCGGCGCAAGCATCGGGTAAACTGCGTTCTAGGTTGCGTTACTTAGTTGGGTTGCTCGGTTGCGTTACGCAGTTGCGCTACCCATTCGCACTCAGCCTGCTTGCAACCGTTGCCTGCCGACAGGAATTCACCTGGCATTGCGGCCTCAATTCGTGATTTTACTGCACTTCGCCGTTGCCGCTCTGTACGCCGCCTCCGCGTGGGTGACCTGGCCGCGCGCGCACGTGGCTGCACCGGGTTATGCGCGTGCCTGGCTATTGCCCTTGGCGCTGGCACTGCACGCCTACGCCATCGCCCGGGCAATCGCGACACCCTCCGGCCTCGACCTGTCGTTCGCCAACGCCCTTTCGCTGGTCGCCGGGCTTGCTGTCCTGGTCGCCTGGGCTTCGGGGCTCCTGCGAACCCTGCCCGGCGTCGCCGCCGTCGTTCTGCCGGTCGCCGCGGTGTGCGCATTGGGACCGGCTGGCGGCGAAAGCCCGCACCGGTTTGCCTACGCCGATGAGCCATGGGCAACCGTACACATTGCCGTCGCGCTGCTCGCCTATGCGCTGTTCGTCGTCGCGGCATTGCAGGCGCTCGTGCTGATCGGGCTCGAGGCGCGACTGCGCCGCGGTTTGCCCGCGGATTCGGACGGCCGCGCGCCGCCGCTGCTGATGCTCGAAAGCTTCATGTTCCGCCTGGTCGGCCTGGGCTTCGCGTTGCTGACGGCGACCTTGATCAGCGGTTTCCTGTTTTCCGAGGAGATATTCGGACGCCCGTTGACGTTTACGCACAAGAACGTCTTTTCCGTGGCCGGGTGGCTGACCTTCGCAGTCCTGCTGTTCGCGCGTTGGCGATACGGATGGCGCGGGCGGCGCGCGTTGCATTGGATTCTTGCGGGAACCCTGCTGCTCGTTCTGGGCTACCTCGGCAGCAAATTCGTGGCCGAAGTGCTGCTGCGGCGCTGACCTCGCACCCTGTCGCAAGCCTCCTTGGACGACATTCCACTATCCACGCTTGGCCTCGCACTGGCCGTGCTGCTTATGCTTTCCGCGTTCTTTTCTCTGGCGGAGACGGCGATGATGGCGTCCAACCGGCACCGCCTCAAGCACCGCGCGCAGCGGGGCGAGCGTGGTTCCAGGCTGGCCCAGGCGCTGCTCGGTCAAATGGACAAGTTGCTGGGCGTCATCCTGCTCGGCAATACCTTGGTGGCCGCGGCCGCAGCCACCATCACTGCAGTCATCACCAAGCGCCTCTTCGGCGAAGGCGAGCTTGCCCTGGCCATGGGCACGGTCGCCATTTCCTTTGCCATTCTGGTGTTCTCGGAAATCACGCCGAAGGTGATCGGGGCGGCACATGCCGATCGCATTGCGCCGCTGGTGAGCTTCGCGTTGTCGCCATTGCTCAAGGCAGCGACCCCGATCGTCTGGTTCGTCAATCTGTTCGTCCAGGGCCTGCTGAAACTCATGCGAATCCGGCCCGCGAGCGACACCGGTGGACAGCTGACCCAAGAGGAGCTGCGCTCATTGGTCCTAGAAGGAAGCCAGTATTTCCGCGGCAAGCACCGCACCATGCTGGCCAACCTGATGGATCTCGAGGCGATCACCGTCGACGACGTGATGACGCCACGCAATCGCATCCACGCGCTGGACCTCGCGGAAAAGCCGGCGCTCCTGCGCCAGCAGCTGGCGACGTCCTACCACTCACGCGTGCCGGTTTACGAGGAGACGCTCGACAACATCGTCGGGGTGCTACCGCTCAAGTCGGTGGTCCACCTGCAACAACAGTCGGGCGAAGTCGACGCCGATCGTCTGCGGCCACTCGTGCGTCCACCGTATTTCATTCCTGCCGGTACGCCGCTGCTCACGCAACTGACGCAGTTCCAGAATGATCGCCAGCGCCTCGGACTGGTCGTCGACGAATACGGCGAGCTTCAGGGCCTGGTCACGATCGAGGACATCGTCGAGGAGATCATCGGCGAGTTCACCACCCAGGCGCCGGGCGGAGCGGAGACCTATCGCCGTGAAGCTGACGGTAGCGTGGTCGTGGCCGGCATGGCCCAGCTGCGGACGCTGAACCGCCGGCTGGGGACGCAATTCCCGCTGGATGGCCCGAAAACAATGAATGGCCTCATCATCGAACATTTGGGTGACATTCCGGAGGCCGGGGTCGCCTTCCGGCTGGACGGACAGCAGGTCGAGGTCCTGCAAACTCAGGATCGTGCCGTGAAGGTGGTCAGGCTGCTCGCCCCGGTTGGCCGCGCCGCGCCGCCTTTACAAACGCCGGTCGAGCGGGCATCATCGTCAGATTAAGTTTTATGCGAATGGAATAGCCTCCAGCCGGGCCCGCCCGGCATGGCCCTTGCTTTCGTAGTGCTCGAGTACTGACGCCAACCCTCGACTGGACAGCCCGCCGCCTACCATGGCCACGCACGCCGCCACCCGCACTATCAGCGGACTCGCGCGCGCCCTCGCGCAGCAGGGCGTCATGTCCGAGCATGAAGCACAAACAATGCAGACGCAGGCGCAGTCAACCGGCGCGTCCTTTGTCGAGACCGTTCTTTTGGGAAAGCGGCTGACCCCGATCCAGCTCGCGGTGTTCGCGTCCCGCACCTTCGGCAATCCGTTGCTCGACCTGGCTTCCTTCGATCTGAGCCAGATCCAGAAGGAACTCGTCGATCTCAAGATGGCGCAGTCGCGCCGCGTGCTGCCCCTCTACAAGCGCAACAACAAGCTGTTCGTCGCGATCTCCGACCCGGCCAATCTGCAGGTCCTGGACGAAGTCCGGTTCAAGACCAACCTCGTCCCGGAACCGATCGTCGTCGAGGACGACAAGCTCGTGGCGGCAATCGCCAAGCTTTCGGAGGCGAGCGGAGCCAACTTCAACAAGGATGTCCGCGACCTCGAAGAAATGGAGGTCGGTCTTGACGGCGACACGCCGCAGGCCTTCGCCGACGAGGATTCCTCGGACATCGACGATGCCCCGGTCGTCAAGTACATCCAGAAGCTGCTGCTCGACGGAATCAGTCAGGGCGCATCGGATATCCACTTCGAACCCTACGAGAAATTCTTCCGCGTCCGTTACCGGGTCGACGGAATTCTGTCGGAAATTGCGCAACCACCGCTCGCGATCAAGGACAAGGTCGCGTCGCGCATCAAGGTGATCAGCCGCCTCGACATTTCGGAGAAGCGGGTGCCGCAGGACGGCCGGATGAAGCTCGTCCTGAGCAAGAACAGGGCGATCGATTTCCGGGTGTCCACGCTGCCGACGCTGTACGGCGAAAAGATCGTGATGCGGATCCTCGATTCGGCCGGGGTCAAGCTCGGCATCGAAGCGCTGGGATACGAACCCGAGCAGCAGCAGCATCTGCTGAACGCGATCGGCCGTCCCTACGGCATGATCCTGGTGACGGGTCCGACCGGCAGCGGAAAAACGGTTTCGCTATACACCTGCCTCAACATCCTGAATCAACCCGGCGTCAATATTTCGACGGCGGAGGATCCGGCGGAAATTCAGCTGGCCGGCATCAACCAGGTCAACGTCAACGACAAGGCGGGCCTGACGTTCGCGGTCGCGCTGAAATCGTTCCTGCGGCAGGATCCGGACATCATCATGGTCGGAGAAATCCGGGATCTCGAGACGGCTGACATCGCGATCAAGGCGGCGCAGACCGGCCACCTCGTGATGTCCACGCTGCATACCAATGATGCGCCGACGACGCTGACCCGCATGCTCAACATGGGCGTGGCGCCGTTCAACATCGCGTCGTCGGTAATCCTGATCACGGCGCAGCGGCTGGGGCGAAAGCTGTGCCCCAGTTGCAAAAAGCCCGAAGACATTCCGCCCGAGGCGCTGCAGCGCGCGGGCTTTCGCGACGACGACCTGGACGGCTCCTGGCAACCGTACGGTCCCGTCGGCTGCGAACATTGCAAGGACACAGGTTACAAGGGCCGGGTCGGCGTCTACCAGGTGATGCCGATCACGGACGAACTGCGCCAGATCATCATGCGCGCAGGCAATGCGATAGAAATTGCCGATCAGGCGCGCAAGGAGGGCGTGAAGGACCTGCGCCAGGCGGGACTGGTCAAGGTCAAGGCCGGAATCACGTCCCTCGAAGAAATCGAGGCGATCACCAACGAGTGACGGGTAGCTCCGGCATGCGAGGACAATCATGGCAACCGTAACCGCACAGGCACGCCGCGACGTCAAGGAATTCACGTACCTCTGGGAGGGCGTGGATCGCAACAACCGCCAGGTGCGCGGAGAATCGCGCGCGCCCTCTGAAACCGTGGTCACCAGCAACCTGCGGCGCCAGGGCGTGCGGGTCATCAAGATCAAGAGGCAGAGCTTCCGCGGCGGCCGCAGCGTCGGCGAAAAGGACATCACGTTCTTCACGCGCCAGTTGGCCACGATGCTGAAGGCCGGTGTGCCCTTGCTGCAGTCGTTCGAGATCATCGCCCGGGGCCACAGCAACCCGCGCTTTTCGCGCCTGATGATGGACATCAAGGCAAAGATCGAGACGGGCTCGTCGATGTCGCAGGCGTTTCGCCAGCACCCCAAGCACTTCGACGCGCTCTATTGCAACCTG
>Ga0302323_100003749_pt1 | contig 12366 bp, 9 predicted proteins | sample Fen_T0_3_FD_201950 | JGI IMG/M metagenome (GOLD analysis project Ga0302323, IMG submission 201950) | Peat permafrost microbial communities from Stordalen Mire near Abisko, Sweden - Fen_T0_3 | ecosystem: Environmental > Terrestrial > Soil > Wetlands > Permafrost | place: Sweden: Abisko... | reverse complement strand
TTGGGCCAGACCTTGTCGATGGATGCCCGGTGAATGGCCGCCACAAATGCGTTTTCAGATGGAAAGCGGGATGGCAGCCGATTCTCCGTGATGACAATCCTACCCTTGAATACGTCCTCTGGCTTGGCTGCTTGGGCACCAGAAGAAAGCAAGATGCTCCCAAGGACGAACGCTACGACACGATTGAACTTCAACATCGCGATCCTCGTGTGATGATTTGGTTGAACCACAAATCTATCCGTTTTTGGGGCAGGAAGAATAGGGCTTTTTTGACGGATGGCCCTGCCCTGCTAGCTTGTTCTTGAATGTCACGTGCTCTCAAGGCCGATTGGGTCCCGATCGCGGAGGTCGAGGCTGGCGTGGAAGCGCATGCCAGCGCGGATCATCAAGCTGCCATGACCGAGGCGCGCCGCTTGGCCGAGACGGCGGGGCGAGGGCTGAGCACGGTGGATGTCTTGCTGGCTATGCTGCGGGTCGGGGGAAGCGCCGCCCGCCTCTTCGCCGAACGCGGCATAGGTGCCGCTACCGTAGAGGGTTTGATGGGCAAGGTTCGCCTTGACCGGGGCGTGGACGCCACCGCCATCGCACAGGCAAGCCGAGACATCGCTCTTGGCCTCGCCGCACCCCAGACCTCCTCGCTGCATCTCCTGCTCGCTATCTTGCGCAGCGGTGGATCTGCCATCGAAACGCTGGCTTTGGCGGGCATCGACCCTGCGAAACTGCGCGGGATGGTGATGCGTGCCCTGACAGGGCCGGGGACGCACTGGGAACGCAGGGTCACCCGCACCGAATCGTCGCCATCGACAGGTCAGGCAGCACGAGAAATACCCGCCGTTCTTCCCGAGGTGGCCGCCAGCGGTCCGTCAACACCCGATTCGGCTCGACAAGAACCGCCCGCACGGGCTCCGAACGCTTCGGCACCCATCGATTGGGATTTTCTTCCCGTCGATCCACCGCGTATTCCGGTCTTGTACCGCGAGCGCGAGGTTGGAAGGCTACTCGACCTTCTCCAGGCAAAGACGGCACGGGTGGTGGCCATCGTTGGCGATCCGGGTTCTGGTCGTTCGGCATTGGTGGCGGCGCTCTCTGCGTCCAGCCTGCAACCGCCGGTCTTTCCCGTCGGGGATTTTGGCGCACCCGTCTCGGCGGGCTCGCTCCTGCAGGCTTTTCACCGACGGGCACCCGTCGACGCTCCCATCGTTCTGGAAGGTACGGCCTGGCTCGGCCCGGAGGGTGGCGATGGCGTCCTGCAATTGCTGGCCACCGCAGCCGCTGGCAGGCGATGGCTTCTCGTCTTGACCCCGGCCGACGTTCGCCGCATCGAAACGATTTCTCCCGATTTGGCCAACGGATCGGAGACCGTGCTGCTTTCGTCCCCCGAACCGGCTGCCCTGCTGGAAATGATCGAGGTTGGTCTCGAGGCCTTGGCTGGTGGCACCAACACAGCCTTCGCCGGTGACGTTGCGCAAACGCTGCTTCGTCTTTCCGCGCGCTATCCCAGCGAACGGGCGCACCCTGGTCGGGCCTTGACCATCGCCGAAGTCGCAGTAGCACGTGCTCAGCGCCTGGGACAGGCGACCGTTACGGCGCAAGACGTGGCGACCATCGTGGCGGACGCCTCCAGCGTGCCTGCCAGCCAGCTTCTGCGCGATGACGACGAACGTTTTCGAACCTTGGACAAGCGTCTCGCCGAGCGCGTGATTGGCCACAGCGATGCCCGTGCGAAGATTGCGGCAGCGCTACGCCGAAGCTATGCCGGGTTTCGTGGGCACAAACCTCTTGCGTCGTTTCTGCTGCTTGGTCCGACGGGTGTGGGCAAGACCGAAACCGCGCGCGCCGTCGCCGAGGCCCTGTTCGACGGGGAATCCGCCTTGGTTCGCATCGATCTTTCCGAATACAATGAAGCGCACGCCATCGCGCGCCTGATAGGTTCACCGCCGGGGTATGTGGGACACGAGGACGGGGGCCAGCTGACCGAGGCCATCCGGCGACGACCGGCATCGGTGCTGCTGCTGGACGAACTGGAGAAGGCCAGTCGGGAAGTCTTGCTGGTGCTGCTTCAAGTTCTCGAAGATGGCCGCCTGACCGACGGGCGCGGTCGGACCGTCGATTTTTCTTCGGCGGCGGTGGTCATGACGTCCAATCTAGGCAGCGAGTGCTATCAGCGTCGATCGCGAACGCCTTCGGCTCCCACGATGCTGGCGTTGGCTCGCAATCGACTACCGCCCGAGCTTTGGAACCGCATCGACGAGGTGCTGTGTTTCGCGCCGCTGTCCGAGACCGAGTTGGCCGCCATCGTCGCCCGTATCGCGCGCGACTCCTGCCGCCGCTTGCAAAACGAGCGAGGCATTTCCTACGAAATCGGCGACAGCGTGATTGCGGAGGTCCTGCGCATCGAGACTGATCGCACGCTGGGCGCGCGGCCGTTGCGTCGGGCCTTCGAACGCCTCGTCGAAGGACCTCTGGCCAGTGAAATCGTGGCCGGCCGCTTGCGCCATGGCGCGCGCCTTCGCATCGGATGTGCCAAGGACGGACGCCTCGACATCAGGAGTTGTTTGCCCTGAATCGCCTTTGCCTGGCCTTCAGGTCCACGCTTTCTTGAGAAACCACGTCTTGACTGCCTGGGTAAGCGCCACATAGCAGATGACGGTCACGAACAGGAACGGCCAGTAAAGTCCCGGCAGCGTAGTGAAACCAAGCGCACCAGCGACTGGCGAGAACGGCAGGTAGAGTCCGGCCGAGATGACCAAAAGGGTCGTCATGCTCATGGGCCAGCTGGCGCGACTTTGCACCAGCGGCAATTTGTTGGTCCGGATGACGTGAATGATCAACGTCTGCGTGATGAGCGACTCGACGAACCACCCCGTCTGAAACAGTGACGCACGTGCCGGGTTGTTGGCGCCGAACACGTAGTACATCAAGAGATAAGTGGTGTAGTCGAACACCGAGCTGCAGGGCCCGATGAAGAGGATGAACTTGGTAATTTCATTCATCGACCAAGGGCGCGGTCGCGTGATTTGTTCAGCGTCGACATTGTCTGCCGGGATGGGAACCTGCGAGAAATCGTAGAGCAAGTTGTTGGTCAGGATCTGGATGGGGATCATGGGCACGAAAGGCAGAAACGCGCTGGCGCCGACCACGGAAAGCATGTTGCCAAAGCTGGAACTGGCCCCCATGCGAATGTATTTGAGGATGTTGGTGAAGACCTTGCGGCCCTCCAAGACACCGTCCACGAGAACCAGCAGGCTCTTTTCCAGTAGCACCAGGTCGGCCGACTCTTTGGCAATGTCGACGGCAGAATCTACCGAAATGCCGACGTCGGCTGCACGTAAGCCAGGGGCATCATTGATGCCGTCGCCCAAGAAGCCCACGACGTGCCCTTTGCTTTGCAAGGCCAGAATGATGCGATGCTTGTGGGCGGGGGCCAGCCGGGCAAACAGCGTCGTCTCCTCGATGACACTGGCCAAAGCAGCGTCCGACATGCATTCGATTTGTGCCCCCAGAAGCATGTGCTCGGTCGGGATGCCGACTTCGTGGCAAATCTTCTTGCTTACCAGTTCGTTGTCACCGGTCAGGACCTTGACGATGACGCCATGGTCACGCAGGGCGGCGATGGCGGGCGCCGTTGTTTCCTTGGGTGGATCGAAGAAGGCAATGTATCCACGCAACACCAAATTGCATTCGTCGGACTTGGCGTAGGCAGGCTTCCGCCCCAACTCGCGATAGGCGATGGCCAGGACGCGAAACCCGTCCGCAGAGAGGCGACGGTACTCTTCCCGAAGGTCCTCGATGAGGACGGTCTCCATGGGCATGACTTCATTGTCGTACTGGAAGTGCGTGCACCGCTTGAAGACCTCCTCGGGCGCGCCCTTGCAGATGAGTGTCGGTTGGCCTTCCGGCGACGCCACCACCACCGACATCAGACGACGAACGAAGTCGAATGGAATCTCGTCCAGTTTGATGTGCTGGGCGACCTTGAATTGGTCGTGGATCTCTTCCTTGTGCGCGAGAACGGCGCGATCGAGGATGTTCTTCAGCCCGGTCTGAAAGAAGCTGTTGAGGTAGGCGAGCTTCAACACCTCGTCGTCTTCGTCGAGCTGGACGTCGCAGTGCTTCTCGAGCACGACGCGATCCATGGTCAAGGTCCCGGTCTTGTCCGTGCACAACACGTCCATGGCACCGATGTTTTGGATAGAGTTGAGACGCTTGACGATGACCTTCTTCTTCGACATCGCGATGGCGCCCTTGGAAAGGCACACGGTCACGATCATCGGCAACATTTCCGGGGTCATCCCCACAGCAACAGCGAGGGCAAAAAAGAAGGCCTCGTTCCAGTTGTGTCGGCTGAAACCGTTGATCAAGAAGACCAGCGGAACCATGACGATCATGAAACGAATCATCAGCCAGGTGAAGCGGCTGACCCCTTTGTCGAAGCTGGTCGTCACCCTTTGCCCGACGATGGCCTTGGCGATGCTGCCCAGGTAGGTGCTGGCCCCGATACCGACCACCAAGGCCGTGGCGGTGCCGCTTTCGACGCTGGTGCCAAGGAAGCAAACGTTCTTGAGCTCGAGCGGCGAGCCGGCAACAGCGCTCTCCCTGGCCTCGAACTTCTCGACCGGCATGGATTCGCCGGTCAAGCTGGCTTGGATAACGAAAAGATCCTTGCACGACAGGATGCGTACGTCGGCGGGAATCATGTCCCCGGCTGCCAGTTTGACAAGGTCGCCTGCCACCAACTCGGCCAGGGGAATTTCGCGCGCGACCCCATCGCGAACGACCGTCGCCGTAACCCGAATCATGGCTTTCAGCTTGGCCGCTGCGGTATCGGCACGCGCCTCTTGAACGAAGCGCAAGGCCACCCCCAGGACGACCATCAGCAACATGACGATGGCGGCGCGGAGGTCCCCGGTTGCCGCCGACAGGATCGCCAGCAGCGACAACAAAATAACCAGGGGGTTCAGCAGGGCCATGACCAGCAGGTCGCGCCAGCTGTGGCCTTCTTCCTGGGCAACCGCGTTCGGGCCGTACTTCTCCAGCCTCTGTTCGGCCTCTTCCTGGGTCAACCCGGTCGCGGACGTGGCATAGGCGGCAAAGAGCTTTTCACTGTCCGAACCCGTGGCCTCGAAAAGGCGCGCTGCGATCCCCGCCGCGACGGCGGCTCGCCCTGGTTGCACGAGGCGCTTCGGAAGAATGGATGGGAGAGAAAAAGGATTTCGCATGAGCCACTCTGTTACGTGCGAACACGACCCTAGAGTTTCACAGATCTGTGACAACCTCAGATCCAAAGACCAAAGACCTGCCGCCCGCTCCTGGCCCAAAGTCAGTATATCCATCAGGCGCGGGGCGCAACCTAATTCGTGCCCGAGAGGACACGGGCAAACACTTCCTGGCCGTTTGCGATACACTTTTGCGGATCTGCGATGTTCAACCACAAACACGGTGATAGCCACGACCACGACGCTCATCACGGCCATGGCCTGCATGGGGTGATGGGAGGGGAAAAGAATCGAGTCGCGCTGGTCTCGGTTCTGGCAGCACTGCTTCTGACCGGCACCAAGATAGCGGTTGGGGTGTGGACAGGCAGCTTGGGAATCTTGGCGGAAGCCTTGCACTCCGGCCTCGACCTTGCCGCCGCACTGGTCACCCTTTGGGCGGTCAGGGTCAGCAGTCGCCCCGCCGACGTCGAACACTCGTACGGTCATGGCAAGATCGAGAACCTCTCGGCCTTGTTCGAAACCCTGCTTCTGCTGGGCACCAGCGCCTGGATCATCAAGGAAGGGGTTGAACGCCTGTTCTTCCGCGCCCAAGTCCACGTCGACGCCAATCTCTGGTCCTTCGTGGTGGTGATCCTCTCCATCGCGGTGGATTACTCGCGCTCGCGCGCCCTAATGCGCATAGCCAAGAAATACGAGAGCCAGGCGCTGGAAGCGGACGCCCTGCACTTTGCCACGGACATCTGGTCTTCCTTGGTGGTCCTGTTCGGCTTGCTAGGCGTCTTGGTGGCGCACCAACTGGACGTCGCCTGGTTGGCCAAGGCCGATGCGGTTGCCGCCTTGGGGGTCGCCCTGGTTGTCGTGCTGGTCAGTGTGCGCCTTGGAAAAAAGACCATCGACGACTTGCTTGACACGGTTCCCGCTGACATGGCCGCGCGGATCACCGGTGCCGCCAAGGTGGAGGGCGTTCGGGAAGTCAGACACGTTCGCGTTAGGCGCAGCGGGCCAGAGATCTTCGTCGACCTGGCGCTCGTCGTCGATAGGTCGGAGTCCCTGCAGCGCAGTCACGACATTGCCTGCACCGCCGAATCGGCCATCAAAGGTGAGTTCCCGCGCGCCGATATCGTCGTCCACGTCGAGCCGGCGGAGGGCAATGGCGAGGATCTTCTGGTGGCTGCCCGTCGGGTCGCGACCGCACACCATGCCTATGCCCACAATCTGTTGATCTACGAGGAAGAGAGCCACCTGGTTCTCGAGTTGCACTTGGAAATGGATGCCAACCTGCCCTTGCTGGCGGGGCATGAAAAGGCCGGGGCTATCGAAGCGGAGTTGCGACGAAGCAATCCACGCCTGGCTCGCACCGTTACCCACATCGAGCCTGCGGGTGGCACGCGTACCACCACCTTGGCCCTTCCTGAAGAAACCGCGCACATTCGCGAGGTACTAGCGCATCTCCCGGAATTCGCGGAAGCGGGAAGCGCACCGCAGAGCATAGAAATAAGGCGTTATGGGTCCGAATTTTTCCTGTCGTTTCGGTGCTCGATGCCGGGAACGACTTCCGTCAAGGATGCGCATGACTTTACGGAAAAAGTCGAACGAACTTTGCGGCGCCGGATCCCGAACCTTGGCCGCGTGATGGTACGAACCGAGCCGTCAGGCTAAAGCATCCCGAGCGGGTCCCGATGAAGCATTGAAATCTCTGCAGAATCCTTGCATCCGACGGAGTGATTGGGGAAACTAGGGCCCGCAATCAAGACGAAGTCCATCGGCTGGATGTTCAGGCAGCCATCGTCGCGAAAAGGAGAGGTCTATGTTACGTATGGCAAGTTCGCTGATCGTTGGTTCCTTAGCGCTAGGTTTGCTCTTCGCTTGTGGTGACAAACAGAACCCTCAGGGCTCCAGCAGTATATTGACGGGCACCGGGGGAAGTCCCGGACCCTCCCCGACGGATGCCAGCACCATCGACGCTGACAACACCATCGATGGTGGAGCGCCGGGCTCGGATTCCGCCCCACCCGCCGTGAGCTATGCGCTCCAGATCGCACCGTTGGTACAGAAATCCTGTTCTTGCCATGTCAGCCTGGGCATCGCTCCGTCGCTCAATAACTACGCCAACACCAAGTCGAATGCGTCGGCCAGCAACGGTGCCATCATCGCTGGCACCATGCCGCCTAGCTCTTCCCTGTCCGCATCGGACAAGGCATTGTTTCAGGCCTGGATTGCGGCAGGCACACCCAACAACTAGCCACAATGCCCATTCAACTTTCAGCCATGTATAGGATCCAACGCCAGTCGGATTTATTGGGGACCCCATGACGAACATCGCTCTCATCGCCCTTGCCATGACACTTGCCGCGGACCCGTCACCGGCATCGCCCAACCCAGCCACGGACGCCGTTGCCAAGCCCCGCGAGGAAGCTGCCCCTGCACAACCGTCGCCCTCGCAAGAGCAACAGCCAGCTCCGCCACCGGCAGCGCCCGCGCCACCGCCACCTCCGGTAGCAAAGATCCCCGAGGATCAGATTGAGGTGTTGTCGGAAGTGGTCGACCTGCAGGAGCAGGCGGCCGCAGATCCATCGGCCGCTTGGTATAGCAAGGGCTATCCCGAGCGCATCCGCATCCTGGGATTGCCGACGGCCCGTCCGGTACGCAAGGGGGGCTGGGACATGGTCATCGACCACAGGTCGGGGAAGGCCATATGGGACAAGACCGGCGACCATCCCTTCGCCAACATGGCGAACAACTTTCTAGGATTCGATGGACCCATGAGCGTGGGACTGGGCGTTCGTTATGGCGTTATCGACAATCTCGACGTTGGTGCATACCGAACCTTCGCTTCCTTCGGCACCGACACCTACGAATTCGATGCCCGCTTTCTAGCGCTTCACCAGGAAGATGCGGGCGTGGACGTCGCGGTCAGAGCAGGCCTTTCCTGGTTCTCTCAGCCCAACATCGAGGATGCCACCGGCTATTTCGGCCAGCTGCTCGTCACCCGCCTGCTCTTCAACCGCCTGTTGCTCACTGGCGCCGCCCTCTACCATTCGAACTCGACCAATTCTTCCAAGTACAACGAGGACAAGAAGTATTCGGTCGCTGGTGCCGGGGGCGCCGAGCTTCGCCTTGCCGCCCTTGTCGCGCTCGATGCCGAGGTCGTGGCTTGTACGTCGGGCTACTGTTCGAAGAACCCGGCCTTCTCGGGGGGCGTGAAGTTCTTCACCAACCGTCACACGTTTGCGCTGGTGTGTGGAAATACCGCGTATCTGACCTCCGATTGGTACGTCACGAACACGGACACGAAGTGGAAAGCGCTCGTCATCGGCTTCAACATCACGCGGGAGTATTAGTCATGTCCAACTGTCGCTGCTCCAACAACGCCAACAACGCCAAGACCTCACCGCAGGTGGAATCGCCGGGCCAAGCGTCGCGCCGTAGCTTCTTCGGCGTGCTGGGCGGAATGGCCCTGTCCCTGGTCACCTTACCCAAGATGGCACTGGGAGCCGGCAAGAAGTACGTCGCCATTCCTTTGGCCAAGGCGCCCAAGCTGCAAAACGTCGGTGGGTCCATCGTGACCATGATTCGCGGCCAGGAGCTGCTGGTGGTGCGCGACAGTGCCACCACCGCCCATGCTTTCGAAGCCAAGTGCCCTCACGAACAGTGCGATCTGAACTACGCGCCAGACAGCCAAAAAATCGAGTGCCCGTGCCACGCGGCGCTTTTCGATTTGACCGGCAAGGTACTGGAAGGTCCCCCGCCGCGCCCACTGCAGACCTACGCTGCTGTCGTCGATGGCGAGAGGATCATTCTAACCATGTCGTGAGGACGTCATTCGCCCCGAACGAAGGCCGCGCCTCTGGGTAGCGGCCTTTCGTATTTTTCGTGCCGCACTATCGTCCGAAGAGAACGGCATCGGCACGGGCATCGGCCAGCGTCTCGAAGGTGGCCGTCGGATCGCAGTGTTCTAGCTCGGCCCTATCGTGCATTCCGGTGGCGACTGCGATCGAGTCAGCCCCGATGGCCTTGGCCGCCGAGATGTCCTTGGGCGTGTCACCAATCACGACGATACGGCACTCTTCGAGAGGAATCCCCAGTCGGGCTGCGCCGCGGCGAGCGCCGGCCAGCAGGATCTGCGGCCGATCGATGGAATCGTCGCCGAATCCACCAAAACCGAATCGGTCGAAGATCCCTACCCGTCCCAGCTTGATTTCCGCGCCTCTGCGAACGTTGCCGGTGCCAAGCCCGAGCGCGACGTTGCTATGCCTATCCGCAGTGTCCATGGCACGAATCATGCCGTCGTGGATGCGAATCGGGGTTCGGGCGACCTCGTCGGCCAAGACGTCCAGGTAGAACAGCAACGTCGCAGCTATTTCGCTTTGCAGTTCTTCCTCGGTCGCAAACTCCTTTCCCAAGGCAAGCAGAGCGCTGCGAACGATGGCCTTGTCGGTCATTCCCCCGAAGGAGAAGGATAGGACCTCTTTGGTGCCATGGCGCAGTTCGAAGGAACGCTCGATGGCTCGTCGGCCGGCACCACATGTCGTCACCAGGGTTCCGTCAACATCGAACAACAAGACGGTTGGTTTCACGGCGGGTAAGCTGCCGCCGGCCCGTCGAGAATGCAAGAGTCAATCGCACATAGCGCACAGTGCGCACATTGCGCAGCTCGTGCATGTGGTGCCCGTCAGCACTGCGGGGTGAAGACGACGTATCCGATCCTAGCCCAATCCAAGCACGGTGATCATCGTGGCGATCGCCGCAAGCGCCACGAGGGTCAAGAGCCAGAGCACCTTGTGCGACCGCGACTCAGCCTTGCCAACCAAGCGCGCTCGTCTCGCTAAGCGCCGCGCCTGCGTCTGAGAACCCGGACGGGGAGTCTTGCGGGACGCCTGACGGGACGCCTGACGGGATGACTGGCGGGATGCTGACTCGCGAGACCGTCGCGATTTTCCAGCTGGTCGGGCCGAGGTGCGGGTCGTTTGCGATTGCCACGGATGCCGTGGCTCGGCGGGCAAAGGCGATGTCACCGCGATGTTCGAAAAGACGAATGGTTGACTGGGCGGCGCCTGCGTGGCCAGGTCGGACCGGTTGTAGAAATCGTCGAACTCGCGTTTGCTCGCGAGCGTAGCAAAAGCGAAGAGGGCCTTCCCCAGCGCACGGACCGACGGAAATCGCTCCTCGGGCCGGACGCGCATGGCACGCTCGATGATGGTCTCGAAAGCAGGCGACAGATCCGCACGCAGACGATGGGCCATCACGTGGCAACCGCCAGTCACGTTTCGTAGCAGACTGTAGATGGGCTCGCCTTGCTGGGGCGTTCGCTGAGTCAGACACTCGTACATTACAACGCCCAGGGCGTACTGGTCGCTCAGCTCGCTGACGTTGCGGGTGCCAGCTGCTTGCTCAGGGGAAAGATACTGTGAGGTTCCCACTATATCGCCCGTCTGGGTCAAGCCACTGCTAGAAATGCCACCGACCTTCGAAATGCCAAAATCCAGGACTCTCGCCGTTTCGTGTCCCTTCCAGTCGGCGCACAGGAAGATATTGCTGGGCTTCAGATCACGATGGATGATGCCTGCCTGGTGGGCGGCGTGGACCCCCGCACAGACAGCCAGCATGACGTCGGCAACTCGTACAACCGAGAGGGGGCCGCGCGCGATGACCGATGCCAAGGTCTCTCCGTGCAGGAACTCCATCGCCATGTACGGCGTTTCGCAGTCCACCTCGAAGTCGAAGATACCGACGACGTTGGGATGGACCAGTCGCGCCGCCGCCTGCGCTTCGATGGAAAAGCGTTTGGCTGCCTTGCGCTTGCCCTTGAGGCTGTCGGCCAAGATCTTCAGGGCCACCGTGCGATGAAGCCGGGTGTCGAAGCCTTCGTAGACGGTTCCCATCCCCCCCTGTCCCACCAGCCTGATTACCTCGTAACGGCCTACTTTGGTGCCTGGCTCGAGTACGTCGGTCGAGAGAACCGCGGACGAATCCTTCGGGGGCGATGCCTCTGCCCCCAACCTCGCTCCGACTGCCTTCACCTCCTGCTTGCTGGCACCGGGGGAGAGGCCACTTTCTGCCCGCTCCGCCCGGCTCTCTTCGGCACCCATGGTTCCACTCCCAACTGACGCAGCAATTTAGCCCCGACAAGCGGGTCGCGCCAGCCCAAACAACGCCCCATTGGACGCGCTGCAACCGCCCTTCCAGGCCTGCCGACAAGCCTGTCGGCCTGGCCCTGTGAAGCCGGGGCACAAATCGGACAGGTCCAACTGACAGGTCCAAGGTGCTAGCCGCCATGAAATTCGTTGCAAGCGAATCTCAGTCGAACCGGCTCATCCACTCTGCACGGCAAGCCATTGTTGGTCGCGTCGACCTGCCTCGGCGTCTGCGAAGCCCCGTGGCTACGTCGCTGCCGGTCTTGTTGCTGCTGTCTGGTTGCTCGATGATCTTCGTGGATCCGGCCCCAAAGAACTACCAATACTTGAACCGCTTCAACTGTACGACGTCCTATGCTGCACCCGTGGTAGCCACGATCTTCGCCCTGACGAACATCGGTTCCGTTGCCTACGTCGCGGGCCAAGACAACACCGGAAACCAATCGGCAAACAGGGCATCGGCGATAACACTCGGGGTGGCTGTGGCAGCCACCTGGGCCGGCTCGGCGTTTTACGGCTACCGGAGTGTCAGTGAATGTAACGAGGCGAAGGAAGAACAGAACGGCGCCGAGCTATCGTTGTATCGCGCGCCATTCCGACTCTCTCCCCCAGCGCGGTGACAAAAGGACGGCGCATTTGGGCACGGGCGCCATCGTGTGACCGTATTCATACGCGCGGGCCGGGCGCCGCGCGCTCAATAGGTGGCTCCACAATCCTGCAAGTCGATTCAGTACTCGTCGGCGCCGCAGTCCAGCCTGCCAGTGGCTGGCTTCGGTCGGCTTTCACCATCCAGGTCGTCAGCGGGATGCGGGATGGTCATATCGATGAAATCGCGACAAGGCGAGGTCGCCGTGAGGTGGTACGTCGCGTCGAGCTGTGGGTCGCGCGCATCGGTTCCTCCTGATTTCGACGTAGCCGGCATCGAGCAGTGGAACTGATCCCCGCCGATGTTGCCCGACAAGAGGACGCCGTCGATGGACTGCGACGTGCTGGTGCACACAACGCCCAGCTGTTGG
>Ga0302323_100003747_pt1 | contig 12369 bp, 11 predicted proteins | sample Fen_T0_3_FD_201950 | JGI IMG/M metagenome (GOLD analysis project Ga0302323, IMG submission 201950) | Peat permafrost microbial communities from Stordalen Mire near Abisko, Sweden - Fen_T0_3 | ecosystem: Environmental > Terrestrial > Soil > Wetlands > Permafrost | place: Sweden: Abisko... | reverse complement strand
CGCCGGGTTTCTCATGCTCGCAGGCGCCATGCTGCTCGCCGTTGTGTGGGTCTTCCTCCTGCGTTATGTGCCCGACGTGCAGATCATGGCCAGCGGGTTCGTTCCCAACCGGTCCGACCTCCTGCGCGCTTTCGCTCCGCGCGTAGCCGAAATGTTGGCGCTCCTGCTGGTATTCGGGCTCGTGGGAGGGTGGGTTCTCGCCGGCCGCATGCTCAACCCCCTGGCCCGCATCACCGACGCCACACGCAGGGCGGCAAGCGGATCGCTCTCCCATCGGATCGAGCTGGAAGGACGTCAGGACGAGTTCCGCGAACTCGCCGACAGCTTCGACACCATGCTGGCGCGGCTCGAAGCACACGTCGCCGAACAGAAGAGATTCGCAGCCAACGCCTCCCACGAACTGCGCACCCCGCTGGCGATCACGCAGACACTTCTCGACGTGGCCCGCAACGATCCAAGCCGCGACACGGGCGAACTCGTCGACCGTCTCCACGCGGTTAACGCCCGAGCGATCGACCTCACTGAAGCGTTGCTCCTGCTCAGCCGCGCCGACCAGCGGTCCTTCACCCGAGAACCGGTCGATCTGTCCCTCATCGCGGAAGAAGCCACTGAAACGCTCCTCCCCCTCGCAGAGAAGCGCGGCCTCACCATCGAGACCTCCGGCGACACGAGCCCAACAATTGGCTCACAAACGCTATTGCTTCAGTTGACCACGAACCTCGTGCAAAACGCGATCGTCCACAATCTCCCAGAACGGGGCGCCGTCTGGGTTACCACCAGCGTTCACCCCAGGAATGTCGTGCTCACTGTCGAGAACACCGGGGAGAAGCTCACCCCACAGTTGGTTTCCACGCTCGGGGAGCCGTTTCGTCGCGGCACCGAACGCGTACGCTCCGACCACGCAGATGTCGGTGTTGGCCTCGGCTTGGCGATCGTCAAGAGCATCACCCAAGCGCACGACGGAACCCTCACCCTCGTCCCCCGGGCCGGCGGAGGACTCTGCGTTAGGGTGCAACTGCCCGCCGCGCCGCCGGACACTGGCAGATGATGATCAGGGGAACTGGCGCACGCCCTACGTCGTCGATTCCGTTGTTCTGACAGACCTCGAAATCGCCGATGCCCTACTCGAGGCTCCGCTCGCGCTGCGCTTCGACCTGGCCGTTCCGGACCTGATTGAAGCCTACGGAGAGGCCGAGAAGCACGACGCTCGCGAGCTCGAGAGGTATGAGTTCACGGTCATCTCCCTCGAGGGCTAAGAGGTCGAGGGCGTGGTGGCGTTCTTGGATCGGCACCCCGAGCGCTGTAAATCGGCATATTTCTTGTGGCGCACTGTGGCTCCTCGGGTTTCCTTGGGTCTAGATGGGCAGGCTATTGGACCTCCCTGATAAGGAAGAGGTCCGTGGTTCGAATCCACGTGCGCCCACCAGTGATTTGCAGGTACTTCTCCCGCTAGACCCTCCGCCCGAACTGCCGTCTGCAATCATTTTGCAACCCAAATGCTTCGTTGTGGATGGCACGGAAAGGGTCCGGCTGCGTCTCGTCGTGGCACCATGGCCGTTGCGTTTGCTGCGCCTTCATGTCGGAGGGCGACTGTGACCAGCGCGCTGGCAGCGTGCAACTGAGGCGACAGAACTGACGGAACCGACGGATCGCGGACCAGTCATGAAGAGACTCGCGTACTACTGTGCGTTGTGGCACCTAATCAAGGGCCGCGCGAAAGCAGATGCCGGGCCAGCGCGCCCGTTGCGTGCCATCGGGCCAGACGGCTCTTGCCGTCTACGACCCGACGGCCACGACTGGAGCAGGCACGGGCATCTCCGCAGGCTGCGGCCGGCGGAGGTGCCACCACGTCGCCGCCAAGCCGAGGACCAGCGAGGCGATCGCTGCAAGCCAGCCGAACTCCCCTACCACGGTGTGGCTGCCGGTGAAGGCGTGGGCGTTGCCGCTAATGCCGACTGCGAAGCTCGTGAGCACGAGCGCGTTCCACGTGACGTGGGCCACGACGCTCGGCCACAGCGATCTTGAGCGATCGGTGATGACGCCGACGAAGAGGGTCATACCGGCGAGTGCCACCGTGAACGCCGGCAGCCCGGCGCGGAAGCCGTACCAGCCGAGGAAGACGGCTGGCGCGTGGTAGAGCCACCACACCACCCATGTGATGAGCGACGCGCGGAGGAACGACCGACGCCTGCGCAAGAGCGGCCAGAGGAAACCGCGCCAGCCGATCTCTTCGGCCGCGGCACCTAGCATCGAGACAAGGATCACGAGCGGGGCTGTGGCCAGCGCCCTGGCCAGCGGCCAGCGTGCCGACGTGTACCGCGTCCAGCCCCAGCAGTGCGCCAGCAAGGTAGGCTACGAGTGCCGCCACGGCTGGCAGAAGCCCTGCCAGCAGCCACCACTTGGGGCGACCCCATTGGATGACGCCCGGGCCCCAACGGGCGGCGATCAGCGCCCCGACCGTGGGCGCGATCATGAGCAGCCCGAGGTTTCGCGCCGCACCCTGGGACCAGAGAAGAACGAGCGCTGCACCGTAGGTCACGAGCAGCCCAGCAAAGTAGAGCCACAGTCGGCGCGCATCACGGCGCGGATCGTTCCGCAGGCCCACTCTTTCGGCCACGATGTCCTTCATGCGAGACACTCCTCACGCCACGTCGCGTGGCGGCGGTTGAGGACCAAACTCAATTCAGTATGCCGCCGCTCGCAAACTCTGCTCGCGGCGAGTGTGCCCGGCGGTCACCGTGCGGCCCTTCGGCTCGCTACCCAGCACTCCACGAGGCCGGTGCGGGACACGACCTCCTCCTCGTTCCCGGCATCATGGCCTCAGGGGGCCAGAGTCCGTATCGTCTTCTGCGTCTTCACGACGGCCGGCCGGTGCGGGCTATCCCGCCAAGGCCTTCCGTAGTCCCGCGTCAATCTTCTCCGCGGCCTCCTCCTGAATGCCCGGCATCACGTGCGAGTATGTGTCGAGGGTGATTCCGATCGAGGCGTAACCGAGGCGCTCCGAGACGACCTTGGGGTGCACGCCGGCCTTCAGCAGCCGGGTGGAATGCGTGTGGCCAAGGCCGCAAGGGGGGGCACTCGAGTCGTCGAGAAGCGCCACGGATCGAGCTAGCCGCAACCCGGCCGGGTCTGTTAGGCGTTTGCTTCGCGTTGTCGGATGGCCGAGTTCCGCCTCAGAAAGGGTGGAGCACAGGACAGTCCGTCATCAGCCGCGGTGACAGCGCTACGGACGGCCCGCGAGCGCGATCCTGATCTGAGGAAACCTCTCGTGTGTGTGGATGGAACGGCCGATTGTGAAGACGGCCCGCGCCGCAGCTTCCGGCTGCGCGCATTGTGTCAGCCCGAGCACACTTCTGACATGGCGGCGAGGAGGGCGTCTACGCGCAGCTGGAGTTGGAACTGCCCTTTCCGCATAAGACAGCAGCACGACGATCGGACAGTCGGGATGTGCAGACTGTGAGAAACGGCTTAGGACTGCCAATCGGATTCGCACGCAAGGGCCGTTCCCGGGCGAGAACGTGGGTGGAGCATCGTAGTCGAACTCACATCCGTGCGCCCAGCCGACTCCTGAGTGGGCCACGTCCCGTCAAGTGGTGTACGAAGGAGCCTGCTCCTCCTCGGTTGATGTCTTCTACGCGACGGCGGCCTCCAGCAGCGGGCTGACGGCGTCTTCGTCCTGCTCCTCGCTCGGCTCGAGTCTCAACGAGCGGCGTGCCGCCGGAGCCAGCGAATCGGCGCTCATGTAACGCCGCGAGACGGCCCACTCGTCGTGCTGCTCGGCGAGCATGTCGACATTCGCATTCATGTCGCTGTTGTACCCACATCGTCGGCGCATGGTGTCGTCGCTCTCACGGCCGACTTCTCACGGCGAGACCACGATGGGGCCGTGGCGCGCACCTTGGATCTTGGGGCCTCTGCTAGGTCAGCCACGTCAGGCCGATGATCTCGTACAGCGCCACCGCGCCGTACACTCCGAGGAAGAAGATCGCCGTCATCAGCGCCACTCTGTAGCGCCGGAGCGCCCAGATCCCGAGGGATGCAGCGACGACGAGACCGCACTTGACGACCTCCGCCTGCGTCACGCTGGCCTCGAAGAAGTACCGCATGAAGGGGTTGGCCTCGGCGACGCCGAGACGCAAGGCGATCGTGGTGAACCAGAGGTCAATCAGGCTGAGGAGATTGGCGAGCGCCAGCATGGCCACGAGCGCACGGCGGTGATCGCGCAGATAGGCCAGCGACGCCTCGAGCGCGGCGCCGAACGGCGCCCGGCGCAGCGTCCAGCGCCGCTGGAACCCCGAGCGTCGCTCGCGGACGACGAATCGGCGAATCCGCCGCCGGTCGCTTCCCCGCACTCTCAACACTGCAGCCGGTTCCACCAGGCTGTCTCCTAAGGTGCTCGCAGGTCACGCTCGGTCGGAGCATACTCGACGAAGTGACGGGTGACAATGCCGACGCCGTGCCGTCCTGCTCTGCGTGTCCAATGAGCCTTTCGCGAGACCCCCGAAGTAGCCGCGTGCAGCACCGAAGCCACTCGACAAGAGGGTGGACGAGGTGACCGGAACTCATTCGTCGGTCCACTTCCTATGTTAGTGGCAGAGTCACCTCCGGTGTGAGCGACGGGGAGCCGTTCATCACGGCTGTGTGGAGTCAAGTACGATCTCTACAAGAGTGATGCCGCTGCTCTCGCCGCGGACTTGCCGCATCGCAACGCTCAGCCATCGGACTGGAGAGAAACGACGCGCCGCCTGGGATGGGCGACGTGGGAGGACTTCCGCCGCGTCGATGCTCAGTGCTGCCTCTGGCTACTCGGTCGCCCCCCCGCCTGAGAGCTTCGTCGGATGGGGCATTTGGCCACGCCGCGTGATTCCCTCACTTGACCTCCCGGCTGATCCGCCGGCGAAGTCCACTGAGCCGGTGGCGCACCGGTGTGGGCTGCACATGGCGAAGGTTGAATGGCGGCTTGAGGCGCTCGAGTACTGCATGCTCGAGCGCCTCGGGCATTCGACCATCGCCATCACGCTCGACACCTACTCTCACGCCATCCCGGCGATGCAGGAAGAAGCGGCGGCAATGATCGCCGACCTGGTCTCGGGGGCGGAGTAAGGATGCCGGTCTGACCGCGCTCGCAGGCCCCATCCTCGATCGTCCTTCAGGGCGAGGGCGATGCCGCAAGCGTAGCCGCCAGCGACCACTTCACGCCGTCGTGCGTGCCTGGGTCATTGTCGACGATCGGATCATGGAAGAAGCGCCGCGCCACCGGCTCGACCTCGTCGAGCCTGCGCACCAGGATCTCAAACGATGCCGGCAAGGGATTGATTGGCAGGTTGGCGACGATCTTCTCTCCGAACCGCCGCCGAAAGCGCGCCAGGGCTTCGCGCTTGGTCACGAAGTGGTAGGCCACCACGTCGGGCATGGCGGCTATCCGCACGGCCATCGCCTCCTTGCTCGCATGCGAGGCTGAGTCCTTGAGGAACACTTCGACCACGCGGTTGTAGACCTCATCGTAGGCGGCGCGGTCCTGCTTGCGATCAGCGGCGCTCAATCCCGGCAGCATCGAGACCGAGGCGGCTGGCCGGGGAGAGGGAGACGAGCTTGCTGGCTGGCCGCCGCAGGCGGTGGCTGTGGCGGCGAGGGCAATCGCCATGACCGAGAGGGCGACAGCGACGGCACGACCCTTCATGCATCCCCCTATCGGCGTAGTGACCGTGCCAGCGTATCACGGCCCTTGGGGCAGCAAGATGCGTGCCCGTGCTGGGGAGTGTCGACCCGTGTCATGCGGTCGCCAGGAGTCTCGTCGGCAGAATGTCGGCATCTGGGCTGAATCCGCTCTAAGCGGCTCGCGAGGCAGATTCATAAAGTGCCCATTTGCAGCAGGGTTGTTGGAGGCGGCGGGCGGAGTCGAACCGCCGATGGAGATTTTGCAGACCTCTGCCTTACCACTTGGCTACGCCGCCTCGGCGTAGGAGCCCTCCACGAGAAAAGGCAGACAACAGAGCACATCGCCTCTGTCCTCTGCCTCGCCCCCTGAGGGGGATTGGAGCGGGTGAAGGGACTCGAACCCTCGACCTTCTGCATGGCAAGCAGACGCTCTAGCCAACTGAGCTACACCCGCAGCAAGCGCGGATGATACCAGACGGCGACGCGAGGGCGCAATTCAGGATGCGCCGAGCGCGCGCGGGGCGCGGCTGCCGCTACGCTTGCGCGGCGTCGATCGCCTCGTTGACCAGGCGATCGGCCTCGGCGTTCTGCTCGCGGCGCACGTGCTTGACGTCGACCTCGTGGAAGCGGCTGAGGAGCTGGCAGGCCTGCGCGTGCAACGGCTTCAGGCCGGCGTCCTTGACCTTGTACTGGCCGTTGACCTGACGCACGACGAGCTCGCTGTCGAGGAAGACGTCGAGGCGCTCGATGCCGCGGTCGAGCGCCAGCTCGAGCCCGGCCAGGAGCGCCTGGTACTCGGCGACGTTGTTGGTGGCCGTGCCGATGGAGTCGGCGAGTTCCTCGACGACGTCGCCCGAGGCGGTGAGAAGGACGACGCCAATCCCGGCCGGGCCGGGGTTCCCTCGCGCGCCGCCGTCGGTGTACAGATGGTGGCGCGCGTCGTCGCGGTTGGCGGAGCGGGCAGCCGCGGGGGCCGGCGGCGATGGCTCGGCCGGTACCGCCGGGTCCGTGGGGGCCGGCGGCACAGCAGCTCCGGCCGCCGTTTGCGGCGCGGCCGGCGCAGGCCGCCGGTGCTCGTCGGTCGCCGCCACGGCGGCCTCCTTCCATGCGTATAGGTCCGGGCTGCGGAACGTCTCCACGCGCGCTCCTGCACCGAGCGAGTCGGCCAGCGTCCGCGCCCAGCGCAGCACGGCCTCCTGCTCGGTGACGCCGTGCGGAGCATCGACCAAGGCAAGACCCTGCGCCTGGGCGACGCGCGCGTCGTGGTACTTGACGTCGCCGGTGACGAGGACGTCGGCGACCTGGGCCACGCCTCGGGCGATGGCTTCGGCGCCGGAGCCGGGCAGCACGGCAACGCGCTGCACGGAGCGGGCGCCGTCGCCGGCGAAGCGGACCGACGGCAGGCGCAGCGCGGCCGCGACGTCGGCGGCGAACGCCGCCAGCGGCCGCGCGGCCGGAAGCACGCCGAGGCGCCCCAGCCCGAGCGTGGCGACCTCGTTTTCGACCTTGTAGAGGTCGTAGGCCGGCTCCTCGTAGGGATGGGCGGCCACATAGGCAGCGGTCACACGGCGCTTGAGGCGGCGCGGAAAGACCACCTCGAGGCGGAGCTCGCTCACGGCCTCATCGCGGCCAGCGCGGCCGACCGTCGGCTCGGCGCCTTCGCGACCGAAGAACGTGCCCTCGCCCTCGACGGCCCACGAGCAGTGCTCGTACTCGCCGATCACGCCGGCGCCGGCGGCGAACAGCGCCTTGCGTACCAGGTCGGCGTCGTCGGCCGGCACGAAGCCGACCAGCTTGAGGGAGTCGGCGGCGGCCGGCGCCAGCGGCGCCGCCGCCTCGAGCCCCAGCAGCTCCGCGATCACGTCGGCGATGCCGCCGCGCGCCTTGTCGAGGTTGGTGTGCGCGGCGATGACGGCGACGCCCTCGCGCGCCGCGCGCAGGGCCAGCCTCCCGGCCTCGCTGTCGTCGCTCAAGCGCTCGAGCGGATCGAAGATGAGCGGATGGTGGACGAGCAGCAGGTCGCACTCCTGCCGGCGCGCCTCGTCCAGGGCGGCGTCGTCCACCTTGAGCGCGACCAGCACGCCGCGCACCTCGTCGTCCGCCGACCCGACCTGCAACCCCACGTGGTCCCAGGGCTCGGCCAGATCGAACGGCGCCATGCGGTCGACCACCGCTATGACATCGCGCACCTGCATGTCCGCGATTGTAGCGCAGCCTGTACACTTCGCCTCATGGACGCTCCGATGGATCTTCGGCCGGGTGCCCGCGGCCCCGCGCTCCACCCCTGGCTCATCGTGCTGGCGCTCGCGCCCGGCATCATCCTCACGCTCGCCGACGCCACCGTGATGACGATCACCGTGCAGAAGATCATCCGCGAGCTCGGAGGGTCGGTCATCTCGGTCTCCTGGGTGATGAACGGCTACAACCTCGCGCTCACCGTGCTTTTCCTGACCATGGGCCGGCTCGGCGACCGCTACGGCCACAAGCTCGTCTTCACGCTGGGCCTCGTGTTGTTCACCGCCGCCTCGCTGCCCTGCGCGCTGGCGACGAGCGTTCACGCCCTGGTGGCCTGGCGCGTGCTCCAGGCGCTCGGGGCCGCGGCCGTAGTACCTACGGCCCTGGCTCTGTTGCTGCAGGCGTTCCCGCAAAGTCGCCAGGGCTTCGCCGCCGGCCTGTTCGGTGCGCTCAGCTCGTTCGCGGCCGCCCTTGGCCCGGTACTGGGCGGCGTGCTCGTGTGGCGCTGGGGCTGGCCGGCGGTCTTCTGGTTCAACCTTCCGGCCGGCGCGTTCGGCGTCGTCCTCGCGCTCGTCCTCCTGCGCGGCCTGCACACGCCGCGCACCCGAGCGGCTCTCGACTGGCCCGGCGTGGCTCTCGTGAGCGCCGGTCTGTTCTGCCTCACGCTGGCGATCATCCAGGGCAACGAGTGGGGCTGGGTCTCCGCCGTCATCCTCGGCCTCTTCGCCGGCGGAGCCGCCTTGCTCGCCGCGTGGATCTGGTGGGAGCTCCGCGCCGCCTCCCCACTCTTCGACCTCCGCCTCTTCCGCGACCGCACCTTCGCCGCCGCCAGCACCGCGATCATGACGGTCGACACCGCCATGATGGGCACCATGTTCATGCTCGTGATCTTCATGATCGCGATGATGGACTTCACGGAGGTCAAGGCCGGGCTCGCGATCGCCACCCTGCCGGCCGCCGTGATGGTGCTCACGCCGCCGGCCGGCTGGCTCACCGACCGAGTCGGACCGCGCGTGCTGGCAGTGACCGGAGCCCTGCTCAGCGCCGCCGGGCTCTACGCGCTGGGGCACCTGGCGCGCACCGACCCGCTGAGCGCCGTGCTCTGGCGCAGCGCGCTGGTCGGCGCCGGCATCGGCGTCTCGCTGCCGGCCCTCCTGGCCGCCGGCATGAGTGCCGTACCGGGCGGCCATAAGGGCGCCGGCTCCGGCATGCTCAACACAGCGCGCCAGCTCGGCTTTCTGCTCGGGGTCGCGATCCTCGTGGCCGTGTTCGCGCACACCATGAACGGCGCCGTGAACCATGCCGCCGACGAGGGCCAGGCGCTCACGCGTGCGCAGGCGGGCCTGAGTCAGCCGGTAAAGGATCGCTTGGTGAAGGCGCTCGACCAGGCGCGCAGCATCGACGCCACCGCCGGGATGAGCGAGATCCGCAAGGTGGCGCACCCGATCGCCGCGGACATCGGCGCCCAGGTGGGGTTCACCGAGGGCATCGTCCTCCTCCAGCTCAAAGATCGCCTCGAAGGGATGCTCTGGGACGAGGTCTCGGCCGCCTTCAAGTGGCCGTTCTACACGGCGGGGATCGCCGCGCTGCTGGGCGCCCTGGCGGGCGCCCTCCTGCCGCGCCGCCTGCCGCGCCGCGAGGGGCCGTAGGCGCCTGCGGCCGCGGCCCCGGTGAGTCGCCTTCAGCCCTGTCAGTCCCCTGCGGTGAGGACCGCCGACAGCAGCTCCCGAGGGTCGAACACAGGCAAGGTCGCGCGGCCGAAGTCGCCGCCGTTGCGCGTCACGATGCCCGCGGCTCCGCAGGCGCGCGCCGCCTCGTGGACGACGGCGTCTTCGAAGTCGCCGAAGCCCAGCCGCCACGCCCTGTCGAGGACATGGCCGTCGACGGGAGCGACGGCGAAGAGGTCGAGGACGTCGCGCACCAGCTTGCTCGCTTGCCGGGAGCCCTTGGCTTTGACGGCCAGATAGTGGACCGTGGTGACCGTCGTGCCGCACACGACTCCATCCAGCCGCTCCGCGTCGACCAGGGCAAGGAGCCTGGCGGCGACCTCCGCGTGCGGCTCCCTGGCCAGAAGGACGTCGAGGACCACATTGGTGTCGAACAGGACTCTCATCGATGCTTGTCCTCGAGGTGACGAAGGTAGTCCTGCTCGTCGACGGCGACGCCGGCGAGCGCGCCCAGCAGACGTCGCACCCGTGGCGTGAGCGCCACGTCGGCAGCCTCGCCACCGGACTCGAGGATCGCGAAGTAGTCGCCGACAAGCCTCGAGACCGACTTCCCAGACCTCGCGGCGTAGCGCTTCGCGCCGCGGATGAGCTCATCGTCGAGCCGTAGCGTGAGCTTCGTGTTCATGACGGAGCGCCTCCTGACGTATAGTTCGCCAGTTGACTGTACGTCAGGAGGAAGGAGTCGTAAAGGGCGTCGGGTGCGTCGCTCAGCGTTCATCATCCACGCGCACTTACAGGACGTCCGCGAATCCCTCGCTCGTCGGCTCGTTCCCGGCCTTCCTCGACTCGATCGCCGCACGCAGCGCCGCGTGCTTCTCCCGCGTCAGCGGCAGACGGATCGCCAGCACCAGCGTGACGATCGCGAAGAGGGCGGAACCGAGTGCCCAATAGAGCCTGATGCCGAGCAGCGTGCCGTGCGTTTGGGGCACGTCGGGCACGTAGCCGATCAAGGTGAGGAAGATCCCCGTGAACCACATCATCAAGGCGACTGCCGTCTGCTGAGCAAGGGTCGCGACGCCGTAGTAGAGGCCCTCGCGCCGCTGACCGGTCTTGAACTCGTCGATCTCGGTGCAATCGGGGATCATCGCCCAGGTGAGCATCGTCGCCGCCACGGCGCCTGCCGGCGAGATCAGGATCAGCGCCCAGAACAGGATGACGGTGTGCGGCCCGACGAGCAGCATCGCGGCCATGCTCAGCGCCCAGAAGGCCATGAAGGCGGCCAAAGCGAATCTCTTGCCCCAGCGCCGCGTGACCAGGTTGATCAGCGGCAGCCACGCCAGACCGGCGACCACCCAGACGAACAGGGCGAGCGACGTCATGTTGTCGCCGTAGTGCATCACGTAGGTGAGGAAGTAGACGGAGACCGCCATCAGCAGGTTGATGGCGGTGTAGCTGGCCGCATAGATGCCCACCGTGTAGCGGAACGTCCTGTTGCGGAGGGCGTCGCCGAACACGTCACGCCAGGTCATCTCGGTCTTGTCGGGAAAGATCTCGTAGCCGCGCGTCACGCGCCAGGTGAGCAGGACCGGGACCGCGGCGGCGACACCGAGGACGGCCGCCATGACCGACCAGCCGGCGCGCTCACTGCCGAGCCAGGTGGCGAGCACGCCGGCCAGCGCCAGCGGGGCCGCGGCGCCGATGATGGTCGCCACCTGGCTCCAGGCCGTGCGGTAGGTGACCAGGCTGGTGCGCTCGTCGTAGTCCTGCGTCATCTCGGCCGCGAGAGCGGTGAACGGCACGTCGATGAGCACGTACACGGTGAAGTAGAGGACGACCGTGACCAGGACGTACGCCGTGGTCCACGCCGAGCTCAGCCGGAGGTCGGTGAACAGCAGCCACGAGATGATCCCGTAGGGGGCGGCCATGGCGAGCAGAAACGGCCGCCGCCGCCCTCGCCGCCACGTACGCGTGTCCGAGAAGACGCCGGCCAGAGGCGTGAACCCCGCCTGCCAGATGGAGCCGACCATCATGATGAACCCGGCCACGCCCGGGTTCATCTTGACCACATCGGTGAGGTAGAAGAGGAAGTACGTGTAGAAGACGGTCCAGATGAGACTGCCGGCGCTCTCGGCGCCGCCGTAGCCGAGCTTCACGCGGAACGGCAGCGCACCGGCGCCCGACGGGCGAGCGCCCGACGAGTCAGCGCCCGACGGGTGAGCGCCCGACGTGTCGTCCGGCCTGCCCCCCTGGGTGCCGTCCACGCGCCGGCTTCCCCTAGATGCCGAAGTAGTCGGCGACGGCGCCCACCCGGGACGGCTTGCCGGTGCGATCCTCGTTGGCGTCGCTGACGGCCATCGTCTTCCCGATGAGGAGCGACTCCAGCCAGCGGGCGGGCTCGGGCTCCCAGCGCGGCGAGCGGTGGTTGACCCAGGCGAGGCGTGCGAGATCCGAGTCTTCTCCCGCGATGAGATCCCTGAGCGTGCGCCCCGCGAGGTTGCTGGTCGCCACGCCGTCCCCAACGTAGCCACCCGCCCAGGCGCGCCCGGAAGCGCGGTCGAAACCCACGCTGGAGAAGAAGTCACGCGGGCAGCCCACCGGCCCGCCCCAGCGGTGGGTGATGGCGACGCCGCGAAGCGCGGGGAAGGTCCGCAGGAGCATCCGCTGCAGAGCTGTGAACGCCTGCTCGCTGCGCTCGAAGCGCTCCTCGAGCCCGGAGCCGTAGTGGTACGGGTAGTGGAGACCGCCCATCACGATCCGGTCGTCTCGCGCGCGCATGGCGTAGAAGATCGCCCGGCGGCCGTCCATGAAC
>Ga0302323_100003743_pt1 | contig 12373 bp, 11 predicted proteins | sample Fen_T0_3_FD_201950 | JGI IMG/M metagenome (GOLD analysis project Ga0302323, IMG submission 201950) | Peat permafrost microbial communities from Stordalen Mire near Abisko, Sweden - Fen_T0_3 | ecosystem: Environmental > Terrestrial > Soil > Wetlands > Permafrost | place: Sweden: Abisko... | reverse complement strand
ATCTCGGAAGAGCTGGTCAGCAACATGCGCCGCTGGCTATCCCATCCGAGCGGGCGCGGGCGCTCGGGGTCGGGCGATAGCTTCTTCGGCTCCTTCGTCAGCGTCTTCGTCAACCCGCGCGTCGACGACAGCGAACGCCTGCTCCAGGTCGTCTCGCAATCTTTCGTCCCGCCATCAGGTGCAACGCCTTGAAATGGCCCGGCCGCTTCGCGCTCAAGATGCTGGCCGAGATGCTCCTGGTGGCGCTGCTCTCGGCACTGCTGTCCGCCTACGCGTTCTATTACGTCGTTCATCGCTTCGCCGATTTCTCGATTGAGCAGTCGGAAAGGAGCGCCATGGCCTCGAAGCGAGCAGCTGAGGTATTCCGTTCCTATTTTGCCGACCGGAAAGAGGAGTTCCGCCGCCGCGCCCAGATCATCGCCGCGGGTCCCGTGACCGACATGGCCAGCCTGGCAGTGACCGAGGGATTGCTGCGCGCGCGTCTGCTCGACGGCGACGATGAAATAGACGGCTGGGAGACCGAGCCGGCCATCTTGGCCCATTCGCGCGAGGCGCCGCCCATCGTCGTGGCCGTGCCAGCGAAGAACAAAGTGGACGGCGCACGCGTGCTGGAGCTGACTTTCGGCATCCCGCTCGACATGTACGAGAACTTCCTGTCTCTGCGCGACGCCATCGACAAAGAGCAGCAGCTCGACCGCGTCTACGACCTCATCATTCCGCGCTTTCTGCGCCAGTACGTCATGATGGTGCTGGTGATGCTGGCCGCGGCGCCGCTCCTCGGTTGGCTCTTCGCCCGCCAGGTCACGCGCCGGGTGGCGCACCTGCACGATGCCGCCCGTCGCGTGGGCGCCGGCGATCTTCAAGTGCGCGTAGCTCCCAAGGGCAAGGACGAGCTGGCCGAGCTTGGCCGCGCCTTCAACGGCATGGTGGCCGAGCTCAGCCAGGCGCGTTCGCGCCTTGAATACCTGCAGAAGGTCTCGGCCTGGCAAGAGGTTGCGCGGCGCCTGGCCCACGAGATCAAGAATCCGCTCACGCCCATTCAACTGGCCGTGCAGCAGCTGGCCAGCAAGTACAACGGCGACGACGCTGCCTACCGCCAGTTGCTGGACACCGCGAGCGAGATCCTGCGCGAGGAAATCACGGGGCTGCGCCGTCTGGTCGACGATTTCTCCGCCTTCGCCAAATTGCCCAAGGTGGAACCGACTGCCATCGATCTCAATCTGCTTCTGGCAGAAATTCTGCGCCAGCAACCCGACTGGCAAGCCACGGTGCAGGTGGTAACGAACCCAGTGCCGGTCCATGCCCTGTGCGATCGAACCTTGTTCCGTCGGGTCATGGCCAATCTGGTCGAGAACGCCATGCAAGCCGCGCAGGGCGCGGGCAAGACCCCCGAGATCCAGCTTCGCGCCGAACCGCGCGGCGAACGCGCCGCCATCCTGGTCGACGACAATGGTCCCGGCGTGCCCGAATCCGATCGCCAGCACATCTTCGACCCCTACGTGACCCACCGCGAGGGCGGCACCGGCCTGGGCCTGGCCATCGTGCGCAAGATCGTCATCGATCACGGCGGTGACGTGACGGTCGATCAGTCGCCACTAGGAGGCGCCCGGTTCACCGTCGAGCTGCCTTCCGGCAACGGCAACGCGTAGGAAGAAAACCACAGAGGACACAGAGAACACAGAGGGTGAGGAGGAAGAGGAAAGGGTTCGGATCCAAGATCCTGAAAACCCATTCCTTTCCGGCCTCTGTGTCCTCTGTGGTAAAAATCCGGATCCGGATTCTTCCAGTTTCCGTGCCGTCGGTAGTGAAATAGAAATAGGATGTCCGCGGTGCTATTTAGGACTCTTCCATCCTAAATTCGCTCACGTGGGCCTTGAGGCGTGTGCCCTTGCATACTATATTTCGACGGCCTCATCGACCGATGGCGCTGGCGACCATGGAAATTAGCAGTTCGAAAATTCCGACTTGCATAGGCATCATTTTGTTGCCGCTGCTCCTGGCCGCACCTGCGCGGGCGGGAACACCGGCCGCTCCACCCGCTGCGGCCGAGACATCCCCCGAGACGGCTCCATCGAACGACGAGTGTCTGGGTTGCCACAGCAATGAGCTGGACCGCAGCAAGGGGCGCAAGATTCCGCCCATCGGCGAGGCCTTCGCCGCATCTGTACACGGGCAGATCAACCTCAACTGCGTGGACTGCCACGTCGATTTGCAAGGCAAGGATCTGCCCCACGACGACAAGCTGGCCAAGCCCGTCTGTTCGGCGTGCCACGAGGACGCGGTCAAGGCCTACGACCAGAGCGTTCACGCGAACTCGCGGCGCAAGTCGGGCGACAGCCTTGCCGCCTGGTGCAGCGATTGCCACGGGGTGCATGACATCCGCGGCGCGAAGGATCCGCAATCCAAGACCTACCACTTCAACCTGCAGGCCACGTGCAGTCACTGCCACGCCGACGAGGCGGTCATCGCCAAGGCCAACATCAAGGCCGGCAATGTCCCAGCCCATTTCCAGGACAGCATCCACGGTAGGGCCTTGAACAAGAGCGGCCTGGTGGTGGCGCCCAACTGCGCCACCTGCCATGGCAACCACGAAATCCGCCGCGCCTCGGACGACAAGAGCCGGGTCAACCGCTACAACATCCCCAAGACCTGCGGCACCTGCCACGAGGGCATTCTTGCCATCTACGAAACCAGCGTGCACGCCGCGGCCCTGCGCGAGGGCAATCCCCGTGCGGCGGTGTGCATCGACTGCCACACGGCCCACGACACCAAGGTGGTGGATGCCGCCTGGAAGATGGATTTGGTCAAGGAGTGTGGCACCTGCCACAAGGAATCCATGCGCACCTTCCGCGATACCTTCCACGGCAAGGTGTCGACACTGGGATTCTCGCGCGCCGCCACCTGCGCGGATTGCCACGGCAGCCACGGGATCTTGCCGCAAAAGGATCCCAAATCGATGGTTTCCGATGCGCGGCGCGCCCAGACCTGCGGCAAATGCCACCAGGCGGCCAGCGAGAAGTTCTCACGCTACGATCCCCACGCCGACGCCCACAGCCGCGCGCGCAACCCCGTGCTCTACTACATCACGATGGCGATGAAACTGCTGCTCATCAGCGTCTTCGCCTTCTTCGGACTCCACACCATTCTGTGGCTGGGACGCTCGCTCGTGCTGGTGCGCAAGCTGCAAGCCGAAGGAAAGATCGATGACGACAAGTAATCCCGGCAAGGCCGGACCGCCAGACAAGTCCCCGCCGGTAACCCAGACGGTAGGCCATGCGCCAGGCACGGCCCGTGTGGGATTCGTCATGCGCTTCCACCGCTACGATCGCATGTTGCATGGCCTCTTGATGGCCAGCTTCCTGACCCTTGCGCTGACCGGCATGCCCCTGCTCTTCCCCGAGGCACCCTGGGCCACGACCCTGGCCAATCTGCTGGGCGGCTACCGCGTGACCGGCGTCCTCCATCGCATCGCCGCCGTGACCTTGATGCTGGTCTTCCTGACCCATCTGGTCCGACTTGCTCACCGACTGTTCGTGCGCAAGGACTTCGGCATGCTGTGGGGGCCACGCTCGCTGGTACCCCAGCCCGTCGACCTCATTCAGCTTCTTCAGCACTTTCGCTGGTTCGTTGGCCTCGGGCCGAGGCCGCGCTTCGATCGCTACTCGTACTGGGAGAAGTTCGACTACTGGGCGGTCTTCTGGGGCATGGCGATCATCGGAACCTCGGGCCTCATGCTGTGGTTCCCGGCCTTCTTCGCCCGCTTCGTGCCCGGCTGGATCTTCAACATCGCGCTCGTGATCCACGGCGAAGAGGCGCTCATGGCCATGGTCTTCATCTTCACCGTGCACTTCTTCAATGGCCACCTGCGGCCTGACAAGTTCCCCATGGATCTGGTCATCTTCACCGGCCGTGTCTCCATCGAAGAGCTCAAGCACGAACGGCCGGCGGAATACGAACGCATGGTCACCGAGAACACGCTGGAGAAGGTCATGACCCAGCCGCCCTCACCCGGCCTCACCAACCTGGGGCGCGTCGTGGGCACCATCGCTGTCTGCATCGGGCTCACCGTCGCCACGCTGGCCATCTACGCCTTGTTGCGTTGAATTACTCCTTGCCGGGCTTGTTGCCAGTCTTGGCTTCGGCCTTGGCTTCGGCGGTTTCCTTGGCCTGCTTCTTTTCACCTTCTTTGCCGGCGAAGTAGGCTTCGCCTGGGCGCCAGGTGGGCGTGACCACGAAGGCAAGGGCGCGACCCGCGCGCTTCACACCCGAGACGGTCAGGCGGCCAAGGTGCTGAAAGACAAGGGCAAAGCCGATGAAGGGCATGAACATCACGAAAAGTCCGCCCAGCACCGGTGCCAAAAGCAGCACGGCCAGCACGGGTACGCGCAGGTAGCGCTGTCCGTCGGCGCCGGGCAGCAACCCTTCTTTGCCGCTCACCGTGATGAGGTCCAGCTTGTCGCGGTTGAAGTAGAAACCACCTTTGACCATTGTTCCTGCGTTCAGCATGACGAACTCCTTTCAGTCCCTAAATTCCCTAATCTCTTGATTACAGGCTAAGCCAAGAAGGGGACTTCGCCAATGCGGGAGATCCCTGGTAGCGCTTGGGAAAAGTCCGGAGGCGACTAGGGAAAACACCCTAGGGCCGCCTCGAATCGTGACAAAAGGGACGATGCGCATCCCGTTTTCCCCCAACCGCGGGCATGCGTGCAAATAAGACTACCTTGCCGACGGCAAGGCGGGATAATTTCCACGCAGGTTCTGCGACAAACGGACGATGAACGGAATGGTTTCGATGTATGCCCGGTCAACCAAGCCAACCTTCGCCCTGGCGTTCCTGACGTTCGCGCTTTCCTTGCTCGTTTCCACGGTTGTACGCGGTGCGGCTGCCGACGAGATCGAGGACTGCCTCACCTGCCACGGCAACGACAGCCTGAGCGTGACCCTCGACAGCGGTGAAGAGGCGCCCTTGTTCATGAAGCGCGAGCTCCTCGAGGGTTCGGTGCACAAGAATCTGCGCTGCACGGATTGCCACACCGGCCTCGAACAGGTGCCGCACCCCGAGCGCCACTACAAGAACCTGGCGCAGTTTCGCTCCAGCTTCGGCGAGGCCTGCAAGAACTGCCATTTCGAGAACTACACCAAGACCCTGGACAGCGTTCACTACGGTCTGCAGGCACGCGGTGACGTCTTCGCGCCGACCTGCGTGAAGTGCCACGGCTCGCACGACATCGCGCGGCCGGCGCAGCCCCGCTCGCGCATCTCGCAGACCTGCGCCACCTGTCACCGGCCCATTTCCGAGGCCTACGCCAAGAGCGTGCACGGGCGTGCGCTTTTCATAGAGCAGAACAAGGACGTGCCCATCTGCACCGACTGCCATCGCTCGCACGACATCGCCGACCCGAAGAGCCGGGCCTGGCTGATGAACACGCCCTCGCTGTGCGGAAAGTGCCACGCCGATAGCAAGTTGATGGGCAAGTACGGGCTGTCCACCGCCGTGGTGTCGACCTACCTGTCCGACTTTCACGGCACCACCGCCGCCTTCGGAGCCAAGGGGCGGAAGACAACCAACGAACCCGTGGTCGCGCTGTGCGTGGACTGCCACGGCATCCACGACATCGGCAAGGTCACCGGCGACAGCGCGCCCGCGTTCCGCGCCAATCTGGTCAAGACCTGCCAAAAATGCCACAAGGGCGCGTCGGACAATTTTCCCGCCGCCTGGCTTTCCCATTACGAACCGTCGCTCACGCGAGCGCCGCTCGTGTTCATGGTCAGGCTCTTCTACAAGCTCATCATCCCCTTCATCGTGGGAGGACTCCTGTTGCAGATTCTCCTCCACCTCTGGCGCACGGTGGTGAACCGATGAAGCGAACCAAGGACGACCGAAACAAGAACGACAACGACGAAGTGGTCCGCTTCGGAACCCGCGACCGCATCGAGCACCTGCTCGTGATGCTGATCTTCTTCGCCCTGGCCTTGACCGGCCTGCCGCAAAAATTTCACGACGCCGCTATCTCCAAGACCGTCGTGAACATCCTGGGCGGTATCGCCCAGGTTCGCTACTTCCACCGCTTGGCCGGCGTGCTGTTCTCGCTCATGACCCTGGTCCACCTGGTCAGCATCCTGGCCGCGGTCATCGCCGGACGCTCGACGCTGGCCATGGTCCCGGGGGCCAAGGACTTCCGCGACGTGGTGACGACCTTGCGCTACTACCTACGCATCTCGGACGTGCGCGCGCAATTCGATCGCTTCGACTACAAGGAGAAGTTCGAATACTGGGGCATCCTGTTCGGCGGCCTCATCATGATCACCACGGGCTTCGCCCTGCTTTTTCCCATCGAAGCCACGCGCTTCCTCCCTGGCCAAATCATTCCCGCGGCCAAGGTCGCGCACGGCAACGAGGGCCTGATGGCCTTCCTGGTGGTCATCGTGTGGCACATCTACAACGTGGTCTTCGCGCCCGAGGTCTTCCCTGGCAGCAAGACCATCTTCACAGGCAAGATCCCACGCGAACGCATGCGCCACGAACACCCGCTCGAATACGCGCGCATGTTCCCGGAAGAAGCCGACGAAGTGCTCGGTAATCACGCCGCAGAGCCTGCGCGGAAACAGGCGGACGCGGACGCGCCGAAGCCAGCGGATGCATCCGCTCGGAAACACGCGGACGCGGACGCGCGGAAAAAGGATGGGTAGACGGGCGGCCGAGTGCATCCTCCACGGCATCGTGGCTGCCATCGGGGTCATGATGCTCTTGCGCGTACAGCGCATCCGCGCCCCGCAAACCCGTCTCCGCTTTTGGCTACTCGCCATGGGGCTCCCGCTGGCCGGGACGCCGCTCTTGTGGTTGCTTGCGCCCTGGCGGCTTGGTGATCGCTTTCGCGACGAATGGGCGCTCTTTTCCGCCAGCCACTTGTCACCCTGGGCCTGGCATGGCGTGGGGTTGTCGAGCGCGGCGGCGTGGCTTTTGGCCTTGGCTGGCGCCGCACTTTTCCTGCGCGACGTGATTCCCTTTGCCCTGGATTTTGTGCGCGGCCGAGGCACGCATCGGACAGTGACCGCGCCTCCTGCCTTGGTGAGCGCCGCGCAGCGCTCCGCCGCTGCCCTGGGCATCGCCCTACCTAGACTCACGGTGCTCGCCTCCAAGCATCCCATCCTGATCTGCCGAGGCCTGCGCAACCCCGTCATCGTGGCATCCACCGGGCTTTACGAGATGCTGGCACCCGACGAACTGGAAGCGGCCATCGCGCACGAGATGGCCCACGCAAGACACCGGGATCCCGTTCTGGGCTGGGGACTGATGCTGGTGCGAGGACTTTGCTTCTTCAATCCGGCGATACAACTGGCCGCGCGGGCAGCGGTGGTGGAAATCGAGCGCCGGGCCGACCAGTCCGCCGCGCGCAAGGTCGGCGGCACGGAAGCTGTTGTGGCCAGCCTGCGCAAACTATCCGGCAGTACTGGCGTTGCTGCCCACACGGCACGCACGTGGCACGGGTTCCGCCTTGCCGCCATCGAAGAGCGCTGCCAGACACTGCTGCGCGAGTGGCAAACCGTCCCCGCCGAGCTATCGCCGTGGATCCTTCCAAGCACGGCGATTGGACTCGGTGTCATACTCTTCCTCACGGTCGCGTGAACTAGCATGGAGCCCCATCCCGCCCAGAATTCGGACCCGCGCAATCGCGCCGTCGCCTTCGCGCGAGCGGAGGAGCAAGCAGCAAGACCCGCGCGGCATCCGGCCTGGATGACCTTGGCCGTGCTTGCGTCCGTGGCGCTTGCCCTGCGCGCTGGCGACGCCATTCCCGGATGGATTTCCGACTTACCCCGGGGCGTGCATCTTTGCGCAAGCGTGGACGAGGCCGAGGCGCGCACAGGTCTGCACCTCGGTAAGCTCCACCAGGGTTTGCCGGGCCACGCGCTCGTCGCGGGCGGCATTCGCGCCACCGCAAGGCCCGTCCCAGCTGTCGCCCTGGCCATGCAAACGGACGATGGCAAGAGCCAGCTCACGCTCTTCCGCAGCCGCGGCGGCGAGATCCCGCCCACGCTGCGGCCACCTCGACCATCGTTTCACGAGATCATGATTCCGCTAGGGCCAGGCCTTTCCGCCTCGCTCAAGGCTGAAAGACAAGAGGATGGTTCGGTCTGGCAAGATCTGGAATGGTCCCAGGGCGCAACCACCACAGCCCTGCGCTTCAATGGCCGCACCGTGGAGCTCCTCCGCCTGGCTAGACAGCTCATCGGGGATGCGCCATGAGTCCGCGCTCCATACGCCCCTACAGCATTCGTCGGCGCGTGGCTCTGCTGGTGGGGGTCGGGGCTCTGGCACCGACGCTGCTTGCGTTGTGGACGCTGCATACGGCTTTCGACGATGTCTCCCAGCACCTGCTTGAAGAGCACCAGCGCCTGGCGCGCAGCCTGGCCCTGCATTTCGACTACGAGCTGCGTGAGCACCTGGCCAGTCTTTCAGCGGCGACGGGAACGCCCGAGGATTGGGTCAACGGTAACGCCAAACGCACCCTGCGCGCGACTTTCCTGCGTTCGCCCGTGCTTGAAGCCATCGTCGTGGTGACCAAGGAAGAAAACACAGGCAAGAAGGTGCTGTGGCAGGAGCTTCGCCACCAGGATCTCGCGAGCCCTACGCTGCTGGCCCTGGCCGAAATGGACACGGCCTTCGAGCTCGGCCGGCAGGGCGTGGCGCACCTGATCGAGGCGCAGCGAAGCCGGGTGGTGTTCCTGGTGCCGGTGCGCGACTGGAATGGACAGGTGACCCACGTGGTGTGCGCCATCGCCAATCCCAGCGCGCCAGCTTGGCTCACCATGCTCAAGCCCAGCGCGCTTGGCAACGGTAGCGCCAGCCTGCTCGACGACAAGGGCAGGTTGGTGGCGGGCACCGGCGGTCCCGCCTCTCTGGCAGCCGGCAGCGACGACATCACCGCCGTAGGGGCCCTGAAGATCGCGCCCTGGCAGATCCTATTGCGCCAGACCCGCGGTGAGGCGCTCGGCCCCATCATGGTCCAGCGCGGACGCATCCTCGTGCTATCGCCACTGCTCTTGCTGCTGGCCTTGCTCTTCTCCTGGGGCGCCACCCACAGCGTGACCGAGCCGCTCAAGGCCCTCAACGTGGCCGCGAGACGTATTGCCGATGGCAACCTGGAGACGGCCGTGCCCCCCCAGGCCGACGATGAGGTGGGCAAGCTCGGCCGCTCGCTCGAAGCCATGCGCGTGGCGCTCAAGACCTCGCTCGACGACCTTACTGCCAGCCACGATGTCCTCGAACAGCGGGTGCAGGCACGCACGCAAGAATTGCGGCAGCTTCTCTCCAAAATCGTTTCGGTCCAAGAGGACGAACGCAAGCGCATCGCGCGCGAGCTGCACGACGAGACTTGCCAAACCCTGGCCGCTCTCGGCATGAAGCTCGACGCCGCGTTGTCCGCGCCCACGCCCGCCATCGTGCACGAGCGCCTGACCGAGGCACGCGCCTTCGCGGGGCGAACCCTGGCCGATGTCCACGCGCTTATCTATGATTTGCGCCCGTCGGTCCTCGACGACCTTGGCCTGTTCCCGGCCATTCGCTGGCTGGCCGAGCACAACCTCACGCCCGCAAACATCGCCTACCGCTGCGAAGTCACGTTGCCTGGCCGCAGCCTTAGCTCGGAGCGCGAAACCACCTTGTTTCGAGCCATTCAGGAGGCCATCCGCAATGTGGCCCGCCACTCGGAAGCGACCCAGGTACTTATCCAGGTCGAGGAGCGGGAACACGAGTTGCTGGTTGAAATCGAGGACGACGGCCATGGCTTTGATCCCGCCAGCGTGGCCGTGCCCGGGCCGTCGGGGCGGGGCCTGGGCCTGCTCGGCATGCGCGAACGGCTGTCCATGGTGGGCGGCTCGGTCGAGGTGATTTCGTCAGCCGATTCCGGTACCCGCGTGATCTTGCGCGTTCCCTTCGAGGAGGAGAATCACCTTGGCTAAGATCCGCATTCTCATCGCCGACGACCATGCCCTGGTCCGCGAAGGTATCCGTGCCCTGCTCTCTTTGTGCGACGATTTGGAGGTGGTGGGCGAGGCTGCCGACGGCACGGAAGCCATCGCGGCCGCGCGCCGCTTGGATCCGGACGTGGTGCTGATGGACATCAACATGCCCGGCCTGGGCGGGCTGGAGGCCACTCCCGAAATCCTGCGCAGCAATCCGCGGGCGAAGATCCTGGTGCTGACCCAGTACGACGACCGCGAGTATGTCACCCGCTTTCTCAAGAACGGGGCCTCGGGCTACGTGCTCAAACGCGCCGCCGGATCAGAGTTGGCATCGGCCGTGCGCGCGGTCCACCGCGGTGGTCTGGTGCTCGATCCGTCGCTGGCGCGCGAGGCGCTGCTGCCCACGTCCCAGCCCGCCGGCGCTGGCGTTGGAGAAGAGCGCTACCTCAGTCTCACCGACCGCGAGAAGCAGGTTCTCAAGCTGGTCGCCGAGGGCAATTCCAACAAGGAAATGGCGCAGCTCCTCGGCATCAGCGTGAAGACCGCCATGTCCCACCGCGAGCGGATGATGCAGAAGCTCGACATCCACAACCGCACCGAGCTGGTCAAATTCGCCCTCAAATTGGGCGTGATCAAGTTGTGACGACGGTCGGACAAGATCAACCACAGAGAACACAGAGGACACAGAGAAGGTAAGAGGTCGAATCCAAGATCCGAGTACCCTTCCTTCCGGCCTCTGTGTTCTCTGTGTCCTCTGTGGTTGATATCCGGATCCGACGCGCCTACTTCGCTTCTTGGGGCGCCTCGGCGGGGGCAGTGGGCGCCAGCATCGTCAGCTTGGTCAGATCGGGTTCGGTGGGGCTGCCGTCGATGAGGATGCCGTGGCAGGTGTCGCAATCGTTGGGGATCACCTCGCCGCTCAGCTTGTTCTTCATGTTGCCGTCGTGGCAGCGGAAGCAGCCGGGGGAATCGTCGTGGCCGATGTTGGTGGGGTGGGTCTTGGAGTCGGTGTTCATCTCGGGGAAGACCGTGCGGTCATAGACCCGCGCGGCTTCCTCGGACGCCCGCACGACCAGGGCGGCCTGCTTGGCGGTGATCTCGGGGTAGGTCGTGGCGTAGAACTTGCCCACAGCATCGCGCACGCCAGCCACGCCCAGCTCGTGGGTTGGGTACGACTGCGAGGCCGCCTTCACCACTTCGCGCTTGTAGAACGGCAGCGCGCGCAGATCGGCCTGCCGCTGCAGGACCGAGTCCGTTTCCTTGGCCGGACTTTCGAAGAGGTGGGTCGGGCGGTTGTGGCAGTCGATGCAGTCCATCAGCCTGGCCTCGGCGGCAATGCGAGCCGGGGGAACCGCCGGCGCATCCTCGCGTACGAACTCGGTGTGCTTGCCGTCGGGCGTGGTCAGCTCGACCCAGGCGATCTCCTGGCGGCGCTTGTCGGTGGCCAGGTAGCGGATCTTGTTGTCGGCGTAGATGTGCCACCAGTGGATGCCGCCGTGCTGCTGGCCAGACTTGGCGGCGCCACCGCCGGTCTTGAGCAAGAGCGCGGTGAAGCTGGCGGTATTCTTCTCGTCCTCCGAAAAGCGGCCGATAAGGCGCAGCTTGTCGCCGTAGTGCTTGGCCGGCCAGTGGCAGCCTTCGCAGGTGTCACGCGCCGGGCGCAGGGTGTGTACCGGCGAGGCGATGGGATGCGCGTAGGTGCCGGTCAAGACCTTCCAGACCTGGCGCAAACCATCGAACTTGGAACGAACCATGAACGAAGCGCCGGGGCCGATGTGGCACTGCACGCACTTGACCCGCGAGTGCGGCGAATTCTGATACGCCGTGTACTCGGGCTGCATGACCTTGTGGCAGACGGTGCCGCAGAACTTGGGCGTGTCCATGAAGCTGAGCGCCGCCGCCGAGCTGGAGGCGAGCAGAATGGCGTTCACCACCGTGAGCAATACGACGACGAAGGTAGCGCGCCGGACATGGGGGTCGTTGAAGTCCAGTCGCGGAAAGGCCGGAACCTCCTCGGCCAGCTTGCCGCTCTTCAGGAGCTTGCGTCGGCGAAGTAAGATCCCCGCCGGCATCACCACCAACCCAGCCACGAAGGTGCCCGGCAGCATGGCGAACCCGATCAAGCCCACGTAGGGATTCTCGATGACGCCAAGGGCTTCGAGGATGAGCAGCACGGCCAGCGCGATGCCCGACACCGTGGTCAGGCCAAAGCCCGCCAGGGTCAAGGGGTTCTTGGCGTAGTCGGCCAATCGGGCCAACGTGGGTGAGGGAGACTTGGGCGAGATCGTCATGGCGAAAATCCAATCATTTTCCGACGAGGGTTGCGTGAACGCGGTGCCGACTTATCGTGCTAGAGAATACCGGAATTGCGGAGTCAAATAGTCTGCATTATAGATAGCACAAGAGCACT
>Ga0302323_100003742_pt1 | contig 12377 bp, 8 predicted proteins | sample Fen_T0_3_FD_201950 | JGI IMG/M metagenome (GOLD analysis project Ga0302323, IMG submission 201950) | Peat permafrost microbial communities from Stordalen Mire near Abisko, Sweden - Fen_T0_3 | ecosystem: Environmental > Terrestrial > Soil > Wetlands > Permafrost | place: Sweden: Abisko... | reverse complement strand
AATGACCGGCAGCCTCAACCTTGACGGGGGGGTAGGCGCCCTGGGCCGCCGTGCCGGTCGAACGTCCGGAGCCGCCCGCGTTATCCGCCGCGCCCGCCCCCACAGCGGCGGCGACCGCCGTCCTGAGTGGGTACGCGGTCCGGAAGTTGTCGCGGAGATCGCGCAGAGCCACGCGGTCCTGGGGCCGCCTTGGACCCGCGAGCGAAGGCTCCACAGACGCAAGATCGAGCGTTAGGAGGGCGTCGAATTCGGGCGTGACTCCCGGCTCGCGCCAGAGCCCCTGTGCCTTCGCATATGTCTCGACGAGCGCCACCTGTTCCGGCGCGCGGCCGGTGAGACGCAGGTAGGCGAGCGTCTCGTCGTCGATCGGGAAGAGAGTGGCTGTAGGCCCGAACTCGGGCGACATGTTGGAGATCGTGGCCCGGTCCGCGAGGGCGAGGCCGGCCAGGCCGTCCCCGGTGAACTCCACGAATGCGCCCACCACGCCGTACGCGCGGAGCATCTCCGTCACGACGAGTACGAGGTCGGTTGCCGTGGCGCCTTCGCGCAGCTCACCGCTGAGTCGGACGCCGATGACCTTTGGCATCTGCTGATACAGCGGCTGTCCTAGCAGAACCGCCTCCGCTTCGATGCCGCCAACGCCGTAGCCGAGCACGCCAAGCCCGTTGATCATGGTTGTGTGCGAGTCGGTACCCACGAGCGTGTCGGGGAACGCGACGTCCGTGCCGTCCGGATCGGCGCGGCGCGCCACGACCGGCGCCAGAAACTCCAGGTTGACCTGATGGACGATGCCCGTCCCGGGTGGCACGACACGGAGGTCGTCGAAGGCGGTCTGAGCCCAGCGCAGGAGCTGGTATCGCTCGGTGTTGCGCTGGTACTCGCGGGCCACGTTGAAGGCCAGAGAATCGGGCGTGCCGTAGCGGTCGATCTGGACGGAGTGGTCGATGACGAGATCGGCCGGCACGAGCGGGTTGACGCGTGACGGGTCGCCGCCGAGCTCGGCCATTGCATCGCGCATTGCCGCCAGATCGACGACGGCTGGGACACCCGTGAAGTCCTGCAGGATCACCCGAGCGGGCATGAACGGGATTTCGACCTCAGTCGTCACCGCAGCGCCGGGTTTCCATCCGGCGAGCGCGGCGACGTCCGCCTCGGTCGCGATGCCGCCGCCGGCGTGGCGCAGCACGTTCTCGAGCAGGATCTTCACCGTCACCGGCAACTTCGCGAGGTCGAGCCCCGGCGCGACGCCACGCTCGACGAGAGCGGAGAGGCGGTAGTAGCTCGGCATGCCCGGACCGAGGGAACTCCGGGCACCGAACGGATCGCTTACGGACATGGTCGCTCCTTCGAGCCTCCCTCGCCAGTCGGCCGATGCCTGGGCCGGCCGATGCCGGCACGTTGACGCCTCCGCCCCTTGCTCACCCACGTTCAAGTGGGCTCGCGGCGGGTACTCGACGTCGCCTAGGCCTCGGCCGCCAGGCGAGTGAGGATGCCATCGGGTTGACCCCGGCGGGGGAGCGCCTCTGCCGCTGGGGAACGGATACACTCGGGACGATATCGCCTCGCTGTAACTCATCGGCAAGAATAGCGCCGTTCGTGGCATTGGAGGGCAGTCGCGTGAAGGATCGCCGCGACGGTGCGAGCCGCGAGTCAGACGTATCGATCGGCGCGCCCAGACGGTTGGGGATCGTGGGCGCCGGCCCGGTTGGCACGGCGCTCGCGGTAGCCGCCGCCCGTGCCGGATGGCCCGTCACCGCGTTCGCGACTCGCGACACCGGACGCCGCGCTGCGTTTGAGAGCCTCGTTCCGGGCGCCCTGGCCGTGGCCTCGCCGGCGGAAGTTGCGGCGCACGCCGATGTCACCTTCATCACGGTCCCGGACGACGAAATCGCGGCGGTCGCCGCCCAAATCCACGCGGATCAGGACCAGGTGCTCGCTCATACGAGCGGCCTGCTCGGTTCCGATGTCTTGCGGGCGGTGGGGTCCGGCCACTCCGGCCACTCCGGCCAATCCGGCCACTCCGGCCACTCCGGCCACTCCGACGGGCCCGCCTTGGGCGCGTTCCACCCGCTGGTATCGTTCACCGCGGATGTTGAGAGGTCCGTGGCGGCGATGCGGGGTGCGACCGCGGCAATCGAAGGGGACGACTCCGCGGTCGACGTGCTTGCCGCTCTGGCCGTCGCGATCGGGGCCGTGCCGCTGCGGCTGCCTCGCGGGGCCAAGCCGATCTACCACGCAGCCGCCGTCCTGGCCTCGGGCGGTCTGATAGCCCTGCTCGACGCGATCGCCACACTTGGTGCCGCCGCGGGCATGAGCGAGGCAGAGTCGCTGGCGGTGTACGGCCGGCTGGTCGAGCAGACCATGGCAAACGCGCGGGCAACGGGCATCGCACCGGCGCTCACCGGACCGATCACGCGCGGCGACGCCGGTACTCTTGAATCGCACCTCGCCGCTCTCCGGGCCGTCGCGCCGGACGTAGTCGAGATCTACCTCGCCGCGGCTCGTCGTGAGCTCGAAATCACTCGGGAGCGGGGCGCCCTGTCACCGGACCAGGTCTCGCGCGTCGGGGACGTCCTTGCAAAGGATCGCCGACCGGGTACGATCTACCGATGAAGCAAAGTATCGCCGCGAAGTTCACGGCCTGGCCCGCCGCTCGCTTCGTACGCCCGGCAGGGCGGGAATGGGAGCGGAGGCTCGGATTGCACGCGAGCCTTTCTTTCCAGCGTGCGGCCACGCGCCGCACGATCCTTCGTCCGTCGAGGGGCGGACTGCAGGTCACCGGCTGGCGTCCGGCAACGCCCAGCGGCAGCAGGTCGGTCAGCGGACTGGTTCGTGCCGCCCACACCATCCATTGGGCCGGATCCGGGCGACCTCTCGCCCATCGCCAGTCGAGCCTCGCGCCGGCGCCGTGGCGAGGCTGAGCAGCGCCACCGCGACTTCCGCCGGCGGCATCGTCATCCGCTATGTGGATTCGATCCCGCAGCTCGTGCTTGGCCGCCGGAAGCGCGAGCGTGACGGGCAGACCTGGACGCTCCCAAAAGGCACACCCGAAGATGGCGAGACGCTCGAGGAGACGGCACTCCGCGAGGTTTGCGAGGAGACCGGACTGACCGTCCGCATCCTGTCGCCGCTCGATGCCATCAGGTACACGTTCATCCAGCACGGAACGCGAATCCACAAGACCGTGCACTACTTCATGATGGAGCCCACCGGCGGCGTTCTCGAGCGCCACGATCACGAATTCGAGGAAGTCCGCTGGGTTTCGTTCGGCGACGCCGCCGCGATGCTCACGTTCGAGACGGAGCGTTCACTCGTGGGTCTTGCCGCGGGCAGACTCCCCGCAGAGAGCGGTCTCTCGGGCGCGACTCACTGACCTGCCCCGAACGATCGCGCCCGGCCCGATAGGGTGCCCTGGAACGAGCGGAGGAAGACGAATGGCTCCAGATACGGACACGCCCCTGACGACTCCGCTTGAGGACCGGCACCGTGCGCTCGGCGCCCGCATGGTCGAGTTCGGGGGCTGGATGATGCCGCTGCAATACGGAGGCATCCTGGAGGAGCATCGTGCGGTTCGGGCTCGCGCGGGCGTCTTCGATCTCTCGCACATGGGCGAGCTTTATGTGGAGGGAGCGGACGCGGCCTCGGGCCTGGCCTATGCCGTCACCACCGATCCGGTATCTCTCAAGGTCGGTCGAGCGCACTATTCGATGATCTGCTTTCCGGACGGCGGGATACTCGACGATCTGATCATCTACAGGCTCGCGGAGGAACGGTTCCTTATCGTGGCCAACGCGGGCAACTCCGGCGCGGTGAGCGACGCGCTCGCGCAGCGACTCACCGGCCGCGACGCCGTACTCGACGACCGCTCGCTCGAAACCGCAATGGTGGCGATTCAAGGGCCGCTTGCGGCGGGCGTCCTCGCCCCGCTCACCGACGTAGCACTCGACCAGCTCCGCTACTACGGCATCGCCGAGGGTCATGTCGCAGGCGCGCAGGCTCTCGTCGCCCGAACCGGCTACACGGGGGAAGACGGCTTCGAGGTGATCGTCGACGGGTCGTCGGCGGTCACGATATGGGACGCGCTGCTGGACGCCGGAAGGTCGTCCGGCGTGGTTCCGGCCGGACTCGGCGCGCGTGACACGCTGCGGTTGGAGGCCGGCATGCCGCTGTACGGCAACGAGCTCGGTCCGCGCACCACGCCGTATCAGGCCGGCCTGGGCCGCGTCGTGAAACTCGAGCGGACGGGCGATTTCGTGGGCCGTGCGGCGCTGGAGAAGGCGCACGCCGACGGCCCCAGAGAACTTCTTGTGGGGCTGATTCTTCGCGGTCGCGGCATCGCGCGCCACGGCTACGAGGTCTTCGCCGAGGACCGGCGGGTTGGCGTCGTCACCAGCGGCACCATGTCGCCGACGCTCGGCGACGCCATTGCCATGGCGTACGTTCCGCCCTCCCTCGCCGAGCCCGGTACGATAGTGTCGGTCCAGATACGAGACCAGCGCGTACCGGCGGAAGTCGTCCCGCTGCCGTTTTATCGAAGACAGGCCTGATCGCGGTCTCGGTCGGCGACAACGTCGGCGGCGGGAACGACAAAGGAGGAGCTCGGGATGGTGCCTAAGGATCTGCACTACAGCAAAGAGCACGAGTGGGTCCGGATCGAGGGCGGTGTGGCGATCGTAGGCATCACGGACTTCGCCGCCGAGCAGCTCGGAGACATCGTCTTCGTTGAGCTCCCCGATATCGGACGCACTGTCGCGCAGGGCGAGCCCGTGGGCGTGATCGAATCCGTCAAGGCGGTGAGCGACCTCTTCTGCCCCGTCGCCGGCGACATAGTGGAAGTCAACGGCGAACTCGCCGGCCGGCCCGAGCTGCTCAACACCGATCCATTCGGGTCCGGGTGGCTGCTTCGCGTGACCACGTCCGACAAGGGCGACATCGACAGGTTGCTCGACGCAGCCGCCTATGAAGCCCTGACCGCGACCGCCTGATCGCGTTCGCGACTAACGGGAGCACAGAACATATGGGTTACGGTCCGCACACGCCCGATGACCGGGCCGCCATGCTTGCGGCGATCGGCGTTGCCTCGGTCGACGAGCTATTCGCGGACATCCCGCAATCCTTGCGCGCGTCTGGCTTGGAGCTGGCGCCGCCGCTGTCCGAATCGGAGCTGGCGACCCACCTCCGCGGACTCGCCTCTCGCAACCGAGTGGACCTCGTGAGCTTCCTGGGTGCCGGCGCGTACCGCCACTTCGTGCCGCCGATCGTGGACCAGCTGCTGCTACGCGGCGAGTTCTACACGGCATACACGCCGTACCAGCCGGAGATCAGCCAGGGCACGCTCCAGACGATCTACGAGTACCAGTCCCTCCTCGCCGAACTGACCGCGCTGGACGTGGTCTCGGCATCGCACTACGACGGGGCCAGTGCCACGGCCGAGGCGGCGCTGATGACATGCCGGGCCACCCGCCGCGAGCGAGTCCTCGTGAGCCGGGGAGTGCACCCTCACTATCGCGAGACCCTGTGCACGTACTTCGGCGGGGCTTCGCTGGTCGCCGACGAAATCCCGCTCGTGTCCGAAGGCCCTTACGCCGGTACGACGGACCTGGCGGCTCTCGAGCGGATGCTCGCCGATGCGGAACGCCCGGTGGCCGGGGTTCTGGTCGCCAACCCGAGCTTCCTGGGTCTCCTGGAGCCCATGGCCGAAGCGGGTCGCCTGGCCCACGCCGCCGGCGCATTGTTCGTGTCGGTGGTCGAGCCGGTATCGCTTGCCGTGCTTGCGTCTCCGGGCCAGTACGCCGCCGACATAGCCGCCGGCGAAGGTCAACCGCTCGGCATCCCGCTTTCGTACGGAGGGCCGTACCTGGGAATCCTCGCCTGTCGTGACGATCTCGTTCGGCAGATCCCGGGTCGCCTGGTGGGCATGACAGCGGACCTCGACGGCAAGCGAGCCTTCGTCATGACGATGCGAGCTCGCGAGCAGGACATCCGCCGCGAGAAGGCCGCGAGCAACATCTGCACGAACCAGGCCCTGTGCGCCCTTGCGGCCGGCATATATCTCGCCTCGCTCGGGCCTCACGGGCTGAGTGATGTCGCCACCCTGGGTGCCGCCCGAGCCTATGAGCTGGAGACGGCCCTCGCCGCCGCCGGCGCGCCACGGGTGCACCCCGGACCGTACCTCAACGAGTTTGCCGTGCGCGTTCCCGACGCCGGGGCCGTCCACGCCCGTCTCCTGGATCGTGGCGTCCTGGCCGGTCTACCCCTCGCGCCGCTGATGCCGGGCGAGCCATCCCTGTCGGACGCGCTGTTGGTGTGCGCCACCGAAGTGACAACCCCCGACGAGATCGGCAGCTTCGCCGCAGCCCTCGGGGCGGAACTGGCGTCCGGCGCCGCGCAGGAGGCAACGCGATGACCGTCACCGGCGAACGCCTGGTTCCAACGCTCTTCGAGCGTTCGCGGCCGGGCCGTGGGAGTACCAAGGTTCCTCACCCGCCGAAGGACGCTCTGGACCGCATTCCGACCGAAGGGCGCCGTAAGGATGGCGCGCGCTTGCCGGAGCTATCCGAGCCGGAGATTGCCCGCCATTACGTCAACCTGAGCCAGCTCAACTACGCCGTGGACACCGGCTTCTACCCGCTGGGCTCGTGCACGATGAAGTACAACCCCAAGATCAACGAGTGGGCCGCACGGCTCGACGGGTTCGCTTCGCTCCATCCCATGGCTCCGGACGAACTCGCCCAAGGAACGCTGGAGTTGCTCTGGACGCTCGAGCAGGCGCTCGCCGAGATCGGCGGCATGAAGGCCGTCACTCTGCAGCCGGCCGCCGGCGCGCACGGCGAACTGACAGGCATCCTGATGGTTCGGGCGTACCACCGCAGCCGCGGCGATTTCGATCGGACCGAAGTCCTCGTGCCCGACTCGTCGCACGGCACAAATCCGGCGACCGCATCGATGGCCGGGTTCAAGACCATCACGATTCCTTCGGCCGTCGATGGGGGAGTGGACGTGGAAGCGTTCCGGGCCGCCCTCGGACCGCGTACGGCCGCGGTCATGATCACGAATCCGTCGACCCTCGGCCTGTTCGAGTCGCGGCTGTGCGATCTCCTCGACGCCGTGCATGAGGCCGGCGCGCTCGCGTATATGGACGGCGCCAATCTCAACGCGATCATGGGCCGCTTCAAGCCGGGTGAGGCGGGCTTCGACGTAATGCACTTCAACGTCCACAAGACCTTCTCGACGCCGCACGGCGGCGGCGGTCCGGGCGCCGGGCCGGTTGGAGTGGGGGAGCGGTTGCTGCCGTTCCTCCCGTCCCCGCGGGTGCTGCGCGAGCGTGACGGACGCGGATTCCGGCTGGAGCGGCCGCATGAGCGGCCGTCGAGCATCGGCCGTGTCAGAGGCTTCGCGGGCAGCACCGGCGTCCTCGTCCGCGCCTACGCGTACATCAGGGCGCACGGTGCCGCAGGTCTGTGCGAGGTGAGCGACGACGCGGTTCTCGCGGCCAACTACATGAAGGCACGGATCGGCGGGCTGCTCGACGTTCCCTTCACGCGGCCGTGCATGCATGAGTTCGTGGCGTCCTCGACGACGCTCAAGGCCGAGACCGGGATAAGGACGCTGGATGTCGCCAAGCGCCTCATCGACTACGGATATCACCCGCCCACGATCTACTTCCCGCTCACGGTCGACGAGGCGCTACTCATCGAGCCTACAGAGACGGAGTCGCGCGAAGTGATGGATGCCTTCGTCGAGGCGCTGGGGCAGGTCGTAGCCGAGGCGCACACCGATCCCGAATTGCTCCATTCGGCTCCTCACGGAACCCCCGTCCGTCGATTGGATGAGGCAACCGCGGCACGGCAGCCCAACCTCCGGTGGCGTGCCATGACCGGCAGCCAGACGCCCTGTCCGGACTGAGTTGGAGCGTTTGACACCCCGACAGTGCCTGGGCCTATAGTAGAGCCGGTGGCAGCCGGGACCGCCCGTGGCCGTTCCAGGAAAGCGTCGATTGCCGAGCACTCCTGCTGGACGGCGATGCCGCAAGCGCCAGCTTCGGGCGCTGGCTCTTTCTCTGCATGGAGGCGTGTCGGTGACTAGACGTCTGGTCGGCCTGGTGGCTGCGGTTTGCCTGGTCGTCGGCGCATGCTCACCTTCGACCGCCACGCCCCGACCTACCGGATTGACTGTCCCGACGATCGGCCCGGCCGCGTCCGATGGGACCGTCAGCTCGTCGCCCGCAGTCACTCATGCCCAGCTGACCGGGACCTCCTACAAGGCCGTCGCCCCGACCAAGACGGGCGGGACGGTCACTCTTGCAGAATGGCGCTACCCCTCGACGGTCAACCCGTACTTCGCGCTGAACGCGTGGGAGGCGGAGATCAACGCGAGTATGTTCGACGGCCTTGTCCGCGTGAGCCCCGACCTCAAGTACGTCCCGGATCTCGCCAACAGTGTTCCGACGCTCGAGAACGGCGGCGTCGTTCCCAACGGCCCCGGAATGGACGTCACCTGGCAGCTGCGCCTCGGAATGAAATGGTCCGACGGCCAGCCCATCAACTGCGACGACCTGAAGGCGACGTGGCTTTGGATCATGGATCCGGGCACCACGCGGCTTACCAACGGGACTGTTGGGTGGCGAGACGTCAGCGGGATCGATGGCGGCACGGGCAACGTGTGCGTGATGCACTTCAGCCACATCTACGAGGGATACCTCACGCTGGTTTCGGCAGTGTTGCCGGCGCACTACCTGTCCACGGCCGCTCCAAAGGACGCGGCGGCGAAGCTCTATCCGATGACCAATCCCGCCGCCGGCGTATACAGCGGCCCTTACATTCCGGCGAGCGCCAAGCCGGCAACTTCCATAACGTTGAAGCCAAATCCGAACTGGTCGACGATCAGCGGCCACCTGCCATATCTCGACGGGATCAACTGGAAGTTCTACGGCGCCGCGGACACGCTCATCGCCGGTTTCAAGACCGGCGACTTCGACCTGGGGCAAGGACTCACGAATCTCGACATCCCGGCGGTATCGAGCCTCGACCAGAACCAGGTCTCGATCAAGAGCTCACTCACGTACGAGTTGCAGGCCTTCAATAACGCGTCGTTCAAGACCAAGTTCGGTGCCGACGCGAGAACGATCATTCGGGCCGTCATGACGGCCACCGATCGGAAGCAGATCGCGAACGGCCCTCTCGCGGGAAATGTGACCGTCGACGGCAACTTCGTGTCCCCTCTGGCGTGGTTCTACAAGTCCGAAGCGGACACGACTACGCCGGATAGCGTCACGGCCTCCACGGTCCTGGCGAATGCCGGATTTGCCCGGAACAAGGACGGTTTCCTCGAGAAGAACGGCAAGACTCTCGAGCTCAACTACTGCACCACCACTCGACAGCTCCGAGTCGACGTTCTCAAGCTCGTCCAGTCCCAGCTTCACGACATCGGGATCAAGGTAAACATCTACCCGAAGCCGCCGACCGACGTGTTTAGCGCAGCCGGGGCGCTGAAGCCGCTGACGCCATGCAGCCTGTACCAGGGCAACTACGACGTGGCGGAGTTCTCGCTCGTCTCCCCGATCGATCCGCTGAGCGGCTACTCCACCTACCACTCGAGCGAAACGCCCGAGGTCGACTCGCGAGCCGGCCAGAATGTCACCCGGGTGAACCTGGCGCCGTTGGACGCCGCGTACGACGGGGTCCGGTCGAGCGTTGATTTCGACAGCGTCCGCGACGCGATGTACAAGGTTCAGGACCTATACAGCTCGGACCAGAACAGTTACGAGCTCCCGCTGTACTTCCTCAAGGACGTCTGGCTGGTAGCTCCGAGACTGCACAACTTCACCGGCAACCCGACCGCGGCGGGCGCCGAATGGAACATCGGCGACTGGTGGGTGGGCTGACACAGGTCGGCATCCGAGCGCGGCGCCCGCCTTCCAACCCCAAGATCCAGAGGAAGCCGTGGACCGCCCCCCCGGCGCGGAATGCGCCTCCCATCGCCCCTGCCCGATAGGCCGGTGGAATTCGGCCGGGCTCGGCCTGGTGCTTCGCGGGTCTGACGCCCGGCACGCCCCCAGCCGGCCGTCTCGCACGGGCTCTCCAGCAATCGCACGATGAGCGACTGTCAAGTTCGGCTGAGCGACTGATTCGTGGCGAGAATCGAACGAATTGGCGTAATTTCGGCGGGAAACAATGCGTTAACGCTTCCGCAGGGCTCAGATTGGGAAACTAACCGCAGGATGGAACTTCTATGCACTCCGGGACGTTTAGCCGGTCGTTGATCTGATAGGCCTGGGGAAACGAATAGCCCTATAGGGCACGTTTGACACCCTGCCGGTGCCTGGGCATAGTAAAGGTCAGTAGCAGCCCAACAAATGCCCGTAGCCCAGTGCGTATCGATTCGATGGACCGGCTTTTCGTTGGAGGGCGACATGTCGAAGGCCCCAGCCTCGGCAGTTGGGTTGTACTCGTTAGGGAGGCGATTTCATGAGTAAACGTCTGCTCGGTCTGTTCTCAGTTGCCGTGCTGATTGCCGGCGCGTGCTCGTCGTCGTCGACGACCGCTTCGCCGGCTGCCAGCACAGGGCCGGTTGTGACGCCCGTCCCGACTCCGGTCGCGTCGCCCACGGGCCTTTCCGTTGCCCTCACCGGCAGCACTTACAAGGCCACCACCCCCACCAAGACGGGTGGCACGCTTGTTCTCGCCGAGTGGCAGTTCCCCGACACGGTCAACCCGTACTACGCGCAGGCCGAGACCGACATCGAAGTCTCCGGCAGCATGTTCGACAGCCTGCTTAACGTGACCCAGGACCTCAAGTACGTCCCGAACCTCGCCACGAACATCCCGACCGTTGAGAACGGCGGAGTTGTCATCAAGGGCGCCGGCATGGACGTGACCTGGAACCTCAAGCCGGGCATGAAGTGGTCCGATGGCCAGCCCATCAACTGCGATGACATCAAGGCGACGTGGACATGGATCATGGACAAGGACAACACCGGCCTCGCGGGCGGCACCATCGGCTGGGAAGACATCACCGGCGTTGACGGCGGTACCGGCACGAACTGCGTGATGCACTTCTCCAAGCCGTACGAGGGCTACCTGAACCTCGTTGCCCCGCTCCTTCCGGCTCACTACCTCACCACCGTCCCGGTCAAGGACGCGGTGACCAAGCTGTACCCGCTCGACAACCTCAAGAGCGGCGTCTACAGCGGCTCGTACATCCCGGACAGCCTGACCACCGACGCGCAGGTCACCCTGCTGCCGAACGCCAACTGGGCCACCATCGGCGGGCATGCCCCGTATCTGGACAAGCTCGTTTGGAAGTACTACGGCAGCGCCGAAGCCATGATCGCCGGCTTCAAGGCGGGCGAGTATGACCTGGGCCAGGACATGAACGACGCCGACATCCCGGCTCTCGCTGCCATCGATCAGTCGCAGGTCGCGGCTCACGACTCGCTGCAGTACGAGCTCCACGCCTTCAACAACGCCGCCTTCACCTCCAAGTTCGGTGCTGTCGACGCTGTCACAGTCATCAAGGCCATCAAGATGGCGACCGACCGCAAGGCCATCGCCAACGGTCCCCTCGCCGGCAACGTCACGGTCAGCAACAACTTCATCTCGCCGCTGACCTGGTACTACAAGAAGCCGGTCAGTGCCACCACTGACGCCGATCCGGCCGGGGCCCTCAAGCTCCTCACCGACGCCGGCTGGGTCAAGGGCTCCGACGGCTTCCTCGCCAAGAACGGCAAGACCCTCGAGATCAACTACTGCACCACCACTCGAGCAGTTCGCGTGGATACCCTCAAGATCGTCGCCGGCCAGCTCAAGGCGATCGGCATCAAGGCCAACGTCGCCTCCAAGCCGTCCTCGGACGTCTTTGGTGGCTGGAACGACACCAAGGCCGACACTCAGTGCAACCTCCAGCACGGCAACTTCGACGTTGCTGAGTTCGCGTACGTCTCCCCGCTCGATCCGCTCGGCGGCTACCAGGTCTACTCGAGCACCGGTAATCCTGACCTTGGCTCGCACAACGGTCAGAACGTGACCCGGATCAGCATTCCGGCAATCGACAAGGCGTACAACGACGTCAAGGGCAGCGTTGACACGGCTACCATCAAGGCGGCCATGGGCGTTGTCCAGGACATCTACGTTTCGTCGCAGAACACATACGAACTTCCGCTGTACATGCGCAAGGACGTGTGGCTTGTCAACCCGAGGATCCACAACTTCACCGGCAACCCGACAACCTCGGCCGGCGAATGGAACATCGGCGATTGGACTGCCGACTGATCTGACGGATTAGCTGCCGGCTCTCAGACCGGCAAGACAAAGGGGCGACGGGCCGATCGGGTTCGTCGCCCCCTCCTTAACCCGAGCGAGCAAAATGATCAAATACAC
>Ga0302323_100003739_pt1 | contig 12381 bp, 12 predicted proteins | sample Fen_T0_3_FD_201950 | JGI IMG/M metagenome (GOLD analysis project Ga0302323, IMG submission 201950) | Peat permafrost microbial communities from Stordalen Mire near Abisko, Sweden - Fen_T0_3 | ecosystem: Environmental > Terrestrial > Soil > Wetlands > Permafrost | place: Sweden: Abisko... | reverse complement strand
CCCCCCCAGGTGGTCGGCGTGGCGATGCGTGAGCAGGACCAAATCGACCGGGCAGGCGTTGCGGCCGCGCAGAAACGATAGGATCGTCGCACCCGCTTCTTCCAAGCCCCCGTCGATAAGCACGGTTTTTCCAGTGGGTGAAGTGATGAGTGCGGAGTCGCCATGCCCGACGGCCAGGAAATCGACACGCAGCACAGCCCGCTTGGCAGATGACTTGCCCGCGGTCGGCACATGCTGGGTGGAGTTTGCCCGGGCCCACACGAGGAAGGTGCCAAGGCAGGTCAGCACAGCCAGTCCGGCAAGTCTTCGGTGTCGGTGCCGCCTTTGGGACATCATCGAAGGGTAGGACGAGAGTCACCGTGGACGCAAAAAACAGCCACAAGCGCATGCCGCCTTATCGGCGAGCGAACGTCCGAGTTGCTTGAGAGCGCATGGCAGGGCGATGGTAGAGTCGAGCCATGTCGAGGTTTCTTCTGCCCCAGGTCCTCGTGCTGGCCACGTGTCTCGTCGGCTGTCACGGGAATGCGAACAAGCCCATCGCTCCGCCGGACTCCTATGTCCTGCTCCTTCCCAGCGGCGACCGGGGCACGCCAGGTGCACCCTTGCCGGTCCGGGCTGCCGACGTCTCGACTGAGGCGGTTCAACCCGTGCCCGGCCTGCTGGAAACGGGCTTTGCCTCGGAGATGTTGCGGACCGTGTACCTGGCCGGCCAATACATCCGCGATGCCACTGTCGATGGCCGACGCTTTCCCGATGTGGCACGCGCCAATGCCAGCTTGCCGGTTTGCTTGGTCATCGGCGCCGACAGCACGCCTTACACCAGGGGACTGGCCATTGCAGGTAGCTTCTGGGGCGGTGCTTCGCCACGACCGACTCTTCCTTGGATTGGTATTCCCGCCGAGCCTTCGCGAGACAAGGCGCTGGTTCAGACGTTGACCGCGCGTTTCGCTGCCTACGCGGCCCACTTAGTCGGCAGCGGTGGCATGCTAGACGCGGCCCCGCCACCGCCGCAGGCCCTCGTCGATGGCTACCGCATGGCCATGGAGGTCATCGCGCGGGAATGGCGATTCGTCTCGGGTCCAGCCGGTGTCATTCAACTGGACGAAGGGACCAAGGCCCAGCGCGAGCTCTTTGCCGATGTCCGGGAGAACCACTACATCGTCGACCAAGGGGCCTTGCGGCCAGCTCGAGATCTGCTTGCCTCGCCCGGGCTCGCTGCCACGGTCATCTACCGCATGGCCCAATCGCGGGCGGTTGGGCCGCGCGTGGCGCCCGAGGCGTTCTACGAGCCCTATGCGGCCAACCGCATGCCACCAGGGGTAAGCCCCGCTGCCATCTTGGGCACCTTCCGCAATTTTCAGGCCAAGCTGCTGGGCGCTTGGGCGGCGGCCGTACTACGTAGTAAAGCGCCCCAAGATATCGTCGACCTAGTCGAGCTCTATGGGCGAACCTTTCCTGCCGAACGCAACGAAGTCATCCGTATCTTCGTCGTCACGACCTATGGGGGCACGATCAAGCAGGGCGGAACATCGATGCGCCCTCAAGATGCAAGGGAAACGCTGGCCGAGTTGACTGCGTTCGCCGCCGAGGTTGCAGCTGGTCGTCGGACCTTGCGTGACGCACTCTTGCCAGACGCTCCCCGGCCGGCAAGATAACCAAGATAACTACGAAGTGGCGGAAAGCCGGCCATCCAGGCTATGAAAGCCATGTGAGTGCTATGGATTTCTCAACTTCCCGCATCCTGGTCACGGGCGGTGCTGGCTTTCTTGGCAGCTTCGTTCTCGACGAACTGAAAAAACGCGGCGCCAAGGAAATCGTCGTTCCGCGCAGCCGGGACTACGATCTCGTCGATCGCCTGGCATGCCGCCGACTCATCGCCGATGCCAAACCGGATCTGGTCTTCCATCTTGCGGCTCGCGTAGGTGGTATCGGTGCCAACCGGGAAAATCCTGGTCGTTTCATGTTCGAGAACGCCATGATGGGGCTGCACATCTTCGAAGAGTGCCGCCTAGCCCAGGTCAAGAAGCTGGTGGCGGTTGGTACCATCTGCGCCTATCCGAAATTCGCGCCGCTGCCTTTTCGCGAAGACGACCTGTGGAACGGCTACCCCGAGGAGACCAATGCTCCCTACGGCATCGCCAAGAAAACCATGCTGGTGCTGTCTCAGGGGTACCGCGAACAATACGGCATGAACAGCGTCGTGCTTTTCCCGGTGAACCTCTACGGGCCGCACGACAATTTCGACCCCAAATCTTCGCACGTCATTCCCGCGCTCATCCGCAAATGCGTCGAGGCACGCGAGGCGGGAAAGAGCGAGATCGTCCTGTGGGGAGATGGATCGCCCACGCGCGAGTTCCTTTACGCTGGCGATGCCGCGCTTGGGCTGGTGATGGCAGCCGAGAAATACGATTCCAGCGATCCCGTCAATCTGGGCACGGGAGAGGAAATAGCCATTCGCGACTTGGCAACCCTGATTGCCAAACAGACGGGATTCGGCGGTCAGTTGCGCTGGGATGCCAGCCAGCCCAACGGTCAACCCCGTCGGCGACTGGACGTTACGCGCGCGCGCGAGCGATTCGGGTTTGTCGCCAAGACGTCATTTGCCGAGGGCTTGCGCGCGACCATTGAATTTTTCGAAGCAAACTACAAAAAGGGAGCGCTATGAAACGTGCGTTGATTACGGGAGTCACCGGCCAAGACGGATCGTACTTGGCTGAATTCTTGCTCAAGAAGGGTTACGAAGTCATCGGCATGGTCCGCCGGTCCAGTTCATTCAACACGGATCGTATCGAGGGCATCTACCAGGACCCGCACAGCAGTGACTATCGCTTTCGCTTGGTCTTCGGTGACCTGGACGACGCAAGCTCTCTGAACCGGATCATTCGCACCACGGAGCCCACGGAAATCTACAACCTCGGCGCGCAAAGCCACGTGCGCGTGAGCTTCGATGTTCCAGACTACACCGCCGACACGGTTGCTTTGGGTACGCTTCGCCTACTCGAGACCCTGCGCGAGATCGGACACAAGTGCAAACTGTACCAGGCCTCGTCGAGCGAGATGTTCGGGGGTTCGGCGCCCCCGCAAAACGAAAGCACGCCGTTCCGGCCGCGTAGTCCTTATGCGTGTGCCAAGGTGTTTGCGCATCATATTTGCGAGAACTACCGCGAAGCCTACGGAATGTTCATTTGCAGCGGCATTCTGTTCAACCACGAGTCCCCGCGGCGAGGTATTCCGTTCGTCACCCGCAAGATCACCAGGGCGGCAGCGCGCATTAGCCATGGCCTCGACAAGAAGCTGTACCTGGGCAACCTCGACGCCAAACGTGACTGGGGGTTCGCCGGCGATTATGTGGAGGCCATGTGGCTGATGTTGCAGCAGGAGGCGCCTGATGACTACGTCATCGCCACCGGCGAGGCGCATTCGGTGCGCGAGGCGCTGGAGGTGGCGTTTGGGACTCTGGGACTCGACTGGACGAAATTCGTCGAAATCGACCCGCGCTACTACCGGCCGACCGAGGTCGATCACCTGTGCGGCGACGCCAGCAAGGCGGCGGCGAAGCTGGGTTGGAAGCCACGCGTGCGCTTCAAAGAACTGATCGGGATGATGGTGAAATCGGACGAAGCTGACGTGCGAGCGACGCTGCAAGGCCGCGCGCCCGCCATCTAAGTCCTGTGCGGGGCACCACCCCGGGGGTCAGCGTAGGGCGCCGACGCCAGCGCGTGCCGCCTTTCTGGTCGGGATCACAGCGGGCAGGGGGGCGAACGGCTTGACGTGTTCGCCCTCGTCGCGCCCCGCATCCGGCCCGGCTGCGCTCCGTCGCGTTCGGTCCGGGTTACCTCTAGTCGGTCAAGACCAGCAAAGGGTAGCTATAGTTGTGAAAGGCCGGTCTGCCGGCACAAGGTCCAATTTCACCCCAGGCCACCATACCCAACCAAGGCGCTACGGGCGCCACGGTCGCCCGCAGCTGGTGGTGCTCCTTGCAGGTCTTGGCTTGCCCCAGGAACGGAAAGGTTCGCGCCGCGCACTCGAATCCAAGCACGGCCCAGGGACGACGGTCGATTAGGCGGGCCGCGAGATTGGCTGCCATCTTTGCGGTGCCTTCGAGGATCTTCTCGCTCGTTCGGTGGTGCAGCATGACCCGCGATCCGGCGAGCACCGCAGCCTGAAGGCTGATGGCACAGGCTTCCGGATCGAAGCCAAAGACGCCACGAATTGCACACTCGGTCTGACCTCCGGGGCCTGTCACTTCTACGCCGAGCGCCCACGTTGCAAAGTGGCTTTGATCGAGCATGTCCTCGGCTCGACACCCCGTGGTCTCACGCCAAACGTCGCCAGCGCGGCGGCCGTCCATCTCCAGGATCTTGTTGCCGTCGGATTTGGTCACCACACTAGTTATTCCGCTTGGGACAGTGCCGTGACAGAGGTCGATTTCCGAAGTGAAGGGGCCGGCCAGTGCCATCCCCAGCAGGCCGTGGGCCAACACCTCGTTTTCCAAGAACTGGAAAGTCCCGTGGGGCGCTCCCCAAGGCTGACCCGCACCGCCGCCTACCAATGGACAGTCTACCTCGAGGCGCACACCCTCGATGATTGCCTCGACATCTGCCCCGCACAAAGGATCGTAGAAAAGCACGACGACCTTTGGGGCTTCACCGAGGTTGCGCTTGAGCGTTTGCGCAAGCCGGCGTCCTTTGTTCCTGCTGTCGTCTTGAACTTGTCGCTCGACCCCGATGGCACAGCGGAGATCGCTACCGCCGAGGCCCAGGACTCCGAGCGCAAACCCGTCCTCCGTGAGCCGCTCGTTGCAGGCAACACCTTGTGCGGAGCAGCCGAGCAGCGAAACGCCGTTTCCCAGCACGCCGCGAAGACCCTCCAACACGGCGGCATGGTCATGGTTCATCGTGGCGTACACGAGCGCCACCTTTGGCTCCTCGGAGCCGAATTGAGCGCGAATCGCCTCACCGGCGCTTCGGCCTGCGTCTATCGATTCCGACTCTTCAGAAAAGGCGCTGAAAGCTAGTTTTCCCATAGGCGATACCGATAGAACGGCAGCCAAGACCAAGACCTTGAGAATACGGACGTCGCAGGAACTACAACTATCGGGCGGCCGCATGAGCCTTCGGGAGGCCGCATCAGGGGCGGCGTTGGATTTCTGGACAGCAAGACCGCTGGATGACGCATGGCGCTCAGCGCGGTCTTGGGAATTTGGACAAGCATCGCGGGAAACTGCCTATCGTGCGTCGACCACTCGATGAATTCCGGGCAAGACTGCGCTTGGTCCGAATTCGTACCGAGTTTGCGGCAGATACCTGCCGAAGCCTGTCGAGTTCAAGTACGACGGCTCGGAAGTGACCGGAGCCGCGAAGTAACCGAAAGTCCAGCCCGCGCGATACCGCTGGGGTACCATCAGCCCAGGCCTGCTTGACATCCGGAAATGTCCGATAACAGATATTATGTCAACTAGACCCAAGGGGCGCGCGGGACACTGCGTCGACTTCGTTCCCGGTTGCCCCCGTTTGGCCGAAGCGCTGGCCGGTGCCCGGCTTCGTCCGCTCAGCGGCCTGACGAGGTCGACTCGAGGCTTTGGAGCTTTTCGTCCCGTAGTGACCGCAACATCTTCAGCATTTCGTCCAGGTCTGGCGAGCGTGTCGGTTGGGTCTCGAGGGTCGCGATGGCTTGAGCTAGTACCTCCACATCCTTGCCGACACGGCCTCGGATAGCTTCGTACATCTCGCGGAAACCGGCGTGGAAAGCGTGCAGCTCATCACCCTTGCGAAGCTGGCCGAGCCCCGCCGGAAGTCTATTGTCGCGAATTCGCCCGAAGGTCGAACCGATGTTGTGCAGAGGACCTGCGATTTTGTGGGTCATCCAGATGCCGGCTCCGGTGACGGTGACCAGCAAGACCACCCCGAAACCGACGATACCCCAGAGGACGACCCGGTCATTGGCACGAAACTGCGATAGCAGCTCCTGTTCGGTGCTGGGATCCACGGCGGCGGTCATGGTCACGATGCGCGTGGTTTCCTGTGTGGCAACATAGATTCGGTAGCCCAAGAAGGCGGTCAGAAAGAACGCGACCAGCAGGATGAAGACCGTGTAGCGAAGCTGTAGGCCGACGTCGATGAGATAGTTGCGCAGCTTGCGCTTCTGCGGTCCTCGCTCGGGTTTAGTCATCTCTATGCTCTCCTATACCGCGTGCTCGTCGGGTGCTAGCCACCTTGCGATTTGAAATACCCGACGAGGCTGTCACCCAGCTGTCCCGCGGAAGCTTCGATACAATCTCGTCTTGCGTTTTGCTTGTCACGATCCCGACTGCCTCCCTGTACCGCCGCCCCGGCGCTGGTCCACAGAATGACACTTCTCGAAGGCCAGCGCGCCACCATCACTTTTACCTCACAGCTGGTTTCCAGCCCAGACCCAGCTGAGCTCTCCTCGAGTTTCAGAACGTTCCCATCGATGAGAAAGGCCAGTTTGCCACCCTTGCCCAAGCCCTTTTCTTCGCCGCCTTCGGCTACCACCACCTGGGGCAGCTTCTCTAGCGACCGTCGCAGAGCGGTCTTGAGCAACCCGAGAAGGGTGGCATCCGCAGCTTTGGATCCGCCTGTGAACGGACCAAACTTCAAGTAAACCTTTCGATCTCTGTTGTCGCCGGGCTCGGGCGTCTTCGTGACCGACAACATTGCTAGGGCCTTCTCGGCCTGGCTCCGTACGAATGGTTCGCCTTCGCTCTGAAGCAAGCCTTTGAGGGCCATCACGGCGTTGTCTCCACCCAGCTTGCCAAGCGATTGGGCCGCCATGGCACGGACGGTCTTGTTCTCATCGGCTAGACCTTTGATGAGAGCTGCGACGCCGCCCTTGTCGCCGAGCTTGCCCAGCAAGAGGGCCGCTTGGGTTCTTACCTTGAAGCTGGGATCGGACAGCAAGGCCCTGCCCAGATCGTCCACTTTGGAGGCATGGGCCACGCCTGGGCAAGCGGCCAGAACGAAGAGCAGCAAGCCAGCCGTCCGTGCCAGCCGGCCCCGGTTTGACCTTGTCATTCGGAAGGGCGTAGCCCCCTGCTCGGCCAGCGCGATGGAAACTCGAGGACAAAGCCGGAGCCCGCTTCGGGAAAGTCCTCGACCCACAGCGATCCGTGATGCGCGTCGATGATGGCTTTTGCTAGGGCCAGCCCTACCCCATGGGCCACGCGCGCCGATCGATCATGGTTGGCGTCCGAGAACGGGTCAAAAATACGCTGTCTAGCATCGACAGGAATCTTGTACTTGTCCCCATAGACGCGCAGCCGTGAAATGCCCCCTTCGGACGAGGCAGAAAGGAAGCATTCTCGATTGTCGGGCTGGCGCAGGATGAACGTCACAAGGTTGCTCACGGCCTCCTTGATGTACAGATCGTCCCCATGGACCGGTAAGATGTAGTCCGAGGCCTCGACCACGATTTCCTTATGCGTGCTCGAGGTCGAAGGTTCCAGGCTCGAACGAACGCTCTCGGCGACTCCGGCAAGCAGGACCTTGCCTTGCTTGAGGACGACATCGCCGGCCTCGAAGCGCTCGAACTCCAAGACTGTGCGCAGGTTACGTACCAGCTCGCGGAAGGTAGACCGAGTGTCCACGACACATTCACCGAACTCGGCACACTTGCTCGGCTCCGAGGGCTCTGCTTCCTGTGCGATGTACTCGAAATTGGCTTGGATAGCGCCCAGCGAATTCTGCACATCGTGGACCAAGCCGCGCACCCAGCGACGCTTGTTGCGGATGGTCGCACTTTGGGCCTGTTGCTTGCTTTCCATCTTGCGAAAAATGGCCTGCGAGCGAAGGAGGGCCCAAAGGCGGGCACGGCGTTCTTCTTTGCTGGTAGACGGGCAAAACAGGGCATCCGAGCCAGCCGCCAAGGCGTCCAGACGAAGAAGGTCGCTTTGCTTGCTCTGAGAAAACAGAATCGTTGGGATGAAGTGGGTTCGCGCATTCGACTTGAGTCGTTCGCAAAGGTCGACGCCTCCGGCGCTCGTGATGCGCTCATCGACGAGCACCACGTTGGGACGGTGGAGCAAGGCTTCCTCGAAGCCATGCTCGGCGGAATTGACCACCTGAACGTTGACGCCTTCCGCCCGCAGAAATTCAACCAGGGGACGCGCAGCGCTCCGGTCGGGGGCTACCACCAGCCCTTCCACCTCACCCGGCGTCGCAGCGACTTCGTTTCGCGTCGTACGTTCGTTTGGGAGCATTCGCCGCGGGGATCCTCGCACAACCACCGTAACAGAGGTTCTCGACCGTTTCAATTAACGACTTCCCGTAAAGTTGCGAATCAAGCCAAAAAGACATGAAGGGCGATGTAGGTAATTTGACTTCATTAGATCCTATGTCTTACTATGTGTGCATGTCAAACAGCCTTCCCGGTTCCGCTCATCCCAGCAGCCCTAGCCCAGAGGTCGGTCGAGACAAGCGTGAGCATCTACGCTTCGACAAGGTCTTCCCGGTTCGCGTCGAGTCGGTGCTTTTTGGCGAGCTGCCGGGTGTTGCACGCAACGTCTCGGCGGGCGGCATCTTCATCGAGATGCGCGAGCCGCTACCCCTCGGGGCACGTGTTCGGGTTTCGTTTCTCAATCCGGAGGAGACGGCGGAGATCGTCGCCATTGGCGAGGTCAAGAACCACTACTTCGTCAACTACGTCCAAGCTGGGGTTACCCGCTCCATTGCCGGAATGGCGGTTCGTTTCGAGGGCTTCGAAGAGGAAAGTCAACGCATCCTGGATGACTGCCTCAATCGCTTTCGCGTCCTGAACTAGGGGACCGACTGCTTCTGCAGGTCTACTCGGCCACACGCGGGCGGACTACGATCGGCTCTTTGAGCGGCACCATCACGTCCGCATCAATGGGAATTTCCACTTCTCGAGGACCGGCGACGATGGCCAAGGGTTTGGTTCCATCGCGAATGCTCAGCTCGTAGCGTCCGGGCAAGACGCCGGTGAAGGTGAACCTGCCGTCGTCGTCATTGAGGTCTGCGACGGCGGGCCTGGGAAATGCTAGCGGGGACGATCTGGCGATCAGCACGGCGTGGGCGTCAGGTGAGATGGGACTTCCCAACGGGGCTACGACTTGTCCGGTTACTCGTGACCCTTTCTGCTTGAGAACGAGCGGAACCTCTACATCGGTTCCCTCTTCGATCTCGATCTTCTCTGGCGGATAGGCCAGCATTTCCCCTTTTCGGGCCCAAAGGTAGTAGGTGCCGGGCGCAAAGCGGTCTTGGGCAAAAGCTCCGGAATTGTCGGTGGTCCAAAAGATCGGGGTCGTCGGAATGCCCGGGAGCTCGGACAAGACGGCTGCCACCGTGGCATTGGGCTCGGGATCGCCGTCTTTGTCACTGACGATGCCGCGAATGACGGTAGCCCGCGCCAGCTTCACGGTTATGCGTGCCGTGGGCCCAGCTTGAACGCCTCTGACCACTTGCGGGCGCCAACCGAATCGCGCGATGCGCAAGAAATACCGGCGCGCTTCCAGGCCGCCGAGAACGAAGCTTCCATCGGGACCAGTCCGGGCACTGCTACTTTCGATTCCGCCTTCGGACGCGCGCGCGGCGGAGACGTCGACGTCCGCCACCGGTAGACCGTTGGGCGAGCTGTCCACCACCCTACCCTTGATGGTGTTTTCCGGGCTCAAGCGGAAGGCCCGCGGTTGGTTGCCCACCATCGGTGCCAATTTTTCCGCCGGCAGACGTTCGACGATTTCGCTGGCAAATCCTGGTCGGCTGAAGCGCAGAGAGTAAGTCCATGGTCCGCTGCGAAGCCGTAGGCGAAAGGTTCCATCTTTTGCCGAAGCTTCCTGGGCAAGCACCGTCTGTTGCGAGCCCCGCGATACCCACACGTCGATGTGCGCGCCTTCGATGCGCCGCCCGCTTTCGTCCACCAGCCGACCCATGACGGCCACCTCGGGCCGATCTGCAGTGTCGCGACTGAAGACCGCCCGTTGGAATTCGAGCTCGGTTTCGAGCACGCAGTGAGGCTTGGGCGACCAAGGCAGCGCGCATTCCGGCGCCACCGTCGTACAGAATTCCACACAGTTGTCCTGGTCCTTTGGGTGACAGGTGGTGGGGCGCGACTGATCGGCTTCCAGGAACGGAGCCCCGGTGCTGTCACGTCCGGTGCAGTACATGCAGCCGTCCGGCTGTTCTACGCACAAGACATCGCGCGCTGGCGGTGCGACGCTGCCTGCGCGTTGACTGCTCTTCGGCCCAAGCGAACGTTTGCATCCACACGGCGCCACCACGAGCAGAAGCGCAAATGTTAGAACCATCGATCGGCGCACGAGCTTTCCTCGGCGTGAGTATAGGACACGCCGCTCGGCAAGGATGACGATTGGTTGTAAAAGTTCGCTTAGGAGTCCCATGGTGAGAAATACTCGCGGCAAGTTCATCGTCCTCGAAGGCATTGACGGATCGGGCACGACAACTCAGCTCGACCGATCGGTCGCGTATCTGGTCAGCCTAGGTCACCCAGCTGTCGGCACCCGCGAGCCGAGCACGGGCCCGGTCGGTCGGCTGCTACGGGAAGTGCTGCTGGGGCAGCACAGGTTGTCCGATGGCGCACCCATGAGCGGGCACTCCATGGCACTTCTTTTCGCCGCCGACCGAATCGATCACTTACAGCGAGAGATCGAGCCCAGCCTTGCCGTCGGCATTACTGTCATCTCCGATCGTTATCTTTTGTCGTCGCTGGCCTATCAAGCAGAAGAAGCCGACCGCGATTGGGTGGCGGGGCTGGCCAAGGATGTCCGCGCTCCGGATTTGACGATTCTATTGGACGTGCCCATAGAGGTCGCAGCCAAGCGCCGCCAAGCCGCGGGACGGCCTATTGAACGCTACGATGCCGATTCCTACTTGGCCAAGGTCGCGGCCAACTATCGTGAATTGGCGCACAAGGAGCCGTCGGCCGTCATTCTCGATGGTTCGGCCTCCAAGGAAGATGTCACCGCTGCTGTCTGTCAGGCTATCGCCGCACTTTTCCCGACTGTCGGGTAGTGGCTGGTCATGCGAGAATGCGGCCTATGGACTTTCGCTTCGCCCGAGTTGTACTGACGTACGGCCTTTTCTTTTCAGCCTGTGCCACCAGCGCCGGTGAGGCGGCTGCGCCAACGCCATTCCCCAGCTCTGAGATGGTCCGTCCGCCGGCGGAGGCTTCAACGAGAGCGGCTGCCCCAACCAAAGCCATCGCCATCGAGCGGGGCGCGACGTGCGACATGTTCGTTAGCCCAGGCGTGCTACGGCGAAGCTTGCTGGTCCGAGTCATCGATGCCGGGCTGCCACGCTGGATGCAAGGCGTACAGGGCGACCGCGCGCTCGCCAACCACCGTTTTCAGGGCTGGCTCATCAAGAGCATGTACCCCGAGGACCCCTGCTATCAGGCCATCGAGCTTCGGGAGGGCGATATCGTTCAGAAGGTCAATGGGAAGTCCATCGAGCGGCCCGAGCAGGCATTCGACGTAGTCCAGTCCCTGCGCTCCGCCCCAGCCCTGGTCGTCGACTTTCTCCGCAACGGCAAGGCCCAGAAAATGACCCTGTCCATCGTCGAACAATGATTCGAACAGTGATTCAGCGCTTGTGCTTGGGGCGCTTGACGACCGGCTTTTTCTTGGCTTGCTTCTTGACCTGAGCTGCCGTCGGCTTGGCATCACCGGTAGCACCACCAACGCCAGGTTTGGTACTGCCGCCGGTACTGCCAAGCGCGCCACCTGTTCGGCCAGGCGGGGCACCAGCACCCGCTGTGGCCGGGCTTGCGGCTGTGCCCGTGCCAGCCGCAACGTCGGCGTCTGGCGTGGCGGCGGCAAAGGGCTGCGCTGCCTGAGGCGCCGCCTGTGAGGCCGTCATTGTTGCCGTCGATGTGGCCGCACTTCCCTTGCCCTTGCCCTGCACCATCATCACAACCACGACCACGAGGGCCAGGATGACCGCCGCCGCGATCACGAGGATCAACGTCCGTCGACCGCCGCCAATTTCACCCACCAGCTCGCGCTCGTCCATCTTTTGCCCGGGAACGGATACGGCAACGCTTGGTAGGGCGGTCGCGGTTCCCCCTGTCCGCAAGGAGAACTTCTTGCGGTCCTCCACGGTCACTGAACCGTCGTCAACGTAACGGTCCTCCAGCGGTCGGGCATCTTCACCAAGCTCGGCCGAGTCTGTCCTCTTGGTGCCGGCAGCCTGCAGCTTGGCTTTGGCATCTGCCACCATCTGCTCGACGTCACCCTTCTTGAACCAAAGGGTCTCGCGAAAGGCTGCTCCTGCTTTGGGCGGTGGTGCCTTGCCCGCCTCCGCGGGTTGCATGGCGGCCGGCTGGGCGGGCGCCTTGGCAGTCGGCGTCGGTACGACCACGGTTGGTGCTACGTGCGCGAGTTGTCCG
>Ga0302323_100003738_pt1 | contig 12381 bp, 12 predicted proteins | sample Fen_T0_3_FD_201950 | JGI IMG/M metagenome (GOLD analysis project Ga0302323, IMG submission 201950) | Peat permafrost microbial communities from Stordalen Mire near Abisko, Sweden - Fen_T0_3 | ecosystem: Environmental > Terrestrial > Soil > Wetlands > Permafrost | place: Sweden: Abisko... | reverse complement strand
CCCAGGAAGCCGAGATACTTTTCCGGATGGGGGAGGCCGACTTCCTCGATCTGTTTCTCGATCCCTGTGACGAGGATTTCCAGAAAGTTCTGCCATCGGGAACGGTTCTGATCCGTGGAGAGCTTGCGCGTGATGAGCTTTGAGCCCAGGGCAAGGACGAGCATTAGTCCCCAGGTGAATGCAATGGTGCCGTTGAGCTTCAGAGCCCCGCGCTGCCAGAAGATCATCTGGTCGGGACTAAGGCGCATGGTTTGCCTCCTGTGCCGGACGGATTTGGTCATGTCCCGATGGTCGCGTCAGACGGATGACCGCGAATCGGACAGCGACAAACCCGAGGAGACACAACAGCAGTCGCCCCCAGTAGTGGCCCGAGAAAAGGTAGAACCCAGCCGCAACAATACTGATTCGCAGTATCAGGCTACCGAAAATCCAAAGCGCCGGGCGTTTGGAGTAGAGGCTCTTGCGAACCGTCCACCAGAGGCCGCCGAAAAAGACCACGCCCAGCACTGCCCCTAGCCCCCAAGCCAGGACCATCATCAGCGCTTCACTCATCGCCGTCACCCTGTTCATCGCGCATGGCCTTGTCTTCCTTGGCAACCCAAAACCACGCATTCAGGCAGCCGATCGCGAGCCCGGCCACGAGCAGTGCCAGTGTCCAGGCATGTTTGCCTGAATGGTATTTGTCCAGCCATAGACCAAGCGCAGCGCCGAGCAGCGTAGGAACGGCGACCGACCAGCCGACAATTCCCATCATGCCAAGGCCAAACCAGACACCCTGGCCGGGATTGCGCCGTGCCTTGAGCTTGCGCGCAGCCTTCGCGCCGATCTGCTCGGCGAGGGTCGGCCCGCTGCCCGAAATCTTCTTGTTCGTGTCGTCACTCATGTTGAAAGGCCGCCAATCGACTCAGAAACCCGCTTTCCAACTTCGTCATGACTGAGCGCACGCTCTTCTCGCGCTCGTCCAGGGTCAGAAACTCCTTCTCGACCAAAGCGTGCAATTGGCCGAGATCGGTTCCCCCAGACGCCCGACGTACGGACACCAGCACGTCTGTTCCGGCCTTGACCAGAATCCCTTCATCCACGGCGAGGTATGCCTCACCCTCGGCCTCGGTTTGGTAAACCAGAATTCCTGGCGTGAGGGCCGCCACGCAATCGAGTCGGTGCGGCAGGAGTCCGAAGGAGCCCTCGTGTGTCTCGGCAACAATGCGCGAGACGCCCGTCTTTTCAGCAAAGATCTGGAATGGCAGGAGAATCTTGAGCTTCATGAGTGCCTCAGGCATGGGCCACCTTCGCCTGCGGCTCCGGTTTTGCCTCGGATTTCGCCTCGGGTTTCGCCTCGGGCTTCGACTTTCCCTTCGCTTCGTCAATCGTCCCGATCATGTAAAGCGCGCTCTCCGGGGAGTCCTTGAGCTCATCGCGCAGGATTCGCTCGCAGCCGTCGAGCGCGTCCTTGAGGCTTACGAGCTTTCCCTTGAGTCCGCTGAACTGCTCGGTCGTGAAGAAGGGTTGCGTGAGAAAGCGTTCCAACCTGCGGGCGCGTGCGACGACCTTGCGGTCGTCGGGCGAAAGTTGTTCGAGGCCGAGCATCGCAATGATGTCCTTGAGATCCGCGTATTGGGCGAGCGTGCGACGGATCTCTTGCGCCAGGTCGTAGTGACGTTTGCCAACGATGCCGGGTGTTGCCATCTTGGAGCTCGATTGCAGCGGGTCGATGGCCGGGAATAGCCCTTCGCTGGCTCGCTTGCGCGAAAGCACGATGGATGCAGAAAGGTGCGAAAACGTGTGAACCGCCGCCGGGTCGGTGAAATCGTCGGCCGGGACATACACCGCCTGGATCGAGGTGATGGCTCCTGTATCGGTGTTGGCTATGCGCTCCTCCAATCCCGAGAGCTCGGTGCCCATGGTGGGTTGATAGCCCAGGCGGGACGGCATCTGGCCCATCAAGCCGGACACCTCCATGCCGGCCTGAATGAATCGGAAGATATTGTCGATAAGCAGCAGCACATCGCGGTGCTCGTCGTCGCGGAAATACTCGGCCATGGTCAGCGCGGCGTGCCCCACGCGGAACCGGCTGCCTGGCGGCTCGTTCATCTGGCCGAACAGCATGACCATGTTCGGCAGGACGCCAGCCTCCTTCATCTCGCGGTATAGCTCCTCGCCCTCACGGCAGCGCTCGCCAATTCCACAAAAGATGCTGACCCCTTCGTGGTGCCCGATCATGTTGTGGATCATCTCGGTGAGCAGCACCGTCTTGCCCACGCCAGCCCCGCCGAACAGGCCCGCCTTCCCGCCACGCTCGAGGGGAACCAGCACGTCGATGACTTTAATGCCGGTTTCAAACACTTCGGACTTGGTGGAACGTCGGGAGAGCGGTGGCGGCGCCCGATGCACGGAGCGCCACTCGACGTCGGTCAGCGCCGCTCCACGGTCGATGGTGTTGCCAAACACGTCGAACATGCGCGAAAGAATGGCTTTACCCACCGGCGCCTTGAGCGGCCCGCCAGTGTCTTCGACTTGCATTCCGCGAGCTAGGCCCTGCGTTGGGGTCAGCGCAATCCCGCGCACGTGATGCCCATCCTGCTGGGCCAACACCTCGATGACAATTCGGCCACCGTCTCCAGCGTGAAGTAGCGAGTAGATGGGAGGCAGACGATGCTCGAACCGCATATCCACCACGCTGCCCCGTACCGAGGCGACTGATCCAAGATTCAAGGCGCTTGGTTCATCGCCCATGCATTTGCCTCAACGACACATCCGCAGGGCGGCACGTCCGCAGCGTCACTCGATATGCCATCATTGATGTATCGCCTTCCTTCTTGTTCGTCGAATAGGGGCGAGGGCCAAGCGCCAGTTCAGACATCCCCGTCCTGCTTGTACGCATCGTCTGTGCCAATCAGTGTGTCTTGCTCCCACAGCCTCGCATCCGCTCTATGTCGGCACACACCCAGGCTTTGCGGGGAATGACGCATGCGAAAGAAGAGACCACTCAACCGAATTGAAGCAGCTACTCATTCAATTTGAAGGATCGGTACTGCCAACACGCGTCGATGAGTCATGTCATTCGGGGAATGCGGCGTAGCCCATCCGTTCGGCCGGCCTATTGCATGTTGAGACACGGGAGAGTCGGACACAGGCGCATGCATCGACGAAGAACTTTTCTCACGCTACTCGGCGTTCTCCTGGTTTCCAGCGCGATGGCACGCCAACCTCGAGTTTCGAGGCTGTCCGCAATCAGCAAAGGTGGCAACCGCACAGGGCAGCCCTTCATTCTCGGGGGATTCTCGCAAGGAGCCATGGTTGCGGCCCAGGTCGCGTTTCTCTCGGACGAACCGCTGCGTGCGCTGGTGCTCCTTTCAGGCACGGTTGTCGATGAGGCTCTGTGGCGGAACAATTATGCCCGACGAGCAGGGCTACACGTCTTCATTGCGCACGGCCGTGCCGATCCAACCCTGTCGTTCGAGGTCGCGGAACGCATGCAGGGTGAAATGGCGGCTGCCGGAATGCGAGTGACCTGGTTCCCGTTCGACGGCAAGCATGAGATCCCCGAAGAGGTCGTTACCGCGCTAAACGAATTCTTTGCCCACATGTAACTTGCCCTTGGCCGACCGGTCAGAGCTGGTGGCGGATGGCTTTCAATTCCCGGCGGCGTTTCGCGGTGGTCTTGGGATAGGCCATCTTGAGGTCATCGAGCGCATCCATGACGATCTGAGAAATGATCAACCGGGCATTCCTCTTGTCATCGGCGGGGACGACATACCAGGGCGCATGAGTGGTGCTGGTCGCAGTCAGGCAAGCCTCATAAGCCTGCATGTAGTGCTTCCAGAACTTCCGCTCGTGAATATCCGCGAAACTGAATTTCCAGTTGCTATCCGGCTCATCGATGCGCGCGAGGAATCGATCTCGCTGCTCGCCTTTCGACAGGTGCAGGAAGAATTTTACGACCCGAGTGCCGTTGCGGTAGAGGTGGTCTTCCAAATCCGTAATGGAAAGATACCGTTCGTTCCAGAGGCTCTTCTGGTGGCGCAAGTCCACCGGATGTCCCTGGCTACGGAGAATCTCTGGATGTACCCGGACGACCAGTACATCCTCGTAATAGGAACGATTGAAGATGCCGATTCGTCCGCGTTCCGGCAGATGACGGGTCGTGCGCCATAGAAAATCATGTTCCAGCTCTTCGGCGCTTGGCTGTTTGAAACTGAAGACCTCGCAGCCTTGCGGATTGACCCCGGACATCACGTGCCGGATGGCGCCGTCCTTGCCGCCAGCATCCATCCCCTGAAATATCAGCAACAACGCATGGCGATTAGATGCGTAGTGAAGCTGTTGCAACGCGCTCAATGCCTCAACGTGTTCTTCTAGGAGTTTCTGGTATCCCTTCTTCGATTTGTAAAAGGGCTTCACCTTCGTCGGCCACTCTTTGAGCTTGACGTTGGCTTCGGGCCGCACCTGGAAATCCTTCGAATTGATCTTCATCCATGTTCTCCCGGCTATGTATGCGATGGCCCCTTGGCTTTGCCATAGCGCCGGATCAGGGCATTGGTAGAGCTATCGTGCGTGAGCTCGTGCTCGGCCCCGGGCTCAAGCTCCGGGATGATGCGCGCAGCGAGCGCCTTCCCCAGCTCGACGCCCCACTGGTCGAAGGAGTCAATGCGCCAGATGGCGCCTTGAGTGAAAACGCTGTGTTCGTAGAGCGCGATGAGCTTCCCCAGTGCCTCTGGGGTCAGCCGTTCCAGCAGGAGCGTGCTGGAGGGACGGTTGCCCTCGAAGGTTCGGTGCGGTGCCAGCCATGCCGGTGTGCCCTCGGCTTGGACCTCCTGCGAGGTCTCGCCAAAGGCCAGCGCCTCCCCTTGGGCAAGCATGTTGGCGAAGAGCAAGTCGTGATGGCGGCCGAGCGGGTTTAGCGGGCTTAGGAACCCGATGAAGTCACAGGGGATGAGCTTGGTCCCTTGATGAATCAATTGGTAGAAGGAATGCTGCCCGTTGGTACCTGGCTCGCCCCAGTAGATCGGACCGGTTTGGTAGTCGACCTCGGTCCCATCAAGCGTCACGTGCTTGCCGTTGCTCTCCATCGTCAACTGCTGGAGGTACGCCGGGAAGCGCTTCAGGTACTGCTCATAGGGAAGTACAGCGATGGTCTGGGCATCGAAGAAGTTGTTGTACCAGAGGCCCAGAAGCCCCATGAGCACCGGCAAGTTGCGTTCGAATGGGGCCGTGCGGAAATGCTCGTCCATCTGGTGGAACCCGTGGAGCATGGCTCGGAAATGGTCGGGGCCAATGGCGATCATCGTCGAAAGGCCAATCGCCGAATCCATGGAGTAGCGGCCGCCGACCCAATCCCAAAACTCGAACATGTTCGCCTCGTCGATGCCGAACTTCGTTACCTCCACAGCGTTGGTCGAGACCGCAACAAAATGACTGGCGACGGCAGCGGGATATTTCAAAGTCTTGAGTACCCAATCGCGGGCCGTGTGCGCGTTGGTCATGGTCTCCAGGGTCGTAAAGGTCTTCGACGAGATGATGAACAGTGTCTCTTCAGGGGCCAGTTCCCGGGTCGATTCGGCGAAGTCGGTGCCGTCGATGTTGGACACGAAGCGGAAGGTTAGGTCGCGCTGGCTGTAGTACCGCAATGCCTCGTAGGCCATCACCGGCCCCAGGTCGGAACCACCGATGCCAATATTGATGATGTTGCGGATCCTCTTGCCGGTGTGACCCTTCCATTCGCCACTGCGCACCCGGTTGGAGAAACCGGCCATCCTGGCGAGCACCGCACGGACCTGCGGCACGACGTCTTCGCCTTCTGCCATGATGGACTGGCCTTGGGGGGCGCGCAGTGCCACATGCAGGACGGCCCGATTCTCGGTGACGTTGATCTTCTCACCGCGAAACATGGCATCGATGCGGGCCCGCAGACCGGACTCCTCTGCCAGTTGCACAAGAAGCCTCAATGTCTCGTCGGTGATGAGGTGTTTGGAGTAGTCAAAGTAGATCCCGACGGCCTCGGTGGCCATTCGCTCGCCGCGCTTTGGATCGTCTGCAAAGAGCTTTCGCAGATGTAACTTGCGAATTTTTGGGTAGTGGTTTTCGAGGGCTTGCCACGCGGCAAGCTCCGTAAGCGGCGCGAGGGCATTCCCCACAGTCATCCCCGTTCCATCGCAGCGTCGTATTCACCACGGCGCGCCGCCTGGTTGCACTTGGCTCGATGGTAAAGCGCCCTCTGCGCCGCTGCCACGTGGGCGACCTCTCCTCGCCAGATCTCCAACGCCGGTTGTTGGATGGCGCGGGCAAACGAAAATGCCAACGCCCAAGGAAGCTGCGACTTGAATTGAACATTCATGGCATTGAGACGGGCCGAGGCCAGCTCGGGGGATTGGCCGCCCGACAGGAAAGCGATCCCGGGAACAGCAGGCGGAACAGCTCGCAAAAGACACCTCACTGTGGCATCGGCGACCTCGTCCACTGGCTCTTGCGTGGGGCAGGCCAATCCCGGAACTACCATGTTGGGCTTCAGGAGCACTCCTTCTAGCATCACGGACTGGCTGCCAAGGTGGTTGAAGACCCTCCCCAAGACTTCTTCCGTGACTTCGCAGCAATGCTCGAGGGTGTGCGCGCCATCCATGAGCACCTCCGGCTCGACGATGGGAACCAGACCGGCCTTCTGACACAGAGCCGCGTAGCGAGCCAGCGCCTCAGCGTTTGCCTCGATGCAATCCCGACTAGGAATGCCATCGCCGACCGCAATCACCGCGCGCCACTTGGCAAAGCGGGCGCCCATTTTGGCATACTCACCGAGACGCTCGCGCAGGCCGTCCAGGCCCTCGGTCACCTTCTCTCCGGGGTGTCCTGCCATATCCCTTGCACCCGTATCGACCTTGATGCCCGGAATGATTCCCGCGTCGATGATGGCTCTAACAAAGGGAGTGCCGTCGTTCGTGTGCTGGCGGATGGTCTCGTCGTAGAGGATCGCACCGCTGATGCTGTCACAGAGGTCGGGGGTCGTGACGATGAGCTCTCGATACGCCCGCCGCGCATCCTCGGTCTGGGGTATGCCCAACTTTTCGAATCGTCGGTTGCAAGTTGGATTGCTCTCATCCATCGCCAGCAGACCCTTGTCGTCTGCGACAAGCTCTCTCGCCGTTAATATCAGCTCTTGCGCATTCATTGATGGTTACCCCACTTCCAGTTGCGAATCTCGGGAAGATCCTGGCCGTTCTTCTCGATGTACTGCTTATGCTCGACGAGCTTGTCCTTGAGTTGCTGCTTGAGGTAGATGCCCTTGTCGCCGGTCTGTGGCAGGCGATCGATGACGTCCATCACCAAATGGAAGCGATCAAGATCGTTCAACACCGTCATGTCGAAGGGCGTGGTGATGGTTCCCTCTTCCTTGTATCCGCGGGCGTGGATGTTCTCGTGGTTGGTACGTCGGTAGGTGAGCCGGTGAATCAGCCACGGGTAGGCATGGAAGGCGAAAATGACGGGCTTGTTCTTGGTGAAGATCTCGTCGAAGTCGATATCGCTGAGCCCATGGGGATGCTCGGACTGTGGCTGCAACTTCATGAGGTCGACAACATTGACGACCCGTATTTTGAGATCGGGCAGATGCTCTCGCATGATTGAGACGGCGGCGAGCGTCTCCAGCGTCGGTACGTCGCCACAGCAGGCCATGACCACATCTGGGGAAATGCCTTGGTCGTTGCTGGCCCACTGCCAGATGCCAATGCCCTCGGTGCAGTGCTTGACGGCGGCATCCATGGTCAGCCACTGCGGCGCGGGGTGCTTGCCTGCGATCACAAGGTTGACGTAGTGGCGGCTGCGCAGGCAATGGTCCATCACCGACAGCAGGCAGTTGGCGTCAGGCGGAAGATAGACGCGCACGATCTCGGCCTTTTTGTTCACGACATGGTCGATGAAGCCGGGATCCTGGTGGGTGAAGCCGTTATGATCCTGCCGCCAGACGTGCGAGGCCAGCAGATAGTTCAGCGAGGCGATCTTCCGCCGCCACGGCAGATGTGCCGTGACCTTCAGCCACTTGGCGTGTTGGTTGAACATCGAATCGATGATGTGGATAAATGCTTCGTAACAGTTGAACAGGCCGTGCCGCCCGGTAAGCAAGTATCCTTCCAGCCAGCCCTCGCATTGGTGTTCGCTGAGCATCGAATCCAGCACCTGCCCTGCAGGGGCGAGAAATTCATCGTTCGCAACCGTCGCGGCGTTCCACTGGCGATTCGTCACCTGGAAGAGTGCTTCCAGTCCGTTGGAGAGCGTCTCGTCCGGACCGAAGACTCGGAAATTGCGCTGTTCTGAGTTCAGCTTCGCCACATCGCGAAGGAAAGGTCCAAGAACATGAACGTCGCCTCGTCCGCGCACCCCAGGCTCGGGCACGCTCTCCGCGTAGTCCCGGAAATCGGGCATTCGCAGGTCCCGCAGAAGGATGCCACCATTGGCGTGGGGGTTCGCTCCCATACGTCGTTCACCCTTGGGAGCCAGCGCGGCCAACTCGGGTATCAGGCGCCCCTGCGCATCGAAAAGCTCCTGCGGCCGGTAGCTCTGGAGCCAGTCTTCAAGGAGCTTGAGGTGCTCGGGATGGGTCGCCGGATCGGAAAGCGGCACCTGGTGCGCACGGAAGGTGCCTTCAACCTGCAGGCCATCGACCATTTTGGGTCCTGTCCAGCCCTTGGGTGACTTGAGGACGATCATCGGCCAGCGAGGCCGAGCGGAGTCGTTCTTGCTCCGCGCATTGCGTTGGATTTGTCGAATGCTCTCCATGGCCAGGTCCAAGGTGCAAGCCATGAGTTGATGCATCTTCTCCGGGTCATCACCTTCCACAAAGTAAGGTGTCCAGCCGCAACCTCGCAGGAATTGCTCCAATTCTTCGTGCTCGATGCGGGCGAGGATCGTCGGGTTGCTGATCTTGAAGCCATTCAAATGCAAGATCGGCAGTACAGCTCCATCGCTGATCGGGTTCAGGAACTTGTTGGATTGCCAAGCCGTGGCCAAGGGCCCCGTTTCAGCCTCTCCATCGCCGACGACGCAGGCGACGGTGAGATTGGGATTGTCGAAGACAGCCCCGAAGGAATGGCTGAGTGAGTAGCCAAGTTCGCCACCCTCGTGGATCGATCCCGGACACTCCGGCGAGGCATGGCTAGGAATGCCGCCGGGAAAGGAAAACTGCAGGAACAGCTTTCGCAGCCCGGCCTCATCCTGACTGATATTCGGGTAGATCTCGCTGTAGGTGCCTTCGAGATAGGTATTGCCCACGACGGCCGGCCCGCCGTGCCCCGGGCCGGAGACGTAGATCATGTCGAGGTCGTATTTCTTGATGACTCTGTTCAAGTGCACGTAGATGAAGTTCTGGCCGGGGGTCGTTCCCCAGTGTCCCAGTAACATGTGCTTCACGTCAGTAAGGGCTAGAGGCCGCCGCAAAAGCGGATTGTCGTAAAGATAGATCTGGCCGACCGATAGGTAGTTGGCGGCGCGCCAGTAGGCATCCATCGCGTGGAGCAGTTCCGGTGAAAGCGTATCGGTCGGCATTGTCAATTCACGACTTCTTTCTTGATGTCTTCATAAGTACAACAACAACCAGTGCCACTATCAGCAACGCGCTGAGCGGCCAAATCCAAACCCCTCCACCCATCCTTCCACTCATCCAGCCACCCATCCATCCTGATGCATGATTCATGACAAGCGCCCCCTTCTACACGAGCAGCTGCTAACGAAACTCCGCACGTGCGGCAGCCTCGTCGGTCCAGTAACCGCGGCGATTGTAGTGCCGATGAAGAGCGTCCTCGTAATCGCGAGTGAGCGCAGATTCGTCCGTGAATTCGGGCGAATTCTTGATGGCCTCGCGGGAGAGATGGATGAAGACTTTCGATTCACTCCAACTAACTCGCTCGATCCATTGCGGTGCGATGAGCACTCGCTTCCCCGGCCACCAGTTTCGCGTGTCGACGATGAGATAGCGAATCGCCCAGGTCTCGTCATCAATGACGAAGTCCTCAATATGGCCGATGGCGCCATCCGTGGATTCGACGTGATAGCCGCTCACCACGGAAGTACTACGCAAATGGGGATCCCAGCTCTTCTCTGCTTTGGCGCGGTTCTTCCACTGCTCGCGATCGCGCGTAATGTAAGGATACGGACCCCACATGTACGCACCACTCCAATACATCGGGTAGCCATAATATCCGTAGTACGATTCCTCGAATTGACTTGAGACAGGTTTGTCATGCTCCAAGCCAGGGCTGCGTTCAATCTGCTTCTTGCTCAGATCGACGGTGACGTGGTGCTTGTCGGTGCTCACGGCACCCAGCGCGTAAGGGGACAGCAACACATCTCGTCCGGTAAGCCAGTTGCCTGTATCGGCGACCAAATATCGGACAACCCAGTGCTTGTCATCGAAATAGAACTTTTCGACCCTTCCAATTTCACCGTCGAGGCTCCCAAGTTTATACCCAGTTAGAGTCTTGGCTTTGTGTAACATGACAGTATCCCTTTCGTTTCTTGTGTGGTGTCTTGTGCTGCAGCTACTTGTCCGTCGGGGAAGCGGCGGGCGCATCCGTCATCGGTTCACTCGATATGGCGAGTCCCAGGACCTGGCAAACGGAGCGCGCTATCATCAGCTCTTCGTCAGTGTGAATTACTCGGACATCCACCCGGCTGGTCGCCGCGGAAATCACGCCTTCATTCGCCGCGTTGTGAGGCTCTTCGAGCTCGATTCCAAGAAATTGAAGACCATTGCAAACCCGTGCACGGACTGGGGGCGCGTTCTCCCCGATACCGCCGGCGAACACCAGCGTGTCCAGTCCACCCAATGCCGCAGCGAACGCCCCGACGACCTTCTTGATCTGGTAGCAGAATAGCGCCACCGCTTCGGCTGCGCGCACGTCGTCCCCTTCGCGGGCGAGCAGTTCGCGCATATCGGAGCTGGTCTCTGAGACGCCCAACAGTCCGGATTTGAAGTTGGCCATCTCATTGAATTGCTTCGCGCTCATGCTTTCGGTGCGCGCCAGATACCAGACCAACCCTGGATCAAGATCACCCGAGCGGGTGCTCATTGGCACCCCTGCTGTCGGCGTGAAGCCCATGCTTGTGTCCACGGGTTTGCCTTGATTCACCGCGGCGAGGCTCGCACCATTGCCAAGATGGGCGAGGATGACCCTGCCTTTTGCCGCTTCCGCGCCGGACAGCCGAGCCAGCTCACCCATGAGAAACGCATACGACAACCCATGAAAACCGTAACGCCGTACCCCCAGCGCTTCGTAGCGTCGAGGGATCGGCAGCAACTGGGCCACGCGAGGCAGTTCATGGTGAAAGGCGGTGTCGAAACACGCGACTTGGGGCAAGTCAGGGAAGCGACGATGAAACGCCTCGGTCAACAGGATCTCTTCCGGGAGATGCTCGGGATCGAACGGGCTGAGCCGGTGGAGCTCCTCGACCATTGGCGCGGTGATACGTTCCGGGTTGCTGTATTTGGGCCCGCCATGCACCACTCGATGACCTACAGCGAACAATCCATCGCTTCGGCTGCGCTCCCCGACCCAATCCATCAGGGCTCCGACCGCTGCCGTGTGGTCCGGTGCCGTCACGGAGCGGGAGAAGGTATCCTCGTGGTTTAGTCCCTTCACAGCGAAGGTGGCATTCGGAAGGCCGATCCGATCGATCGCACCTTTCAATATGCGTTGAAGTGAGTCGCGGATTTTAAACAGGGCAAACTTGATGCTCGAGGAGCCCCCGTTGACGGTCAGAATCTGCCGGCTAGTTGGCATCTTGGGCCACCTCCTCGCCGCCCTGCAATCCGAAGGAAGCAAGTGTTGAGCGCGTCGAGCCGTAGTTTGTGTGAAGCACGCTTCGTATCCCCAAACCGGTTGCAATCCTGACGAAGATCGCGGTGTTCTCGACGTAGGCAACTTGTTGCGCTGGTGTATGCGCAACATCAAGCGCCAGCCGAAAGATGTCGGCATCAGGCTTTCGGAGGTGGACGTAGCAGGAGGAGATGTATGCGTCTACGATGTCGTCGAGCCTGAACTTTTGGATGCGGTAATCATTCAGTACCCGAGCCTCGTTGCTAACCGCAATGATCTTCAGTCGGTACTTTGCCTTGAGCTCGCGTATCAACGCAAGCATCTCAGGGTAGGGCGTCGATTGCGAAAACATGAATTTGCGAAACTCCCCCCGAGTAAATGGCCGGCTTTGAAAGAAGATCACGTGGTCCAGATACTCATCTTCGGTCAGTTTGCCTTCCTCGTAGGTGTCGAAGACCATGTGATGTCGCGCTTCCATCTCAAGTGCCTCAAGCTTGAATTTCTTCACCGCTCGCTTACGGGCACGATGGTCCGATCCGTCGCTGAGTAGTACCCCGCCGATATCCATGAACAACGTCCTGAT
>Ga0302323_100003736_pt1 | contig 12383 bp, 13 predicted proteins | sample Fen_T0_3_FD_201950 | JGI IMG/M metagenome (GOLD analysis project Ga0302323, IMG submission 201950) | Peat permafrost microbial communities from Stordalen Mire near Abisko, Sweden - Fen_T0_3 | ecosystem: Environmental > Terrestrial > Soil > Wetlands > Permafrost | place: Sweden: Abisko... | reverse complement strand
TCAAGTATTCAGCGCTTGGCACGTACAGCCTGGCCGTAAACTGGGCGCAAAAGACGTTCGCCATCTCGACCAGCTTGACCGCCCAGCAGCGGCTCGATACGTGCGCAAGAGATCCGCGCGTTGTCACTGGGCTAGTGAGTGCAGAAATCTGTGCCGGCGCGGACATCTTTTTCCGCGAGACCTTTGCTGGCAATGGGCGCACGTGCGGCAGTTGCCATCCTCAGGAAAACAACACGACACTCGACGCCTCGTTCATTGCAGCGCTCAAGCTGCGTAATCCCAACGATCCGCTGTTCATCGCCGAGAACGACCCGAACCTGAGCGGGCTCGAGACCTCGGACTTGGAAAATTTCGCAGCGATCTTGGAGAACGTCGACGGCTTCGCCGACCCCACCCAACGCTTCGTCTCGCGTACGGTATCGCACGTGCTGTCGTTGAAGACGAGTATCACGCGAGATCCGGCTGATGGCACCGCGAGCCCACCGCTCGAGCGCACGGGCTGGGGTGGGGACGGCGTTGGCGACGGCTCGCTCTTGGCCTTCTTGGAAGGCGCCATCAAGCAGCACTTCACGAAGGACTTGAGGCGCCGTCCGAACGTCGACTTCCGGTCGCCGACGGCGGAGGAGGCCGACCTCACCCGCACTTTTCAGCTGAGCTTGGGCCGCCTCAACGAGCTCAATCTCAATCAGGTGAGCATTCTCGATGCTCAGGCCGAGCAGGGCCGCCTGGCGTTCATGGACCCGCAGCGCGGCCGCTGCAACGTGTGTCACTCCAACGCCGGCGCCAATTTCATAGACACTGGCCTCAACCGCAATTTCGACAACGGCATTCGCCTAGCGAGCAACGCGAACTTCATTTCCCGCGGCACGGTGGACGGCAGGTTGCTGAACGACGCTGGCTTTGGCGGGCAGGATCTCGAGCACCCGAACTTCGATACCAGCGGGGTCGGTTTCAATGAGGGGTTCGGCAACGGAACCTTCAGTCCGCCGCCCCTAATCGAGGCCGCTGATACGGGCCCCTTCTTCCACAACGCGTTCAGGTTCCAGAGCCGACTGCCCGACGACATCGAAGAGGCCGTCAACTTTTACCGCTTGCCGAGCGATGCGTTCGGTCAGTCACAGGGGGGCAAGTTCCTGGAGCAACGCTTCGGTACTCCGTTGACTCTGAGCTCTGCAGACTCCGGCGCCATCGCGCGGTTTCTGCGCGTGCTGAACGCAGCACTCAACATCGACATCGCCAAACAGCGACTGCAAGCAGCGAGCACGCTCGTCACCAGCTTCGGCGACACACGCGCCGACATTCAGAAACGCCTGATGGAGCTGGCCGTGGTCGAAGTGGACGACGCGCTCGATGTGACGCTTGCCGAGGGTGGCGAAGTCTATCCCGACGTGCGCGTGCTCTTGTCACAAGCCAAGGATGAGGTAGCGCTCGGCCTGAGCGCTGCGTCGGCGTCACAGCGACAACTTCGGATCGCGAACGCCCTGTCGCGTATCAGCAGTGGCCGAGGTCAAGTGGGTTCCGGCATCACCTTCCAACTCGGTCAAGGCAACCTGATGTTCTGAGTCGTCGCTGCCAGGGCCACGCTTTCGCCGGAAAGCGTGGCTCGGCAAGTTGCATGTTGCGCGTAGGCGAAAGGATTGCTGGCGGGCGGGACGCGCGCCAGAGCCCGACCGCATCCCGGTGCTGCTTGGCCCCAGGATTGCCCTGACCTTGCTCGAGCCGATGCGCATCGCTAGTATGGTCGGATGCATACCGTTCGTATGACCCTCAACGTGAATGAATCGCTCCTGGCGGAGGTGCAACAGGCGCACCCAGGGGTGACAAAGACGGCGCTGGTCGAAGAGGGTCTGCGTGCCCTCCTTGCGCGTGAGGCGGGGGCGCGCCTCGCCGCGCTAGGAGGCAAGGCACCACGGGCGCGCGGGGCGAAGCGCTCGGCGTGGAGCCGATGATCCTCGTCGATACGAACGCTTGGATCAACCACCTTCGGAAGCGGGACTCTCGACTGGTTTTGTTTCTATCGCAACAGCGGGTGCGCACGTGCGACGTCGTCGTGGGCGAGTTGCGGCTGGGCTCCGGCTTGCCCAAGTCGTTCGCGAACGACCTCGCGGCCCTCCCTCATCTGCCAAGTCCATCGGCAACTGATACGCGAGCGTTCATCAATCGGCATCGCAGCGCGTTTGCGGGCGCAGGCGTTGGCTGGGCCGACGTGCAAATTCTCGTCGCCGCGGCGGCGGCCGGCGCTCGGATCCACACGTCGGACCGCTATGTCCGCCGGGTTTGTACCGTGCTAGGACTAGCTCTCGCGTAGCTCTCGTGCCAGCACGGCGAGCTGCCGCATGTGGGGGCGCCAACTCGAATCGAGCGCCTCGGGGTCATCGATGCCGAGGGCAAAGTCGTGTCGAGCTAATCGCCCGCCGACGAGCGGCCGGGTTCGCAAACGTCGCTCGATGCCCCGAGCAAAAAGCGTGCTGCTTCGGTAGATGCGCTGCGGCTCACCGCCGTGCACGTGCGCGAGTCCAGATCTGGACGTCCCACAGGCTTACTCGAAGCAGCTTATCCCCGTCACCTCCGACCACACGAGCGGAGCGGAAAGGTCAGAGGTCTTGGAGCATTGCCAGAACGAGGGTCCGTTTGCCCCGCAATACTCACAGCCAAGCCTTGCCGTCGAGCAGGCGGTCCGCACCGCCGGTGGCGTCGCAGTCCAAGTCAAATTCTCGGTGCGCGGCGAGCACGTCGGGCTTGAGAGCTGAGCGCTGCGGACGCAAATCCGCGCGCGCCGCGGCGCAACGAGTGCAGGAGTTGAAGGAGTTGAAGCGTCGCCCGGGGGACCGCCGCTTCAACTCGAGTCCAACGGCTGATAAAGACGGGTGGGTGGGCGCTTGGCACGTTCTGGTCCGCCCCTTGCAGCCATCAAGGGAGGGCAAAATGTCCCTTGGTTCGGGCAGGGACTGAGCCCACTACTACGCAGAGCTCATTGTGCAAACGCCTGGTTGTCTTGGTTGCAGGGTTGTCTAATGCTGCACGAGCTCGGTTACAGTAGGTGTGTGTGGGCGGCTGATAGGGACGCGAATTTGGCTCGTTATGCTGCCCAAAAAATGTAGCGAGTGCCGTGCTTCACGGAGGGAATCGATATGCGCAATCGAACAGATTGGGAGGACAGCATGAAGCAAGCGATATCTTGGATTGGAGCCGTCATGGCCGCTGCATTGCCCGCCTGCGGCGGTGCGACCGGCATCGAGAGCATATCCGGTGCTGAGGTAACGTCGGCCACAGGATCGGCGTTGGAAACGAGCCACGCAGCCGAGCGTGGTCGACCGCTGGCGGTGGCCTGTGAGCGGCTGGTCTCGTCGCTGCAGCTGGCAAATACCGTATTCACCTCCGCCACGAGTGTCGCTGCCGGCGAGCTCCAGGTTGCAGGTAAGCCAGTACCAACCCACTGCGTGTTGACTGGTCAGATTAACCGGCGCGTCAGCCCAGAGCGGCAGGCGCATCTCGAAGCCGATGGCATAGCTAGATCTTCTCCGGCGCGAAGACCAGCGCAGGAGCGCCGATCTATTCGAGCTTCCCATTCGATTCCGGACACGCTGCTGGCGACATCTTTTTTTGGGAGTTCATCTCGCCGCTCGTCCTGGATTCTGGAGCCGTTGGCTTCGTGTTCGGCACGCCGCCTGTGAATCCCGCCACCTTCATCCCGCCGCTCTATTCCTTGACCGGCAGCATCGACCAAATGGCATCGGCGATCGCGGCCACGAGCTCCACGTACACCGAATCGGCTCCATCCTTCATGGTGCCGCCCGACCTCGAGCACCTGCGCGCGTTGCGCCGTCACGGTGGGCGTATGCTCGTTTACCACGGTGTCAGCGACCCGATCTTTTCGGCAGAAGACACCCGTCATTGGTACGACGAGCTCGCTCGAAACACTGCTGTAGAGAGCTTTGCTCGGCTGTATTTGGTCCCGGGGATGGGGCATTGTGCCGGAGGACCTGCGACGGATCAGTTCGACCTCCTGACTCCGCTGGTGCGCTGGTGGAGCAAGGCGAGCCTCCTCCCCAGGTCGTTGCCAACGTGCGTGGTCCGGCCAACCCCGGTGGCCCAAATCTCGATCTACCCGGTAATTGGGCGCCCGACCGCAGTCGCCCGTTGTGCGCCTATCCAAGCGCCGCGATCTATCGCAGGGGCAACGTCGAGCGCGCAGACAGCTTCGTCTGTCGACACTAAACAGCATCTGACGACTCGAGCAAATTGCGCACGGACTTGTTCGTGCTCGTAGCCCGGTAAGCGCTGGCGAGGCCGCTCGCGCACCGCACGCCCGAAAACAGCCCGGCCGCGTCGTGCGTGCGCGCGGGGTGAGCCGCGCGATTGACACGCAATGCGGATCGGCAGGCTCAGCCGTAGAGCGCGGCGCGGGCACGCTGCCACGTCGGCTCGTCTGGCGAGAGCAGCGTCGGCTCGCGCTTGTCGAACAGGTCGTAGTCGCGGCCATCCGGGTGACGAACCACGCCGCCGGCCTCGCGCACCAGGAGCGCTCCCGGCGCGTGATCCCAGGGCAATAGCCGGTAGTAGAGCGTGTAGTCTTTGAGTCCAGCGGCCACCGGCGTGTACTCGTGCGCCGCGCAAATTACGCCGGGCACTTGCACGTGCGCGGCCGCCCGCGCGCTCAGCGGCTTCGCCAGCTCCGCGGGCATGAAGTGCACATATGCGGTGCCCGCGAGCACGCCGGTGGCGGGCGGGCGCGGCGCGATGCGCTCACCATCCACGTACGTGCCGAGCCCACGCTCGGCGACGAACACGCGATCGTGCTCCGGAAGGTAGATGCCGGCCGCGAGTAGTGTACCGCGCTCCACCAACGCCACCATGGTGCCGAACGGCCCGTGCCCCGCGGCGAAGTTCTTGGTGCCGTCGAGTGGATCGACGACCCACACCAGGGCCGTGCCGCGCAGCCGTTCGAGTACGCTCGGATCTGCCGCCACTGCTTCCTCACCCACCACGGTAGAGCCCGGCACGAGTTCGGGCAGGCGTTGCGTGAGCTGATCTTCGGCGGCGCGGTCGGCAGCCGTCACCAAGTCGAGCGGGTCTTCCGGCGTGGCTTTGCTGATCACGTCGCCCGGCGCGAGCTGCCGAAAACGCGGCATGATTTCGGCCTGCGCCACCTCACGGAGGATCTGACCGAGCTTGATCGAGAGTGCCGTTTGCATCGTTTCAGTGTAGCCACAATGCGTTTTGAAGAAAGTGCAGCGCGAACCGCAGTAGCGGCGCCAGCATGACACGCCCAATCAGGCGAGTCAGGCTCGCCTTTTGGTGCTCCGGGAGACTGCATCGCAGCGTAAGGATATGCGAAGACCGAGAACAGGAAGCCAAGCTCGGTCTTGCTCGAGCGCAATGTGCGCGCGAAATCGGGAGCCGCCACGGGTGATCGCGGGGCGGCTGCCGGTGCAATCTATGCCTCGTTGCGGTCTACCTCGGTGGGCGTGCGCCTAGACTCGCTTTAGGCCGACAGTGGGCGACTTGCTGGCTTCTGTCGCGTAGAGCGTCAAATCCGAAACGAAACGAAATGCGACGCTCCGGTCTACGGTCTCTCTGATTCGTAACAGACCCGCGGAGAACTGAGCTGAGGTAAGCGCCGTCAGCTGGGATGTGTAGGAACGCTCGAGAACGCCGTCGCGCAGCAGCTCCTCGAACGATCTCGATGACTGCATTTGCTCGACTGGTCGCACCGCAATGGCTGAGAACCCGGCGGCCTCGAGCCACGCCGAGCGACGCGCACCCGAAGGAAACCGTTCGAGATCAAGCTGTAATGCTTCCGGGAAGAAGTCGTAAACGAACCACCGGTCACGCCTCTCGTGAGGATCCAAGCCGATGGACAGGAACCTGCCACCAGGGCGCAGCACTCTCGCTGCTTCGCGTAAAGCACGATCGGGCGCCGTGAAGTGGTGAAAAGCGTTGACGCAGCAGACGAGATCGAACGAACCGTCTGCCCAGGGCAGGGCTTCGGCTACGCCTTCACGAAGGTCTCCTTTAGCCGTGTCGGGGGCCCGGAGCAGCATCTCCTTCGAAGGGTCAATCCCAGCAACCTCGCAACCGGACGAAGCAAGCACTGCAAGCCACTGACACGTGCCGCAGCCGAGCTCGAGCACGCGACGGATATTGGCCGACGCAACGAGGCCGAGAAGCGCGGAATGAATCCCAGGGTAGTCGTGCAGTTCGTAGCGACGATTATAGGCGTTGGCTACGGCATCGTAGTCGATGGGCATTGGCTGCTCCGTCCTGCTCGGCGCTACATCGGCCAGAATGGCCGAATTTCGATCTGGCCGCGCACGGCCATCGGGTGCCGAGATACGTAGTCGATGGCCTCGTCCAGATCCTGACAATCGAGGATATCGTAACCTGCGATCCACTCTTTCGTTTCCGCGAACGGCCCGTCGGTCACGACCTTCTTGTGGTCCCGAATTCGCACCAGCTTTGCGTCATCAGGCGGCCGGAGCCGGTTGCCGTCGATTCGAATCCCGCGCCGCGCACCTTCCTCTGCCCAAGCCTGGATCGCCCCCGGCGGTTCCGGGAGCTGGGCAACGGTTTGGTCTGTAACGATAAAAATCAAAAATTTCATGCTGATGTCCTCCGTTTCGGTGGCAAGCAAGTGTACGACGATCGGTCGTAGCCAAAATCGACACCGCAACTACGAGATCCGCTCTTTTGCGCGCGCCGGGCGCGCGGCTTGACATATTAGCAAATGCTACTATGTTGACCGTGCATGGCCCGAGCGAGCAGCGACGACAGCGTTTTTCAGGCAATCGCGAGCCCCACTCGGCGCGCATTGTTGGACGCACTGTCGCTGGGTGAGAGCAACGTGACGGACCTTGTCTCGCGCTTGGATATCACACAGTCCGCCGTCAGCCAGCAGCTCGCGATCCTGAAGAGCGCAGGCCTGGTTTCGGAACGCACGAACGGGCGCTTTCGCCAGTACCGCTTGGAGGCCAAGCCGCTGGGCGAGGTCGACGCATGGGTGGGGCGCTACCGCGCGCTGATCGAGCGGCATCTCGATGCGCTCGGCCGCGCGCTCGACGCCATGCCCGATCTGCCGACGGACCGCCCACCTCCAACGAGAAAGAAGCGTCGTGCTCGATGACTGATATTCGCGTCGTTCGCGACTACCCACACCCGCCAGCAAAAGTCTGGCGAGCGCTCACGGATCCGAATCTGCTCGCTCTGTGGAGTATGCGTCCCGACGGCTTCTCGCTCGATGTCGGCGCGCATTTCAAGTTCTACGGCGAGCCCAACAAGCATTGGCGGGGCTACGTCGAGTGCGAAATGCTCGAGGCGCGGGCACCTTCGCTGCTGCGCTACTCGTGGGTCGGGGAGGACAACGGGCAGAAGCAATTCGTCAGCTACGCGCTGAAGCCGCACCCCGGCGGCACACGACTCACGTTGGTGCACAGTGGCTTCCACGGGGTGGGCGGCTTCCTACTCGCGAAGCTCATCATGACCCCCGGCTGGAAGAAGATGCTAGACGGAGACTTCCGCGATGTACTGAATGACGTGGATGACGCTGGGGTGTTGCTCGCTCGCAGCCAACTCAAACCCAAATTCGCAAACCAAGGAGCTCGCTGATGCGTCAATTGTCCGTATTCAATCAAGTCTCGCTCGACGGCTTCATCGCCGATGCTGAAGGCGACATGAGCTGGGCGCACAAGCACGACGCCGAGTGGAACGAATGGGTCGCAGGCAACGCCAGCGGCGGCGGTGAGCTGCTCTTCGGCCGCGTCACCTACGAGCAAATGGCGAGCTGGTGGCCCACGCCCCAGGCGCTCGAAGCCATGCCGGTCGTCGCCGAGCGCATGAACAACTTGCCCAAAGTCGTGTTCTCGCGCAGCCTGCCCCGAGCTGACTGGCACAACACCCGACTGATCAAAACCGATCTCGCCGCAGCCGTGAAGAAGCTGAAAGCAGAGGCCGGACCCAACCTGGTCGTCATGGGCAGCGCCAGTATCGTCAGTCAGCTCGCCGAGTCTGATTTGATCGACTCGATCCAACTCGTGATCAACCCGCTCATCCTCGGCACTGGCAAAGCGTTGTTCCCGACCGTAAAGAAGCACCTGAACCTGAAGTTGACGGCGAGCCGCATCTTTCAGAATGGGAACGTCGCGCTGACCTACGCGCGGTGATGGCCTCAAGCACCATCCGTACGTTCGGCGTCGACGGGAAGACCGGGCAAGTTGACCCATTTGGCGGGTACACCCCCGAGAAGTGGCCGCGCGCGCCGCCAGGGGCCGATCTGGCGACCGATCCATGCTCGCGCTATGCCGATGTTATGGCGAAGATCGAGAGTACCCCCTTCGAGTATCACGCTAGCGGCCAGCTTTATCGGGGCGCCTTCGTTGCGAGAAGTGACGCGGCCCTGTCCGCTGCGTTCGTGTTGCTCCCCGATTGGCGCGGCCAGAGCCCGCTTGCTCACGATCACGCGCAATTCCTGGTTGAGCAGGGGTGCGCGGTCGTGATCGGCGATCTTTACGGCGACGGGTTCAGCCCGAGCGACCCGAGCGCAGTCGGCGAGATGGTAAAGCGCTTGATGGAGAACCGCGACCGCGGGGTCGACGCGCTCCATGCCTGCGTCACTGCGCTCCGAGCGCGACTGCCTGACGGGCTGCCGATTTTCTGTCTGGGCTACAGTGCGGGCGGGATGGTCGCGCTCGATTACGGTCGGAGCGGCGCGGACCTGAGCGGAATCATCGTCGCCTCTGCGCTGCTCACAACCGCCGCGAACGGAGCATCAACGCGCATCAATGCCCCAGTGTTAATCCTGCAAGGGACGCAAGACCAGGTTTCACCGATAGACGTCATCGCGAGGGTGGTCGCGGAGATGGACGCGGCCGGCAACGACTTCCGCCTCGAGCTTTATGGGCAATCGCACCACGCCTTCGATAATCCGGATGCAGGAACCGATCCGAACGCACGTCTGGTCTATTCGCCAGCGGCCGCAGCGCGCTCTCGCCGGGCAATCGCAGAATTCCTGCGGGAAAGAATGCAACCGGTGGCCTAGCGCGCGGCTCTTCTCATCGCCTCTCAATCGGTCAGCGTGTGTTCGCAGCTCGAGCACATTGTCCTTCAAGCAGTAGTCGAACGAGATATCCTTGCCCCAAGGTGCCAGTGTGAGCGTCGAGGCCGTGCGCTGCCAACTGGCGCCTTCGTTCGAAACGGCGGTCAAGTTGCTGTCGCAGCTGCAGATGTCGCACGAAAGCGCGCAATTGTAGCCGTTCGTCCAGGTCTGGGATTGGCAGCCGAACGTCGACACCTTGCTCGTGACGCAGCTGTCGTTCCAAGAGACTTTGGCGACGGCGTTTGGGGCAAAGTACTTGGCAACGCCACCCTCGCTCAGCGTCATCAAAAGGTTGGGCAACTCGCCGGTAAGCTGCGTCTCGGGCTCGTTGTTGGTTCGAGTCCCGCGAAAGGGCGCACACCTGCTGCCCGTTAAGTTGTCACGCAAGAAGATCTCATTCGCTTGCCCCCATCCGGGCAGTGCATCGTCCTTCGTGTATCTACTGACGCCCCGAGAGCCCCCTGCTTCTTTGTCGTTGACGCTGTTACAAGTGCTTCAACGCCTTGATGGGCAGCCCAATCGCTACTCGTCGTGCACGCGTCCCAAACGCTTCAAGGCACGATAGGCCTCGGGATGACGGTTACTTCGGGCAAGCACGTACAATTCTTCGGCGCGGTCGACGGACCGGACCACGCCTTCGCCTCGCTCGAACATCTGACCGAGTTCAAACGCCGATACGCACTGCTCGACGGTCAGCGCTCGTTCGTATAGCGCTGCGGCCCGCCGGTAGTCTTGGGGTACGCCATCACCGTTCCGGAAGTGGTTCGCGAGATCGATAAAGGCTTGCGTCAGACCTGCATCGCCAGCTGACGTGAACAAGCGGATGGCCATCGCCGGATCGCGCGCCACACCTGTACCAGTTCTGTAGCATTCGGCGAGATTCACGATGGCGGGGCCAAGACCGCCCGCGGCGGCACGACGATACCAATGAACCGCTATCGAATCGTCCAGCTGAACACCGTCGCCGAAAGCGTAGCAGTTGCCGAGTTCGTTCATCGCCGTCAGGTCACCGGACGCGGCCAACTCGACCCATGTGTCAAACATCTGATGTGATGCGTCCGCGAGCGCTCGTGCTTTCGCCGCGCGGAACCTCTCGATCTCGTGCTCCAACGGTGTCGTGACCTGGGGGTCCCAGAGCACGAGATCGAACCGAGTTGCTAAAGCGCGCAGTCGTGCAACATCGCGCTCCAATAGAGCGTTCCACGACAGAGTTGCCCAAAGATGGCGACAGTCCACAAATGCCTGCAGGTAATCGTCGAACGCATCGCCGAAGTCTACGCGCAGCGCACCCACTACTTCATAAACAGGAAATGCGGCGATCTTGTTCCAGGGTAAGCCTTCTGCGAGCATGAGATACGCGACCGCGTCAGGTGGTGAGGGCGCCCCTTTTTGCTTCCAGAGGATGATGTCGTATCCCATGCTCGGTCTGCCCAGTCATAATGGAACGATCGGCTCGCGTCACCAAGTCGTGGGTTACGCTTCGAGCTGCAAGGCAAAAGGAGCAGAGCCACGTGGCGAAGGGAGCCGGTCCATGGCGAAAAATCGACGATTTGTAGGGTTGGATGTGCACGCGGAGACCATCTCGGTGGCAGTAGCCGAGGGTCGCAATCATGTCGCAAGATCTCCTGCACAAAGATTCGCCCCTCCGCGGTCAAAGCACGCGGATCGCGGGAGTAGCCGCCACCGCTCGAACGGCACGCTCGCAACGTTCCATTCGAGTTTCGAACATCGTCACGAACCGCCGTGAAGGCTGGTGGCCTCCCAAGCCACATCGCCCTCATTGCCGCAGCTACCCAAACCGCCTACGCTCCCGCATCGAGCGGCACAAGGGGAAATTGGCAAATGAGACTCTGGATGAGCGGTGTGGTGCTGGTGGCATTGGGGGCGAGCGCGTGCGGCAAGGACGCGAGCAATGGGCAAAGCGCGGAGGCAGCGGGTGCGCCTAGCCAGGGTGGGTCGAGCACGAGCGGGGAGGGCGGCGCACCAGCAGCCGGCTCTGGCGGGGCGAGTAGTAGTGGCGGTAGCGCAGGCTCGGGCGCGTCCGGAGCGAACACTGCTGGCGGCGCAAAATCAGACGGTGGAACTGCAGGCACGGATACGCCCGCGACGGGGGGGGCCGGAACTGCGGGCGCGGCTACAGGCGCCACGGACGATCCCGATCCGGTTGAGCCGAATTTGAGTGGCCTGGTGCCGACGTCGAGCCAATGGGTGCTGTACGAGAATCCGCCCACGAGCGGCGCCTCCTTTTCGAGTGACATAGAGCTGCTCGATATTGCAAGCAATCAGCTGCATCCGGCGAATCCGGGAAACCCGTATGACGTGATTGCTAGGCTTTCGCCTGACGGTCGAAGCTACTTTTTCTCTGACCTCGTCGGTAATCGCATCATCCGGCTGGAGCCAACGGGCTACGTGCCTGCTCACGCGCTCGAGGGCTTCGTGACAGTCGGCGGAGGCCTTCGCGTTGTGTCCTGGAGTTTTGATTCGCGCTTTGCGCTGTTGCAGAGCACCAATAACACGGTCGAGATCGCGGATATGCGGCTTGGCAAGCGCGTCGCTACCGGAAATGTGACCGCGGGGGCCGGCGCGTTCGCGCCCGCTGGCTACGCCTATTATTACGGATCCACGAACACTCCCATGTCTGCGCCGCGCTACGCGCGAGTCACGCAGAGTGGCAGCACCGAGCCCGCGCTGCTGCCACCCGATGCGCGAAGCATGGCCTTCGACACCAGCGGAAGGCGCTTGTTTTACGCCCTGGGGAACGATCAGGACGGCTACAAGCTGTTCTCGTTGTCGGTCGCGAACGGGCAAGTCGCAGAGATCACTTTCGTGCAAGCGGGCGAGTGGTTCGACGGTCGCACCATCATTTCCGCGCCCAACGACAGCGTCATCGTGACGGTGCGCGTGACGGGGACGACGCAGCGTCTCTTGCGTCGCGTGTTCCTCGATGGCACGCCGGCCGCGAGCGTGTTCTCGAACCCCGGCGCGTCCCAGCAAATCACCTTTCAATCGGCTGACGCCAACTTGATGTTCGTCCAGTACGCCGACGACAGCCTCGAGCTGATTCGCGCCGAACCCTACGCACGCCGCGCCATCGCTGGCTCTTTCCCGGTCCAGAGCGACGGCTCGAGGTACGGGATCGTCGGAAATCACGCTTATTACGTCGCCAGTGACAGCACCGTGCACGTCGCCGATATCGACGGCGCAGGTCAACTCCGCGACGCCAACGTGAGCCCCGTCGGACAAACCGCCGTCCCTTGCACCAATTATTGCGACTACACCCCGCAACAGAAGC
>Ga0302323_100003735_pt1 | contig 12383 bp, 12 predicted proteins | sample Fen_T0_3_FD_201950 | JGI IMG/M metagenome (GOLD analysis project Ga0302323, IMG submission 201950) | Peat permafrost microbial communities from Stordalen Mire near Abisko, Sweden - Fen_T0_3 | ecosystem: Environmental > Terrestrial > Soil > Wetlands > Permafrost | place: Sweden: Abisko... | reverse complement strand
CGCTGGCTGACTTCGAGCGCCTGGAAGTCAGCGGCAATTCCGTTTCCTTTCGCCTCGTGCGAACGAATCCGGGTCACTACTCCAAGCGCCTCTCGCTCGAGGATTTGGATCCGACCGTCGATCCCTCGCTGTGCACGAACGGTGACATCTCTGGCGACTGCTGGTGCGAGTTCAGCGGTCCGGCCACCACCATCGCGCTCGACGGCACGTTTCCGATCTGACGCGGTCAGGAGTGACCGCAGCGGGGTCAGGTCACTCGTGATCTAGGCGAAAACAGCCGCGCTGGCCGACGTTACTGCTCGGGGTCGAGCAAGCCGATCTTGGCGTCGTACATCATCGGCCCGTACTCCGGATCCTTGATCACGATGCTGTAATCGTTCGGGAGCTCGACATTGAGCGCGCCGGGTACGTGTGGCATCGGCGCAATGCCCTTGTCCTTGCCGGTCAAAGTGAGGCTCACACTGTCGTCGTCTTGCTTACCGGGCACGAACTGAATCTTGTGCCACTTGAGCAGGTTGCCCTTGTAGCGGTTGAGGGTCACCCACCAGTACTGGCCGAAGCCGTCCTTGACGAAGCGCACGGACTCCACCGGGATCTTGCCTCGCTCCTTGGCGACGCACTCTCGAGCGGCAGCGGGGTTGTCGGCACGGCTCTCACATTGTTCCTTGGCCGACGTGCCGACCGCGGAGCTCGTGAAGTTGAACACGTACACCACGTTGTTTCCGGTCAAGAGATCGAGCGGCGGACGGCTGGCCTTGCGCAGCCCGTCTCTGGCCTCTTCCGAGGGCTTCGCGGATTCTTTGTTGGCGCCGCTTACACCGCTGGCACCGCTGGCACCGCTGGCACCGCTGGCACCGCTGGCATCGCTGGCACCGCTGGCATCGCTGGCATCGCTGGGCGCGAGGCCGGCGTGTGCGGGCTCGGCTGGCTTGCTCGCCGCCTTGGCTTCGGTGCTCGGATAAACGCTCGGCGCGGCGGCTGGGCTGGCGCAGCCGAGCAGCCACAGGCCTACAGTGGAAATCAACGTGAGTGCGGTAGCGCGCGTGCTTCGGAAAACGCTTGGCATGCTGGTGTAACGTCCTTTGGTCGCGGCTCCCGATGAGGCGACGCAATCCGCAGAACGGCCCGCGCGAGAGGCAGAATAGGGTCAGAGCGCCGGCTTTTTTTGCACTGAGTCGCGTACTGCCTGCGACACACGACTCGCTGTGCGTCGAGCAACCCCAGCGGTCACAGGCCGGGCGAGTGGAACTGCACGATCGTGAAATAGGTGAACGCCATGTGCGAGATCACCACGGGCGTCAGGCGACCGAGCTGCGCCGCTAGGAAGCTCCAGACCAGGCCGCAGCCGATGGCCGCGGTAATGAACAGGGGATTGGGTCCAGCTACCGGGTCTCTCAGCAGCCAGAGCGTGGGCAAGGTGGCAAAACCGTAGCCGAGCGCGGACAGCGGCAGCGCGGCGCGACGGCCGAAACGCTGCGTCAGGTCGCCGAGCACCATGCCACGCCAGACGATCTCTTCGGCTGCGCAGATAGCCAAGATCAAGAGCGTGTAGCCGGTCGAGCGCTGCAAGTGTTCGGGGTTACCGAGTTGCAGATAGATGCGAAACAGCCAGGCCTGGCGTGGACTCCCGAGTGGCGAGAGAACTCTGCGCGCTGCCCAGGATGCGAACAAGAGGCCCATCATCGACACCGCGCCGATCGAAAGATCTCCCCAGCGCGGCGTGAGCAGCTCGAGCAGCGTGCCCTCGTCCCACATCTTGTGCAGGGCCAGCGCGACCAGGAGCAAATAGGGCAGGCTCAGGCCGACCCAAAACCAAGGGCTGCCGGCACGCGCCTCGCTGAAACTGTAAGCCATCCCGGCAAAGGTCAGAACGAGCGTCAGAAGCACGCGCATCAGCCGAGCTCCTCCAGGCGAGTGGCGAGCCAGCCCAGGATGCGATCGGCGGCTTGTTCCTTGCCCAGTAGCCCGAGCTGGCTGCAGTCGGTCGGGCTGACCAGCATCGCGCGGATGTCGTCTTTGCCGAGCGATTCCGAGGCGTGATTGGCGACCACGAGATCGACGTGCTTGGCGGCGAGCTTGCCGCGCGCCAATTGGATCACTTTCTCGTCGACGTCCGTCTCCAGTGCGAAGCCGATCAGCACCGGCTTCTGGTCTTTGCGTGCGTGGCCAATCTCTGCCAACAAATCGGGGTTCGGCAAGAGTTCGAGGTTTAGCGGTTCGGGGCCGCGTTTGAGCTTCGTGGAGTGGCTCTCGGCAGGTCGATAGTCAGCCACCGCGGCCGTCATGATCAACGCGTCGGCGCTGGATAGGTCGGGTGACAAGGCTTGCCAGAGCGCGCTGCGCATGGATAACGCACTGCGCACGTCCACGCGCTGCACCCCCACTGGAGTGGGCAAATTCACTGGTCCGGCCACGAGCGTGACCTTCGCGCCCAAGGCTTTGGCACGCTCGGCCAGCGCAAAACCCATCTTGCCGGACGAGCGATTGCCCACGAATCGCACCGGGTCGAGGTCTTCGACGGTAGGGCCGGCGCTGATCACGATGTGCTTGCCTGTCAGTGAAATGCCCGAAAATTGCGCAGAAGCGAGCTGAACGATCTGCTCGGGCTCTGCCATCCGACCGAGGCCCGTGTCGCCGGATGCGACCTCGCCGAACGTGGGTCCAACGAAGCCAATTCGGCGATCGGCGACCAACGTTGCCACGTTGCGTTGCGTCGCGGGATGGCTCCACATGCTCGGGTGCATCGCGGGCGCGACCAGCACCGGGCAGGTAGCGCACAGCACCAAGGCCGTCACCAGATCATCCGCCCGGCCGCTAGCGAAGCGCGCCAGCACGTCGGCGGTGGCAGGCACGACCAAGATCATGTCCGAACGCGCTGCCAGGCTGACATGAACTTCGCCAGGTTGGTCGGCATCGAACACGTCCAAGAACACGCGCCGCCCAGTGAGGCCCGAAAAGGTGGACGCGCCCACGAATTCGCGCGCTGCACGCGTCAGCACTACCTCGACGAACGCGCCGTCTTTCTGCAAGGCGCGCACGAGCAGCACGGCCTTGTAGGCAGCCACGCTGCCCGTGACGCAGACGGTAATCCGTTTGCCCATGAAGCGTTGCGGCGCGCTCGACGGACCTGGCGGCGGACTTGGCACGCGCGGGCCGATGGCGCTGAACGCGGGGCGGGGATGAGCACGAGGCGGGAGGGGGCGATCGGACATCGACCTCGGCGTTTTATCAGGGACGCGCGCGCGACACGTACCGGCTTTTCGGGTCGAAGAATCGCCAGGGCTTTTCGGCCCAATCGCCGGCATAATCGACGCCGATTCGCTTGGCGCTCGCGCTCCGAACAGGAGGCCCTTCGGCCAAAAACAGTTCCGGCCCGCACAAGTCGATGCCGTAGGCCTCGCGTCCGATGCCGAGCGCCTGGCATAGCTTGCCCGGGCCGTTCGACAGCTCGCGCGCGCTGGCGGGCAAATTGCGTCGCTTGGCCATCAGCTCGATTCCCAGGACCGGTTCGATTGCGCGGATCAACACCGCGTGCGGCGCGCCGTCTTTGCCGGTCACCAGGTTGAACTGATAGTGCATGCCATACACGAAGAAGACGTAGGCATAACCGGCTGGACCGAACATGACCTCGGTACGCGCCGTACGCCGCCCAGCGTAGGAATGCGCGGCGCGATCTTCCGGACCGCGATAGGCCTCGGCCTCCACGATGCGCCCGGCGGTGAGGCCCTGCTTCGTGCGATGCACGAGCATTTTTCCGATGCACGCCTTGGCCACGCTGAGCACCGGTCGTGCGTAGAACTCACGCGGAAGTGGCAGTAACTCCGGCACGCGACGCCTCAGAAACCGAGTAAGCGCCCGCCCTGATACACGAGAAAGCTTGCCACGTAGGCGAGCGTGGTCATGTAGCCGAACATGAACAGCGGCCAACGGATCGTGCGCGTTTCGCGATACACGACCATCAGCGTACTCATGCATTGGCAGGAGAGAGCAAAGAAGACCATCAAGGACAGGCCCATTAGCGGCGAGTAGGCAGCCGAGCCATCGACCTTTCGCTCTTGGCGGATCTTGTCGCGCAGCGGGGTCGTGTTTTCGTCTGCATCGCCAATGCCGTATACGAGGCCGAGCGTCGAAACGAACACTTCACGCGCAGCGAATGCACCAATCAGCCCGACACCGATTTTCCAATCGAAGCCGAGCGGTCGCAAGATTGGTTCAATCGCCTTGCCCAGCCGCCCGCCATAGCTTTGTTCGATCGCCGACGGACCGCGTACAGAAGTGGCCGCGGGGGCGGAGTTGGCTTGGATCTGCTGCTTGGGCGCGAGGCTGCCTTGCTGATGAATGGCGGCCGCGGTCAGGGGCGAGTGATCGACGTGCACGGGGCGCGGGAAGGAGAGCAGCGCCCAGAGCAAGATCGTAAAGATCAGAATTCCCGAGCCGGCTTCCTTCAAGAACATCGCCGCTCGTCGCCACATCATCGACAAGGTGCCGGTGAAGCTCGGCATCCGATACGGAGGCAGCTCCAAGATCAGCGGGATGCGTCGACCCTTGACTGCCGTGCGCCCCAGCACGAATGCGGAGATCAATGTAATGAGGGTCGAGAACAAGTACATCGCGATCATCAACAGACCCTGCACGGGTAGCCAGCCGAAGACGCGCGAGGGCGGAAACAACGCGCCGATGATCAGCGTGTACACCGGGAGGCGCGCCGAGCAGGTCATCAACGGCACAACCAGCATCGTCAGCAGACGGTCGCGCTGACGCTCCATCGTACGCGTGGCCAAGATCGCGGGCACGGCGCAGGCGAAGCCCGAGAGCATGGGCACGAAGGCGCGCCCATGCAGACCGAGCGCTTTCATGATGCGGTCCATCAAGAACGCGACGCGCGCCATGTAGCCGGAATCTTCCAAGATCCCGATGCAGAAAAAGAGCAGCAAAATCTGGGGTAAGAAGACCACCACGTTACCCACGCCGCCGATCACCCCGCGCGTCACCAGATCACGCAAGATCGATTGCGGCACGTGCGTTTCGACGAAGTCCGCGCCCTGGCTGGTACAAGCCTCGATCAACCGGATCGCCGGATCGGACCACGAGAACAGGGACTGGAACATCAGCAGCATCAAGCCGATGAAGATCGCGAAGCCGAACACCGGGTGCAAGAGCACGCGGTCGACGCGCTCGGAAGTCTTTCGCTTCTTCGGGTGGGTCTCGAGTCGTGGGTAGAGCTTGGGCAGCTCGGCATCGATCAGCGCGTAGCGCGTGGCGATCAGCTCGTGATCGATATCGCGCGTGCCAGCTTGGGCCCGCACCTCCAGGCAAAGCGTTCGCAAAGCGGGGGCTACCCCGTGTAGCTCGTCGTCCGACTCGATGCTGGTCAAGGCCCACAGCGCGAGCGCCCGCGCGCGCGGAGCGCTCTCGCGCCACTCGTTCGGCAGTGCAGCCGATACGCGTTCGAGATCACGCTCCAGCGGTTTCGGATAGTCGATGCGTAGCGCGCTGCGTGGCGGGAGCACCAACGCGGCGCCGATCGCGCGTTCGAGCTCGGCCAGGCCGGTGCCGTGGCGGGCGTCCGTTGCGACGCATGGAACTCCGAGAAAACGGCTGAGTTCGCCGGCATTGGGTGGATTGTCCCGCACCTCGTCGATCATGTTCAGAGCCACCACGACCTGGACGTCGAGTTCCAAGAGCTGCGTGACCAAGTACAAATTGCGCGCCAGTTGTCCCGCGTCCACGACCACCACGCACAGATCCGGACGCGGATTTTCCGCCCACCCCAGCACGGCGGAGAGCGCAATTTGCTCTTCTGCCGAGCGCGCGCTGAGTGAGTACGCGCCGGGCACGTCGACCACTTCGACCACGCGCGGAGGGCCATCGGCGCGCAGCGTCAGATCTCCCGAGCGGCGCTCGACGGTGATCCCGGGGTAGTTTCCGATGCGCGCGTTCTGGCCAGTAAGCCGATTGAAGAGCGTAGTTTTTCCGGTGTTCGGATTGCCGATCAGGAGCACGAGCGGCGTGCGCGGGGCGCCCTGTGCGGGGGCTGGTTCACGCGCCGAGACCGAAGTGAGCGCTTGCTGTGTCACGGCGCGCTGCGGGCGAGGCCACGCGCGGCGAGGGTGTCGTTACCCGGCGTACGGCTCGGGCTCCCTGGCTTGCGCTCGGCGCTCGCGGCCTCACCCAAGCTTACCGATACACCCTCGGCTTCGGCGCGCCGAATCGACAGACTGCTGCCGCGCACCAAGAGCTCCAACGGGTCGCCCAGTGGCGCAATGCCGACGACCTCGACGCGAGTGCCCGGGACCAACCCAAGCTCCATCAGGCGGCGACGAAAAGAGCCTTCTCCCGCGACATGGGCGACAGTCACGATTTGTCCGATCCGGGTCTGTGCGAGGTTCATCGAAACGTCACCAGCACTCTAGCGGATTGAAAACGATTTTCAAATTCAACCGTGCTCAGCTCGGAATTGCCGCCCTTAACCAGGCATTGGGCAAGGCCAGTCAAGCGCTAGGGCTGCTAGAGCCGCGCTCGGGCCGCCTGTACGCTGGGCGCGAGCACGCGGCTGTCGACGCTTTCCGGTAACACACGGAGAACGGAGGTGAGCACGTCCAACATCTGCCGAGCGGATTGGAAGCGTTGCGCCGGATCTCGTTCCAACGCCCGGTGCACCGCCGAGGTGATGGCGATCGGCAAGTTCGGACGCTTCATGCTGAGCAGGGGGATCTTGCCGTCCCGAATGCAGGCCACCACCTCTGCGTCAGTGGCCGCGTCGAACAACCGCTCAGCTGCAAGCGCTTCCCACATGACGACGCCCAGGCTGAATAGATCACACCTGACCGTGGGCGCTAGACCCATCAAGAGCTCCGGCGCGAGGTAGGACAGCTTACCCTTGACGATGTTGGGCCGTGTCATTCGGCCGCGATCCATTGCTCGGGCCAGACCGAAGTCCGCGAGTTTTACTTGGCCGGTCTCGGCCAGCAAAATGTTTCCGGGCGTGACGTCGCGGTGCAAGATGGGTGACACCGCGCGCTGTTCGTCCAAACGGCCATGCGCGCCTTCGAGCGCGCGCAGCACTTCGATCATGATTGCAGTCACCAGTTGCCACGGTGTCTCCAGCTGGTGATCGCGGAAACTGCTCAGGTAGCGGCCGAGGTGAATGCCCTCCACGAGCTCCGTCACCAGGTAGAGCTGGCTTTGCTCGTCTTCGCCGAAGTCGTGAACCTGGACGATGTTCGGATGCTGAAGCGCGGCACCGACCCGCGCCTCTTCCACGAACATTTCCGTGACTTCCTCGAAGCCGCGGACGGACGCTTCGATGCGCTTGATGGCTACGTTGCGAAAGAAGCCCGCCGCGCCCAGCGTGCGCGCGCGCCAGACGATGGCCATCCCGCCTTGGCCCAGCTTCTCCAGCAGCTCGTACTTGCCCGCGAGCAGACGTCCGGGCGCATCTTCCTGGAACGTCATCGGTTGGGGCTTCCGAGTCTCATCATGAGGCGCTCTCATAATCTCATGATCCGCGCCGCCGAGCGACGTCAATTGACGGAGCGTAGCCTGCTGTGTCACTGATAGGGTCGTCTCGCGCTTGCTCGACTTGCTCGACCCGATCTCGCCGGATGCACCGCACTCAGAAAAATTGGGTCAAAACGCTCGTTATCCGGCGTACCCGCCCGGACGACGCGGAGTTCCTGCGTGAGATGTTGTTCGAGGGCGCGTATTGGCGCGTCGCGATGCCACGCCCAACAATCGAGCAGGCCCTGGCTCGTCCCGAGCTGGCCAAGGTGCTCGAAGGTTGGGGTCGGCCGGGGGACTTGGCGATGATCGCGACCAACGGACAAGGTGAGCGCATCGGCGCGGCCTGGATGCGTCTGTGGACCCGCGCCAATCATCTGCCAGGCTTCATCGACGAACAGTCGCCCGAACTCGGCATCGGGGTACGGAAGGAGTTCCGTCGGCATGGGGTGGGAACCGCGCTGCTGCTCGCGGTGCTCGGTCGCGCCCGCGAAGACGGCGTGCCCCGCGTCAGCCTGAGCGTGGAAATCGAGAACGTGGCGCGTTTGCTGTACGAGCGCTTCGGTTTCCAACTACACTCGGTCGCCCAAGGCGTCGCCACGTTGGTCGTGCCGCTCGATGACGTCGCGCCAGACACCGAACGGTCGACGGAGTAGGTATGACGCGCGGGGCGACGGGGGTCGGCTGGGCGGGCTGGCTAGCGCTCCTGTGCGTGGCGGCGCCGACACGCGCTATCGAGCCCGGCCAGGCCTTTCGCTTGGAATACTGGTCGGACGGACGTTGCCCGGATGCCGTGGAATTTGCACGTCAAATTCAGACGCGCGCGCCGCGCCTGCGCTTGGCAGAAGCGGACGAGCCGGCGCTCGGCTTTTACGCCGAACTGGTAGAGCGCGCTGGGGCCGCCACGGGGCGGCTAACCGCGCGTTCGGCTGATGGCAGGGAAGTGGTGCGCGAAGTACGCGGTCCAACCTGCGATGACGTAGCCACGGCGCTCGCGCTCATCGCGGCCCTCGCTGCTGACCCGAACCAGGCCGTCGAACGTGCGCCGCCGCCACGCCCGCCGCCGGCGCACCCAGTTCGGCGCCCGGCCGAGCACACGGCAGCGCCGGAGCTCGCACCTGAAGCTGACTCGACGCTGCGTTGGACTTTCGGTATCGGCGGTGGGATCGGCTTCGAGAGCACGATTTCGCCGAACCCCGGCTACGCTTTGGGCATCGCGTTCGATGCCGAGGGCTACCCGGGGTCGGCTTGGCGCCCGCTCTTTTCCTTGTCCCTCTTGCGAGCCGTTGCGTCGAGCACCCGAACACAGGGCGGAACCGCGGGCTTCGACTGGATGGCCTTCCGACTGGCCGCTTGTCCCGCACGTTGGCCGGAAGAAACGCCGCTGTTTGTCCGCCCTTGCGGCTTTGTGGATGCTGGGCTGCTCGGTGGCGACGTCGACCTGGGCCCGCGAAGTCAAGCTCAAACCAAGAACTGGCTGGCCGTGGGCGGATTCCTGCGGACCGAGGCGTTGGTCGGAGAAGTCGTGTCCTTTCAACTCGATGCCGGGCTGACCGTGCCGCTCATCCGCAGTTCTTTCAGTTCAGGCGACAGCCAGCCGGTCGCGTTCGAGGTCCCAGCGTCGGGCATTTTGGGCCGGATTGGGCTATCCTACCGCTTCCAGTGATCGATCTTTTCCACGCCTAACATGGATCATGAAGAAGGCGATGCGCTCAGAGATGGCACTGGCAGGGGCGGCGTTCGACGAAGGGGCAGACCCGTCGGCGGCCAGTGTGCTGGGGGAGGCTGAGCGACGCCGCACGTCCGAGCCGGTGTCCGGCCCGCGCTTGACCTGCGCAGGCGCCGCCGCAGCGCAGCTCGACAACGCGCGCGTCGCCGAAATGCTGCGCGCGCACTTTCGCGATGTTTGGCGGATCGTGCGGCGCTTCGGGGTGCCCGAAAACAGCGCCGACGATGCCGCGCAAGAGGTATTTATCATCGCAGCACGCCGCCTCGCGGATATCGCGTCGGGCAGTGAGCGCGCGTTCTTGTTTGCCAGCGCGGTCCGGGTTGCAGCCAACGCGCGGCGCGCGTTCGGCGCTCGCCGCGAATGCGCTGAAGACGACAGCTTGCCGGAAGGTGTCGACCCGCGGCCCAACGCCGAAGCCTTGCTCGACCAAAAGCGCCTACGCCAGCTGCTCGACCGCGTGCTCGACCAGCTACCCGACGACCTTCGAGTGTGCTTTGTCCTGTACGAGTTGGAGGGCATGTCCTCGCCAGAGATAGCGGAGCTCTTGAGCATTCCGGTTGGCACCGTCGCCTCGCGGTTGCGGCGCGCGCGGGAGGCCTTCGAACTTGCGGCCGGCAAACTCAAGGCGCGCCTCCAGTCAAAGGCGCGTGCGTGATGCGCCGTGGTTCATTGCCTCCGTTGGAAGACGACTTTTCGCGCGCGCTCCTTGGCTCTGCGGAAGCAGACGGACCTTCGAACGCAGCCTATGCCAAGGCTGCAGCCGGGCTCGGCATTGGCGTGGGGCTGGGCGTCGGCGCATCCCTACCCGCACCGGCTGCCGTGGCGGTCGGCGCGGCTGGCATGGCTGGCATCGCGCGCTGGTCCAGCTGGTTGGGCGCGAAGCTCGTGGCGCTCGGTGTGTGCGGAGCTTTGCTCGTTGGCTCTGGCGTGCTGCTGCTGCGGAACGCCCAGCCCAGTAAACCTGTGACTCAAAAGCGGGTGCCCGCTCTGCACGCTGCGCAGGTGCCCCGGGAAAAGGCCCGGGCGGCTCCTGTATCGCCCACCACCACTCGCGAGCTGTCCGCTTTGCCGCTGGTCTCGTCCCCCCGCTCGCCTTCGCTCTCGCCTTCCGGCGCGGGCTCGGCCGCGGTCCATCCGCGCGCGGCGCTTTCGCCCGCGCGACGGGTAGCGCATGCGACGGCTGGCTCGCCGGCGCGCGTGTCGACCGGCTCCTCGCTGGCGGAGCAAGTGCAGTCGCTCGACCGTGCGCGGGTGGCCCTCGGCTCCGGGGACTCCTCCTCCGCATTGCGTGAAATTGCGCACTACCGCGCGGCTTGGCCGGCCGGCGTCTTCTTGACGGAGGCTAGCGTGCTCGAAATCGAAGCGTTGGCGGCCCGCGGTGAGCGATCGCTCGCCGCAACGCGCGCCGCTGACTTCGTCGCGGCTCACCCCGACAGCCCGCAAGCAGACCGTCTGCGGGCGCTGATCCCCGCTCAAAAGCGCTAGCGCATCGCCGTTCGTAGGCTAGCCGAGATCGGATTGAAACATGTCGAGTTCGCGAGCTCACAGGCGGAAGTGTGCCTCGACACTGCCGCTACCGCCGCCCGAGTTTGAGCCTTCCACCCTCGGCGCAGTCGTGGCTATCTTCGCGCCATGAACGAGCTTGCGCGCTACGTCGTCGACGTGCCTGACTTTCCGAGCCCCGGGATCCTGTTTCGGGACATCAGCCCCCTGTTGCGCTCGCATTTCGCGGACACCGTGCAGGCACTCGATGGCCTATTCAGCGCAGCGGAGTGGAGCGCCGTCGATGCCGTCGCCGGCATCGAGTCGCGTGGCTTCGTGCTGGCTGCCGCGCTCGCGATTCAGCGCGGCAAGGGCTTCGTGCCCGTTCGCAAGAAGGGTAAACTGCCGCCGCCGGTCGTCGACATTGCCTACGATCTGGAATACGGAGCCGGCGTGCTCGAGATGCAGCCGGGGACCGGTCGTCTGCTGTTGATTGACGACGTGCTCGCGACGGGTGGCACGCTGCTCGCCGCCGCGCCGCTTTGTGAGCTGGCGGGCTACACCGTTGCGGGGATCGGAGTCTTGATCGACATCGCGCTGATCAAGGACTTCTCCTGGCGCTCGCTGCCGGCACGGACTGTCATCGACTACGGACGCGGCACTGGCGATAGCAAGTAGAACCGCGGCCTTGCTGGTGGCCGAAGCGGTGTAGCCCGCTTTTCGAAAAAATGGTTACGCTACGGCCGCTTACCACGAGCATGTGGGCCATCCACTGCAGTTACGAGCGGCTATCTGAGACTTGGAGGAATACAAAAGATGCTTGGAATTCTCGGCGGTAGCGGCGTCTATGACATCAATGGCCTGAAGAACACGCGCTGGGTGCGGGTGGGTTCGCCCTTCGGCGAGCCGTCCGACGACCTTCTGTTCGGTGAGCTCGCGGGACAGCCGCTGGCATTTTTACCGCGGCACGGGCGCGGTCACAGGATCCCACCGTCCGAGATCAACTATCGCGCGAACATCGACGCACTGAAGCGCGCGGGTGTTACGCAGCTCGTGTCCGTGAGCGCCGTCGGGTCGTTGCGCGAGCACCTGCCGCCTGGCACTTTCGTGATCGTCGACCAGTTCGTGGACCGCACGTTCGCGCGTACGAAGAGCTTTTTCGGATCTGGCTTGGTGGCTCACGTGTCCATGGCTCGGCCGACTTGTGCACGCCTCGGCGACGCCCTCGAGCAAGCGGCACTAGGCGCGGGCATCCGCCACGTACGCGGCGGCACCTATCTCGTCATGGAAGGCCCGCAGTTCTCGACGCTCGCCGAGTCCGAGCTCTACCGAACTTGGAATTGCGACGTGATCGGCATGACCAACATGCCGGAGGCCAAGCTCGCGCGTGAAGCCGAGCTCTGCTACGCGACGGTGGCGATGGTGACCGACTACGATTGCTGGCACCCTCAACACGAGGATGTCACCGTCCAAATGGTGATCGCCACCCTGACCGAAAATGCCGGCCGCGCTCGCGCGCTCGTCGCGGACGTGGCACCTCGAGTAGCCCAGTTCGCCGGTGGCTGCCCGAGTGGCTGCTCATCCGCGCTGGAGCACGCGCTCATTACCGCACCGGAGGCGCGGGATCCGTCGCTCGTCGCGCAGCTCGGCGCCATTGCCGGCCGCGTGCTCG